>JADMIO010838928.1_pt1 | contig 41273 bp, 46 predicted proteins | sample 8958161 | NCBI WGS metagenome assembly JADMIO01 (sample SAMN16585339, study PRJNA669376) | soil metagenome | isolation source: Crop rotation soil | place: USA: Cullars Rotation, Alabama | collected 2011 | reverse complement strand
CTTTCCCCGGCGACGCACCTGACCCCGCGCGCGTCGCCGATGCCCTCGAGCCCTGACTCGCGGGCGCCGTCGCGTACGGTCGCCCGGTGACCGACGCACCGTCCGCCGAGCACGCCGAGGACCTGCCGCCGACGGTGGAGCGGCTGCTGTGGCTGCTCGAGCTGGAACGACTCGACCGCGACCTGTTCCGCGCTCGCAGCCCGCGCCACCGGCCCAACGGCCGGTTGTTCGGCGGGCAGGTGGCGGCGCAGGCGCTGCGGGCGGCGACGTTGACCGTCGAGGTCGATCACCATCCGCACTCGCTGCACGGCTACTTCCTGCGTCCCGGCCTGCCTCGCCGTCCGCTCATCCTGTCGGTCGACCGCATCCGCGACGGCCGCTCGTTCACGACGCGACGCGTCGTCGCCGTGCAGGACGGCGAGGCGATCTTCGCCCTCGAGGCGTCCTTCCACCAGGACGAGCCGGGCGGCGAGCACCAGCTGCCCCTCGCCCTCGACGTGCCCGGTCCCGACGACGACGAGGCGGAGGACCGTCGTCTGTCGACCGACAGCAGCTCGCCGTTCGAGATGCGCCAGGTGCGCACGCCGCCGGCCGACGAGCGCGGCGTCTACGAGTCGACGCAACGGGTGTGGGTGCGGACCAACGGTCCGCTGCCCGACGATCGCCACCTCCACGCGTGCGTGCTCACGTACATCTCCGACATGGGCGCGGTGATGGCGGCGCGCAAGGCGCTCGGCCTCCCGTGGGGGACCGGCGGCATGGCCGCGTCGCTCGATCACGCCATGTGGTTCCACCGGCCGATCCGGCCCGACGGGTGGGTGCTGTGGGATCTGCGGCCGATGTCGAACACGAACAGCCGCGGCCTCGTGCTCGGCACCATGCACGACCAGTCAGGCGTCCACGGCGTGTCGATGACGCAGGAGGCGCTGATCCGCGAAGGACGCAGGTCGTAGCTGTCGTCGGTTCAGACGCGCCCGCTGAACGTCGCCAAGCCGGCACCGCCGAGCCCGGCGACCGCCTGCTTGCGACCGAGCATGGCGAGCAGCAGAGCCTCGCCCGGGCCGGTCACCTCCGGTCCGCGGCCCCACGACCAGTCGAGGTCCGTGGCGACGAAGCGGAGGCCGCGCGTCCGCTTCTTGGCGCGGAACACGGTGCCGAGCGTCGGTGCGGCGTCGAGCGTGGCGCGCAGGCGCTCCTCTGGGATCACGCGCGGATGCCCGAGGGCGCGGCGGATGTCCTGCTGGTGGACCAGCCGATCGAGCAGCACGAGTCGCGGCGGGAACACGCGACAGGTGCCGGCCCACGCGTCGCGCGCGTCGAAGTCGCGAACGAGCTCGGACGGCGTGCCGCGCTCGCCGCGCTCGATCGAGTAGTGCTTGCCCGAGCGATCCGACGAGAAGCCGAAGCGCGCCAGGCGGAACGGCAGCGTCCAGAGCTTCAGCTCGTTGCCGTAGAGGATGTGCCCGACGACGTGGCGCACGAGCCACCCGTCGCACAGCGACGGACGGTCCCAGTCCTCGGGCGCGAGGCCGTGGAGGTAGTCGCTGAAGTCGGCGTTCTCGGCGTCGTGCAGCGCCCGCGGATCACGCACCGGGCGTGAAGCCGGTCGAACCCTCGCCGGGGAGGATCGCCTCGATCGGGTCGCGCGCGTCGTCGATGTACCCGAGCGCGTACGCGCCTCGCGCGTAGCCCATCAGGCGAAGGAGCTTGCGCGGCAGCGTGCGCGCCACCTCCGGTGGACACGACAGGTACTGGTTCTCCTCCTGGCGCAACCACGACCGGGCGTAGGTGATGTTGATGCCGCGCCGCACGACGTCGGTCGTCGTGTTCGCGCCACCACCGTGGTACACGGCGCCCGTGTAGAAGATGACCGAGCCGCGCCTCATCTCGGCACCCACCGTCTGCGTCTGGTCGAGCTTGAGGTGATCGTCCCAGAGGTGGCTGCCGGGAACGACGCGGGTGCAACCGTTCGCCTCGGTGAAGTCGTCGAGCGCCCAGATGGTGTTGCACTGGACCTCGTAGCCCTTCGGGAACTCGAAGTGGTCGAAGGCCCACTGGTCACGATGGATGTACTGCGCCGGTTGACCAGGGCCGATGGCGATGACCTGCGTCAGGTGCAGGTGGAACGTCGTGGAGCCGGTCAGGAGCGCGCGCGTCGCGTCGAGCGCGAGCGGGTGGAGGACGAGCTCGCGGCAGGCGGGGGAGCGGGCGATGAGGGCTCCGGTGCGGGTGGTGTGGATGCCGCCGAAGTCGTCGAACCCCGTCGGCGTGCGATCGATGTAGGGCTGCACCTCGTCGGCGATGCGGCGGAGGAGGTCGTCGTCAGCGAGGTCGTCGACGATGACGGCACCGTCTTCGCCGAGCGCCGCTGCCACTGCGTCGCCGGTCGTGGTCGGCGGGAGGTGCTGCAGGCTCATCGCCGTAGTCTCTCCGCGATGAGCGCGCCCGTGCCGATCGTCCTGGATCCGCTCCTGTCCGACGAGGCGGCCGACGACGTCGTGCGCCTGTGGCACGACTTCGGCTCGTACGGGCAGTACTCGAACGAGGGGTTCGACACGCAGTTCGCGCCGGAGCTCCCGCAGCGCTACGACGCACGCGAGAACTTCGTGCGCACGGGCGGGCGGTTCCGGCGCGAGGAGGACAAGGGCCTGCTCGGCGCCCGCACCAACTACTTCCGCGAGACATATGCGTACGGCGACGACGTGTTCGCCGAGGGTGCCAAGTCGCTCATGCACGCCGACGTGCTCGTCGATGCGGCGCGCCAGCTGCACGGTCGCGACGTCGTCGTGCCGGCGATCCTCTACGCCAACATCCTCCTGCCCGGCCAGGAGCTCGCCGTCCACACCGACGTGCCCGAGTTCCGCGGCGCCAACCGCAAGATCGTTCCGCAGTGGCTGCTCGTCGTCATGCACCACTCGGGCCTGTTCGAGGCGTGGAAGATGCCGATCGCCACCGGGATCATGTACTTCGGCTCGGCGAAGGGCGGGGCGCTGGCGTACTACGTCGACGGCGAGCCGCACACGTTCGAGCCCGCCCACAACACGGCGGCGATGCTCGACACCGACTCGGTATTCCACGGCGTCGACCGCGTCGAGGGCGATGAGTCGGCGCTGCGCATCCTGCGGTCGGGGCAGCGCCTGCACCACGAGGGCGACCGGACGTGGACCCTGCGATCGGCCGGCGGCGAGGTCCTCGCCACGTTCGGCACCGACGACCTCCGCTACTCGGTCTCGTGGAAGGGCTACTGCTTCGCCGACGAGGTGGAGCGCGACGCGTGGGCGTCGCACACCGACGACCTCACGCTCGACGCGATCCTGTCGAGGCTCGTCGACGACATGGGCGTCGGACGGCCGTCGTCGGACGTCGAGCTCGGCAAGCTGCTCATCGACCGCTACATCACCTTTCCGTCATGAGGGTCGTGGTGTACGGGGCCGGCGGGATCGGTGGTGTCATGGCGGCGCGGCTGCACCAGAACGGGCACGACGTCGTCGCCATCGCGCGAGGCGAGCACCTCGACGTGTGGCGGGCCAAGGGCCTGCGAGTGCAGTCGCCCGACGATGACGTCGTCGTCGACGTTCCCGTCGTCGGTCATCCGTCGGAGGTCGGCCTGCGCGATGGCGACGTCGTCGTCCTCACGATGAAGAGCCAGGACACCGTCGCCGCGCTCGCGGAGATCGCTGCCCTGGCGCCCGACGCGCCGATCGTGTGCGCGCAGAACGGCGTGTCGAACGAGCGCGAGGCGCTGCGCCGCTTCGAACGCGTCTACGGCATCTGCGTGATGATGCCGACGACGTTCATCGAGCCCGGTGTCGTGCAGGCCAACTCCGCGCCGACGAGCGGGATCCTCGACGTCGGACGCTTCCCCGAGGGAAGCGACGACGTGTGCGAGTCGCTGTCGGCCGCGCTCGCGTCGTCGACGTTCTCGTCGCATCCCGACCCGGCGATCATGCGCCAGAAGTACGCCAAGCTGCTGATGAACCTCGGCAACTCGGTGCAGGCGCTGTGCGGCGACCACGGCGTGCGCGAGCTGCACGGGATGGTGCGCGCCGAGGGCGAGGCCGTGCTCGAGGCCGCGGGCATCGACTGCTCCTCGGCAGAGGAGGACAAGGCGCGACGAGGCGATCTGCTGCAGATCCGCCCGATCGGCGGCGAGCTGCGCGGCGGCGGATCGACGTGGCAGAGCGTCGCTCGCGGCACCGGTTCCGTCGAGGTCGATCACCTCAACGGTGAGATCGTCCTGCTCGGCCGTCTCCACGGCGTCCCCACCCCGGTCAACGCCCTCCTGCAGCGCCTCACCAACCAAGCCGCTCGCGACCACCGCGCCACCGGCTCTCTGACCCCCGACGAGGTTCTCTCGCTTCTTGCGTAGATGGGCGACCGCTGTTGTCGCCGAGCTACGCAAGTACAGAATCGGCGGCCGCCTGGATGCGGGATGGGACGTCGGCGGGGTCGGCGGTGCCGCGGAGGGCGTCGTTGATGGCCTGCCAGCCGGCGTCCTCGACGGCGGGGAAGCGCTCCAGTGGCGGGTAGGTGATCATCCCGGTGGCGATGGTGTCGCGCGTGATGGCGAGCCGGCGAGCGTCGATCTCGTCCTCGGGGACGACGGCGGCGAACGCCTCGACGTTGGCCGGCACCGTTCCGTTGGCGGCGTCGAGCATCGACGCCTCGACGTTCGCGAGCCGCGCGATCAGTGCACGCGCGCCGTCGACGTCGCCGCACGTCGTCGGGATCGCCCACGAGTGACAGCCGGCGTACGAGATGCCGCCGGGATACGGGTACGGCTGCAGCGCGCCATCGGCGGCGCGCACGTCGGCGGTGCCGCCGGGCCACACGCCGGCGGCGTCGATGCGACCGGCGTGCAGCGCGGCGTCGACCTCGTCGTAGTGCCAGTCGGGCAGATCTGACGGCGCGCGCGACGCCAGCGCGCGCAGGGTCTCGACCGCCCATCGCGCTTCGGGCGTGTCGATCGTCGGCCGAGCGTCGTCGTCGAACAGCCGCCCGCGGCGCGAGGTGACCAGCTCGAAGAACGTGCCGAACAGCCCCGACTCGCGGCCGGGGAAGCCGAAGACGACGTCTGACGCGACCAGCTCGTCCCATGACGACGGCGCGGGTACGCGCGACCACAGCACCCGCACATCGATGCACCGCGGCACCGACAGCAGCTGGCCACGGAACGTGCACAGCGCGACGGCCGCCGGCGCCAGCGACGACGTGTCGAGCTCCAAGGGCGTCAACCACTGGCGCTGCGACGGCGCGTACTTCGAGTGGGTCGACAGCACGTCGATGCGCTCGCCGGACACCAGCATCCGCGCCACCTCGCGGTTCAACGTCGGATGATCGGCATGCACGACGATCTCCACGTCGTCGAGCGACTCGTACAGCCGGTCGTACATCGGTCCGCCGACGAGCGCGACCCTCAGCTTCGCCACTCGGTCCCTCCGGGCCATGTGTACTGCTCGTAGACCCACGGGTGCAGCGCCATCGAGTAGCCCGGCGCCTCCGGCACGACGTACCGCCCGTTGCGCACGAGCGCCGGATGCACGAACAGCTCGTGCAGGTGCGACGCGTACTCCGTCGTCCGGTCCTCGAGCGACGCCGACACGCACACGTAGTCGATGACCGAGATGTGCTGCACCATCTCGCACAGCCCGATCCCACCGGCGTGCGGGCACACCGGCACGCCGAAGTGGGCGGCGAGGAGCAGCACGGCCAGCACCTCGTTGAGCCCGCCGAGCCGGCACGCGTCGATCTGGCAGTAGTCGATCGCCTCGGCCTGCAGCAGCTGCTTGAACAGGACGCGGTTGGCGCAGTGCTCACCGGTGGCCACGCCCATCGGTCGCAGTGCCGCCCGGATCTCGGCGTGACCGAGGACGTCGTCGGGCGACGTCGGCTCCTCGATCCACCGCAGGTTCGCGGCCCGGAGGTGGCGCATCCAGTCGATCGCCTCGGGCACGTCCCACACCTGGTTGGCGTCGGCCATGAGCAGCACCTCGTCGCCGAGCTCCTCGCGCATCACCTCGCATCGGCGGACGTCGGACTCGATCGAGATCCCGACCTTCGTCTTGAACGCCGTCCACCCCTCGCCGAGCATGTCTCGGCACAGCGCTCGGACCTTCTCCTCGGGGTAGCCGAGCCAGCCGGCCGACGTGATGTACGCCGGGTAGCCGTCGCGCCGCAGCTCCTCGATGCGCGCCGCCTTGGTCGACTCGTTCCGGCGCAGCAGCTCGACGGCCTTGGCCGGCGGCAGCGCGTCGGTCAGGTAGCGGAAGTCGATGCACGCCACGAGCTGCTCGGGCGACATGTCGGCGACGAGCTGCCACACCGGCTTGCCCTCGCGCTTGGCCCACAGGTCCCACAGCGCGTTGATCAGCGCCGCTGTCGCGAGATGGATCGTCCCCTTCTCGGGGCCGAGCCAGCGCAGCTGGCTGTCGGACGTGATCGCCCGCCACGTGCCCGACATGTCGCCGACCAGGTCGTCGAGGTCGGGGCCGACGACGTGCACCGCCAGCGCGTCGATCGCATCGCACACGAGGTCGTTGCCGCGCCCGATCGTGAACGTCATGCCCTCGCCCTGCATCCCGTTCGCATCGTCGGTGTGCAACACCGCGTACGCGGCCGAGTAGTCGGGATCGGCATGCGCGGCATCCGACCCGGCGAGCGTGCGCGACGTCGGCGCCCGCAGGTCGTGCGTCGTGACGCCGGTGATCTTCACGAGAGCGAGCTGAAGTCGATCGCCAGCACCGTGGCGTCGTCGTCGATCAGCTCCTGCGGCACGTCGATGGTGACCTCGCCGTCGGGATCCGGACCGAAGCCCTCGATGATCCCCGTGCGCGTCGTCCACGTCAGCTCGGTGCCCGTCGACACCTCGGTGACGCGCTCGATGCGCTTGACCTTCACGCCGCGGACCGTCACCGACTCGTACGGGCGCGACAGCAGGTGCACGTACACGCGGTTGCCGCGCCGAGTCGACGGGCCGTAGTGCTGCCATGGTTCGAGACCGGGCTCGACACCGAGCACCGACTCGCCGTTGCGGGCGGCCCACGCGCCGATGTGCTCCAGTCGCTCGATCTGCTCCGGCGGCAGTGAGCCATCGCCGCGCGGGGAGACGTTCAGCAGCAGGTTGCCGCCCTTGCCGACCACCTCGCAGAGCGTGTGCACGAGCGACCGCGGCGACTTCCAGTCCTGATCAGCCGGGTTGTAGCTCCACGACTCGTTCATCGTGAGGCACGTCTCCCACTTGCCATCGGGCGCGGTCGGAGGGACGAACTGCTCAGGTGTGACGTAGTCGCCGACCCGCGGCAAGCGGTCGTTGATCAGGATCTCGGGCTGCAGCGAGCGGATGAGCGCCTCCAGCTCGCTCGACCGCCACTGCGACGCGCGTCGTTCCCAGCCGCCGTCGAACCAGATGATGCCGATGTCGCCGTACTCCGTGAGCAGCTCGGTGATCTGGCCGTACATGACGTGCAGGAACCGCTCCCACTGCTCCTCCGCCGGCATCGGTGGCGACACGCCGAGCTGGTAGGGCCGGTGCTCCATCGTGAACGCCGGGTAGTCCGGATGGTGCCAGTCGCACAGCGAGAAGTAGAAGCACGGCCGGATGCCTTCGGCGCGCATCGCGTCGGTGAACTCCCGGACGATGTCCTTGCCGTACGGCGTGTTCCCGATGTGCCAGTCGTCGAGCTGCGTCGGCCACAGCGCGAAGCCGTTGTGGTGCTTCGTCGTGAGGACGGCGTACTGCACGCCCGCCTGCTTCGCCAGCCGGGCGAGCGCCGGCGCATCCCACGCCTGCGGGTCGAACGTGGCCGCCGACGAGTGGTACTGCTCGGGCGTCACGTCCTGGGCGTGCTCGAGGATGTCGCCGCCACCCACGAGCGGCCACGAGATCTCGAGTCCCTGCTGGGACGCGTGGTCCCAGTGGATGAACATCCCCAGGCCAGCGGTGTCGAACCAGGTGCCAGTCAAGCTCCCCAACATATGATGCGCGTGTCAGGTTTTTCGACTCGGACAGGACTGCAGATGCCCGCTCCTTGGCCCTTGAACTTCGGCGTCTTCTACGCCCCCTTCCACCCGGTCGGACAGGACCCGACCCTTGCGCTCGAGTACGACCTCGAACGCGTCGTCGAGCTCGACAAGCTCGGCTTCGACGAGGCGTGGTTCGGTGAGCACCACTCCGGTGGCTACGAGCTGATCGGATCGCCCGAGATCTTCATCGCCGCCGCGGCCGAGCGGACCAAGCACATCAAGCTCGGCACCGGTGTGACGTCCCTGCCGTACCACCACCCGTGGCTCGTCGCCGACCGCATCATGCTGCTCGACCACCTCACGCGCGGCCGCACGATCTTCGGCGTCGGCCCCGGCGCCCTGCCGACCGACGCGTACATCATGGGCATCGACCCGGTGAACCAGCGCCGGATGATGGAGGAGTCGCTCGAGGCGATCCTCGCCCTCTTCCGCTCCGAGGAACCGGTGACGCGCGAGACCGACTGGTTCACCATGCGCGAGGCGCGGCTGCAGCTGCGCCCGTACACGTGGCCGCACCCCGAGGTGGCGTGCGCGGCGATGGTGTCGCCGTCGGGCCCGACGATGGCCGGCAAGCACGGCACCGCGCTCGTGTCGCTCTCGATGTCGATGGCCGATGGCTTCGCCGCCATCGGCTCGGCATGGAACACGCTGACCGAGGCAGCGGAGAAGGCTGGTGGGAAGGAGCCCGATCGTCGCACCTGGCGCATCCTCGGCAACATGCACCTGGCCGAGACGAAGGAGCAGGCGCTGCAGGACTGCACGCACGGGCTCGAGCAGTTCGCTGCCTACTTCGGCGGGGGCGCCGGCTTCGTCCCGCTCGCCAACGACGTCGGCGACAAGCCGAAGACGGGTGTCGACTTCGTCGAGCAGTACACCAAGGGCGGCGGTGTCGTGATCGGCACGCCCGACGACGCCATCGAGTACATCGAGGGCATGATCGAGCAGTCGGGCGGCTTCGGCACGTTCCTGATGCTCGGCCACGACTGGGCCGATCCGGCGGCGACGATGAAGTCGTACCGGCTGTTCGCGCGTCACGTGATCCCGCACTTCAAGGGCCGCCTGCAGGCACCTAAGGACAGTCACGAGTGGGCGACCGCCAAGCGCGGCGAGATCTTCGGTCGTGCGGGCACCGCCATCATGAACGCCATCCAGACGCACGTCGCAGAGAAGGACGCGGACAAGTAGTGCGCGCCGCAGTCCTCAACAGCGGGAAGATCCTCGTCCGCGACGACGTCGACGAGCCGAAGCCCGGGCTCGGGCAGGCGCTCGTCGAGGTGAAGGCGTGCGGCATCTGCGGCAGCGACCTGCACTTCGCCAAGTTCGGCGCGTCGATGCTCGCACTCGGCAAGGAGATGTCGGGCTCGATGATGGACGCGGCCACCGCCGACCGTCCCGAGCTCGACCTCGACGCCGACGTGTACATGGGCCACGAGTTCTCGGCCGAGCTGCTCGATCTCGGTCCCGACACGCAATCCGACATCAAGCCCGGTGCGATCGTGACGGCGCTGCCGGTGCTGATGGGCATGGGCGGTGTCGAACCGATCGTGTACTCCAACACGACGAAGGGCGGCTACGGCGAGCGCATGCTGCTCACCGCGCCGCTGCTGCTCGAGGTGCCGAACGGCCTCGCCGCCGAGCACGCGGCGCTGACGGAACCGATGGCCGTCGGCCTCCACGGCGTGAACAAGGGGAACCTGCAGCCGGGTGAAGGCGCGCTCGTCCTCGGGTGCGGCCCCGTCGGTCTCGCCGTGATCGCCGCACTGAAGGTGAAGGGCGTCGGCCCGATCGTCGCCGCCGACTTCTCGCCGGCGCGCCGTCAGCTGGCGCTGACGATGGGCGCGCACGAGGCCGTCGACCCGCGCGAGGAGACGGCGTGGGCGGCGTGGGGTCGCGCCGGCAACGGCCGCGCCCCGGTCGTGTTCGAAGCGATCGGCGTTCCGGGGATCATCAACGACATCATGAAGATGGCCCCGACCGGCGCGCGCGTCGTCGTCGTCGGCGTGTGCATGGAGACCGACGCCATCACGCCGTTCTTCGGGATCAGCAAGGAGCTGAACATCCAGTTCGCGCTCGGCTACGACCCGCTCGAGTTCGCGGGCTCGCTGCGCTCCATCGCCGAAGGTGACATCGACGTCGCGCCGCTCGTGACCGCGCAGGTCGGCCTCGACGAGGTGGCGTGGGCGTTCGACGCGCTCGGCAACCCAGAGGAGCACTGCAAGATCGTCGTCAAGCCGAACGGCTGACGCGAACCAGAAGTATCCGCAAGATCGGTCGAGACGCGCACGCCGCGAGCACGCGGTGTGCATCTCGTCACGCGTGACGGGGAAGGGACGTTCTTCCGCCGAGTAGAAGGACGTCGTTCATGCCAGGCCGTTGGCGCGTCGGCAGCACGCGCATCCAAGGAGTCGTCGTCGATGCGTGTTGGCGTCCCGCCGTGGACACGCACTGCGGCGACTTCCACGATGTGATCGATCTGCACGACGGCCGCGTCGCGGTCGTCATCGGTGACGTCGCCGGTTCCGGCCTCGACGCGTCGATCCATGCCGAGCGGCTGACGGCGGTGGTGCGCAGTCGCCTGCGCGAAGACGTCGACCTCGCACCGGTGCTCGCCGAGCTGGACGTCGTGACGCACGCGACCAGCGACGAGCTGCTCGTCACGATGATCGTCGCTGTCATCGATCCGACGGCGCGCACGGTGCAGCTGCTCAACGCCGGCCACCTGCCGCTCGTCGCCTGCGGTCTGGGCGGCAGCCACGTCCTCGACGGCGGTGCCAACCCGCCGATCGGCGTCTCCGCCGAGCGAGCGGTCATCGAGCACTCGCTCGAGCGCGACGCCGTCCTCTACGCCACGACCGACGGCCTGCTCGAGCGCCGCTGGTCGTCGCTCGAGAACGGTCTTCGCATCTTCCTCGCCGCGTGCGTCGACGGCAGCCTGGCGACGGCATCTGCCGTCGAGGTCGCCGCCCTCGTCACCGACGAGCTGGGCCAGCCGTCGGACGACGCGACGGTCCTGTCAGTCCGGCTGCTCGACGCCGTCTGACGAGGCGCCGGCGTCGCGCCGGAGCCGTGCGAGCGGTCCGTCGGGATCGACGTCGATGTGCTTGACGAGGTGGACGATCGTGCCGACCTCGGGCTCGGACGTGAACGACACGTGATCCATGACCGCGTGCATGATCGCCACACCCCGACCACGCGCCGACCCGCTGTCGGGCATGACGCCATCGAGCGATCCGGCGTCGATGTGCTGGCCGGTGTCGAGCACGCTGATCTCGCACACCTCGTCGTCGACCTGGAGGCGGACCTCGTACTCGTCGTCGGCAGCGGCGTGGTCGAGCACGTTCGTGCACGCCTCGCTCAGCGCGAGCCGGATGTCGTCGACGCACTCCTCGGTCACGCCCAGCCGTACGAGCGCGTCACCGATCACCACTCGGATGAGCGCGACGCTCTCCACCTCCTGCGGCAGGCAGAGCGCGACGTCGAGCTTCACTCAGCGACCTCGTCGGCTTCATCGTCGGTGGTGGCGTCCCGCCGGCCGCGACCGAGGATCGCCGAGACGCGCTGGTGGCTCACGCCGATGAGGCGGGCGATCTGCCGGCGCGATGCGCCTTCCTCGCTCAGCTCCTCGGCGACGAGCGAGCTGAAGGCCGACAGCGCGTCGACGGCGAGGCGGGCGCCGCGGCGGAGCAGCTCGAAGATCTCCGACCCGCCCTCCATGGCGAGGATCGAGGTCCAACCGTGGCCCTTGTCGCGCTGCTGCAGGAGCGACCTGGCGTGGCGCGCCACGGCGTGCTCGGTCTCGGCCGCTTCGTCTGCGGTCTTGGCGACCTCTTCGAGCGCGGATGCCATGGTGTCTCCTGCCTGCCGCGAGGGCCCGTCCCCTCGCGTCCCGCGCCTTACCCGGCAACCCCGATTGCCCACACGGGGCTCAACGCGGCCCCGCCAGCACGACCGCCCTCGACGTGTCGCCCTCCCAGCCGCACCGCTCGAGCAGGTCGCGCGCGCCGTGTTCGTCGAAGGTCGATCGGGCTGCCTCGCCGATGGCGGCGACGCGTGCCGCGAACGTCGCCGACGGCGTGCGCGAGATCGAGACGGCGAGGCGGCTGTCGGGGGTGGCGCGGGCTCGCAGCGAGCGGAGCAGGCGCTCGATGACGTCGACGTCGAGGTAGATCAGCAACCCCTCCACGACGAAGAGGCTGGCGACGGACGCGTCGTGGCCGGCGGCGACGAGCGCGGCCTCGATGTCGTCGACGGTGAAGTCGGCGGCGGCGTAGGCGATGTCGTCGGTTCGCCCGCCGAGGTCGGCGAGCAGCCGGCGCTTGTCGGCCTGGGTCGCGGGATGGTCGAGCTCGAGGAAGCGGACCCCCGGCGTTCGGAAGCGCAGGGCGCGGCAGTCGTAGCCGGCGGCGACGATGACGACCTGGCGGATGCCGCCGTCGATCGATCGGAGCGTCACGCCGTCGAACCAGCGCGTGCGGCGCTCGAGCCACTCCGACATGGGTGAGCGCCGGCGCGCCGGGAACCGTTCGACGATCCGCTGCTCGATGTCGCCGTCGCCGTCGGGCGTCACGGGCCGGTCCATCCCGGCGCGCACCTGCGCCACTGCTCGTGCCGTCGCCGACGGCGTACCTTCCTGCACGCACACAACGTACGAGTCGGAGGGCGCGGTGCGGGCAGCCATAACGGGAGCGGCATCGGGCATCGGGTTCGCAACGGCGCAGCGCCTGCAGCGCGACGGTTGGGACGTCGTCGCCATCGACATCGACGGCGACGGGCTGTCGAGCTACGCCGACGCGCGCGTGCTCGATCTGCGCGATCGCGCGGCGATCGTCGAGACGTTCGCCTCGATCGGGACCATCGACGCGCTCGTGAACGATGCCGGGGTGGGCTTCGCCGCGACGGCCGTCGACACGACCGACGAGCAGTGGGACACGATGCTGGCGATCAACCTGACCGCCATGTTCCACACGACGCGCGCCGTGCTGCCCGGGATGATCGAGCGCGGTGGCGGCTCGATCGTGAACCTGGCGTCGGTCGCCGGTGTGGTCGGCGTGCGCAACCGCGCCGGCTACTGCGCCACGAAGGGCGGCGTGATCGCGTTCACCCGAGCTGTCGCCGCCGACCATGCTCACCAGGGCATCCGCGCCAACGCCATCTGTCCGGGCACCGTCGCGACCGAGTGGATCGGCAAGATCCTCGCCGACGCGCCGGATCCCGACGCGACGCGCGCGGCGATGGAGGCTCGGCAGCTCGACGGCCGCATGGGCTCGCCCGAGGAGGTCGCCGCCGGGATCGCCTTCCTGCTGAGTGACGACGGGCGCTTCGTGAACGGCAGCGCGTGGGTGATGGACGGTGGGATGACCGCAGTGTGAGCTCGCCGAACGATCGTCCATCCGCCATCGCGCTCGGGTGTGCGCCGATCGCCGGCCTCTACCACGACGTTGGCGAAGAGCAGGCCCGCGAGACGGTGCACGCCGCCCTCGAGACCGGCACGACCCTGTTCGACACCGCACCGCTGTACGGGCACGGGCTGTCGGAGCTGCGCCTCGGCCGAGCGCTGCGCGGTGTGCGACGCGACTCGTTCGAGGTGCAGACGAAGGTGGGCCGGTTGCTCGTCCCGGGTGCGCAACGGTCGATCTTCGAGGGCACGCCACCGGTGCACCCGGTGTTCGACTTCTCGCGTGACGGCGTCCTTCGATCGGTGGAGACATCGCTCGAACGTCTGCAGCTCGACCACGTCGACTCGCTGCTGCTCCATGATCCCGACGATCACTGGCGGGACGCGGTCGACCACGCCTATCCCGCTCTGGCGCAGCTGCGCGCCGACGGCGTCGTGCGCCGCATCGGCGCAGGCATGAACCAGAGCGCGATGCTCGCTCGGTTCGCGCGTGAGACCGACATCGACGTGTTCCTGATCGCCGGCGAGCTGACGCTGCTCGACGACTTGGCGCTCGAGGAGCTCGTTCCGGCGGCGACAGGTCGCAGCGTGCTCGCCGCCGGTGTGTTCAACAGCGGCGTGCTGGCCGGTGGCGACACGTTCTTCTACGGCAACATCCCGTCGTGGGTGCGCGACAAGGTCGATGCGCTCACGGTCGTGTGCGAGCGCCACGACGTGCCGCTCGCTGCGGTGGCGCTGCAGTACCCGCTGCGCCACGTCGAGACGATCGTCGTCGGTGCCAGATCGCCCGGGGAGGTGCGCGAGAACCGCCGTCTCGCGCACCTCCCGATACCGACGGAGCTGTGGCAGGACCTGGGCTCCGCGGGGCTCGTCAGATCCTGGTGATCAGCTCGATGGGGAAGGGCGTCTGGCCGAGCGGCTTGACGGCCAGTCGCAGCAGGAGCAGCGGCTGATCGTCGGCGGCCGTTCGGTTGAGGTGCACCTCGCCGCAGCCGAGGCACCGGTGGATCAGCACCCACTCCCCGTCACCGCGCACGGTGATGGCGATGGGCTCCATCGACGACCCGCAGTCGGCGTCCCGATCTCCGGGGGTGTCGTCGTCGAGGTGCTTGCTCCACAGGCAGCTCGGGCAGTGGTTCCGGTGCGCGGTCCCAGGTGCGTCGAGCGGGACGTCGAGACCGCAGTGACCGCAGCGGAACGAACCGCTTCGGTCGGATCGCGCCTGCTGGCGCGGTCGATTGCTCACATGTGGACCTCCGTTTGGCGCGAACGGGACTGCGTCGCGCCAGGGAGGTCAGACCAGGAGGGCCTCCACCTCGGGGCGCGACGCGCTGAGGTCCGTGGGCGTTCCGGTCACGTTGCACCACCTCTCTCTGGTCGTCGGGTCCGGAGCATCCAAGTCGCCGGCGACCGTGGTGGCAATCGAATTAGCGCGGGCGGTAGCCGATCGGTCGCGGCGTCGTCTCCGGCGGCATGGGGTCGAGCAGCAGGCCGCTCACGCCCGCGGCGGCGGCACGCGACAGGTCGAAGCGAACGGCGTCGAGCGCGGCGCGCAGCCGGATGATCTCGGCGGCCATGGCGATGCGGTTCCCGCTGAACTCCGAGACGACGGTCTTGGCGTCGCTCACCGAATGGCCTCTTGCTTCGACGGGATCGGCACCAGCACGCTGCGCTCGAGCACGGCGTCGACCATCCCGTAGTCGACGGCCTCCTGCGCGCTCATGATGTAGTCGCGGTCGACGTCCTTGTTGATGCGCTCGCGCGGCTGCTTGGTGTGGAACGCGAGGATCTCCTCCATCCGCTCGCGCATGAACGCGATCTCGCGCGCTTGGATCTCGATGTCGATCTGCTGTCCCTGCGCGCCGCCGTGCGGCTGGTGGATGAGCACGCGCGAGTTGGGCAGTGCGTAGCGCTTGCCCTCGGCGCCGGCCGCGAGCAGGACGGCGGCGGACGACGCGGCCATGCCCATGCACACCGTCGACACGTCGGGCGCGATGTGCTGGATCGTGTCGTAGATGGCGAACATGGCCGTGACCGACCCGCCGGGGGAGTTGATGTAGAGGGCGATGTCCTTGTCGGCGTCGACGGCGGCGAGGTGCAGCAGCTGCGCGGCGATGAGGTTGGCCGACTGGTCGTCGACCTGCGTGCCGAGCATCACCACCCGGTCCTTCAGCAGGCGCGAGTACAGGTCGAACGCCCGCTCGCCGCCTGACGTCTGCTCCAGCACCGTGGGCACGAGATACGACACACCGACCTCCTGAGACATGCGCAACTAGGTGGTTGCATGGTACACTCGCAACTCGATGGTTGCACATGTCGAGCGATCGATCGTCCTGGACGCCCCCGCCGAGCGCGTGTGGGAGGCGCTCGTCGACGAGCCGGGCGACTGGTACGAGGCCGACGTCGAGATCGAGGCGCGCCCGGGCGGGCGCGTGCGCGTCGACGAGCGACGGGGGACGGTGGAGACGTACGAGCCCGAGCGGTCGCTGTCGTTCCGCGTGTGGACGCCGCCGCAGCCCGACCGCCAGCTCGAGGGCACACGCGTGACGTTCGTCCTCGAACCGCTCGATCCGGAGCACACCGTGCTCACCGTCACCGAGACCCAGCTCTCGGCGCGCGCGTCGCTGCTCGCGTCCGCGTAGCGATGGCTGACGTCGACGACGTCTTCGACGCGCTCGCAGACGCAACGCGTCGCGCCGTGCTGCGCAACCTCGCCGACCGCGGCCCGCAGACGCCGACCGAGCTCGCCGACCACCTGCCCGTCAGCCGGCAGGCGGTCTCGAAGCACCTCGACGTCCTGGGCCGTGCCGGACTCGTGACGTCGGCTCGCGCCGGGCGCGAGACGCGCTTCACGTTCCAGCCCGAACCGCTCACCGACGCAGCGGCGTGGATGGCTGAGGTCGGCGGCACTTGGGACCGCCGCCTCGAGGCGTTGAAGAAGAAGCTGTCGTAGCGCGACCGCGGCGACCTACTGTCAGCCCCCCGACGAGGGCCGTGACGCCGCGTCGTTTGCTTCCTCCGACGACCACCGCGCCCAAAGTGGGGTGATCCGGCTCGATTCGAGTCGCGTAGCACCACTTTCGGCGCACCAGTGCGGAGGAACGCGGCATGCGCCGGCTCTTCACGACCGAACAGGCGCTTCGGCGCATGTCGAAGGACACGCTCCGTTGGGGCGAGCGGGTGGGACGCTGGACGCGGATCGATCATGGCGTCTACGGCGTCGGGCCGGAACCGCCGAGCGAGCTCGATCGACAGCGCGCCCGGGTTCTCGCGTCACGATCGCCCGCATCGGGCGCGCTGGCCGGCGTGCTGCTCGGGTTCGACGGCGTCGAGCTCGACGAGCGGCCGACGCGCCGCCGATCGCTGCCGCCGGAGCGGATCGTCGTGGCGGGCGGCGTCCCGTGCGTCGACGCGACCCAGGCGATGCTCGACCTCGCCGGCGTCGTCGACGATCTGGTGTGGGAGCAGGCGCTCGAGTCGGCACTGCGCAGGCGGTTGACGAGCATCGCGGCGATCACGCGTGCGATGGCACCGCGCTCGGCCGGCAACGAGCGGATACGTCGCGTCCTCGAGTTTCGACCGCCGGGTGCGCCGCCGACGGAGAGCCTCCTCGAGACGCTGATGGTGCAGCTGGTGAGGACCGTTCCCGGGCTCGGGCCGCCGACGCGACAGCTCGTGGTGCGCAGCGCGAGCGGCACGTTCATCGCGCGCGTCGACCTCGCATGGCCCGAGCTGGGTCTCTTCCACGAGCTCGACGGTCAAGGCCACAAGGGCCAACCCGTGTACGACGCCGTTCGTGAGACAGCAGTCGTCGCTGCGACGGGCTGGTTGTGCGGACGGTTCACCTGGTACCAGGTCGTGCACATCCCGCGTGTCACGGCGCGACAGCTGGACGATCTCGCCGGCCAGGCTCGTCGCCGGCCGCTGCCTGCGGCGTAAGTTCCCGGCATGCCGATGCCTGCGCTGTCCCTGGTCGCCATGCCCGGTCGCCGTCGGAAGACGCTCGAGCTGGCGAAGGAGATGGAGGATCGCGGGTTCGCCGGGATCTTCGGGCCGAGCTTCGGTGACGTGATCTCGCTGTGCCTGTCGATCGGGCACGTCACCGAGCACATCCCGTTCGGGTCCTCGATCCAGCCGATCTACCTGCGCCCCGCCGCCGACCTCGCTGCCACCGCGTCGTACCTCGCCGAGGTCACCGAGGGCCGCTTCCACCTCGGCATCGGCGTGAGCCACGGCCCCGTGCACAAGCGACTGGGCATCGAGGTCGGCAAGCCGCTCGCCGACACGCGCGCGTACGTCGAGACCATCCGCAAGGTCATCGGTGACGCGGCGTGCCCGCCGATCGTCCTTGCCACGTTGCGCACGAAGATGCTGCAGCTCGCCGTCGAGATCGCCGATGGCGCGGTGTGGGCCAACGCGTCCCGCAGCCACATGGCCGAGTCGTTGAAGGTCGTGCCGGCCGATCGCGCGGACTTCTTCGTCGGCAACATGATCCCGACCGTCATCGACGACGACCGTGACGCGGCGCGTGCCGTCAACCGCAAGACGCTGACCGGCTACGTGTCGCTCCCGAACTACCGCAACTACTGGAAGGAAGCGGGCTACGTCGACGAGATGGAGGGCATCGAGAAGGCCCTCGCCGCCGGCGACATGGACTCGGTGAAGACGCACATGACCGACCGCTGGCTCGACGACTGCACGCTGTCGGGCTCCGCGGGCTTCGTTCGCGACGAGATCGATGCGTGGTTCGAGTCGGGTGTGAAGACGCCGATCGTCGTGCCGTCGTCGACGTCCGGCGGTCAGCTCAAGGCGATCGAGGAGATCTTCGCTGCCTACGCGTGAGGATGTCGCCGGCTGGCTCGCCGACACGTGGGAGCCGGACCGCCCGCTGCGCGAGTGGCGCGAGCTGCTCGCCGACTCGGGTTGGGGCTGCCCCACGTGGCCGACGGAGTGGTACGGGCGCGGCCTGAGCGAGCGCGACGCCGGGATCGTGCGCGAGGAGTTCGCGCGCGTCGGCGCGGTCGGCACGGCGGGCGGTTCGGCGATGTCGCTGGCGGCGCCGACCATCGTCGAGCGCGGCAACGACGACGTGAGGTCGCGACTGCTCCGGCCGGCGATCACCGGCGAGCACACGTGGTGCCAGCTGTTCAGCGAGCCGGGCTCAGGCTCTGATCTCGCCGGGCTCACGACCAAGGCGATCCGCGACGGCGACGAGTGGATCGTCAGCGGGCAGAAGGTCTGGAACACCGGCGCGGTCAAGGCCGACTACGGGATGCTGCTCGCCCGGACCGACTGGGACGTGCCCAAGCACCGCGGCATCACCTGGTTCGCCATCCCGATGAAGCAGCCGGGCGTCGAGGTGCGCCCGCTGAAGCAGATGAACGAGTACGCGTCGTTCAACGAGGTGTTCATCGACGAGGCGCGCGTGCCGCACGCCAACATCGTCGGTGACCTCAACGACGGCTGGTCGGTGGCGAACACGACGTTGATGTTCGAGCGAACGATGCAAGCAGCACGGCTCGCCTTCGTACCCGACGAGGCGGAGGGCCGCTGCGCGCAGGAGGCGCGTGCCGAAGCCGAGGCCTACGCGCAGACCTACGTCTGGTACCCGCAGCGCGCCGGGCGCGCCGACCTCGTGCTCGCCGCCCACTCCGACGATCCGATCACCCGCGCTCGCATCGTGGACGTGTACATGCGCGAGCGGACGATGCGGTGGAACGCGGCGCGCGCCGCCGCGGCGCGCCGACAGGGCAAGCCGCCCGGTCCCGAGGGATCGCTCGCCAAGCTGGCGGCGTCGGAGCTGGCGCGTCGGTGCGCGATCGCGCACACGAGGCTACGCGGCACCGACGCCATGCTCGCCGGTGACGTCGTGCACGAGATCCTCGTCTCCGTCCCCGCCGTGTCGATCGCCGGCGGCACCGACGAGGTGCAGCACAACATCATCGGCGAGCGCGTCCTCGGTCTCCCGAAGGAGCCGAGCGTCGACACCGACATGCCGTTCCGCGAGGTCCGCCGCAACTGATGCCCGAGGCGACGTGGCGGCGCGCTGCCGCCTACGTCCTGTGTCGCGACGACGCCGGACGCATCCTCCTCACGCGCTTCGTGCAGGAGGGCAACCCCGACTCCGGCAAGTGGACGATGCCGGGTGGCGGGATGGAGTGGGGTGAGCACCCGATCGAGACGGCTGCGCGGGAGCTCGACGAGGAGACCGGCCTCATCGCCGACCTCGGCCCGGTGGTGACCATCTTCTCCCGGTGGTTCGACGCGCACGAGACGCCGCGGCGCGAGCCGGGTCACGTCGTCGGCATCGTGTTCGAGGGCACCAACGTCCGCGGCGAGCTTCGAACGGAGTTCAGCGACACGACCGACGCCGCCGCGTGGTTCACCCTCGACGAGGCCCGCGCACTTCCGCAGGTCAGCCTCGTGACCCAGTGCCTCGACCTCTGCGACTGAGCGCTACGACTTCGGTGCTGCGGTCGCGCCGCGGAGGAGGCGCCCGGGGAGGGCGTCGGTCGCCTGACCGTCCTCGTAGGTGACCTGACCGGCGACCATCGTCGCGACGTAGCCGTCGGCGCGCTGCAGCAGCCGCTTGCCGCCGGCCGGGAGGTCGTAGTGCATCTCCGGGCGACGCTCCTGCAGACGCTCGAAGTCGATCAGGTTCACGTCGGCGCGGTAGCCGGGCTTGAGGACGCCGCGGTCGAGGAGACCGACCGTCTCCGCCGTGCCCTGGCAGTGGCGCTGGACGAGGTGCTCGATCGGCAGCCGACCCTCGGCGCGGTCGCGACCCCACATGCGCAGCAGCGTCGTCGGGAACGAGCCGTCGCAGATCGTGCCGACGTGGGCGCCACCATCTGACAGCCCCGGCACGGTGTACGGGTGGGCGAGCATCTCGCCGACCGCCGACAGCGAGCCGTTCACGTAGTTGGCGAACGGCACGTACGTCATGGCCTTGCCGTCGTCGCCGAGCAGCAGGTCGTAGACGAACTCGTTCACGTCGACGCCGGCACGCGCCGCTCGCGCTTCGAGCGTGTCGGCCGGGTTCGGCTCGTAGTTCGGCGGATCGCTGATCTCGAACATGAACCCGTAGCGCTTGATGAGGTTGCCGCCGAGTCGCTCGCGCAGCATCTCGTCGGACTCCGCCTCGAGCAGTCGGGCGCGGAACGACGCGTCGCGCATCGCCTTCACGCGCTCGTCGAGCGAGAGGTCGGCGATCTCCTTGTACACGGGGTTGACCATGAAGGGGTTCAGCGTGCACTGCAGTCCGAGGAGGATGCCGATGCCGCGTGCCGCCACCTGCGCCCGCATCTGGAGTCCTTCCGCCTGCGCGGCGGAGATGCGATCGAGGATGCCGCGGAAGTGATCGGGCGCGATCGGCGATTGCGCCAGCGACATCGAGATCGGTCGGCCCGACTCCTCCGTCATCCGCTTGAAGATGCCGAACTCGTAGTCGACGTCCCGGAAGTCGGAGACGACCTGCAGCACGCCCTTGTTGATCTTGCCCATCGCCATGGCGATGCCGACGAGCTCGTCGGCCTCGGCGGTGAGCGACGGCGTGAGCTCGCCCTTCGACGAACGGTGGTTCATCGTGCGCGAGGTCGAGAAGCCGAGCGCGCCCGCCTCCATCGCCTCGGCCGCGATGTCGGCCATGCGGATGATGTCGTCGGGTGTGGCTGCTTCGCGCGCCGCGCCGCGCTCGCCCATCACGTGCAGGCGCAGGGCGCCGTGCGGCAGCTGGGCGCCGATGTCGATGTCGTGCGGGATGGCGTCCACGGCGTCGAGGTACTCGGCGAACGAGCGCCACTCCCACGACAGGCCCTCGTGCAGCGCGGCGCCGGGGATGTCCTCGACGCCCTCCATCAGCTCGATCAGCCGGTCCTCGTCACCGTTCTTCACCGGCGCGAACCCGACGCCGCAGTTCGACATCACCACGGTGGTGACGCCGTGCCACGACGACGGCTGCAAGCGGTTGTCCCACGTCGCCTGCCCGTCGTAGTGGCAGTGGATGTCGACGATGCCGGGTGTGACGAGCAGACCGTCGGCCTGCAGCTCGCGCTTCCCGGTGCCGTCGACGCGGCCGACCTCGGTGATCACGCCATCGGAGATGGCGACGTCGGCGCTGACGGGTGCGGCGCCGGTGCCGTCGATGACGGTGCCGCCGCGGACGACGAGATCGTGCTCAGCCATCCCCGAACGGTACTCCCCGGGCCGCGCCGGTACCCTGGGGCGCACCGAAGGGGAGTATCCACACCAGCGGCGTCGTCATCACGGCTTCGCCCGGCCCGCTGGACCCGCCACCGTGCGGGTCGGAGAGACCTTCGGCTGACATCCGTGTTCAGCCGAAGGAGCTCTGTTGCTGTTCCCCTGGATCGCGCTTCTCGCGGTCATCACCGTCCTGCTGACCCTCGACCTCCTGGTCGTCCATCGAGGCGACCACGAGGTGACGTTCCGGTCCGCCGCCATCGAGTCAGCGGTGTGGATCGCCATCGGTCTGTCGTTCGGCGTCGTCATGCTCCTGTGGCGCGGTGGCACGGCCGCCGCCGAGTACTGGAGCGGCTACCTCATCGAGCAGAGCCTCTCGATCGACAACGTCTTCGTGTGGGCCGTCCTGCTCACGACGTTCGCAGTACCGAAGCAGCAGCAGTTCCGCGTGCTGTTCTGGGGGATCTTCGGCGCCATCGTCCTGCGCGCCGCGTTCATCTTCGCCGGCGTCGCGCTCATCGAGCGCTTCGACTGGGTCCTCTACGGCTTCGGCGCGTTCCTCATCTACACCGCGTTCACGATCGCCCGGCACGACGAGTCCGAGGCGGCCGACCCCGAGCAGCGCCGTCTTGTTCGGTTCGTGCGACGGTTCATCCGCTCGCCGTTCCTCGCCGTCCTCGTCATGATCGAGCTCACCGACGTCGTGTTCGCGTTCGACTCGGTGCCGGCGATCCTCGCCGTGAGCCGAGACGAGTACATCGTGTTCGCGTCGAACGCGTTCGCCATCCTCGGCCTCCGCTCGCTCTACTTCTGCCTCGCAGGCATGGCCGACCGCTTCCGCTACCTCAACGTCGGTCTCGGCGTGATCTTGGCGTTCGTGGGCACGAAGATGCTGCTGAGCGACGTCGTGCATGTGCCGACGGTGGTGAGCCTCGTCGTGATCATCGGCGTGCTCGCCGGGGCGGTCGTCGCCTCGGTTCGCTTGGCGTCGTCTCGGGTAACTCCCCGGGGCGTCGAAGCGAACGGCGTGACCGGAGGACCGGAGGAGACATGACACCGTTCAAGCTGGAGTCGGATGTGCAGGGCAGCGCGGTGACGCTGCGCCTCGCTGGCGAGCTCGACGTCGCCAGCGCACCCGTCCTTCGTGACGAGGTGGTCCGCTACATCAGCGAGGGGCGCACGTCCCTCGTGTTCGACTGCAGCGAGCTGAGCTTCGTCGACTCGACCGGCCTGGGTGTGCTGATCGGCGCTCGGGCGCGCTGCCTCGCCGCCAACGGCGGTGTCTCGTTGACGGGCGTCAAGCCCGCGCTGCAGCGACTGCTGGCCGTCACCGGCATCGAATCGCTGTTCCTCACCGCTGCGTAGCGACTCCCTAGTCTCGACGGCGTGATCTTCGCCGTCGTCGTCGGCACCGTGTCGCCGCAGGAGGTCAACGCGTGCGGCGCCGACGGCAGCGCCGCCTGCCTCGCTGCCTACAGGTGGACGCACAACGAGATCGTGGCCAAGTCGGCGGACTGGTTCGTCGCCAAGCCGCTGACGATCCTGCTCGTCGTCGTCCTGGCCATGATCGCCACGCGACTGCTGACCCGTGCCATCCGTCGGTTCGTGCACCGCGTCGAGGCGGCGGCGGCCATCGAGACGCACGCGCGCGTCGTGCAGCGCGCCGAGACGATCGGCCTCGTGATGCGCAGCCTCGTGCGCGCCGTCGTCGCGCTCATCGCCGGCTCGACGATCCTCGGCGAGCTCGGTGTGGACCTCGGCCCCCTCATCGCCGGTGCCGGCATCGCGGGTGTCGCCCTCGGCTTCGGCGCCCAGAGCCTCGTGAAGGACTTCCTGTCGGGCATGTTCATGCTCGTCGAGGATCAGTTCGGCGTGGGCGACTTCATCGACGTCGGCGAGGCGAGCGGCAAGGTCGAAGCGGTGAGCCTGCGCACCACGCGCCTGCGCTCGGTCGACGGGACGTTGTGGCACGTGCCGAACGGTGAGATCCACCGCGTCGGCAACAAGTCGCAGGAGTGGTCGCGCGCGCTCCTCGACATCGAGGTCTCGTACGCGACCGACCTCAACAAGGCGCAGGAGATCATCAAGCGCGAGGCCGACGCCATGTGGCACGACGACCCGCTCCGCGACTCGATCCTCGAGGAGCCCGAGGTGTGGGGCGTCGAGTCGCTCGGTGCGCACGGCGTCGCCATCCGCCTCGTCGTGAAGACGCTGCCCGCTGATCAGTGGAAGGTGATGCGCGCGCTGCGCCAGCGCATCAAGGACGCCTTCGACGCCGAGGGGATCGAGATCCCGTTCCCGCAGCAGACGATCTGGGTCCGCGGCGACGGGACCTCGCAGCCCTACCAGGCGCCGGAGTAGGCGTCAGGCGTCGGGTTCGAGCTCGGCGGCGACCGCGGGTTCGCCCTCTTCGAGCTCGAGCGCGGCGATGGCGCCGGCGTCACGCACGTCGGACTCCGCGGCGCGCAGCGCGGCGATGCGATCGGCGGTGTCGCGGACGGTTGCCGTCGTGACCGCCGTACGAAGCGACCGCTTCGCCTCCGTCTTGACCTTGCGCACCTGGGCCAGCGCGTCGGCGGCGACGTCGAAGACGAGCGGGTCGCCGTCGATCCCCGACGCGACCGGCCACGGCGACCGGTGGATCGAGCCCTCCTGCCACCACGACCACACCTCTTCGGTGACGAACGCGACGAACGGAGCGAGCAGCCGCTGCAACGTCGAGAGCGCGGTGGCGAGCGCGGCGTGCGCCGACTCGTCACCCGCGTACGCGCGCCCCTTCACCAGCTCGACGTAGTCGTCGCAGAACCGCCAGAAGAACCCCTCGATGCGGTCGAGGGCGCGCGTGTAGTCGAAGTCGTCGAACGCGCGGGTGGCGTCGGCGACGACGTCGTCGAGCTGGCGGAGCATCGAACGGTCGAGCGGCGCGTCCACGGCGCCGCCCTCCTTCGCGCCGAGCCCGAGCACGAACTTCGAGACGTTCAGCACCTTGATCGCGAGCCGGCGCCCGACCTTCATCACGCCTTTGTCGGCCGCAGTGTCGGTGCCGGGCGCGCCGCGGCATGCCCAGTAGCGGATGCCGTCGGAGCCGAACTCCTCGAGCAGCGGCATCGGCGTGACCACGTTGCCTTTCGACTTCGACATCTTCTTGCGGTCGGGATCGAGCACCCAGCCGTTGATGTTCGTGTGCTTCCACGGCAGCTCGCCGTGCTCGAAGTGCGAGCGGACGATCGTCGAGAACAGCCACGTCCGGATGATCTCGGGGCCCTGCGGGCGCAGGTCCATCGGGAACGTGCGCTCGAACAGGTCCTCGTCGTCGACCCACCCCGTGACGATCTGCGGGGTCAGCGACGACGTCGCCCACGTGTCCATCACGTCGGGATCGCCGATGAACCCGCCGGGCTGGCCGCGCTGGCTCTCGTCGTAGCCCGGCGGGACGTCGGACGACGGATCGATCGGCAGCGTCAGCTCGTCGGCGGCGATGAGGTCGTCGTAGCGAACCGTCCCGTCCTCGTCGATCGGGTACCACACGGGGAACGGCACGCCGAAGAAGCGCTGCCGGCTGATGAGCCAGTCGCCGTTCAGTCCGTTGACCCAGTGGTCGTACCGGACCTTCATGAACGAGGGGTGCCAGCCGAGCTCGTCGGCGCGCCGGAGCAGCGCGTCGCGCAGGTCGGCATCGCGACCGCCGTTGCGGATGTACCACTGGCGAGACGTGACGATCTCGAGCGGGCGGCTGCCCTGCTCGTAGAACTTGACCGGGTGGGTGATCTGGCGCGGTTCGCCGTGCAGGTCGCCGGACTCGGCGAGCAGCTCGACGATGCGCTTCTGCGCCTGCTTCGCCGTCTTGCCGGCCAGCTCGCCCCACGCGCCGTCGTCGCCGAGCCACTCGGGTGTCGACGTCTGGAAGCGGCCGTCGCGCTGCAGGACGGTGCGCACGGGAAGGTCGAGCTCGCGCCACCACGTCACGTCGGTCGTGTCGCCGAACGTGCAGATCATGGCGATGCCCGATCCCTTCTCGGGATCGGCGAGCGCGTGCGCGTGCACGGGGACCTCGACGTCGAACAGCGGCGTGCGCACGGTCGTTCCGAACAGCGGCGCGTAGCGCCCGTCGTCGGGATGGGCGACCAGCGCGACGCACGACGGGATGAGCTCGGGCCGCGTCGTCTCGATGAAGACGGGACCGTCGGCGCCGTGGAACGAGATGCGGTGGTACGCGCCCGGCTGCTCGCGGTCCTCGAGCTCAGCCTGCGCGATCGCCGACTGGAAGTCGACGTCCCACAGCGTCGGCGCGTCGGACGCGTACGCCTCGCCGCGCGCCAGGTTGCGCAGGAACATCCGCTGGGCGACGAGCCGAGCGCGGTCGCCGATCGTCGCGTACGTCAGCTCCCAGTCGACCGAGAGGCCGAGCGTGCGCCACAGGTGCTCGAACGCCTGCTCGTCCTCGGCGGTCAGCTTCTTGCAGAGCTCGATGAACGCCTGCCGGCTGATCGGCGTCTGCTCCTTGCTGTCGCCGCCGTTCGGGATCGGCGCATCCGGGTCGTAGGGGATCGACGGGTCGCAGCGCACGCCGTAGAAGTTCTGCACGCGGCGCTCGGTCGGCAGGCCGTTGTCGTCCCAGCCCATCGGATAGAAGAGCTCGTCGCCGCGCATGCGCCGGTAGCGGGCGAGGGTGTCGGTCTGCGCGTACCCGAACACCGAGCCCATGTGCAGGCTGCCGCTGACGGTCGGCGGCGGCGTGTCGACGGAGAAGATCTCGGCGCGCGTCTTCGTGCGATCGAAGCGGAACGTGCCGTTCGCCTCCCACTGCTTCGACCACTTCTGCTCGAGCCCGTCGACGGTGGGCTTCTCGGGGACAGACGGCATGGTCTGTCCACGCTACCTATGCAGGTTCGGCGACCAGGACTCGGTTCTTGCCCTCGCGCTTGGCCTGCAGCAGCGCGTCATCGGCGTGCTTCAGCATCTCGTCGAGGGTGGCGCCGTGCCGGAGATCGGCGACGCCGAACGACGCGGTGAACACCGGCGTGCCGCCCTTGTTGACCGAGAGCGCCAGCTCCTCGCGCAGCCGCTCGACGGCGGCGAGCGCGGCGTCGGCACCGCAGTCGGGGAACACGAGCAGGAACTCCTCGCCGCCGTAGCGAGCGGCGGAGTCACCGGGGCGCAACGACGTCTTGAGCGTCGACGCGAACAGGCGGAGGGCGCGGTCACCGGCCTCGTGGCCATGGGTGTCGTTGAGCAGCTTGAAGTTGTCGAGGTCGGCCATGACGACGGCGAACGGCCGCTCCTCGCGCTGCAGCGAGTAGACGCGGTTGTTTCGATTATAAGTCTACGGAGTCCACGCAATAAATGCTTTTTATTGTCTTGCTCGGTTTCCTCAATTTTTTTCTTATACTGCGCCTCTGTCTCAATTGTTTTATCATGCTCACCTATCTTCAAATAACGGATTACAGCGGGTTTAGCCGTCTTATATATACACTTTAGTTGCTGACCCTGTAGTTCTAGAGAAAAAGTGACCCCGTTCTTGAGATCATGCTGTGTTATTTTTTTAGTTTTCCATTTCTCAATATTTTCTATAGAAAGAATATTGTCTACATCACTTGCAGTGATTTTGTCATATTTTTTCTCGATCTCATTAATTTTATCTTGAATGTCAGAAAGAACTTTCTCAACTGTCTGACTTAGGTTGTCCGTTGTTTTCTCAATCGCAAATGCGATTTCATCATTCATTTTTGGAAACAGCGCCTCCCAGACAGGAGCACTTGTTTTAAATATTTTAATCAGATCATTCTTAGAATTCTTATTTGTTGTTGAATTTGTAATATACGCCTTGAGGATTGCATGCATTGCACTTAAAGATCTCTTTTTTAGAACATTATCGGCATTTAATTGTACGAAATTAAATTGCATAGCGGCCTGCACACATAACTCGCTTGAGTGCATATATTCTTTAAGATGGCTCCGCACATCCTTAAGTACCATGAGATCTTTAGTCTTTATTGCCTTATTCTTATAATCAAGAATCTCATTGTTAATATTTCGCTCGACATCGTTGAATACGTCAGTCAGCATCTCTCTTGGGCTGCATTCTACATTTTCCTGCAACAAATTTTTTGTTTCCAATACAGCTTCGCTTAAAGCTCTTATTTGCGCAGCGAAGCAACCCGACTCATCCGTCAATGCCCCTAACATTTTGACATTACGTACTTTAGATCTTTCAAGATCGAATTCTTGCTCTAGTAAGGAAATCACATCAGCAAGCTGCGCAACAAGAAGTCGACGATAGTTTTTTCCGTGAGGAGAGTCCTCTGCTAATACTGTGTTTTCCCCTGTATGAATGTCTCCGTGAAATCCACACCTTCTCAACAAGGTTTCAAATGCCTCAAACGTCATTTCAGGCTTATATCCAGCAATTAAATCTTGAATTTTTTTTACTCTTCTTAGTGCATTTTTATTGCCATGAAGTGCTTGCATGAGAAGGATTTCCTTACGCTGGCATTCACTAAGATCAGCAGGTAGCGCTGCACTATCCAACGTCACACCACTTTGTAATAATTCCAGGAAAACAGCTTCATTAGCAGGTTGGAGAAGTTTTTCTGCCAAACCCCGATCAATGATATTGATGTCACGTGCTTTAATATCTTTGATAACGGTATTTTTTTGTGCCGCCTCACCTTCAAGATAGTCGCGTATGAGTTGATCATTGTCCTTTAGCCCCACACCATTCAAAAAAGAGCCGTAATCGTGATTTATTACTTTGCCAAACGGCATCTCTTCGATCTTTTTACTAAAAGTAGCGTAATTACTAAAATTATTTAAACGATCCATTATCAACCACCAGAAATCCCAAAAATTTAATATAAAGCTAATTTGCATCCTTCCACAAAATCAAAATATCATTATTATTAACAATTAATATAAATACGATTGAATTGCTGCAATTCCTCTCAAAAAAATTAATATCAATTAATAAATTAATGTGTGTACATAACCATTCTTGACTGATGTTGGTGAAGAAAATCACACAAAATGATGCCTGTGATATCACCACCCGACTGCCTAGCTTTACACTGTACTTGGCGACGTAACGGCAACCCCGTCGCTAAATGAATGTGTTTGAAAGTAGAGTTTTTTCAATTAGTTTTTGAAAGTTCTGTCTGAAGACTTCACGCTTTACCGTTAGCCAACTCATCCCCCTCCTGAAACAGGCCGAAGCTGTCCCCCCACTCCCGCACTGTGCTAGGAATACGGCATGAGTACGGCAACGTTCTACAAATGGCGCGCCAAGTATGGAGACATGGATGCCTCTCTGATGGTCCACATGAAGAAAGGCTTCGGCTAGCAGAAATGGGTATTGAGCTGATCTATATTCACCGCAGCAGAACGCCTACGTCGAGCGCTATGACTGGCTGGCCTCACCACCTGTTCGATTCACTGGAAACAGATCCAGGACTTGGCTACGCGCTGGCGCTGGCTCTGGACCTACCATCACGACAGACCCAACATGACCCTGGGCAGCATTACGCTAAAACAGAAACTCGCCCTGGACCCCTAACCGCTACCTTCAGTGCGCATCGATAGGGGGGTTACCTAACCATCTTACTTGTCGTTGATCGACTTGCTAGACTTCGCTGGACGCGGCACCGGCGCTTGGGGAATCGCCGTTTGCTGCGGCTCATTGCGCTCAATCCAACGCACCATATCTTGCCAAATGCGACGCACTTCGTCTGGGGGCGGCATTTGGTTTGCATCCGGTAGTTCGATCGTGATCACGGGGACGTTCTTGTGCAAGCCACCATAGTTGCCAAGAGAACCGGGATAAACCCCGACTTGGGTAAAGCGCAGCTGGCCAAAGCGCTGTGGCACCGGTGCCGGGCCATCAAAGTCGAGCATGCCAAACGGGGCATGGACTGAGATGATGACGTGCGGTTTGAAGCGTTGCATTTCTTCATTCAGCCAGCGCGTCTCTGGCTCAGACAGCGGAGAAAGGCCAGGATAGCGACGTGGATCGCTGCCAGTGACGCGCGCCCAATAACGCGGCGCCTCTTGTTGCCAGCCAGGGGTGGGGAAATTGCGATTTAAATCGACTCCGTTGGCATTCACCCGTTGCGGCTTGGGGGCTAATAAACCATCGGGATTCAAGACTGGCACCACTTTCCAGTGAAAATTGTGTGCCGGCGGCGTCTGCATCCATTGCATCCACTGAAAGACAATCGACGCCGCAGTCAATTCATCCCCATGAATGCCTCCTAACAAAAGAATACGTACCGGCTCCTTGCCGGTGCGTAGCGCTGGAATGGCACGCGCCAAAATTGGAAAGCCCTTGACCGAAACCATCCCGGTCGGCGCCAAGCCACTCCCTTGACAAGTCGCCATCGACACTCCTGGCAAGCGGGGAGTTAAGCGTTGACACCAATCAGCTTGCTGGGTTGTCTTAACAGGATTGCCAGCCCAGCCAAGCGGAGCGATAAAGAGCCCTAGCATGCCAATCACGCATTGAGCTACACGCACGATTGAATCTTTCTTCATTCTAAAATTCAATGAATCCCTATAAACCCGCCGCTGCACGCAACGCAGCCGCCTTGTCGGTACGCTCCCAAGCAAATTCTGGCTCTTCGCGTCCGAAGTGGCCATAGGCTGCCGTCTTTCCATAAATCGGGCGCAGTAGATCAAGCATGTACACGATGCCTTTGGGGCGCAAATCGAATAATTCTTGTACCAAGCCCGCCAATTTTTCATCGCTAATCTTGCCAGTACCAAAAGTCGTCACCATGACCGAAGTAGGCTTGGCGATTCCAATCGCATACGACACTTGAATTTGGCAACGCTTGGCCAAGCCCGCTGCGACAATATTTTTTGCTACATAGCGACCAGCATAGGCAGCAGAACGGTCGACTTTGGAAGGATCTTTGCCCGAGAACGCACCGCCACCATGGGGCGCAGCACCGCCATAGGTGTCGACAATGATTTTACGTCCGGTTAAACCGCAATCGCCTTGTGGACCGCCGATCACGAAGCGCCCGGTCGGATTGATTAAATAGCGCGGGCCCTGTTTTAGCCACGCGCGCGGCACGACTGGCTTAATGATTTCCTCAATGGCGGCTTCTTCGATCGCCTTATGTTCTATCTCGGGACTATGCTGGGTCGATAACACCACGGTGTCGATGGCCACCGGCACACCGTTGACATACTTTAAAGTCAATTGCGATTTGGCATCTGGGCGTAGCCAAGGCAAACGGCCATCTTTGCGCAATTGCGATTGCCGCTCGACGATGCGGTGCGCGTAATAAATCGCCGCTGGCATCAATTCCGGCGTTTCGTCGCAGGCATAGCCAAACATAAGGCCCTGGTCGCCTGCCCCTTGATCAAGGTCCAAGCCTTTGCCTTCGTCGACGCCTTGGGCAATGTCCGCAGACTGTTTGTCATAGCAGACCATGACTGCGCAGCTCTTGTAATCGATGCCGTAATCGGCATTGTCGTAACCAATGCGCTTGATGGTGTCGCGCGCCACGTCAATATAATCAACGTTGGCGTGCGTAGTGATTTCTCCCGCCAGCACGACTAAACCCGTGTTGCATAAAGTTTCCGCTGCCACGCGCGCTTTGGGGTCTTGCGTCAAGATAGCATCGAGGATCGCATCTGAAATTTGATCGGCCACTTTGTCAGGGTGGCCTTCGGAGACTGACTCCGAGGTAAAGAGATATTCGTTGGCCATCACAGGCTCCTAAAAAATGTGACCGTGTCATGTCGCGGTCCACGGAATGAGCCTGCGACGCTTTAGCGAAATTTGTATGCCGCCTCACAAGTTGTCTATTAACTCGGCGGATGACGTGCGTATGCTATTTTACGTCCCTCAAAACAAATCGCCAAATTTCTCCTGGATTTTGATGCTAATTGCCCTCTTTCGTTTGCTGTCAACATGGCCATTGTTTGTGATGCATGGCATCGGCGCGCTCCTGGGCTGGCTCGTGTATGGGGCTTCGCCGCGCTATCGCACTCACCTTAAAAACAATCTGCAACGCGCTGGATTTGCCCCAGTCTTGTCGCAAGCGATCGCTGAAGCGGGCAAGAATATCCTCGAACTACCCTTTGTCTGGTGCGCTCCACCGCAGCGCATCCACCAGGCGGTCAAGCTCGATAACTGGGAAGTCGTCCAAGCCGCCTTGGAAGCACAGCGTGGCATTATTTTTCTTACCCCACACCTCGGTTGTTTTGAAATCGCTGCCCAATTCGTCGCGACCCAAGTCCCGCTCACCGTGTTGTATCGTCCACCGCGCAAAAAAATATTGCAGCCCTTGATCGAAGGCGCGCGTGCGCGCAGCCAACTCAGGCTCGCACCGGCTAACTTGACGGGCGTGCGCATGTTACTCAAAACCCTCAAGAGCGGCGGGGCGATTGGTTTGCTGCCTGATCAAGTACCGCAACAAGGGGAAGGGGTATGGGCCGATTTTTTTGGTCAACCCGCCTATACCATGACGCTCTCAGCCAAGTTACAGCAACTGAGTCAAGCACCTATCATCTTGACCTATGCGCAACGCTTGCCGCAGGGCGCAGGCTATTGGCTACGCTTTATGCCCTTTGAGGGCCCACTAGGCGAGACGCCAGCACAACAAGCACGCGCCATCAATGCCGCGATGGAAGCGTTGATCGCCCGTTGTCCAGCGCAATATGTGTGGAGTTATCAACGGTATAAAACGCCGCGGGGAGTGAGCGCGCCCAAGGAGAACGCATGAGGCTACTGCTAGCCCTAATGTGGTTATTGCATTGGCTCCCCTTGCCCGTGCTCGGGCGTATCGGTGAAGCCATCGGCACCTTTCTCTTTGTACTGTTGCGCACACGGCGCCGCATTACCCTGACCAATCTCCAACTCTGCCTGCCTCAGTTGCCGCCTGCCCAACGACAAATGCTCGCGCGCCAGCATTTTCAACATTACGCGCGCAGCATCTTAGAGCGCGGCATTTTATGGTGGGGCTCAGAAGCACGCCTGCAGCGCTTGATTCAGATCGAGCCGTGCGTTCCCCTGACAGCCCTCCAAACAAGCCCAACGATTTTGTTGTGCCCCCATTTTGTGTGTCTGGACGTGGCGGGCGTCGCCGTGATGCGCGAGATATCGCTCTGCTCGATTTACACGCGCCAACAAAACCAAGTGTTCGATGCCGCCCTACGTCGCGGGCGCTCACGCTTTTGGCCAGTCCAATTGTTGACGCGGGCTGAAGGCATCAAACCCATTTTGCGTGCCATGAAAGCAGGCTTGCCATTTTTCATGTTGCCGGATATGGATTTCGGCGCGAAAGATGCCGCGTTTGTGCCTTTCTTTGACATTCCCGCTGCCACCCTAACCGCACCCGCTCGCATTGCAGCCATCACGGGCGCCCAAGTCATTCCCGTGGTAGCGCGCTTTTTACCGCATTATCGAGGATGGAAAGTCACTTTTTACCCCGCATGGAAAGACTATCCAGGCAGCGATATTGTTGCCGCCACACGGCGCATGAATGCTTTTATTGAAGAACGGGTGCGAGAAGCACCGACGGAATATTTTTGGGCGCATAAGCGCTTCAAGACACGACCACCGAATTTGCCCGCGCTCTATGCACACCCCCGGCACCGGCATTCCCTCTGCCCCATTCTCTCCCGCTGGCGGAAGAAAATGGGATTGCGGAAGGATTAATGCGAACCTGTCTTACGCAAGCGAATATTTAACATCTCTACCACCACTGAGAATGCCATAGCGCTATAGATGTAACCCTTTGGTACATGGTGTCCAAAGCCTTCCGCAATCAACACCACCGCCACCACCACTAAGAACGAGAGCGCCAACATTTTGATCGTGGGGTGCTGTGCAACGAAAGTGCCAATCGGACGCGCAAAAAACATCATCAAACCAACTGAAGCCACCACTGCCGCAATCATCACGGGTAAACGATCCACCATACCGACCGCGGTAATGATCGAGTCAAGCGAAAACACTAAGTCGATCACTATGATTTGTGCGATCACGACAGCGGCACTCAATTGCTTTGCCTTGACAACGCTACTTGTGGCTCCTTCGAAGGTTTCATGAATTTCACCTACGCTTTTCCACAGTAAGAACAAGCCGCCGGCAATCAACACCAAGTCACGCCCAGAAATCGGGGTTTGCATGATCGTCAATAAAGGTGTCGTCAAGCCCACGATCCATGACAGCACCAACAATAAGCCAATGCGCATGAACATCGCTAAAAACAAACCAAGCCGACGCACCCTTTCTTGCTGTGCGCTTGGTAACTTGTCGACCAAGATAGAAATGAAAATGATGTTGTCGATACCAAGCACTAATTCCAGCGAGGTCAAGGTCAGGAAAGCAATCCACGATTGCGGGTCGAGCAGTAATTCGAGCATATTAATTTTTTAAAAAACCAATGATCACTGAGTACGTATTTCCCACCCCTTTCTCCATTGCGGGAAGGGGTGGGCAAGATGCGCATCCGCTGCACAAAGTGTGTGCCGCTTAAAAAAGCGCCAATCTTACACGAACTAAAACATCGCTCGACACGCGGCCCAAGCTGCCTTTTCTTGCTGTCTTACACAGAAAGACGGAGGGCAAAAAAGAAGTTTTACTTTGGATAAAGCTGATAGAGCGCGCCTGCATAATCATCGGATACCAGCAACCCGCCCTGACCATCCGCGATCACGTCGACTGGACGTCCCCATACTGAGCGTGCATCAGGGTCGATGACGAAGCCCGCGACCAAGTCGCGCTCAGCGCCTGCATTCCCGGCATCGTCGAAGGGAAAGTAAATCACCTTATAGCCTGCACGCAAGCTGGTGCAATTCCAGCAGCCATGTAGCGCCAGCGCCGCACCTTTGCGATATGGGAGTGGAAGATTGCTGGTGTGCAAGAAACTAAATCCCAGCGGAGCGGCATGCGCTTGCACTCCTTTGGAAGCGCGCGCGACGCTCGCACAATTGAGGCGCATGCTATTCAAGTTGAACTCAAAATCGGGTAGTAAGGGCAATTCCGCCATCGCCGCATTCGGACTAGAGTTACAAAATGGCCAACCATAATGCGCGCCGTCACGAACCACGGTAAACGGCTCAGGTGGATTGTCATCAACGTAGCGCGCGACGATTTCTCCCAGATCGCTACGCTGATCGCCATCCACATCGATATCCGACGGCACGCGCACCTCATCGCGATTATTCACTGTCACCCACAGCGCATTGCTTCCAGGAAGAATGTCCAGCCCTTCCGCATTGCGCAAGCCGCGCGCAAACAAACGCCGCTCCTTGCCATCCGCACTGTATTCATAAATTGCGCCCCGCACCGGATCGCTGACTGTATCTTCGAGACAAGCATTGCAAGTCGACGCAATCGACACATACAGCTTGTGTTCAGGGCTGAGCGCAATATTCTTTAGCTGATGGCCATACCGCCCCATCAATTCAGGCGTGGAATTATCAGGTAATTGAGCGACCACCGTCTCACGGCTGGCACTGCGGGTGTCCCCTGCTTGGTACACTGAACGCGTTACCTGATTCGATTCCGCTACATATAAGTACGTCACGTCACCGATCCGGTGAAACACCATATCGTGTGGAAAGTGCAAACCCGTAGCAAAGTCGAAAGTTTCAGGCACAGCATTCGGCCGTGCGCGCAACAAGATAATTTTGCCTAGGGTCGGTTGCGACACCAAGACATCCCCATTCGGCGCTAACGCCATAAAACGCGCACCAGTCACCCGCGCCCACAAACGCACCCCAAATTCAGCCGGCACGGAAAGCTGACGTTCGCGATCGAATGGCGCCGCTGCCAAAGTACTCGGCACTTCCACAGTACGTACCACTAAGGCACTCGCAGCTTGCAAGGAAGCAGGAACCACACTGGCCTCATTGCTCGCACTCCCGCTATCACTCCCACAAGCGCTCAATATGAGCGACATGCCCAAAGCCAGCCATAAAGCACCTAAACCTATGCCTACCTTGTCTCGATTTTTTACCATCAGCGACTCCTTGCGATTTTTTTGGGCTGTTTTTATCCAAACAGGGCTTCCACCACATTGCTTCAGCAAGACACACAGACGTAGACAACACGCGCTATGCAACACAGAAGTACAGCATAGCGAGGGGAATTCTGTGGAAGCCGGGCAAAAAAAAAGCGGGAATAACCCGCTCTGTCTCTTCAAAAGTCCAATCCAATTCTGACTTTATTTTGCACGCTTGAAATCGCATACCCCTTAGCGCTAATTTGGCTTAACGCATCATCCGCGCTCACGCCAAGCAACGGCTCTTTATCTTCCTCCAAGTCGACATTGCACTCCGCAGTTTCCCAATCGATATTAGTGGCTTCCGCCGGAATCTCTTGGCCTTGCGGCACCGCCAGATAAGAATAAATTCCGCCACGCTCAGGGCGTTTATACACATCCACTTTCATCCCATCTCCTCCTGATCAAAAAGCTATGTGTGTGACCTCTGGGGTTGGTAAAGGTTGCGCATTTGCAGAAAAACAAGGGATCCGTTGTATGACCGCTGCTGTTCTTGGGCGGCTACCCCGACATGGGAGAATTTAGCGCTAAGCAGGCAATAAGCACCGTGCGCGCAAGAGGAAAGGTCCAATAACAACGGATGAGGAATATTCGCAAGTAACTGAAATACGTTTCTCCATAGCGCATTTTTCTTGTGGAAGGTTGCCAAAGAGAGTTTTTTTACTTATTAGCTACTCACGAAGATTTCTTTTATCAACTGTGTATTTTTTACGGATGCAATCAAGCTGCAATAATGTTCCTAAGATTGTCAATTGGTAGCTCTTTTTTCAGCAGGCTGAAATGCTTTTACCCACTTCAAGTGGGGAAGAAGCATGGCGAAAATAGCCCCATTTTCGTTAAAGTCAGTAAGTTGAAGCCGGCCTTCTTTGAACAGGTTCATCAGTAGATTCTCATATGCCTTCTTGGCTTCAGCACAATTTTCTTTTAATGTAAGGAATCCCAGAGTACCGTCATTGCTCCGCGCGCTGAGCAGCTCTTTCAAGTCTTCCGTCTTAAGCCCACCTACTTTAAACAAGCTTGTCAGTACATCCCCATAGGCTTTAATGGCCGCAGCATGATTCCCTTGTAATGCCTCGCAAAACCCAGAAACACCATTGAGACCCTGTGCAACAAGCAGCTCTTTCAAGTCTTGAGCCGTGAGCCAGCCATTCTTGAACAATGTTACGAGTACTTCACCGTAGGCTCTAATAGCTCCAGCGTGGTTTCCCTTAAGCGCCTTGTAAAGCGCTGTTGCACCATTGTTGCCTGGCGTGGATAAGACCCATGCCTTTGCCGCTAGCAAGGATGACACCTGCTGCGCATTGAGCTTCTTATTATTGAGAAAACCGATCAGCATTTCCCCATAAGCTTTGATGGCTTCAGCATGCCCCCATGCCATTGCAAGGTGGAGTCCATTCTTCAATTCAGTGATTTGCTTATCGGTTAATGTATTTATTTGCGTAAGGTCGAGTTGCCCAATAAGTTCTAGAATATGCACAGCAGCGCCCTCAGCCAGGGCAATAGCAATACTATCTATTTTTTCATCGTTACCTGAACCAACAAACTGAGTAACAACACCGGACAATAAAGGTTCTTCAATACCAGCGACGGTAAGGGATGAACCTCCTACATAATAGTCAAGCCACTCTGGCTCAAGCAATAGCTTCTCAAACTCAATTCCTTTAATAATGGAATCATTCCCCCAACAGTTCTTGGTGTGCTTCATATTGGCAGTAGCATTAGAGTCATGTAATCCAACAAATAGGAAATCAGGATTACTACTCTCTTTTTCCCGGTACAAACACAAAGTCATTGCATGTCCACTACGTTTCCTTAAATCACTTCCCCATCCTGAATGCCATGCCGTTATGGGAAAAGTACGTGCCTCCCCTTTTGCCATCGATCGCGATAAAAAATAGACTAGCTCACCAAATTTCCCCAAACTAAATACAATTTTCTGTGCACCATTTTCCTGAGACACCTTGCTTTTTTTCTCTAAATTGTCGAACCCAATTTCTTTCAGAAATTGACTAGCATTTTCTCGGGACGTCATCTTTTCGAAGAAATTTTTTATGCCAGACTGACCACTCTCCTTCGCTATTAATTCAAGAAGCGCGGAAAAATGGCGGCATACAAAAAAATTTTCCGAATCATCATTAATTTCCATATTCCAACTAATAGTTGGGCTACCATGCTTAGCGCTTGTGCTATAAAATTTATAAAGAATCTTTTTTTCTGAGTCGTATGTATCAAGTCCATTCTTAAAGCTTTTTTCTAATTTCGCCTGGTGATAGTGGTTAATTTGCTTTTGATGCCATTCATGCATCTTATTTTCTTCTTGCCACTTTTTAGATAGTTCAACTACATTTTCATTCTGGCTAAGGTCTTCGGGAATCCAAAACCCTTTGCATAAGAATATCTCCAGCAAACGTTGTTGGGCTTTTTTATTAGAAGTCGCTTCAAACACAAAGGCTGGAATCTCGACAAAACCAGACCCCAAGCTCGTACAAAGTGCATCCAGAAGAGAAAAGTTGACTTCATCATTACCGGCTAACTCTACACATAGCGCTTCTATTTCTTTTTGCTTGATCGGCCTTAATTCTACGGATAGATTCTTTAGAATATCAAAAAATGTATTGATCGCCTTTTGATAATCTCCATCCGGCCTAGAAAATATCTCCCTCAAAATATTAATATCTAGTGCCTCTATTTTCTCGAGAACAGGCTTGTTGCTTCCCCTGTTTATTAGCTCGGTTCCGTTACTACTCACAGATAACGTATCCATTGAAGCAACCCTATGGAAAATAGATAAAATGCAATCAAATAGAATTTTTCTAAACCTCGCCTTCTCTTTATTAGTGTCAACAGCAGGAAAATTGTTCCATCATTCTTACTAATAACTTTCTAATTATTATGAAATCACCGCATTGAAGCGATTTTTCCAACTTTTGCTTAATACGCGCCTGGGGCGGGTCGTCTGGTCAATTGTTCCCTGCTTCACACTAGCGGGGGCATTATTAGGCTGAGCGATGCTCCCCTTATGACGCCCTGCAAAACTACTTACGCTGTTTTCGCACCTTATCAATCCACGCAACGTCAAGCGCTACCCTTCCCAAAAACTCTCAAAATAAATCTGCATAAGTTGCATAAACGAGTATTGAACCTTGGAAACTTGCTCCCTAGAATGATCAATATTGTGTTGCAGCAAGAAAGATGGAAACTTCTTGCAAGGCAATCAACATTGTCAATGCGAGGTGAGTCAAGTCCATGGCAGCGTTATTGGTCACACACTGGAGAGCGAAAAAGAGTGCCATCTTGCTGGTGCTCCTCAGCAGTCTATGCTTCACCTGGTCGGCCCCTGCGCCTGCGATCACGCTCGATCGCGCCCTGAATGAACAAGTCGTGATGATTCCAGCGGTATCGGGCTCAAGCCGGGTTCAGCTCGAAACCACGCTATTCAAACCACCGGGTAATGGCCCATTTCCTTTGATCGTCATCAATCACGGCAAAGCGCTCGGCAGTCCGCGTGACCAAGGGCGTGACCGCTTTATTGCCTTAAGTCGTGAATTCGTGCGGCGCGGGTATGCGGTAGCGATTCCCATGCGCAAAGGCTTTTCCCAATCGAGTGGCGACTATGTAGATCCAGGCTGCAATATGACGGCGCATGGCCAAGTCCAAGCCGATGATTTGCAAGGTGCACTGGAATATCTGCATACCCAACCTTGGGTTGATCAAAATCGCATCCTCGTCGCAGGGCAATCGTATGGCGGCTTGACAGCACTGGCCTTTGGCGCACGTCACTTCCCTGGCGTACGCGGTGTAATCAATTTTGCTGGCGGCTTGCGCATGCATGGCGGTAACTGCCGTTGGGAAGCATCGTTAGTGGATGCCTTTGCCCACTTTGGGGCAAAAACGAGCCTACCTAGCCTCTGGTTTTATGGTCAAAACGATCATCATTTCGGCCCAGAATTGGCAGCGCGTCTGCATGAAGCCTATGTGCACGCCGGTGGCCATGCGCAATTAGTAGCGTATGGGCCGTTCAAAAAAGATGCCCATGGCATGAGCGGCAGCCGCGAGGGTGTGAAGATTTGGTGGCCAGAAACGGAAAAATTCTTAAAAGAACTCGGCATGCCGACCGAACCCGTGGTCGCCTTAGCGGATGAAATCCGCTTTCCCCAAACTACGTATGCCACGATCGACAATATCGATGCCCTGCCCTATCTGAAAAACAAAGGACGCGAGCAATACCAAGTTTTCCTCAGCAAGCCCTACCCACGCGCATTCGCTCTCTCGTCTAGCGGCGCTTGGAGTTGGGCCGAGGACGGTGACGATCCGGTCGAACAAGTGCTCGCTGATTGCCAAAAAAACAGCACGCAGCCGTGCAAATTGTATGCAGTCGACAACAACGTGGTCTGGACAGAAGACTCCCCGACCACCGTCAGTGCCGCAGTCGATCCAGCCCATACCCCAGCCCTGACCGGCCCCTGAAGCCTTGTTTTTTATTCGCAGGATTGACGCAACACGGCTTCAGCAAAGCGCAGCACAGCTGGAGCGGTTTTACGTCAATCCCCATTTTGGGTAATCACCTCGAGAGCGTAATCACATGGATGAGCAATCTAAGCAGCAATCCCCTTGGTGGACGAAACTGTCACAACAATATTCCGGTCCACTGACGCAAGTAGCGTTATTAGCGCTCAGCGCCTGGATGATCGTGACTGGCTTGAAAGGATTGGTTGGTTTACCGATCGATCAAACCAGCGCATTGGCCGATTTGCTAGGAGTCGTGTTAGTGATTAGCGTGCTGCGCTGGATAGGCAACCGCCGCCGCCCCCCGCCCGACGCACAAGAGTAAAGCGTGTCGCGCTTTTAAGCAAAAAGCGCGATGATTTCCATCGCATGCCAGAAAAAATCGGGACATGCGATGAGGCTGCAAGCAGCGGTACAGCGAAGAATACGCAGAAAGGGGATACTGGCTTGCAACGCAGACAGACAGGCATCCCACAACAATAAGGTAGCTTGCGAAAGGCAATCCTCATTGCCTCTTTCCCCGGCATGAGCACCGCCGAACCGACTTCTTTCGGGCTCAGCGCCGTCGCCTACACATCCATACGCTTGCGCCATTTGGCCAGCGTCTTGGGCTAGATACCGCGACATCAGCCATTGCTTCCACGCAGCTTGGTCGCAATGTCAAGTTGATGAAAAGACCCTTCGTGCACCTTTCGTGCCTTTCATCTTTCCCACCTCCAGCGACGCTTTGACTATAAGCAACTAACGACCGCGCCCTAGCCGGCTCATCGCTGAGCACCATGACACCCAGATAACTTATTAAGAAAAATAATATTTTCTAAAAAAATGAGCGTTTTGAACAAGCTGGTCACTAATCAATAAGCCTCCCGCTAATTGAAAAGGAAGCGCAATGAGTTCGACTGAGCATTACCAACAAGTGTTGCGTGAATTATGTGACGTGACAGGGTTAGAAAATCCCTCCCATTTGTTGGACACCGGCCTCTTGAACGTCGATGGCCGTGAAATGTTGCTGTTTTACGATGAAAGATTCGATCCCCATCGCTTACAACTACGGCTCGACTTTGGGCCAGTACCTAGCAACTGTAATGACCCATCGAAACCTGCACAGGTCAGGCTGCTAAAGCGAATGCCTCAGC
>JADMIO011660974.1_pt1 | contig 41279 bp, 36 predicted proteins | sample 8958161 | NCBI WGS metagenome assembly JADMIO01 (sample SAMN16585339, study PRJNA669376) | soil metagenome | isolation source: Crop rotation soil | place: USA: Cullars Rotation, Alabama | collected 2011 | reverse complement strand
GCTGGTTACAGGAGCCCGTGCAGAAAGCCTTCTCAGGCGATTAGCGGAAAATGAAAAAATATTGATGGAGGTACATCAGCTTTTAACCGACACAGTAAAACAAAATGAAAAAATTGTCCCCGCAGGTGAATGGCTGCTTGATAATTTTTATCTGATTGAGGAACAGATATACAACGGAAAGAAATACCTGCCTAAAGGTTATAGTAAAGGATTGCCGCAACTGATCAAGGGGGAATCGGCCGGATTGCCACGTGTTTATGATATAGCTGTGGAAATTATTTCCCATTCCGACGGGCATATAGATATAAAGAGCCTGCTCAATTTTATAATTTCTTATCAAAATATCACTGACCTGAATCTGGGAGAATTATGGGCCATACCTATCATGCTAAGGCTTGCATTGATTGAAAATCTGAGAAGGCTTTCCCTTCAGATAGCAAATGATTTAAGTAATAAAACACTTGCTGACAAATGGGCGCAGCGTATGATTGATACGATCGATAATGATCCGAAAAATCTTGTCCTGATCATTGCTGATATGGCAAGATCGAGCCCAACTATGGAAAGTTCATTCGTAGCGGAATTCAATCGTAAGATACAGGAGCGTGGCAATGCACTGTCTCTTGCATTAGACTGGATGGAGCAATACCTGTCAGAGCACGGATTATCAAGCAGTGAGCTTATCCATCATGAAAATCAAAAGCAGGCAGCGGATCAGGTATCGATCAGCAACAGCATTAACAGCCTGCGTTTTTTAAATGCTACCAACTGGCGTGAATTTGTAGAAGATACCAGCATTGTGGAAACAATACTTCGTAATGATGATGTATATGTCGATATGGATTTTAATACCCGTGATCATTACAGGCATGTAATAGAAAAATTAGCCAGGAAAAGCGTATTGTCTGAAAAAGATATTGCAACGGCTGTTATAGAGCTTGCAGGCGCTCACGGGAATCATGGAGATGGCAAACGCTCTCATGTTGGATATTACCTGGTTGACCAGGGAATATCTCAAACCGAAAAATATATAAAAGTAAAGCGAACGCAGGTTGAAAAGATCGGCAGGTTTTTTTCAAAAGCTCCTTTTCTTACTTATGTGGGAAGTAGTTTTATTATTACTGCATTGATCTGCTGGTGGCTGATATTAAAAGGAATCCATGAAAAAGCAGGTTTGTCATTATTAATTGGATTGGGCATAGTGTGCTCAATAGTGCTCGGGCGATTATCCATCTCCGTTATTAACTGGCTGGTTACTATTTTATCAAGGCCGCAGTTGTTACCCCGAATGGATTTTTCTAAAGGCATTCCGGATGACTGCCGTACAATGGTAGTCGTACCGTCTATAATATCTTCAATCAAAGGAATCAATACATTGGTGCAGGATCTGGAGGTACGGTTCATCGCAAACAGGGACAGCAATCTTCATTTTGCATTGCTTACGGATTTTAAAGATGCAGCATCGGAAGATCTGCCGGATGATAAAGTTCTTTTACAAACATTACACAACTTAATTATTGATCTTAACAGAAAATATGACCGTGAATTGAATGATACTTTCTTTCTTTTTCATCGCCCCAGAAAATGGAATAAAAAAGAAAAAGTATGGATGGGAGAAGAACGTAAGCGTGGAAAGCTGGCAGACCTCAATGCATTGATACTTGAAAATAAAAAGGAAAATTTTTCTGAGATCATTGGCGAAGAGAGAATTTATACTTCTGTTAAATATGTTATCACGCTGGATACAGATACCCAATTGCCAAGAGAATCTGCATGGAAAATGATTTCAACACTTGCGCATCCGTTGAATCGTGCAGTGTATTCTGAAAAGAAGCGCCGTGTAATTGATGGCTATACTATTTTGCAGCCACGTGTTTCAAACAGTCTGCCTTCTTCTGATAGTTCTTTTTTTGCCAGGATGCATGGAACTGAAGCCGGCATAGATCCATATACCAAAGCGGTGTCAGATGTTTACCAGGATATGTTTGCGGAAGGATCATTTATCGGGAAAGGTGTTTATGATGTTGTAATGTTTGAAAAGGTATTAAAAGAAAGACTTCCAGATAACAGGATCTTGAGCCATGATCTATTGGAAGGATGTTATGCACGTTCTGGGCTTATTACCGATGTACAGCTTTATGAAAGTTATCCCGAACAATATATAACGGATATGCAGCGAAGGCATCGCTGGATACGAGGCGACTGGCAGATAGGAGCCTGGATATGGCCTTACGTAAAAGGACATGATAAGCGTCTGCATAAAAATCCTTTATCAAAATTATCCAAATGGAAAATTTTTGATAACCTGCGGCGAAGCCTGGTGCCCGTCGGATTTTTTTTACTGTTATTATATGGATGGTTCTTTTCTGCATCACCATTATTCTGGACATCTGTTGTATTACTCATCCTGCTCATTCCTGTTTTTATAGGAGCTATATGGGAATTATTTTTTAAGAAGAGGGCTGATACAATTTTCCTGCATCACTTTACCTTTAGTATGCATGCAATTGTTAACACACTTATACAGCAATTTATAGAAGTTATCTGCCTTCCTTATGAAGTAGCTGTTAATCTGGATGCCATATTGCGAACTATATGGAGACTGCGTATTTCAAGAAGACACCTGTTGCAATGGAATGCATATCATCCTGCACAAAAGCAAAAAAGCATAGCTGCTGTTTTTTTCATGATGTGGTCTGCGCCTTTTTTATCGGTTGTAACTTTTATTGGCCTGGTTAAATATGCGCCTTCATCACTTTTAGCAGCTTCTCCGCTAATATTACTTTGGCTGTTTTCACCATTGGTGGCCTGGTCAATCAGCAAAAAAACAATTTATAAAAAGATACCTGTATCTGATAAGCAAAAAGTCCATCTGCATATACTTGCCAGGAAAATATGGCACTTCTTTGAAACCTTTGTTACGGAAAATGAGAATTGGCTGCCTCCGGATAATTATCAGGAAGAGCCTGTAGAACGCATTGCACACAGAACATCACCTACTAATATCGGCCTATATCTTCTTTCATCATTGACAGCGCATGATTTTGGATATATAACCATGCGGCAGTTTACTGAAAGAATAGGGAATACCATTAATACGTTACTTAAAATGGAACGATATCAAGGGCACTTATATAATTGGTATGATACGGTTTCATTGGTGCCATTGCCTCCTAAATATATTTCAACAGTTGATAGCGGAAATCTTGTCGGTCATCTGGTAACATTAAAAGAAGGCTTATTATCACTGGAAAATAAAAGCATTATCAATAAAAGTATTTTCAAAGGATTGTCAGATTCATTAGGGGCAATGATGGAAGATGCAGGCAGCGGAGAAGATGTTAAAAAATTGATCCGGCAGTTAGAAAATGAATTCCCTTCAGCATGTAACAGCGTAAGTGATATCAGAAATTATTTGCTATTGGCAGAAAAAGAATTTAATCATATTATAAGATCAGAAGAAAAAAATAATGCACTGCCTGTATGGCAAAAACGAATCACAGATCAGATCAATGCTATAAAGGAATATATTGAAACAAGTGTTCCATGGATCATGCTTGATTATACACCAACAAAATTTCAGGATATTGTTTTATCGCTGCCAGAAATGCCTACTGTAAAACAGGTGGCAGGCATTGAGCAAAGAATGCTGCAGCAGATTGTCAATGCACATTCAGGTGAAAATACTGATTCTGAAAGGGCATGGCTACAGGCGTTTACCAAGGCAATCACAGATGCAGCCAATCAGGCTAAAGAATTTATTCTTACAGTTGAATACCTGGCAACAAAATGTGATGAATTTTCAAATATTGAGTATGATTTTCTTTTTGACAGATCACAAAAATTATTGTCAATAGGATTTAATGCTGATGAACACAGAAGGGATAACAGTTATTATGATCTTCTTGCTTCAGAGGCCAGGTTAACTACATTCATGGCAATAGCACAAGGCAAGCTACCGCAGGAAAGCTGGTTCAGTTTGGGAAGGCAGCTTACAAATCTTGGCACTACTCCGATCCTTCTTTCATGGAGCGGCTCTATGTTTGAATACCTGATGCCATTGCTGGTGATGCCAACATACGATAATACGTTACTGGATGAAACAAACAGAGCTGTTGTAAAAAAACAGATTGAATACGGGAAAAAATTAGGAATACCGTGGGGAATATCTGAGTCCGGCTATAATATGTTTGATGCCAATCTTAATTATCAATACAGATCCTTTGGTGTGCCGGGACTTGGCTTTAAGCGTGGGCTGAGTGAAGATATCGTCATTTCTCCATATTCCACAGTAATGGCATTGATGGTAAGTCCGGAAGAAGCATGTACAAATCTTGAATCGCTGAAAAAAAACGGAATGGAAAGTCGCTTTGGCTTTTTTGAAGCAATGGATTATACACCATCCAGAATGGTAAAGCGGCAGGAGCAATCTCTCGTGCGATCATATATGGCGCATCACCAGGGCATGAGCCTTTTATCCATTGCATATTTATTATGTGACCGGCCAATGCAGAAATTATTTCAGTGCGATGTGAATGTAAAATCAGCGTTGCTGTTATTGCAGGAAAAAGTTCCGATCGTGTCAACCTTCTATTCACCAAGTATGCATGTGACCGATATTACGGTTGTGCCTGCAAGTGATAATTCCATGCGTGTGATCAATACGCCCAATACTGCTATACCTGAGGTTCAGCTGTTATCTAATGGACGCTATCATTTAATGATAACAAATGCAGGCGGCGGTTACAGCCATTGGAAAAATATTTCGATTAACCGTTGGCGTGAGGATTTCACCTGCGATAACTGGGGAACATTCTGTTATATACGTGATCTTGATACAGATATTTTCTGGTCAGCTGCATTTCAGCCTACATTGAAGCAGACTGATAATTATGAAGCGGTTTTTTCTCAGGGCCGTGCAGAATTCCGTCGGCATGATGCTTCATTGGAAACACACACAGAAATAGTTATTTCTCCCGAAGATGATATTGAATTAAGGCGTGTACATCTTACCAATCATTCAAAGAAGGTGAGGACACTGGAGATAACAAGCTATACAGAAATAACATTGGTGCCGCCTGCTGCAGACAGCGCTCATCCTGCATTCAGCAATCTCTTTGTTCAGACAGAGATCAACCGGAAGCGCCATGCGATCATTGCTACACGTCGTCCACGTTCTGCCAATGAAATAAATCCCTGGATGTTTCATTTAATGAAAGTAAAAAATGCAGCGATCGCAGATATTTCGTACGAAACTGATCGCTCCCGTTTTATAGGAAGAGGTAATACAACTCAGGCACCTGATGCTTTGAAAGAAGCGATCGGCTTAAGCGGCAGCGAAGGCTCTGTGCTCGATCCTTCACTATCCATTCAATACAGGATCACACTGCAGCCACATGAAACAGCGATTATTGATATGATCTATGGTATTGCAGAAACAAATGAATTGTGCAATGGCCTAATTGATAAATACCAGGACAATCATCTTACCAATCGTGTGCTTGAATTGGCATGGACGCATAGCCAGGTTATTTTAAGACAGATAAATGCTACAGAATCGGATGCGCAGTTGTATGCACGGCTTGCAAGCCATATCATTTTTGCAAATGCATCCATGCGTGCTGATCCTTCCGTTATTATAAAAAATTATCGCAAGCAATCCGGTTTATGGAGTTATTCTATTTCGGGAGATATTCCGATCGTGCTTTTGCAGATAGAAGATTCATCAAATATTAATCTTGTACGTCAACTGGTGCAGGCACATTCTTATTGGCGGTCAAAAGGATTGTTTGTTGATCTTGTTATATGGAATGAAGATCATGGCGGATACAGGCAGGTATTGCACAATGATATTCTGAGCCTTGCTTCGCCGGCTTTATCACCGGAAGTAAAAGATCAGCCTGGCGGAATTTTTATACGTGCATCCGAACAGATCACCAATGAAGACAGGGTGCTGTTTGAAGCTGTAGCACACATTGTCATTTCAGATAAATCGGGAACATTGGAAGAACAGATTAATCGTAAAGTAAAAACAAAACCTGTTATACCTTATTTTAATCCAACTAAATTCTATGCTTCTGTTCCTACGTCTATGCCTGTGCCGAATGATCTGAAATTTTTTAATGGCTACGGAGGTTTTTCAAATGATGGCCATGAATATATTATCATCACAGAGCCATCTAAGCCAACACCGGCGCCATGGGTGAATGTGTTAGCCAATTCATCTTTCGGTTGTGTTATTTCCGAAAGCGGACAATCATACAGCTGGGCAGAGAATGCACATGAGTTTCGCCTTACTCCCTGGAACAACGATCCTGTTACCGATCTGAAAGGTGAAGCATTTTATCTGCGTGATGAGGAAAGCGGCAAACTATGGTCACCATCGCCATTGCCGTGTACCAGCCAATCAACCTATATTACCCGTCATGGTTTTGGCTATAGCATTTTTGAACACACAGAAGATGCGATAAGATCAGAGATGACTGTCTTTGTTGATATTGAAATGCCTGTCAAATATATTGTTTTAAAACTGAAGAATCAGTCACAACGCAAGCGATTCATTTGTGCTGCAGGCTATGTAGAATGGGTATTGGGAGATCTGCGTTCAAAATCACAAATGCATATTGTTACAGATATGGATAAGGATTCAGGTGCGGTCATTGCAAAAAATACATACAGTACAGAGTTTGAAAAGAAAGTTGCTTTTTTTCTCTCAAATAAACCCATTAAATATTTTACAACCGACAGAACAGAATTTATTGGTCGTAATGGTACAGCTTCCAGCCCGGATGGAATGAGCCGGGCAAGATTATCAGGTAAAACAGGAGCTGCACTTGATGCATGTGCTGCATTGCAGGTGATTGTGGAACTGGAAGCGGATGAAGAAACTGAAATTGTCTTTATGCTTGGCGCAGGCAATAGCCCTGAAGAAACCACAGCGCTTATTGCTGAGCTGAAGAACGCAGATGCTGCACAGGCGCTTACTAACGTTCACGCATATTGGCAAGATGCATTAAGCGCTGTAACTATAGCAACGCCTGATGATTCTGTGAATATATTAGTCAATGGATGGCTGAATTATCAAACGCTTGCATGCCGTGTATGGGCAAGAAGCGGATTTTATCAGTCAGGCGGAGCTTTCGGATTCAGAGATCAATTGCAGGATGTATTATCACTCATACATTCAAAACCTGCATTGGTAAGAGATCAGATATTATTATGTGCATCACGTCAGTTTAAAAAAGGTGATGTGCAGCATTGGTGGCATCCTCCCGGCGGTAGAGGCGTACGTACGACATGTTCGGATGATTATTTGTGGCTGCCTTATGTTACTTCAAGATATGTATTTACAACTGGTGATGTAAAAATTTTAAATGAGCAGGTGCATTTCCTCGAAGGAAGGCCATTGAATGCAGGTGAAGAATCTTATTATGATCTTCCAATTAGATCTGATACAGCAGCTTCGCTGTATGATCATTGTGTAAAAGCGATAGAAAACGGATTGAATTTCGGAGAAAATGGATTACCGCTTATTGGCTCCGGCGACTGGAATGATGGCATGGATAAAGTTGGTGAGCACGGCAAGGGGGAAAGCGTATGGCTTGCATTCTTTCTGTATGATATCTTACAAAAATTTGAAAAAATCGCAAACATATTTCAGGATAAATCTTTTGCTCAGAAATGTAATGAAACAGCCGCTACGTTAAAGAACAGCATTGATACTAATGCATGGGACGGCCAATGGTACAAGCGTGCTTTTTTTGATGACGGCACTCCGTTAGGCTCTGTTAAAAATGATGAATGTAAAATTGATTCTATTGCACAAAGCTGGGCAGTCATATCCAAAGCAGGAGAGCAATCTAAAACAATGCAGGCAATGGAATCTGCTTATAAATACCTGGTAAGGCACAATGAAAAATTGATTCAGCTTTTTAATCCTCCTTTCGATAAATCAGCTTTGAACCCGGGCTATATTAAAGGATATGTTCCTGGTGTAAGAGAAAATGGCGGACAATATACCCATGCAGCGATCTGGCTGATCATGGCATTTGCGGAATTAGGTGATAGCAGGAGGGTATGGGAATTATTGAAAATAGTAAATCCTGTTTTACATGCAAGCGACCCATCAAAAATAGCCACTTATAAAATAGAGCCTTATGTTATTGCCGCAGATGTGTATATGGAAGAAATGCATAAAGGGCGTGGGGGATGGACATGGTACACCGGATCTGCAGGATGGATGTATCAGTTCCTGATCGAATCATTTATCGGTATAAAAAAAGAAGGAGATTTTCTGAAGATAACACCCTGCATTCCTCCGGAATGGGATTCTGTGAAAATTAAATATCGTTATGAAAGCAACGTGTATGATATAGAGATACGAACTGAGCAACGAAATGATGAGGCTTTATATAAAATTATTATAAACGGAATTGAGCAAAAAGAGGGTATTGTTAAGCTGCAGACGGAACTGCTAAAAGAATTACCCGAAAAAATATCTTCCGGATCATTTGCACAAAATGCATTTCATAGAAACCCTGAGCAATAGCAGTAAAGTTTTACTCTTTATTTTAATAAATGAGCAATATTTTCCTCAAAAGATTTTTTGAAAGCAGGTAAAGAACGGCACAATAGTTTCATTATAAAAAATATAATTAAGTAAAATGGAACTGATCGAAATCATTTATAATTCCGCTGAAGGATTGATTGAAGCAGAAGTGAGGCCCTCACAGGAAAAAGGCCAGATGCAATACAATGTTGAGATCAACGGTGATCATGCCTTTAGCTTTTATTATGATCAGAATGAATGGCAGGTGATCCGGAGCAATGACCTTTTATCAAGATCTGAAGAACTGGTTAAAACTGTTATTAATTATATAAAATGGGAATTGAACAAATGCACTATGTAAGTTTAATTCTATTTAAATAAAAATTTTATGAACACACTAAAAGAAAAAAAAGTTGCGATCCTTACCGATAACGGATTTGAAGAATCGGAACTGACAAGCCCTAAAAAAGCACTGGAAGATGCTGGTGCAACGGTTCATATTGTCTCTATGCAGAAAAATGAAGTTAAAGCATGGGATCATGATCATTGGTCTGTTAAATTACCGGTTGATAAGAATCTATTGGATGCAGACAGTGATGATTACGATGCAATAATGATTCCCGGCGGCGTAATGAATCCTGATCACATGCGTATGCATGATGAATATATTTCCTTTGCAAGCCACTTTATGGAATCAGGAAAAGTGGTGGCAGCAATTTGCCATGCGCCCCAGCTTTTAATAGAAACCGGTATGCTGAAAGGCAAGCAGCTTACTTCGTTTCCGTCTCTTAAAACAGATCTTGTAAATGCAGGCGCTATATGGCAGGACAAGGAAGTAGTAGCAGACAACGGTATAGTAACAAGCAGGTCTCCGGCCGATCTTCCTGCTTTCAATAAAAAAATGATCGAGGAAATAGCAGAAGGAATACATGAAAGCAGAGGTTCATTTATTCCAACACATTAATTGATTAAAACTACTATTATGGAAATTAAATTTAACGAGGGTACATTGAACAGGCCCGAAGGAGAAAGAGTATTGAATGCACCATTGGTATTTGTTGACATACGGCAATACGCTGAACAATTGCAGACTGAAAATGCATGGAAAAAAAATGACCGCAACGGCATTACAGTTTTTAAAAATGAATACCTGACAATAGTATTGATCTGTCTTCATCAGAATGCGATGATAAATGAAAACAGCATTGACGGGCTTTCAACCATTCATGTGCTGGAAGGGAAAGTAAAAATGAATTTTGATGAAACTGAAACAGAGCTGTCAGATAATCAACTCCTCGTTCTGTATCCGGGAATAAAGCATACTGTAAAGGCGCTGGAAGATTCAATATTGCTTTTAACAACAAATTTAGCCGGTCAGAATAATATTGCTCGTTAAAGTAAATGCGATAAAGTAGTAAGGCATGCCATAATACATTGCTCACACAAGGCTGCACATTTTTTACAATGATCCATATGATCGTACCTGCGGCATTCAGTAGCACAGTTATTACATATCTGAATACATTTCTGCAATATTTTTTTGTCGTAATCTGATCCGTGAGTAATCAACGATGCTGTTTGTGTACAAAAATCAGCACATTCCATGTTCAGTTTAATACATGTGGAAAGTTTTTCAGCATTTATCTCTTTACCGCATTCTTCTGCACAGCCTTTACAGGCTGCGGCACACTTTCTCAATGCTTCAATCAACTCCTGGTTCATAATATTCCTTGATTGACAATAAGGGTTCAATCATTATGCCATAGTACTGCTACGAATAAACGCAGATATAATATAATTGGGCATGAAAATTTCTGTGGATAATATGTACCATATCCTGATCTTTCACGCTAAATTATTTTATATGCAAAACCCTGTTTTTGACCGAAAGCATTTAATGGAATATTTTATATACGGGATCATTGCAGCTGCCGTTTACATGGTGCCGGTCATATTATTTCTTCGCCGGGATAAGTATGAAGACTTTTATTACCTGTTTATCGGCAATGGAATATTTATGGCTGTGATATTTTCTTATGCATATAAGTTGATCTACAGAGTTTATCATCGCAAGCGTGCAGCATCTATGCTTATTGCAGGGAGCCTGGCAACTATCTCCGGCGCTATCATGGCAGCTATATTTGTTATAATTGCATTTCTTTTTTTCTTTCCCAATTTATTTTCCGAAGTATCTGTCGCTAAAGAACTAAAAGATGCGCCTTCAACAGTCATGTATCATACGCCTGCAGAATTTCTTTTTCTTATTCTGACCAATAATTTTTTGGGTAATCTGGGCGTGGGCGCATTTATTTCTGTTATAACATCGTATGCCGGTAAGCTTGATCAGACAAAGGATAAGCAGGCCGCCATTGATTCGAAGGTGACCGGTACAAAAGATTTATAAACCATTTCAGGAAATATATTGTTATGTGGCAAAATATAGATAAATTGTGTCTCGTTTTCCACACACTTGTCTTTTATATTTTTCGCTTAGATGATTGGTTCTTCATCTTTTAAGTTCGTGATCAGGAGTTAGGCTGTTTGTTTATTAAATCTTGATTATGACACCTGGTCTTCCTTTAGTTGAGTTTATTGATGATTTCAGTCTTCGCCAATCCGGCAAGGCCATATATTTTAATGCAAGGATTCATTTTTCCTGCGAAGAAAAAAATATAACCATTTTAGCTGAAGTCCATATTGTTGGTATCAAGGCAAAAGATATTAATACTATCTACATAATAGATCCTGAAGTAAGTGCAAATGAAATCCCTGATATGTTGAATGATAAATCAGAAATATTTGAATATAGAAAAAAGGAATGCTTTATTATAATTGGATATTCAAAAAAGTATAAAGATTACACCATTTACATTTATCCCGAAAAATAATTCGCTGCCGATACGATTATAATCTTTTAATTCCCGGCATTTCTCTTCTCGTTTTTTCTTAATCGTTATTGTCTCCCGGCATTGGCTGGTCATTAATATTACTTTCATCAGTTTCGTTGCTTAGCTTTTTTGATTTGCAGGATTTTTTTCTTCGGCATCAGTATTTACTTTTTTATTTTTTTCTTCGTATTAGTCACTGTTTTTTGTCGGGCCCTCAGGCTTGATTATTTGTTGTTGCATAATTTTTTTGATTATTAACTGCTCCAGAGAATAAGTTCAATAAGTAAACCAAATAAGAAGAATAAAAAAAGAGCCTCTTTTTGAAGGAGGCTCTTTAAAAATCTGTGTACCTACCGAATGATCGGTTGATCCGAAATATTCCTCAATGTTAATTATGGAATATTTTTCAAACTTATATATTAATAGTATAAAAAACTGTGCCAGATTAGGATTACCCAATAAATGATTTCCTTGGTTTTTATTTTTACAAAAAGTGTAGAAAAAAATCTCCGGATATTAAAATGTTGGGGAAATTTATGCAATAGTATCCTTTAAAATGTGTCATGCATGGAATGGTGCAAAAATTGATTAGTCAAGGTAATCATTGCTATGAAGAAAACAACTGCTGCTATAATTCCCTTTCCATGGGTAGTTAAAAAATACTATGCAGGTATTTTTCAAGTTCAATATTCAATCATTGACATTTGCATTTTCTATTCCTATTTTTATATAACTTCTTTCTTTTTATACCTTAAGCTTATTATTACATGAGAACTAAACTTTTAATTCTTAGCATCCTGTTAGCTGCAAGATGCTCTGCACAGGTAAAAGATGATACTGATAAAGCATTAACATTGTCGGGCCTTTCACTCGATAAGCTGATGAACATCCAGGTGGTCACGGCTTCGGGTTATCTTCAGACCACGGAGGAAGCACCTTCAACCATTACGGTGATCACGGATCAGCAGATAAAAGAAAGAGGCTACGAGCAGCTGGAAGATGCATTGCGTGATATACCCGGTATTGATATGATCCATATCAACGGTTACGCACCCACGCTTATTTATTTTCGGGGAATGTACGGAGCTGAAAACCTGCGTGCCCTGCTGATGATCGATGGTATCGTGGAAAATGATATCATCGGCAGTAATGATATGGCCGGCCCTGCTTACAGCCTGCATAATGTTGACCGTATTGAGATCATCTGGGGGCCTGCATCTGCATTATATGGTGCCAATGCGTATGGAGGCGTGATCAATATCATTACAAAAAAAGGAAATGATATCAATGGATTGCATATCGAAAAAGGATACGGAACTTTTAATACCAGCTTCGAAAAATTTGACATGGGAGCAAAAAAAGCAAACCTGGAATACAGCCTGGCAGGTACTTTATACAGCACAGACGGCCCCAGTTTTAAAAACAGAGATCCACAGTATCACGCATCTTTTGTCGATAAAGCCTATTCTGTTTTGGGTTCTGTGAGCTTTATCAGTGACTGTAATAAAACAACCATCGGATTTAGAAATTATAGAACACCAATGGGGTGGGGAACATATTCCAACAGTCCTACAACATATCTTGGACTGCCGGCACAGGGAAATCAAAACTCCGGCGTGCTGGGCGTTATCACAAGAGATTTTATGGGCGAAAATCCAGGTGTGGATGATTCTTATCTGAATACTTATTATATCCAGAATGAATTTTGCTCATCCAAAAATTTCAATTTTCTTGCAAGGCTTACTTATAGGGAAACAGGTACAGCAGATGATTCTTATATTTACATAACGATCGATGGTAAAAGGCTTATTCACGCTAATATTGCAACTTATTCAAACAGGATATCGGGAGAATTTTCAGCGAATTATTCACTTTCTGATAAGCAGCGTTTTTCCGCAGGATTGCAATATACACAGGATAATGTAGAGCATGGGGCACGTCGCTCAACATTTGACAGTTCACTTTATATTATTAATGGAAGAGATACTTTGACCAATCTCAATTCTGTTTTTTTGCCAAGGATATATGATATACGCACTACTTTTGGCAGCTACCTGCAATATGTCCTGAATACAAACTTATTAGGCAAGACTAATTTTACTGCTGGTGTCCGCTATGATTACAATAGTTATTTCGGCAGTTCTGCAAATCCAAGACTGGTGATCGTTAATCAGCCGGATGAGAAGTTTACTTTTAAATTACAATTCGGCACAGCCTTCAGAGCGCCAACCAATCTTGAGATAACACAGGTACCAAGTACTTTTACATTAAAGACAGAAAAAATAAGGACCTATGAAGCCAATGCGATCTATGTTTTTTCCAAAAGGATAAAAATGCAGCTGAATGTATTTAATAATAATCTTACAGATGTAATTATATTGAGCAATCTTTCAGGCTTTATTGCAAATAAGAATCCCGGTAAAATAAACGTTACAGGAATGGAAGGAAATTTTGATTTGTTCTTCTCTAAATATCTTTCGGGCAACGTAAATTTTACATACCAGGATACTCGTGGTGAAAATTTAATAACGCATGTACAAAGAAGTGTGTCGGCAATAGCACATATAAAAGGCAATGCCGGAATTACGGCATATATCAATGATGCATTTATAATTAATCTTACAGGAAATTATGTAGGAAAGCGTCCGACTCCTCTCACAGATCCCTTTGGCCCTGTGCCGGGATATTTTCTTACAAACTGTAACATCAGCACCGGAAAATTATTTAATAAAAACATAACAGCCAGCTTCAATATTCACAACATATTTGACGTAAAATGGCTTGATCCGGGCTTCCGCACGGCAGATGGATTTTTATATTCAACCGTTTTGGAACAACCGGGCAGAACCTGTTTGATTAAAATAAGTGTAGACCTGTGATCAGTATGCAGAAAAAAAATATCATACTGTTTTGTGTTGCAGGAATAATCCTGTTTACATGCGCTTCATTTAAGCCTGTGGAAATGGATGATGAGTATGCATTGAAAGCTGCATTTATTTATCGCTTCACCGATTATATTGAATGGAGCAATAATAATGACGAGTCAAGATTTACTATCGCTGTTTTGGGAGATTCACGTATTACCATTCCGCTGCTGGAAATATCATCCGGGAAAAAAATAAGAGGTAAATCGATGTATGTAAAACAGGTTTCCTCTGTTGAAGATGCACAGGATTGCCAGGTATTATTTGTCCCTAATGATTATAAAGGAGACATAGAGAATATTGCTTTAAAATTAAGCGGCAGGTCGGTTTTAATTATCACTGAAGAAAAAGATGCCTGCAAAAAGGGCGCTCATATAAATTTTTATATTGATGATGGAAAATTAAAATTCGAGATCAACCTGAAGGCTGCTATACGATCCGGATTAAAGATGAGTTCCGATCTGTTGCAGCATGCAACGCTTGTTGATGAACCTTGATTAATTGAGAATTGAAAGTAATAATGGCATGGTAGGCATAAGTAATCTTTCGCTAAGAGGAAAACTTGTATGGATGCAGGTTTTAACCAGCATACTCGTATTAGGGCTTTGCTTTGCTGCATTCGTTTATACCGATATCAAAGGCTATAAAGAGCGTGAAGTGAATAACATCATTTCGCTGGCGCAGGTATTGGGATCAAACAGCATATCTGCCATTCAGTTCTTCGATAATGAAACTGCTGATAAATTATTGCATTCGCTTCAGAATGTATCACCGGATATAGCTGATGCTGCCATTATTGATAAAGCAGGGAATGTATTTGCAGGGTATTCAAAAAAAAATGATCAGCAGGGATTTGCACCACCCTATATAGACAAGTATAATTTTACAGATAGTTTTTTATATGTTTATAATACGATCAAAAAAAATAATGAGGTATTCGGAACCGTTTGCTTAAAAGTTGAATTATCAGATCTGGAAAAGATTAAGAAGCAAAATTATAATATCTCTATACTCCTGGTTATTTTGGGAATTACATTGGCATTTTTAATTGCGATCGTTAATCAGCGGCAGATATCGAGACCGATCTTATCACTGGTGAATGTGATGAAAACAATTCGTGAAAGCGGCGAATATGACAAGCACGTAAAAGTAGTAGGCAGGGATGAGATTGCTGCACTTTCAAAAGAATTCAATAATCTCCTGGATCAGGTGATCTTAAGTCATCAGAAAAAAGATGAATTCATCGGCATTGCCAGTCATGAATTGAAAACACCATTAACAAGCATAATCGGTTTTCTGGAATTGCTTGATAATGCTGCACTCGAAGAACCCAATAATTTGTTTGTACAAAAAGCTTTTAACGGTGCCAACAAGCTGCGTAATCTTATTTTTGATCTGCTTGATGTATCAAAAATTCAAACAGGCCAGTTGCAGCTTGATATACATGAATTTAACCTGGATATGCTTATCAACGATTGCATCAATGAATTCCAGATCACAACATCGCATCCAATCGTTCGTGAAGGAAATTTATCTCAGCCAATGATCAATGCTGACAGAAACCGTATTGAGCAGGTGATAATAAATCTTTTATCCAATGCGATCAAATATTCTTCAAAAGAAAAAGCTGTAATAGTTAAAACACGAAATATGGATTCAAAAGTCCTGGTAAGTGTTACCGATTTTGGCGTCGGCCTCGATGAAAGTGAGCAGAATAAAATTTTTGATCGTTATTATCGCTCTAAAGAAAAGAATATCGGCGTTTCAGGCTTTGGGCTTGGGCTTTATATATGTGCACAGATCATTCAGCGCCATCAGGGCAAGATCTGGGTGGAAAGCGAGAACGATAAAGGCTCTACTTTTTATTTTGAATTACCTGTGAGCAATGCGTCTCCATCCTGATTCTCCTTGGGCATGGTTTTAGTAATTAAGTAAGTAGCAAATTATTAAATATGAAGCACGTTAACCGGGAATCGGGCGCTTTCAGAAAGCTGCTTATGCTCGGCATCAGAAATATTTATTATGCAGAGCAAAAAGCATTGAATGCTTTTTTTATGCTGGAAGAAGCAGCTGCTACAGAAGAATTAAAAGTGATCTTCCGGGATAATTCTTTTAAAACGGAAGAGCATATTGTAATGTTAGGAAGCATTTTTGACATAATGAAAACAGAACGTCATGCCGAAAGATGTGAGACAATTATAGGAATGATAAATGATTTACTCCGTGCTATAAAGCATACACCGAAAGGCACTATGACAAGAGATGCAGCCCTGCTGATGGAAGCACAGAAAATGCAGGTTTATAAAGCGACCATGTACAAATATCTTGTTCAGATTGCTATAAATCTTGGGTTGATCGATGCTTCAAATATGCTGGCAAAAGCGTTGCTGGAAGATGAAGCAACGATTAAGCTATTCAATGATTTTTCGGAAATGTATGTTAATATGGAAGCAGCCGATGATGCATCACATGCCGGAGATTTTGAAATGCTGGCAGATTGATTAAACTATTGTTATGCGGATTTTTTTATTATGCTGGATATCAGCCTGTGCAATAGCAACTTCCTGCAGAAGTAATGATCAGGAAGATGATAAAAAGAATGCAATAAAAATTAATGATAAAAAATTTGACAGCTCTGCAATGAAGACAGATGCACTGTTTGCTGTAAACGCAATGGATGCAGGATTGCTGGAAGCTAAAATGGGTGAGCTTGCGCAAACATATGGCACCACGCCTTCTGTAAAACAGCTTGGCAAATTAATGTCTGCAGATCATACGCAGTTAAATAAAGAATTAAGCCTGGCTGCCTGGAAAAACAATATCACGGTACCCGGTTTTTTAAGTCCGGCTTCCAAAAAGAAATATACAGCATTGATGAAGATAGATGGAGCAGCTTTTGATCAGGCATACCTAAAAATGATCATAGAAACACAGCAGGCCGATCTTAAAGATTTTGAAAAGGAAAAACAAAGCGGTACAAATGCAGATATAGAGGACTGGATAAACAGAGCCACACCAGTTTTGCAGCATCATATAGCAATTTCAGACAGCCTGTTAAACAAAATTCCGGATGATAACGGCAAGCCAAAGACGAAGAGCCCGGATAAATTGATCAGCCTGAATGAATTAAAATGAAGTCAGATAAATTTTACCATAAAATAAATAAGCAGAGCGATAAAATAAAAAGAAAGATAAAGGCAGCCAGCAGATCGTATGATGAAGAGACCATCCACGATATTCGAACTATTTATAAAAAATTAAGAGCCTTATTCAGATGGCAACAGGTCGGTAAAAAACAGTATAGTTCTCTAAAAAAAATATACGCTGCTGCCGGTGAAATACGAAATGTACAGGTGACACAAAAAAGAATAAAAAACCTGGCTGATCTTACCGGATTTGATCATTGGCTTCAGGCATCGCTGTTAAATCTGAAAGCTGCCTGGGATAAAACAGTTACTCATAAAGAATTAACTGAATTCCGGAAAAGAATATATGATTTGAAAGTTAAGCCGTCGATCCATAAAAAATTTATTAAAAAGAAAATAAAATTAATACTGCGGATAGTAAGCCTGTCGATGATTTCAGACGAATTCATCCATAATATCCGCAAAGCCATCAGGGATATTGAAGGTATATATGAATATTTATTGCAAATAGAAAACAGGCAACTAGCAGCAAAACTCAGAAGGCTTAAAGTAATCAGCCATGAAATAGGTGAATATATTGACCTGGTTACTGCAGTTAAATTGTTTGATACATACATTGTTCAGGAACGAGATGCATTATTATTGATAAAAGCAAAAATGGTGAAGGCACAATGGGATGAACAATGTGCTGATCAAAAAAATAAGTTAATAAAAAGATTATGCAGCTACAACATCGCAACGCTTTTATTGTGACACTTTCAGTTATTTGGTTGCTGCCCTGTAATTAGCCGAACGATCCCGCCTGGTAAATTGCGGTGTATCAGTTTCTTTTTTTGTATGTGTTGCTGTATTTAGTTTGTCTTTATCGGGATTTTTTGTTTTAGATATTTTGTTCCTGCTTTCTTTAACAATTTCTTTTTGTGCTTTTTTATCTTTATTGCTCATGATATTATTTTTTATAACGGTGTTTTATAAATTATAGGTCAAATAAAATACCAAGGATGTTTGTGTACATACTGTGGAATATTTTTCTCATTATGTCCGAAATAGGTAATTGTTTTTAATTTGTTTTTATTAAAAAAATAAGGTTTTGTTACTACCTTACAATGGAAAATGTACAGATTGTTATGAAGGGAAAAGCTTTGGAAAAAAAGATGTTGGTGCTGGAAAAAAGGAAAAAGAACGAATCTTCTGATATTACAGAAACCTCTGCTGTATTAAGTAGTATATCAGGGTTATTACAAAATCTCTCTCCCGAATTAGGAATGTCTTATTCTACCATTCAACAGGCATTGATTACTATTAATGACGAGGTTAAGCGTCGCCTGTCAGACCTCAAGGAATCGATCGATTTTTCAGAAGGCGTGATTCAAACCATACGTGAGCCACTGGCAGTTTTGAATAATGATATGATGTTTCGCACAGCCAACAGGGCGTTTTATGATAAGTTTGATCTCGATCCGGGTGAAACAGATGGTGTGAATTTTTATGAGATTGGTAATGGCCAATGGGATATCCCTTCATTGCGAAATAAGCTGAATGATATCATAGCCTCCAATGAAAATTTTGAGAATTTTGAACTAACACATGAATTCAAAGGCATTGGAAAAAAGAATCTTATGATCAATGCTACCTGCATAAAACAGCAGGATAAAAGTAAGAATACTTATCTCATCGTTATAGAAGATATTACTGAAAAGCAGCAGTCCTCAGAACTTTTGCAGTTGAGTGAAGAGCGTGCAAGAGTATTGATACAAAATTCATTTGATATCATTACGATATTTTCAAAAGAAGGAGATGTGATTTATGAAAGTGAATCAATAGAAACAGTGCTTGGCTATAAGCCTGAAGAACGGATAGCTAAAAATATTTTTAAAGATCGTATTGTGCATCCTGAGGATATACATGAAAAGCTCAACATGTTCAAACGTGCTGTGGAACAGCCCAATAAGGACGTCCGTGCAGAATTCCGGTTGATGCACAAAGATGGCGTGTACAGAATGATTGAAGCAGTTTGCATAAATTTATTGGATAAGCCCGGTATAAACGGTATTGTTGCCAACTATCGCGATATAACAGAAAGAAGAATGCTTGAAAAGCAAAAAGAACAATTCATTGGAATCGCAAGTCATGAATTAAAAACACCTGTTACCAGTATTAAAGGATATGCACAGATTCTTCAACAGCTATTTGAAGACTCGGGCAATGAAGAAGTGGTAAGTCTTTTTAATAAAATGGATAACCAGATCGATCGACTCACAAATCTCATCAAAGATCTGCTGGATGTTACCAAGATCAGCGAAGGACAATTGAAATTAAAACTGGATGAATTTGATATCAATGAATTGCTGAATGAGATCATTTCAGAAACACAGCGTTTTTCACCGAGGCATTTGATCGTAAAAGAATTGAATGCTTCAGGACGAATAATTGCAGATCGTGAAAAGATCAGGCAGGTTATTATCAATCTTTTATCCAATGCAATAAAATATTCTCCTCATAGTGATAAGATCATTGTGCGTTCAGTTTCGGATGGATCCACTGTAACGGTTTCGGTGGAAGACTTCGGCATCGGTATTGAAAGCTCTATTCAGTCAAAAGTGTTTGATCGTTTTTTCAGGGATCTCGATCCTGCTATTAATACTTATCCCGGTTTGGGATTGGGATTGCACATTGCCTCAGAAATCGTTAAGAGACATGCAGGAAAGATATGGCTGACAAGTGAAAAAAATAAAGGAACAACATTTTATTTTCAGCTTGCATTGAGAGATAACGGGCATAAAGCTTAAAACAATCAATTATTGGTGCGTATTTTGTAATTTATTGCTTAATGAAAAATATTTTAATAGTAGACGATGATACCGCCATACAGGATCTTTTTAAGCTGATCTTTGAAAAGAGAGGCTTTAATGTCACTATTGAATCCAATCCCCAGAATATATTAAAAGGAAATTTTGAACTGCCCGATATATTTCTGCTTGACAGGCAGCTTTCAGGCACTGATGGACTTATACTTTGCAGTTATCTAAAAAATTCTTCCCTTACAAGTCATATCCCTGTTATCATGATCTCTGCTTCGCCGGATATTGCCGCTTTGTCAAAATCAGCCGGCGCAGATAATTTCGTTGAAAAGCCGTTTAATATAAAAGACCTCGTTGAGATGATCAACTCACTTATTCCGGATGATACGCTCATTTAAAAAAGTATAGTTTACAAAATCATAAAAGGCTTGCGGCATCCTTATCTGCAAACCAGTACAGATCACCATCTGCAGGACTGATCAATTGTGCAGGATAATGAATTCGGGATCCGGATAAATTTAAAACATCTTTCAGAATACCGGCTTTCTGTTTTCCTGTTATTAAAAAAAGTATATTTTTTGCCTGATTTATCATGGGAACAGTCATGGTTACACGAAATATATTTTGCTCAGCGCTCAACACTTCTTTTACCAGGTGCATGGTTTCATGCAGCACTTCCGTGTTGGGTAGAAGCGAAGCGGTATGGCCATCTTCGCCGAGGCCCAATAAAATAAGGTCAATAGCAGGAGGGTTGTCTTTAAAAAAATGATGAATCTCTTTTTCATATTCAATGGCTGCAGCAGCAGGCGTTAATGCTGAATGAATACGATGAATATTGGATGAAGGGATATCAACTTTAGCAAGCAATAATGAAATGGCCATGTGTGCATTGTTTCGCTCATCATTTAAAGGCACACAGCGTTCATCGCCCCAAAAGACAAAGGTATTTTTCCAGGGCATTTGTTCGCTGAATGGTTTTTCAGCTAACAAGGAGTATAGTTGTTCGGGTGTATGTCCGCCTGAAAGCGCAATGGTGAATTTCCCTTTTGCTTCTACGGATCTGTTAGCTGCGTCAATAATAAATTCAGCCGCTGCTTTAAATAAAGCTTCGGCGTTTTGAAATGTTTGTATATTCTTTTTTATCTCCAAGTTGAAAGCTTAATAGCAGTACAAAAGATGAAAGGATTGCGACGCAACGATGATGCCATGAAAAACAGATGCTGGTATCAAAATTTTACTTAAAAAATATCCGATCCTTCAGGTCCCGGCATGCCTGCTGCATAATTCGGAAAGTTAACAGGAGTATCGGTTTGCCATGAATTGATAATAGGCATCAATACATCCCATGCAGCTTCCACCTGGTCTGCACGCATGAAAAGCGTTGCATCTTTTTGCATTACATCCAGCAGTAAAGTTTCGTATGCTTCCGGTGTTCCCGATTTGTATGATTCATTATAATCGAATGACATATTCACCGGGCCAAGCATCATATTCAATCCGGGCTGCTTTGCCTGAAAGCGCAATAAAATATTCATTGCCGGCTGAATATTCATTGTGAGTATGTTTGATTGCCAGTTGCCCGTTGTTTCCGGTGGAAATGATTGATGCGGAACCGGTTTAAACTGGATCGTGATGTATGAACTTGTTTCATTCATGCGCTTGCCTGAGCGAACATAAAAAGGCACATCCTGCCAGCGCCAGTTATTCACGAATAATTTGAGTGATGCAAATGTTTCTGTGTTAGAATCTTTATTGACGCCGGGCTCTTCACGATAAGCTTTTACTTTTTTGCCCTCTATCCAGCCTTTATCGTATTGTCCACGTATGGCATATTTATGAACATCCTGCTGATCGATCTTTTTTAATGCATGCAATACATCTACTTTGCGATTGCGTATCTCATCGGCTTCAAATGAAACAGGTGGCTCCATGGCAATGAGACAAAGCAATTGCAGCAAATGATTTTGTATCATATCACGCAATGCGCCTGCATGATCGAAATATCCGCCTCTGTTTTCAACACCTAGCTGCTCGGCAACGGTGATCTGTACACGATCAATATAATTGCGATTCCAGATCGGTTCAAACAATGCATTGGCGAACCGGAATGCTAAAATATTCTGCACGGTTTCTTTCCCAAGAAAATGATCGATGCGATAGATCTGGGACTCTGAAAAAATATTGCAGATAACCTGGTTCAAATGTTTGGCGCTTTCAAGATCATGGCCGAAGGGCTTCTCTATAACAATACGTCCCATGAGCTTATTATCTGCAAGGCCTGCCGATCCAAGCCTGGTAACTATTGTTTCAATGAATGAAGGAGCAACAGCGAGATAAAAAATATGATTGACGGAACCCTTCCAGCTTTTCTCCAGTTTTTTAATTTCTTTATTTATAGAGGAATAAGTATTGTCTGCATTAAAATCTGCTTTGTTATACATGAGGTGTTTTACAAACCCATCCCAATCTTTTTTCTTTGTTTTACCTCTTCGGGAAAATTTATCAATGCCTTCCTGGATGTGTTTAGCAAATTGCGGAGTGCTCATTGGCTTTATATCAAGGCCTAACACGACAAAATTTTCTGTAAGCCATCCATCGAGATAAAGATTATAAATAGCCGGTAATAATTTTCTCCACGTAAGATCGCCGCCGGCGCCGAAAATGATAATGATCGTTGGGTCTGTTTTTTTACTTGATTCCATGTTTAACTTTTAGTTTGATTCCATTGTGTATGAAATATACCTTCCTTATCTATGCGGTGATATGTATGTGCACCAAAGTAATCACGCTGCGCCTGCAATAAATTGGAAGGCAGCCAACCGCTCCTGAATGAATCATAATACGCAATCGATGTAGACATAACAGGTACGGGTATACCATTTACTATTGCTGTTTGAATAACACTTCGCAAATTATTTTGTGATCCGATCAGCTTTTGTGCTATATCATTGCTTAATAAAAGATTTGAAAGGGCAGGAGTTTTTGTGTAAACTGCACGGATGTCTTCCAGCATGGCGGCACGTATGATGCAGCCTCCTCTCCAGATAGCAGCAATATTTTGCAGGTTCAACTCATATTTATATTCTGCTGATGCTTTTGTCAGCAATGCCATGCCTTGTGCATAAGTAGTGATCATTGAAAAATAGATGGCTTGTTCAAGATCATCCACCAGTTGTATTTTTTGTTCTTGTGATAACGTTGACTTAACAGGTCTTTGCAATAGCTGTTCTGCCTGCAGGCGTTCTTTTTTTAATGCTGAAAGATCACGGCAGCTGACAGCTATATCAATAGAAGGAATAGGAGCGTGGAGATTCATTGCATCCTGTGATGTCCATTGGCCGGTGCCTTTTTGCTCGGCTGCATCTAATATCATATCTACAAGGCTGTTATTCGTAAGATCATCCCGTTGTGCAAAAACATCTGCGGTGATTTCTATCAAGAATGATTGTAAAATTCCTTTGTTCCATTTCAGGAAAAGCTGATGCAATTCGTCATTGTCCAGGCCTGCGACTTCCTTTAATAAATGATATGCTTCTGCAATGAGCTGCATGATCGCATATTCAATACCGTTATGAACCATTTTTACATAATGTCCGGCTGATCCATTTCCGATGAACGTAACACAGGGCTCATTATTTACTTTAGCAGATACGGCTTTGAGCATTTCAGCTACCCTGTCATAAGCTTCTTTAGAACCGCCAGGCATAATGCTTGGCCCATAGCGTGCACCTGATTCTCCGCCGGAAATGCCCATGCCCATGAAATGAATGGTGTCTTTTTTCAATTGCGCCAATCTACGGTCAGTATCGGTGAAATGTGAATTGCCGGAATCTATCAGCAGATCATCTTTTGATAAAAGAGGTTTTATTTCATTTATAACTGAATCAACAATAGGGCCGGCGGGCACAAGCAAAATGATAACTCTTGGTTGTTTTAATGCCTGGATAAAATCCTGCAGATCTTTTGTGCCATAGATATTTTTACCGGCAGCTTCTTTGTTCAGCGTTTTTACCTGCTCTTCATTTTTGTCAAAGCCGGCTACACTGAACCCATGATCGCTCATATTGTACACCAGATTGCGGCCCATGGTGCCAAGGCCGATCATACCAAAGTCGTATTGTTGTGATTCCATGTTTTATTATATCTCTAAATTTAAGCCAATCTTAAATAAAAAGGGGATCAAAATTGATCCCATATATTAATTGATTTACCAATTAACAAGTCATTAAAATTACAGGCCAAGTACATCTTTCATGCTGTATAACCCTCTTTTCCCATTCATAAATTCTGCAGCCAATACAGCGCCGGCCGCAAATCCTTTACGGGTATGTGCCGTATGAATGATCTCAATATCATCGATATCAGAAAAATATTTTACTACATGCGTACCCGGTGCAGGATCAATGCGCTTGCTGATGATGGGCACAGTGTCTGATTCCTGGTCAGGGTGATTAACCCATTTTGTTTTGCGGCTGATATTTTCCATGATCTGTTCAGCTAAGGTGATTGCCGTCCCGCTGGGTGCATCTCTTTTTTCAGTGTGATGAATTTCTTCCATGATCACATTATACGATGGTTGTTTTTCCATCAGCTGAGCAAGCTTTTTATTTATTTCGAAAAAAATATTTACGCCAATACTGAAATTACTGGCATATAAAAACCCTGCATTTTTTTCAACACATGCTTTTTTTACTTCTTCCAGCTTTTCCAGCCAGCCGGTAGAACCACAAACCAATGGAACACCTGCTTCAAAACATTTGTAAATATTTTGAACAGCGCTGTGCGGCCCCGTAAATTCAATGGCTACATCACATTGATGTAAATTTTTTTCAGTAAGATCGGCGCCGTTATTAATATCGATCTTCAATACTATTTCATGTCCTCTTTCCAAAGCGATCTCTTCAATGGCTTTTCCCATTTTGCCGTATCCAATTAATCCTATTTTCATTTAATAAAAGTTTGAGATTTTTTTTGCGAAGCAAAAGTAACAATTACATATGTCTTCTGTCAAAATTCAATACAAGGCTGATGCCGCTGGTGTTGGCAAGAGGACTGTAGCCGGGCTTAAGCTGCAGGCTGAGATTATTGCCTACATCAAATCCTTTGAGATGTGCATCAACAGTAGCATCCACAACATTCAATCCCCAGAATATTAAAAAGAATAATACTGAATAATCAATATTCTGCCGGAATGTATCACGATAACTTCTCAATGCATCTGTGGAAAGACCTCTGAATTTTGGGTCGATCTTGTTATAATCGGCGGTGTCACCACTATATAAAATTGTGAATGCCTGCCTTAATTGATTATATGTATGAACATTATAAAAGAATATTCCGGCTGTAGTTCCCAAAGCGCCATACACGATAGGTATCTTCCAGTATTTTTTATTGTATGCCTGTCCCCAACCCGGAATAATTGCAGAACGAATGGTAGCTTTTCTTGGATCGAATTTTTTTACGGTGTCAGAAAAACTTGCTTTAGTAATGACACTATCTTTTGGCGAAGTGCTCTTAATTTCCATTCGCTGCATCAATGCAGCAGCACTATCCTGTGCAAATATTTCAGTACAAAAAGATAACAGCAGGAAAGAAAAAAAAGGTATTGAAAATATCTTTTGCATTAACTCACCGTAATATTTAGTTTGTCAAGCAGGGCATTCAGTTCTTCAAGAGAATAGTAATCAAATGTGATAGAGCCATTGCCTTTTTTACTATGTGATAAGGTTACTTTCGTATTATAATGAGATGCTAAATTATCTTCAATCTTTTTAAAAGCCTGTGGCAAAACAGGTTTTACGGAATTTTTAACAGCATCATCGGTATACATTTTTCTAACCAGTTCTTCCGTTTGCCTTACAGACAATTCCTTTTTCTTTATTTCAGAAAAGATGAATAATTGCTTATCAACCACATCTACATTGATCAATGCACGTGCATGGCCCATACTGATAATACCTGTACGAACTGCAACCTGGATATCCGGGGGCAATTTTAATAAGCGTATATAATTGGCAACGGTGCTTCTTTCCTTTCCCATTCGCTCTGCAACTTCCTCCTGAGTATAATCCAGTTCATCCATCAGGCGCTTATAACTCAGCGCTATTTCTATTGCATTTAAATTTTCTCTTTGAAGATTTTCAAGCAAAGCTAATTCCAGCAATTCACTATCATTTACCTGGCGGATGTAAACAGGCACATCCTTAAGCCCGGCGATCTTTGCAGCACGAAAACGTCTTTCACCTGCTATCAACCTGTATTTTCCAGTCGGTGTTTTGGAAACAGTGAGTGGCTGAATGATATCATGTATCTTGATAGAAGCCGCCAATTCGCTTAAAGCAGCTTCATCAAAATCTCTACGTGGTTGTTTTGGATTAACCTCAATTTGATCTAATGCAATGCGGCTGCTTGTTGTTGTTTTTTCAACGACATCGGTTTTTAAACTACCTGCAGTATTCTTTAAATCCGCATCAATATTCTGAAGCAAACTGCGAATCCCTTTTCCTAATGCGTCTTTTTTATTTGGAACGTTCATGAGTTCTGAGTCTTTAGTTCGGAGTTCTGAGTCAACCCTCATACCCCGAAATGTAAATTTAATCCGTTATATAAATTTATCAGGATTGTTTATCATAAAATATAATAGTTTTCCTGCTTCATTATTTCTTTTATAGAGATTTTCATAGGCAGATTGAGATATGTATCCAAAGTCCACCGAAAAATCGAGCCAAACACCGGTCTCTGCATTTTCCGCTTCCGCATCAGATAATTTAGAAATAAAATGTGCTTTATATCTTCTTTTCCGATAAGCTTCAGCCATGTTTGCACAAACTGATCGTGATGAACGGCGAACTTGATCTGTAAGGCTATATTTTTCTTCGGATGGAAATTGCCTGGTTATTTCATGAATATCTTTTGCCAGCTTATAAGCTTTTTGATAAGCTATAAGGTCTTTTAAATTTCCCATATTTTCTGATAGGAACTTTTAAGGCCTAAGGGTATAAAATATTTTTTAAATTTAAAACTCCTAACTCCGAACTCCCAACTTTGAACTCACTACTATTCAATAATCTTGTCTTCCTGTTTTATTTTAGTAAGATTATTTTTTTGCAATATTTCTTTGGCAAGGTTGAGATAATTTACAGCGCCTTTGCTGTCGGCATCATACAATATCACGGGTTTTCCAAAACTTGGCGCTTCACTTAACCTGGTGTTGCGATGAATGATGCTGCTGAAAACTATCTCTTCAAAATGCTTTCTCACTTCACTCACTACCTGGTTGCATAGACGAAGACGGCCGTCATACATCGTCATTAAGATACCTTCAATTTTCAGATCAGGATTTAACCTGTTCTGAACTATTTTGATGGTGTTCAATAATTTTCCTAAGCCTTCCAATGCAAAAAATTCCGTCTGTACGGGAACGGCTACACTATCTGAAGCGACCAATGCATTAACTGTAATTAAACCAAGTGAAGGAGAGCAATCGATCACGATAAAATCATATTCATCACGGATCGGCTCCAGTATTTTTTTCAAAACAGCTTCCCTGTTGGGATAATTGATCATCTCAATTTCTGCTCCCACCAGGTCTATGTGTGATGGGATCAGATCCAGGTTGGGAATATCTGTTTTTAATAAAACATCTTTTGCATTGGCATCATTTACCATGCAATCATATAAGCTCTGCGTAATATTGTGCAGGTCGAAACCCACGCCGGTAGTGCTGTTTGCCTGTGGATCCGCATCTACCAGCAATGTCTTGTATTCCAGCACAGCAAAGCTTGCCGCCAAATTAATAGCCGTAGTTGTTTTTCCAACGCCGCCTTTCTGATTCGCTATTCCTATTATTCTCGCCATAAATTAAAGTTCAATTGTTTCTCCGATTGCCAAAAGTTTTAAATCTACATCATGATTTTTAAAATGACCGATCGCTTTTGGATGATCAAGTTTTATGTTCGGAAATGTATCGTAATGCACACCGATCACTGTATTTGTCTGCACCATCATAGCTGCCTGCAATGCATCTTCATAACCCATTGTCAAATTATCACCGATACATAACACAGCAAGATCTATTTCCGCAAATGTTGGTATCAGCTGCATATCCAATGTCAATGCCGTATCACCGCTGTAATAAAAATTTATTTCATCACTTACAATAACAAATCCCATTGGGTTTCCACCGTAACTGCCATCCGGTAATTCGGATGAATGGACAGCACTAACACATTTTACTGTGCCAAAATCAAACTGCCATTTACCACCGATATTCATCGGATGATATTTCTCCATTCCTCTCTTTGCATACCACATCGCAACTTCGTATGCTGCAATAATGGTAGCTCCGGTTCCTCTTGCAATAGCTTCGGCATCCATCGTATGATCGCCGTGTGCATGGCTCAGCAAAATGTAATCCGCTTCAATGCTGGTAAGATCGACATTTTTCGCCAGTTCATTGCCTGAAATAAAGGGATCGAACAATAAGTTTTTCCCCTTTATTTCCACACTAAAGCAGGAGTGTCCGTAATAAGTGAACTTCATTTTACAGAATATTAAATATTGAGCATGACAGATAAAATGATGCTGTATCTCTACCTTCGCATGGATGATGCGTTTGACAGATCGGCAAATTTAACCAATCGCCATAGAATTGGGAACAAAGAACCATCTTAATTGTTAACTTAGAATTCAACATTTACCGGAAATATGTACACGATCGTTTCAGGAACCAACAGAACAGGCAGTCATACACTAAAAATTGCACAGGAATATCACCGGATATTGAAAGAAAAAGGCATTGATGCAAAGCTGTTTTCACTGGAAGGGCTCGACATTCTGCACCATAATGAGATATTTGAGAAGATCGAAAACGAAATCATCATTCCCACCGAAAATTTCATTTTCATTTCACCGGAATACAATGGCAGCTTTCCCGGCGTTTTAAAGCTGTTGTTTGATAATGCAAAAAATCACCGCATCTGGTGGAATAAAAAAGCATTGCTTACGGGAGTTTCTTCCGGCCGTGCAGGTAATCTTCGTGGGATGGATCATTTGACCGGCGTATTGCATTATTTAAAAGTAACCGTTCATCCGAATAAACTTCCTATTTCGAGTATTGATCGTTTTTTTAAAGAGGGAGAATTTAATGATGCTGAAACGAGTAAAGTTATTGAGCAGCAGGTGGAAGAGTTTATTGAGTGGGTTGGGAAATAAATACAAATAAACTATGTTTAAACTAAAGGAACAACCATATCATATTCTTTTATTCATTGCAATTGCATTTTTTATTTTGTCTTTGTTTGTCAATAGTGCTCTTGATATTCATGTGCATGATACGTATTACGTCATAACTCATCAATTCAGCTTTATCTCTTATTTTGTTTTATTCATTTGGATTTTATATGTAATGACACATTCAATTTTATATAGCAAAAAACTAACGGGGATACATATAATTACAACTGTGCTTTGTTCTGTTGGGTTAACTATTATACCGTACTTTAATTCTGAAGGCTTTGCCGGAATGCCAAGAAGATATTTTGATTATAGTAATTTTAATTCTTTTCATAAAGATCAATTGACTTTACAACAACTAATGCTTGGTATTTTTCTTTTATTGCTTTTAGGACTGATTTTATATTTTATAAATCTTGCTATAGGCGTTTATAAGAGAGTCTCTAATTGATATGATTTAATATTCTATAAATAACTAACTAAAAATATTCTCAAACATGCGTTCTCCCATTGGTGCTTTTATTTTCATTGCTCTTATGCTGCTGGTTGACAGCTATGTTTTTCAGGCTATTAAAACTGTGTCGCAGTCAGCATCTCCAAAAACAAAGCATATCATTTATGCCGTCTATTGGTCAATCACCATCTTGGCAGTTGTAGGATTTTTATTGTTTGTTTTTACCAGCCAGGATTTTTTACCAAGAAAAGTAAGAACCTATTTATTTGCAACGATCGTTGGATTGTTTTTGGCAAAATTGATTGCGGTGGTTTTCTTCCTGATTGATGATATCAGAAGAGTGATCCAATGGGGCGCCAGCAAATTATTTTACAGCAATACCGATGTAGAAGAAGTGGCAAGCGAAGGGATCAGCCGTTCTGTTTTTTTAAGCTGGATCGGTATAGCTGTTGGCGGCGGCCTTTTCGGCAGTCTGCTCTATGGCTTTGGCAATAAATATAATTATACAGTAAAGCGTGTTCAGTTAGCATTTGATAATTTACCAAAAGGCTTCAAAGGATTAAAAATTCTTCACATCAGCGATATTCACAGCGGCAGCTTTATGGATAAAAAAGCTGTGCAGCACGGTGTTGATATGATCATGAAAGAAAAAGCTGATATCATTTTATTTACCGGCGACCTCGTAAATGATAAAGCAACGGAAATGCACGATTACATGGATGTATTCAGTCAGTTAAAAGCGCCGATGGGAGTGTACAGCACATTGGGTAATCATGATTATGGTGATTACACAAGCTGGCCGATCAACGGCGTTAGTAAAGAACAAAATCTGATCAACTTAAAACAGGTTCATGCCGATCTTGGATGGAAGCTAATGATGAATGAGCATGTGGTATTGGAAAAAAACGGCGATCAGATCGCATTGATCGGCGTGGAGAACTGGAGTAATAAAGCAAGATTTCCCAGGCATGGGAGAATGGATCTTGCATATCCAGGAACAGAAAAATATCCTTTCAAAATATTGATGAGTCACGATCCCAGCCATTGGGATGCAGAAGTGCGGCCTAAATACGGCGATATCGATCTCACCTTAAGCGGACATACACACGGCATGCAATTCGGTGTAGAAATTCCCGGATTCAAATGGAGTCCTGTTCAATATGTTTATAAAGAGTGGGCAGGATTATATGAAGAAGCAAATCAAAAGCTTTATATCAATCGTGGCTTCGGATTCATTGGATATCCGGGCAGGGTAGGGATTCTTCCAGAGATTACTGTTATCGAGCTGGTGTAGTGATTAATGCCATAAGAATCATTTTCCAAGGTGTAAGAAAGGCTTTTTTAGGCGTAAGAAAGATTTTCCTACTTGTAAGAAATGTTTTCTTAGGTGTAGGAAACCTTTTCCTACCTGTAAGAAAGGCTTTTTTAGGTGTAAGAAACCTTTTTCTACCTGTAAGAAAGGCTTTTTTAGGTGTAAGAAACCTTTTTTTAGGTGTAAGAAATGTTTTCTTAGGTGTAGGAAACCTTTTCCCAGACGTAAGAAAACATTTCTTAGGCGTAAGAAACCTTTTCCTGGGAGTAGGAAATGTTCTCTGACTCGATGCCATCAAATATAAAATATTAAATGATTATGTTATTCAACTTTCATTGAAGCGGAGATTGTCTGAATCACGGATTACACGGATTAGAGGATTTCACGGATAAAACACTCTTTGTTTTTATTAACAGTGTAATTCTTTTTAGTGCCATGCTGAAATATTTATATTGCGGTCAAAATCCAATATGCACCAACTTAAATATGCTGACATAACCGAAAAGATTCTTGGTGCTTCTTTTGAAGTACATAAGTTTTTAGGCAATGGCTTTCAGGAAGTAATCTACCAAAGAGCATTGGCATTTGAATTAAATAAGGTCCGATTATCATTTGCAAGAGAAATAGAGCAGGAGATTTTTTATAAAGATCTGGAAGAACCAATAGGAACCAGACGGGCAGATTTTGTTGTAGAAGGAAAAATATTGGTAGAATTAAAAGCCATATCTCAACTCGAAGATGTTCATCTGGCACAAACCCTAAATTATTTAAAAGCTTATAAATTAGAAATAGGCCTACTCATAAATTTTGGAAGCAAAAGTTTAGGATATAAAAGAGTAGCATTGTAAATACTTTTCCAACTAAAATGCACAAAATAAAAAACTGTTTATCCGTGCAATCCTCTAATCCGTGTAATCCGTGATTCAGACAAACTACGCTAAGATAAAAGCTCAATAGCAGCACAAAAGATGAAAGGATTGCGACGCAACGATGATGCCATGAAAAGCTAAAGCTGGTATCAAAAGCAAATTCCAAATATCAATTTCAAAAAAAAATCTCCGCCCGAAGGCGGAGACTAATCTTGAAATCCTCAACCGTTAAAGGTCTATTGCTTTGTGATCTTCTGAACCATGCTTCCACCGGTTGTATTTACCTGGATCAGGTAATTTCCCGATGGTAATCCTGAAAGTTCTTCTATTGAAACACTGTTTAATCCTTTTGTCAATTGAATATTTTTAGTCATCACTTCTTTACCCAGCATGTTGAATACTCTTGCAGTACCCACTTCAGATTTACCGGATTGTAAGCTGATGTTTAAATAGCTCTTGAATGGATTTGGTGAAGCAACGAAGCTGTTTGAGCTTCCTTTTACTTTGATAGAAACCACTCTTGAGTAATTTATTTTTCCGTTAACGTCAATCTGTGCCAATCTGTAATAGATCACAGATGCATCTACTGCTGAGATATCATCAGCAACTGAATAAGAATGCTTAGCTGCAGTTGTACCGTTACCAGCGATAGTGCTGATGGTTGCAAAAGTTTTGCCGTCAGTACTTCTCTCTATCATATACTTGCTGCATGCATTTTCTAAAGATGTGCTCCAGTTAACTGATGTTTGATCAGCTCCTGTCAAAGATGCACCAAAGCTTACCAGGCTAACAGGTAACGGACCGCCTTGTGGATCAAGGATCGCTGTTGCATCATCAATGGAAGGAACGTTTGCATCAGAATAAGCAATTACTCTAGCCACATTCACGATAGGAGGAACTGAGCCACCAACAGCAGGAGTATTCACTCTTACATCAAACTGAACTTTGAAAGAATCAGTAGAAGATAAAGTACCACCCACAGATGCATTAGAACCTGAACCAATTCTAAAGCGCACAGTTTTGATAGAGCCATTAGAAATATATTCTGCCTGGTCATCACCACTTGCATCACTTAATGAGCCTGTTGCAATGCCCGGAGAATAAACAACTCTTAATGAACCGGGGATATAAGTGATGTTGCTGTTCAAAGTATCTGATATTACAGTCAGGTTTGCATTACCAACACCTGTATTTTTTCCATACAAAGTATAAGTCAGTTTTTCACCTGCTTCAGCAATATGATTACCGCTTGAATCAGTAACTATTTTATTTAAAGCCGGATTCGGGTCTTTTGTTTTAATTACAAAAGTGAAAAGGCCCGGGAAATATTGATCAGCTTCTGTTCTGAAAGCCAATGTTACGCTTTGATCATTTGGATTGATACCAAATCCTGTACCTACATAGAACTGATCGATATCCAACGCCATTTCATTTGTATAATCAGGATTTTTTGTGTGAATGAAAACACCGCTGTCACTGATAGAACCGTTAAACACGTTACCGATCGGGTTAATGCCGTTTGAGAAATAATGGTTGTTGATTCTTAAAGAATCACCTGTAAGGTTTGCATCACCTTCCCATGCAAGTACACCCATTTTAGCATCTCTCAGGCTAAGCGCACCTGAAGGAACATTTAAGCCGGTTAAAGTAACTGTAGATAATGTAGAGTTACCGCCGTTGAACACCTGTTCAAATCCATCATACACACGGATACTGTTGTAAGAAGTGAAAGCAGTAGTATTTTCATAAACCACTACAATACTCCATCCGCCATAATAACCGCCACCCTGGATAGAACCTTGTGTTAAAGGAGCGTTTCCTACTGTATAGGTACCACCGCCATTTAATGAAACAAGATCAGTTACATCTACATAAGCCTGGTACTGAAAGTAAGCACTTGTACCGGTACCAACCAGTGTATCATCAATGTGATCAGCTTTGTATTCAAAATAATTTCCTGAAGTACCTTTTCTGATCTTGATCTTTTGCTTTGAAGTATCCGACATATCGAAATCACTTTTCAATACACGGCCACCCCAATACAGGCGGGCAAATTTAATTGTGTTTGTTCCTGAAGCAGGCAATGCAAGATCTGCAGATGATGAATTGGTCGTTCCAGCGCCAACGCCTGAACTGCCATCAATATCTACAAAGCGCATGTTGCTTCCGTCATTACCCGAGCCGCTGCTGCCGTTTGCACGTGTAGCATTCATTGTTGCGGTATCCACTGTTGTGTTGTTACTGTTGTACACAGCTTCCAGTGTATTACCGAATAATGTTGCGGACCCTTTTACGTTGTCTGAATAAGCAATGCCGTAATTGCGGAATTGGGCATTGGCTGAGGCCGAAAAAAGTAGAATTGCTACTGCTGATGCGGCCAATGATCTGATTTGCTTTGAGCAAACGAGGTAAGTAAAACTTTTCATGATTACAAGAGGTTTAAGATTAATAAAAAAGCAATGAGAACCTGGCTTGTTCAAGATTTATTGGAGCGTAGTTTGCTCAACAGAATATTCAGAAAGTAGGGTATGTCAAAAGTTATTGGAGATGAGTTTCAGAGCATCAGAACCGAGGGGTTCTGTATAAGTTTTATCTCAGGAGGTAGAACAAAGATAAAATAATATTTCAGTAAAATGCAATACTTTCGGCCAAAATTTTTAAATTTATTTTTCAATTGATTGTATATCAATGTATTATAAACTAAAATTTTAAATTGATTTTTTTCAATAAGCCCCCAAAATTATACTAATATCGCTTGTCACGGGATGCAGGCTTCTTTCGGTTTTCATCATTTGGACGACGAAATCCACTGTCTGCATCGTTCATTCTGATTTGCCTTCCGTTGTATTTTTTCCCATCCAGGCTTTTGATCATTTTGCCCGAAACGGATTTGTCAATTTCCACCCAGCTGTTCATTTCCTTCATATCAATCCTGCCCAAAACCTCTTTTTTAAGATTGCTTTCATCCAGTATAAATTGTAAAAAACTGGCTTTATAAAAACCATCTTTTGTTCCAAGATTGATGAATAATCTAGCATAGCCATTATCTCTTCCACCGGAAAAATTTCCACGCTCTCTTCTGCCGCCACTGTCCCTGCCATTATTACTCACCCGCTTATCCCTGAAATCATTGCGAAGTATGTTCAGGTCTTCAGCGTTTTCATAATATTTTAAAAAATGATTGAATTCCAGTGCAGCTACTCTCTGCAAAACTTCTTCCTTGCTTACTTCTGCAAATTTTTCCTGCAGATCCTTCATATATGTTTCATAAGCGCCATTGGAAGTATCAGCCAGCATCAGTTTGTCCATGAAATGAAAAAACTGTCTGCGGCATACTTCTTTTCCACTTGGAATATCGAGTTTATGAAAAGGGGCATTGATCATCCTTTCCAGCTGTTTTATTTTATATACTTCACGTGTGTGACAAACAGAAACACAAATACCGCTACGGCCTGCACGTCCTGTACGGCCACTGCGATGTGTATAAACTTCCATATCATCCGGAAGCTCATAATTAATAACATGTGTAACACCGTCAACATCAATACCTCTTGCTGCAACATCCGTTGCAATTAAAAGCTGAAGACTTTTTTGACGAAAGCGTCCCATTACTTTGTCCCGTTGCTGCTGCGTAAGATCGCCATGCAGCGCTTCAATTTCATATCCTTCACGTACCAGTCTTTCGGCTATTTCCTGTGCATCGGCTTTGGTTCTGGTAAAAATAATTCCATACATGCCCGGATTAAAATCGATCAGGCGCTTCAGCGTTTCATAACGGTGATGTGCAGACGTAATAAAATACTGATGATCAATATTGACATTGCCGCTGTTCTTTTTACCAATGGTGATTTCTTTTGGCTTCTCCATGAAGTTTTTGGCAATAGCTCTTACTTCAGGTGGCATGGTTGCGCTGAAAAGCCAGATGCTTTCACGGTTCACCGTATTCTTCAGCACAAAATCAATATCATCTCTGAAGCCCATGTTCAGCATTTCATCTGCTTCATCCAGCACTACATATTTTACTTTATTCAGGTCGATCGCTTTGCGTTCAATAAGATCTATCAATCTTCCCGGAGTAGCAATAACCACCTGCACACCTTTGCGAAGATTTCTGATCTGCATCGTAATAGATGCGCCACCATAAACAGCTTCTGAAAAAATGCCTTTTGTATATTTAATAAAAGTAGAAAGATCATTGGTGATCTGTAAGCATAATTCCCTGGTAGGGCATACTATAAGAGCCTGGGGATGCCTTTCTGCGCTGTTCATCAGCTGAAGTAAGGGCAGGCCAAAAGCAGCGGTTTTGCCGGTGCCGGTCTGTGCCAGTCCTACAAAATCTGTTGTTCCGGATAATAAAATTGGAATAGCCTGTTCCTGTATCGGAGTAGGAGTTTCAAAGCCAAGATCGGAGATAGAACGTACTAATTGTTCGTTTAGGCCAAGGGCCTCAAATGCATTCATGTAAATTGATTTAACGTTTACATGATATGCTCTTTACTGTTGGTAAACCCGAAATGAAGATCAAATTCAATCTTATTCAACAGCCATTTGCAGGCACTTCATGCAACACCCGTAATTTTATAACAGCGGCGAAGATAATTTATTTTATGCTATTATCATCAATTTTGTAACAGGTGAATGATAAGTACGTTCGTTAACAAGTCATTAAACCAACGTCATTTTTTTAAATCTTATAAATCTTTACATTAGTTCAAATTCCGGCAGTATGAACAGATTAGCCTTATTCTTAGTCTTTATTTTAATTCATTTAACAACCTATGCCCAGCAAAAGCCAACTGCAGATTCAGGCAAAGCAATGATTGATTCAGCCCAGGCAATTATGGATTCAATTCTGTCATCATTGAAAGACGACGGGCTTTTTGCAGACAATAAAAATTTTAGCTACGCCCAGGTTGGTATAGGCGCAGGAAACAATCTGTTCAGCGTTCATAATAATGCACTGAATGCAAAGCAGGGTTCATCCACTGTTGTATTTACACCTTCTGCAGCATATTATCATAAAAGCGGCTTCAGCTTATCAGCAATAGGATATTTATTGAAAGAAAAAAAGATGTTTGGCTTAAATCAATATTCCGTAACACCGGCTTATGAAACAATCGGCAGTAAAAATATTGACCTGTTGGTTTCGTACACTCATTATTTTGTAAAGAATGAATACTCCAATTATTCATCGCCTGTGCAAAATGATTTTTATGGTTCTGTTATTTATAAAAAGCCATTTTTACAGCCGGGTTTTGCAATCGGATATTCTTTTGGTGAATTTAAAGATGTAAGAAGGCTCGATACCACTGTTCTTGGAACTGAGCGGCATTATTATGATTCAGCTTCGAGTAAGATAAGTACGGTGTCTATGATTTTATCGGCACAGCACGAATTTGACTGGGATGCTGTATTTGCAAAAAATGATGCAATAACATTTATACCATCCCTGATGTTGAATATCGGTTCTGATAATAACACAACCAATCACAATACAAATGTAGGCTTGGGAACTGCAATTGGTAAGCGTTTAAATAAACTACTTACCAAAAGAGCAGCAAGATTACAAACTACACCTTTTCAGGTTGAATCAATGGGGCTGGATCTTGGAGCGCAATATTCAATTGGTATTTTTACAGCTGAGCCGCATGTTTACCTCGATTATTACATACCTTCAGATAATGGAGCCAATAATAAATTTACCCAGGTTTATACCATCAATTTTTATTTTTCAATTTATTAATAACCCCTGTTAACAAAATTTTAGGAGTAATCCGGCAACTTGGTATGTGAGTTGGAGTCATACTATTATAACCTTATCAAATATTTATTATGAAAATAAAAATCCTTGCTATTTTAATAATGTTGTTTTCATTTTCATCAGCGTATTCGCAATCGCTTAGTGCCGGAATCAAGATAGGCGCTAATTTGAATAAAATAACCGGGCAATCTTTTAACGATCAATTCAGCTTTGGCTACCAGGCCGGTGCCTTTGTAAATGTAGGGCTGGGGCAAAAATGGAGCATTGAACCTGAGCTTTTATTTACGCAAACGAATGTGGATACATCAAGTCAGTTCAGTACTGTCTATAAAAATATCAGCTTCAATACTGTTAATCATATTAAGCTGAATTATCTCAATATTCCTGTCTTGCTTCAATATAAGCTAAGCCCAATGCTGGCATTGCAGGTGGGTCCGCAGTTTGGTATTTTAATGCAGACTGATAAAAATCTTTTGCAAAACAGCCAGAATGCTTTTAAGCACGGCGATCTCAGCATATTAGCCGGGCTTCAAATTAAAGTGACAAGATTTGTAATATATGGACGCTATGTGATCGGCGTAAATAACATAAGTAATATTCCTGTGCAGGACAGCTGGAAGAATCAGGCTATTCAGATAGGAGTTGGTTATGTTGTATTATAAATGATCAGGGCCGTATAACTGTGTAGGAGCCATCTTTCTTCCACTTAATAATAGCTGAAGGTGCAGCCGCTGTAAGATCATCCTGCCGGTATTGAACTATATAATCTACATGATCCTTAATAGCATTATCAATATCATTGAATACTAACGGGGAAGGATATCCCGAAATATTCGCCGAAGTAGAAACAATTGGTTTCCTGAAACGCTTAATAAGGTTTTTGCAAAACGGCTCTTTTACGATCCTTATACCTACTGAGCCATCTTCGCTGATAAGATTTTCTGCAAGCCCTGTTCCACCGTCATAAATAACAGTTGTTGGCTTTCGGATATCTTTTATGTAATCAAATATTTTCAGGTCGGGTTGTGTAACATAAGTTAGAATATCACGCTCATCTGCCACCAGGATAATCATTGCTTTGGAATCGGGCCTTTTTTTTAGCTGATAGATCTTTTCAACTGCAGTGGCATTCGTGGCGTCGCAGCCAATGCCCCAGATAGTGTCGGTGGGGTATAAGATAAGGCCGCCGCTTTGCAGCACTTTAATACATTCTTCTATATCGTTTAAAAATTCCATTTTTAGTTAAGCGCTTCCTTAACAGCCTGTGCAATCAGGTTTTCATCAAGCCTCAATAAGCATTCAGGCACACCGAATCTTTTACAGGTATTACTAAGGCAGGGTTCACAGGATAATTGTCCAAGCCTGATCGTTTTGCAATGTAATTTATTATAAGGAGATGTGTTGGCTTCATTACCTGCACCGAATAAAACGACCGTATTGGTTCCTAAAGCATTGGCTACATGCGCAGGCCCACTGTCCGTTGTAAGCATTGCCTTGCAGGATGATAGTATATTCATTAACTGTGCAAGGTTCGTTTTACCTGCAATGCTGATGATATTTTTTTTGTCGGGCAATGCATTGTAAACACTTTCAACAAAAGGCTTTTCTTTTTCAGCGCCGATCAAGATAATTTCAGCATCTATATTTTTTCTAACTGTATCAATGATACTCACTGCTTTTGCTTCAGGTAATCTTCTGGATGAAGCTTCTGAATTTATATTAATGATGATGCTGTTCTTTTTTTGTTGCTGTTGATTGCTTAATTCAACTGGCGGGGTATTTATTGCTGAATTGCGGAATTGTTTCAGCATATCTATATACTCCTCCACACGGTGCAGGTTTGTTTTTTTGGTAAAAGAATCAGTAAGGAAAAAAGAACGTAATTCTTTTTTATAGCCAATACGTTTTTTTGCTCCGGTTGCTTTAGCCATTACCGCCGATGATATAGAATCAGGCAGACAGAAAAAAAGATCATATTTTTCTTTAGCTGAAATTTCTTTTCCAAATTTCCATGCGCCACGCAGACCGGGATATTGTTGTTTTGAAAAAATATAAATATTTCGATGTTTTGGAAAATGATCGAGCAATGCATCAATTCCTTTTTTTGTAATAAGATCTATTGCAGCATCGGGATATGCTTCGCTGATAGCTTTTACAAAAGCGGTACTCATCACGAGATCGCCTAGCCAGTTTGGAAGCCGTATGAGAATTTTTTTATTCAAGGCACAAAGGCAACAAGGCATTAAGGCGCAAGTTGCAATTTGCAAACTTACTATTTAGTACTTTCTACTTACTACTTACTTTTACTATGTTTGCAAAAATTTTAAAAATGGAATTGCAACAATTTATTGCGGACGCATGGGGAAACCGGGAATTATTAAAAGATAAAAAATATTCGGATGCAGTGAGAGCCGTGATCGAAGAAGTGGACAAAGGAAGATTACGCACAGCATCTCCTGTTGCCGATGGCTGGCAGGTAAATGAGTGGGTAAAGCAGGCTATCTTAATGTACTTCGGTATCCAGCAGATGGAAACATTTACATTGCCGCCATTTGAATTTTATGATAAGATGAAGCTTAAAAGCGATTATGCGTCACTGGGAGTAAGGGCTGTACCACATGCCGTAGCACGCTATGGTGCGTATTTAGCAAAGAACGTAGTGCTGATGCCGAGTTATGTAAATATCGGCGCTTATGTAGATGAAGGCACGATGGTGGATACCTGGGCAACTGTTGGAAGCTGTGCTCAGATCGGTAAGGGTGTGCATTTGAGTGGTGGTGTTGGGATAGGTGGTGTGCTGGAGCCATTGCAGGCAAGCCCGGTGATCGTTGAAGATGGTTGCTTTATTGGCAGCCGTTGTATTGTAGTGGAAGGAGTGAGAGTTGAAAAGGAAGCCGTGCTGGGTGCAAATGTTGTGCTTACACAATCAACCAAGATCATTGATGTAAGCGGCCATGAGCCGATCGAATATAAAGGGAAAGTACCGGCAAGAAGTGTAGTGATTCCCGGTAGCTATACTAAAAAATTCCCTGCAGGTGAATATGGTGTTGGCTGTGCATTGATCATTGGTCAGCGCAAACCATCAACAGATCTGAAGACAAGTTTGAATGATGCATTGAGGGATTTTAATGTAGCGGTTTAATAGAAATTAAAGAATGTAGGATGAAAGAATTAAAAAAATGAGAATTTGAAAGATCGTATCGTTCTTTAATCCTCTCATTTTTCACTTCTTCATTCTTTAATTATAATTACATTTGCAATCCTGAACAGATTTATAGTTTATGGTTCTTTCCAGCACAGTGGGATCCGAAGCTTGGAATTCACGTGACTTGAAGTCGCGGC
>JADMIO011472226.1_pt1 | contig 41286 bp, 42 predicted proteins | sample 8958161 | NCBI WGS metagenome assembly JADMIO01 (sample SAMN16585339, study PRJNA669376) | soil metagenome | isolation source: Crop rotation soil | place: USA: Cullars Rotation, Alabama | collected 2011 | reverse complement strand
TGATTTTTGCCGGATGGTTGTCGACTGGATCGCCCTTATTTGTGCCGACATTCCGCGATCTTAGCGCCGAGATTGAGGCACTCGTTCCCGGTTCGCCAGCCGCAACTGCCGGCATGGAAATCGGGGATCGTGTCATTCAAGTCGATGGGAAAGACATTTCGACCAAGACCGAACTGCTCGACGCCGTCGCCAAGAGTAAGGGACAGCCTCTCGTTCTGCTCGTACGCCGGGACACACAGACCAAACTGCTGACGGTACACCCGACTCAGGCTCCAGGAGAAGTCCCGGCTGGAGAAGAACCGTTTTATTCAATCGGGGCGGAAGAAACTCCTCCGCTCGTCACCTCAGTCATGGCCGGTTCTCCTGCCTCCGCGGCTGGGCTCCAACCTGGCGACCGGGTCGCAGCGATTGAAGGGCAGGCCATTTATACCTGGTCACAGATGACCACGCAGGTGAAAGAACATCCGCAGAAGCCGCTGCGTATCGAGGTTATCCGCAGTGGACAGCGTGTCCCCCTCACCGTGACGCCGTCCGCTGATAAGGTGACGATCAAAGGGCATACGATCGAAGTCGGGAAGATCGGCATCTCCGGACCTGGCCGGTCATTGATGCGGTCCGACAATCCTCTGGAAGCCGTGTATCATGGTGTGGAAGCCACTTGGGGGTGGACTGAACTGACTGTAGTCGGTTTGTACAAAATCGTCGCCGGCGACATTTCCAGTAAAAACATTGGTGGTCCGCTTACAATCGCCAATATCTCAGGCGAAGCCGCTTCTCAGGGCACGTCCAATGTCATATTTCTGATTGCCATCTTGAGCATTAACTTAGGCGTGCTCAATCTGCTTCCCATCCCCATTTTAGACGGAGGGCACTTGCTCTTTTTCCTAATAGAGGGCATCCTGCGCAAGCCGATCGGCGAACGCCAGCGGGAAGTCGCACAACAGGTCGGGCTGGTTCTGCTGGTCGGTGTCATGATTTTTGCCTTCTGGAACGACCTGGAACGTATGTTCTCCCGCTGAGCCTCGATGAAAACCTCCCAGCTGCTTATCCCTACCCTGCGGGAAGATCCCGGTGAGGCGGAAACCGTCAGCCACCGGCTCATGTTGCGCGCCGGGCTCATCAGGAAAACGGCGGCCGGCATTTACACGTATCTTCCACTCGGCTTGCGGGTCATCCGCAAAATCGAACAGATCATCCGTGAAGAGATGAACCGGGCCGGGGCCCAGGAGTTGTTGATGCCGATCGCCTCGCCCGCCGAATTATGGAAAGAAACCGGCCGCTGGGAGTACTACGGCAAAGAACTGTTGCGCTTTAAGGACCGTCATGAGCGGGACTTCTGCCTTGGTCCGACGCATGAAGAGGTCATTACAGATTTATTCAGGCGCGAGGTACGCTCGTATCGCCAGTTGCCGTTGAACTTCTACCAAATTCAAACAAAATTTCGTGATGAAATCCGCCCCCGATTTGGCCTCATGCGCGGGCGCGAGTTCATCATGAAAGACGCCTACAGTTTCGATTCCGATGACGCCGGCGCCAAGGTCAGTTACCACAAGATGTACGACGCCTACACCAGGATCTTCACGCGATGCGGGCTCACGTTTCGCGCGGTCGAAGCCGACACCGGGCTGATTGGAGGCGACGTCTCGCATGAATTCATGGTCCTTGCCGAAACCGGAGAGGCGACGGTGGTCTATAGCGACCAGGGTTCGTATGCCGCCAATCTTGAGCGGGCGGAGGTTTTGCCCCCTTCAAGCATCGACGAGGCGCCGCTGCGCCCATTGATTCCCGTGACGACTCCGCAATGCCGGACGGTTGAAGAAGTCACGGCATTTCTAAAAATTTCTTCCCGGCAATTGGTGAAAACGCTCCTCTATAAGGCGGATAAAGACGCTGTCGCCGTACTGATTCGAGGGGACCATGATGTCAATGAGGTCAAGTTGGCCAGGCTGTTGCACGTGACGGAAGTCCAGCTGGCAGAGCCGGAGACGGTGTCTCGCCTGACAGGTGCCCCCGTTGGCTTTGCCGGCCCCATCGGTCTGACGGGTGTACGCATCTTGGCGGACCATGCCGTTCAAAAAATGAGAAACATGGTGGTGGGGGCTAACCGGGCCGACACGCATTTTGTCGACGCCAATTGGGACCGTGACTTCACGGTTGATCAGTTTGCAGATCTTCGCAATGCCCAGGCCGGCGACCCCTCGCCGCGCGGGCCCGGGCTCTTGACGCTCGCCAAAGGCATCGAAGTGGGACAAGTCTTTCTCCTCGGAACAAAATACAGCAAGAGCATGAATGCGACCATTCTCGATGATCAGGGAAAAGAACGCCTGGCAATCATGGGTTGTTACGGCATTGGGGTCGGCCGCACTGCGGCGGCGGCGATCGAACAAAACCATGATGACAAAGGTATTATTTGGCCGCTCCCGATTGCACCCTTTCAGGTTCATCTTTTGCCGGTGAGCCAATCGGCCAAGACCGCCGACGCGGCGGCGCGCCTCTATGCAGACCTGTCAGCGGAAGGCTTCGAAGTCTTATGGGACGACCGGGATGATCGTGCCGGTGTCAAATTTAATGACGCCGACCTCGTCGGAGCTCCGTTCCAAATTATCATTGGTGACAAAGGGCTGGCCGACGGAGTCGTGGAAGTCAAAGTTCGTCGGAGCGGACTGAAATCTCGCATCGCGCCGTCGGATGTCGTTGTTCATCTCCGCCGATTATGTGACCAGGTCGACCTGACGCCGCCCCTTCCCTCTACCTCCTCCACATAGGTCGTTTACGGATAGTTCACTCTCCCTCATTCAGCCACCAGTGCGCCTCAGAGAAATTTGCTTTTCCTTGCCTTCCCGGGGCGTTGGGCTAGACTGAGACTCGGCTTACGATCACGACACGCGTCGCGGCCTCCCCTCCTGGGATGTTCAGACCGCCCGGCAGCGCAGTCCATCAGACGGAGCGCAGCGAGCATGCAGACAAAACCCATTTCTCACAACCTTCAAGAGTTGCAGCTGAAGGTCGAGCATGCCGAGCACGTCAAGAAGATTATCGCGCAAATCAATGCCGCCACAAACCTCGATCAGATTCTCCTGGACCTTCATAAGGACATTCTCAGTTTGTTCGACGCCGAAGATTTGACCCTTTTTGCGTTTGACGCCGAAAAGAAAGAGATCTTTTCCAAAGTTCCGCACGTAGACTCTGTAGAAGAACTTCGCATTCCCATTACTGAACAGAGCCTGGCCGGCTTCTGCGCCAAATATTTACGCCCGGTCAATATTGTCGATGCCTACAACGTCATGGAACTACGGACCATCCATCCCTCGCTCGTGCATGACAGCGGCTACGACAAGCGAACCGGATTCAAAACCAAGCAAGTCCTGACTTATCCTATCGTCGCCGACAATAAGTACCTCATGGGCGTCCTTCAGCTGCTGAATAAGAAAAATGGTATCCGTTTTACGCGCAAAGACGAAGAATCAGTTGCCGAAATCACCAAGGCACTCGGCATCGCATTCTTCAATCTCAGAAACGCCGCCAAGAAGAACCCCACGAGGTTCGATCTCTTATTGAGCAGCAACCGCCTCACTCAGAATGATCTTGACGCCGCAACCGCCGAATCGCGTAAGGGCCTGAGCGACCTCGAAAGTATCTTGATCGAGAAATTTAAGGTCCCCAAAGCGGACCTGGGGAAATCATTCGCACAATTCTATAAATGCCCCTATATCGAATACAGTGAGCGCACCCTCGTCGACATCGAACTGCTTAAGAATCTCAATGTCGACTACTTGAAGAAGAACCACTGGATGCCGTTGAAGCGAGACCGGACGGCCATCGAAATCCTGACCGACGACCCGGGCAATCTCGACCGGGTCCAGGATATCAAACGAACATTTCCCGGCCTCAATATCCGTTTCGCCGTCAGCCTACGACGCGATATCGCACAGTTCCTGGGATCCTCGACCGGCCCGGCCGATGGCGGAACGCGCAAACTCGATGAAAATGTGTCCGACATTCTCGGCGAGCTCGTCACCGAAGCACAAGCCGAAGCGATGGAGGATGCCTCCGCAACCGGAGGATTGGACGAAAACGACAGCGCGATCGTACGCCTGGCAAACCAGATCATCGCCGATGCGTACCGGCAGAGCGCTTCGGATATCCATATCGAGCCGTATGGTGAAAAGCGCGAGACCCTGGTCCGCTTTCGGGTGGATGGTGACTGTTTCGAGTACATGAAGATCCCGCAAAGCTATCGGCGTGCCATCGTCTCTCGGCTCAAGATCATGGCCAATTTGGACATTGCCGAGCGGCGCAAACCCCAAGACGGCAAAATCAAATTCAAGCTTTCCGAGTCGAAAGAAATCGAGCTCCGTGTCGCGACGCTGCCCACATCCGGTTACAACGAAGATGTGGTTATGCGTATTCTGGCCGCCAGCGAACCGCTGCCGCTCGACAAGATGGGCTTTTCCGATCGGAACCTCAAGTCGCTCAAGGACATTTCTGAGAAACCTTACGGCATTATTCTTTGCGTGGGACCGACCGGGTCCGGGAAAACGACTACCCTGCACTCCGTCCTCGGGAACATCAATACACCGGACATCAAGATCTGGACGGCGGAAGATCCGGTCGAAATTACGCAATACGGGCTACGCCAGGTGCAAGTTCAGCCCAAGATCGGAGTGACGTTCGCTGCCGCCATGCGCGCCTTCCTCCGTGCCGACCCTGATGTCATCATGGTCGGAGAAATGCGAGATAAAGAGACCGCCGATACGGGGATCGAAGCGTCCCTCACCGGACACCTGGTGCTCAGCACATTGCACACAAACAGCGCGGTCGAAACCGTCACCCGCCTACTCGACATGGGTTGCGACCCATTCAGCTTCGCCGACGCGATGCTCGGCGTATTGGCGCAACGCTTGGCCCGCCGTATCTGCAAAGACTGCAAAGAGCAATATGCCGGGACCAAGGAGGAGTACGAAGAACTCCGCCAGGGTTACGGGCCGGACCGATGGGACAAACTCGGCATCAAACCGGACAACACGTTCCGGCTCTTTAGAGGCAAGGGCTGCGAGGTCTGCAACCGGACAGGATTCAAAGGACGTGTCGCCTTGCACGAACTCTTGCTTGGCTCGGATCAGATCAAGCGAATGGTGCAGCAGAAATCGCGTACGGAAGATCTGCTCAAAGTCGCTCTCGATGAGGGCATGACGACCCTGGTCCAAGACGGAGTTGAAAAAGTTTTACAGGGCCTCACGACCTTCAAAGAAGTCAAGGCCGTCGCGATTAAGTAGCAAAGCACGGTCAGCCTCTCTCGCCGGGCGGAGACCATCACAGGGTGGCTCTGGCAATGGACTTGTCACCCGCTTGATCCCCTTCCTATCCCCCGCACATTTCTATACAATGCGCCCTGCTGTTTCCCAGCTTGCGAGAGCTTTCACGATGAACTACCTTCGTTTTCTTGCCAGCCTGGGGTTGTTATTCTTGTCAGGCTGCGAAGCAACCGACAAGACTCTTTCGACGGCCGACCGCATGCTTCGCTCGACGACGGGACGTACCGTGATCGATCTTGCCCAAGGGAAAGACCCGAAGCAAATCCTCAAAGAGCGGGCCGCGGTATACCAACGGGATCCTGTGGCCGCGATACGGGATTTGCGGGCCGTCCAGCGTGATTTTGAATCCCTGATGGAGGCTTTGACGGGGAAGGTCCGGAATACGTGGGGAGAGAAAGAAATACAAATCCCGGAACGGAAGCGCTATGTGAAATACACCCAGAATTATATGAGCCGGGCCATCGTCGATTTCGACAAAGGCGCCGTGCTCGTCGAAACACTCGACGAGCAACAACCGAAGGGCAGCTTGAAGAACGCCATCGTCACAACGCTCCTGACACCCAACGATCCCAGAGCCGTCGATCTCTTTTCCGACAAAGCGGTATCCCTCACGGGCGACAATGATCCGTATCTCCTGGGGCTCGTCACGGACCAACAAGGAAAGGCAATCAGAACACCGGAGAGCGCCGAGCGATTTGCCGACTACCTGATCGATCAGCAAGCCAAAACACGCATCGTTGGGATGAACGGAGGCTCTAAGAGCGCGCTGTATATCACCATTCCAATGGTTGCCAATTTCAGCAACCGGCAGGCAGAGAAGTACCGGCCCGCTGTCACAAAGTATTCTGAGCACTATAAGATCAGCCCCAGTCTGGTCTTTGCCGTGATCAGGACGGAAAGCAACTTTAATCCCTTCGCCGTGAGCTCGGCTCCGGCCTACGGCTTAATGCAACTTGTCCCGACCAGCGGGGGCCGCGACGCGTTTCGCAAGGCCAAAGGCCTAGATACGGCGCCTTCCCGAGACTATCTCTTCGACCCCGCAAACAACATCGAACTGGGTGTCGCCTATCTTCATGTTCTCTCTTATGACCAGCTGGAGCAAATCGAGAATCAAGTCTCGCGCGAGTACTGCGTGATTTCTGCATACAACACCGGTTCGCGCAACATGTATAAAGCGTTTTCGATGGATTCCGTGGATGCTGTCAACCGAATCAACGGACTGGAGCCCCCTGCTGTCTATGATCGACTGCGCGCCAACCTTCCTTATCAAGAGACCAGAGATTATCTGGCCAAGGTTGTGACCTTCCGCAAGCAGTTCATCTCGTCCGCAGACAGCCGTCCTTAAAGCGCTAGCGCTCGGACGTTGCACCGCAAAGCATGATACAGAGGTTTCGGCCGGATGAAATCCATCCAGCCGCTGAGGTCGTGGCGCGGAGACGGCTGGGGACCTTGAGGGTCGGCCCATGAAAATTTGAAGACTCGAATCGGCGGACGACGACACATCTTGGAATTCTATTCCGTAGATCTGTTCCCTACCCCATCGCACGGTAGCAAGCTCGATGAAGATCGACGTCGCCTGATCAGGCAGGCGAAAATTGATGGCGATCCGATCACCTGGACTGATCAGCGCCTGGGTCATCATCCGCGCGCCTTTTGCCGACACATCATACACAATGCCCAAGCCTTTCTCGTCGGAAGTCAACCAGCGTTTCAACCCGACTAGGGCGAGGGAGCACGGGAACGGCGCTAGGACACGAATGCGTGGATGCCGGCGCGGCTGCACGAAGGTCGGATTTTGGATCGCCGAGCAGCCTCGCGTCTCCATTTTGCCTTAGTCCTTCCTCCCTGTCGTGAGAGCCATATACTTATTCAATCGGCTCAGAGAAGCTGAAGAAATTTTGCGGAAAGCAAGCCCATAAATTTTGTCCTTGGTCCACCGGACTGCCGCAGCGGTAATCCTGGCCGGGGCAATCTGTCTCGGCAGTCGCAGCGAGAGCGTCACCATATCACCGGGTTTCATCTCCGCATCAGTGCTCACACGCACACCGCGAAGCGACAGATCGTATACGACACCGACGTCTTCGCTCGGTGTGCGAAGCCACCCACTAGTGGTGGACCCCAATCGTGTGAGCGTACAACTGAACGGCGTGGTGATCCGGACTCTGGGATGGCGACGGAATTTATTGAGAACGGACCCGTGATGATGTGTGGTCTGCATACGACACCGGCCTCGTGAACATCACTGTACCCCACAAGGCCGGGATCGCGTACCGATTTTGGGTTTCACGCACTATGGCCGATGGGCACTGCCATCGGAATGGGCGGCTGAGGTGCCACCATACTGCGGACGGCCCCCAGCGAACCGATGGCGGGACGCAGACGGTCGTTCACGTCTATTCGTGGCGGTGTCTCGAGAATGAGTCCGCATTGGCGGCGCTGGATTAGCACTGCCGGAGGCAAGCGGAACCGCATGCCCCAGCAGGCGTTCGATGTCCCTCAGTTGCTCCCGATCTTCCCGTGTGACAAAACTCGTCGCCCGCCCGGTCGCCTTCATCCGAGCCGTTCGTCCGATTCTATGGACATAATCTTCCGGGCAGTTAGGTAAGTCGAAATTGATCACGTGGCCGATGTTCGCCACATCGATCCCGCGAGCAGCGATGTCCGTGGCCACCAACACACGGAACGTGCCTCGTTTGAACCCGTCCAGGGCAGAACGCCGCTGCGATAAGCTTCGATCCCCATGGAGCACGGCCACTCGATGCCCTGCTCCTCCCAACATACGCCCCAGTCGGTCGGCCCGATGCTTCGTCCTGGTAAAAACCAATGCCGTATCCTTATCGGCGCTCAACAGCGCAAGGAGCAGATCAGCTTTGTCCTCATGCGATGTATGATGGATTGCCTGCGTAACACCATCGGCCGTTGTAGCGGAGGGAGTAACCATCACTCGTACAGGGTCGTTAACGCTTGCCTGCACCAAGCGCGCCAGGTCAGCCGGCAATGTTGCTGAGAAAAGCAGCGTCTGCCGTTCCTCCGGCAGCGCATCGAGGATCTGATTGATTTGTGGCGCAAACCCCATATCCAGCATCCGGTCGGCCTCGTCCAGCACCAGAATGTTGATGGCAGACAATAAAATCGTGCCGTTCCACATGTGGTCGAGCAAGCGGCCTGGAGTCGCCACCAAAACGTCCGGCCGTTGCCTCAAGCCTCGCACTTGCGCCTGCATATCTGCGCCTCCCACAATCAAAGTCGCCGATACTCGGCGGCTTCGGCCAAGCTTTTCGATCGTCGTTAGAATCTGCAGCGCCAATTCTCGCGTGGGAGCTAAAATTAACGCTTGAGGCTTCCCCTTCGGGAGATCCGCAAGCCGCTCGATCATCGGGATGACGAATGCGGCGGTTTTTCCTGTTCCCGTTTGCGCGCAGCCGATCACATCACGGCCGGCGAGAGCCGGAGGAATAGCTTGCGCTTGGATGGGAGTTGGTGTGGTAAATCCTGCGGCTGATAAGTCCTTCAGGAGGGACTCTGACAAGCCGAGGGCATGGAAATGACTATGAACAAACGTATCCACTACACTATCCTTTCAGTTTGATCGCATTAAGACGGGATCAGAGAACCGAGGGGAGAAACAACCGGGAGGATGCCGCTCCTAACTGGACCTGGTCGCGATGCGATCGCGAAGTCCGTTATGATTGAATCATCCTCTTCGCCGGACTACTACGAAGCAAATGTATCGACACCATACAGCACCCGGGCGCCGGCGTCAACCTAACGATGCAATTCTTCCGCAGCCTCTCGTCCGCCTAATAGCGGCCCTTCGGCACCAGAACAGCGGATGTTAACTCTCGATAGAGCCGATGGAACCCCTCTGTAGTGAGGTCAGGATTCTGCAATTTGGCTAAAGCGTCTCGGTCGATGGGATATTCAACCGTGTCATCGTAATTCGACGAAGCTATTGTAATGAACCGGGGAGGAAACAATCGTTCCGGCAAGAGGATACCGATCCCAAGATTGTACTTGAGAGCCAACCGGATGGCTTCTCTCGCCTTATCGGCCGGTACATCACGGCCTAAACCGATATTCTGCGGAGGCTGCCCTCGTTTGGCGAACTGAAAATGCACATTGGGCATCCCCGCATGAGTAAACTCCTCCTTTAGTCCAGCGACCTGATTTCGATATTCATTTGCGAGTACTACCTCAACCCGGCTCACAGCCGGAAGGGATGCAATCTCATCCGCGAAACTCGGAACAGGGCTGCCGGCACCTATCGATCCGATCAATAGGGACATCGCTGCTAGAAAAACAGTGCGAGCCATCGTTGGCCTGTCATGGATGGTGAGAACAAATGGAAGATTACCGACACGATGCTGGAAAGCGGCGGCGGTGTCTCTTAGATAAGAGACACCGCCGCCGTACCATCTTACTGTCCGCTGAACGAAGTCGTAGACACCTTACCTTCGTCCATCAGCTGTTCTGCCGTCTTGGTCGGCGGGACCTGCGGCATTAAGGGCTTAATGCGCTGGTCGCCGATCGGAAGAACTTTGAAAAGGCCCCATTGACCGGCATTTGCAAAGGCCGGCCGTTGATTCTTCCAGATGTAGTCGCCCGCGATCTTGTTCGGACCACCAGCCCCACCAGTGAGGTAAGCATTGATGATTTCCGAACCACCGAACTCCATCGTGCTGACTTGGTCGGCACCCTGCATATAGGGTTCATGCGGCCACTCGTGACCGTCGATGGTAAACAGCTGCACCTGCTCGCTGAACGCACCCAAGACGTGAATGGCCACTGGGTCCCCGACATGCGCCTGCAACAACGGAGTCGCAGGCACTTCGCCGGCTTTTACGCAGCTGAAAATTTCCGGGACTTCACAGCCCTTCTCCATCCGCCATGCGGTGGGTTCTGACCGATAATTCACAGCCGTAATTCCCGCCACCTGTTGAATGTAGGGCATGAAGCTGACACCGACAATGTTGTCCTCGTCTTGGAACATGAGCGAGAAGTCGCGGTAATTTTTGCGACTCTCGTTTCCTGAAATGGTCCGATCAACCAGCACATCGGCACGCCAACTGCTCTTCAGCGTGATGTCATCCCCTGACACTGGATCGCGGTACTGCGATCCCTTGGGGCCGATGATGATTGAGCCAAACAAGCCGTTCCGAGGATTCTCGACGACATTCCCCCAGTCTTGGATGAGGGCGGCCAATTCCCCATACTCTGGGTGAGCATAGTAGGTGTACGTCTTGATCTGGCCTGGGCCAATCGTTTGATCTCCAGGATTATTGCCGACATTGGCACCGAACGATTCTTTCGGATCGAATGCCATCATATCGACATGGAACCCGGCTCGCTCTTTTGCCATCTCATTCTTCAGGTTGATTTTCACACAATCCCCGACGTTGACATGCAGGGTCAGTGGGCTCGGCTTCAAGTCACCGGCCTTGACCTTTCCACGATCGCCGTCGAGCACATACATCTTACCCTGCTCATTTCCAAAGACCATCTTGCGTTCAAGATCAACTTCCATCACACCCGGTGCTCCGTCGTGATACCGGATCTGTTGGTCGATCGCCGACACGTTGAAGGACTTCAACGGAGCGTCGGCCGGGCAGACCGATGGAGCGGACTTTTGAATTTGCTCCCGACTGGGCAACGGCTTGAGATCCCCTTGCAACTCATCGAAGACCCGGAAAATACCCCAGCTGCCTTCCGCAAAATGTGAGGCCCGTCCACTATAGTAAAGATAGTCCCCCGCCTGTTTCTGCGGTCCACCCGCGGCAGGGATCGCCGGATCATAGCGCTCGCCAATGGCCAGATGGATGGTGCTTCGTGGCATGGCATCCTTGCCATACCGTTCCATTGGAAACCAATGGCCGGTGACATGCCATGTATGCACTTCATTGGCCGACCCAACCAGCGCACGCACCAAGATCGGATCGCCGAGGTAGGCACGCAACAACGGCGTACCTGGATCACCATGGATTCCTGACACGAAGAGCTTCGACGCGTCAGGATTATTGGCGAGCCGCACGCTCAACGGTTCAACACGCATGCTATAGCTACTTCCCGTGGTGGCTTCCCCGCCGTTCAGGAACCACATTGCGGACTTGTTGATCTTTTCAGGGAACTGATGTGACGGCGGTCCGTCAACAGTGGTCGCCCCGATCTTCGCCTGAGGATTATCAGTGGTGATCAATTCCGCTACCCGCGCATTGCTGTCCTGAATGTGCATCATCACTTCGCGGAAACTGCCGCGAATGTGGGCGGAAACCGGTTCCAGCGTGTGGATGTCCGCAATGGGGCCACTGCGGATTTCCTTGCCGGTCACCGGATCGTGATAAGTCGAACGCGGCGGCTCCGTAATGAAGGCCGAGAACAAACCGTGCCCCCAGGTATCGGTACCGAATACATGGTCATGCCAATACACTGTTCCCAGGTCGGCATCGACGTACCAACGCTCACGGATAAATTCGACACTGGCAATATCATTCTTCTTGTGCGCGTACTTCAGCGGCGCATCGAACGTGATGGTCTTACCATTGATCGACTTGATCCGTGCCACTTCAAAAAACTTCGGATCGTCCATAGCCACGCCCAATTCAATATTGACGTGGAACTTGGACGGGTCTGCCACGGTAATACTGCGTGCACCAGCCTTTGTATCTTCAGTCAAGACCGTGTTCGCCGGCAGGGGCATACCCTTGTCCGGCATCGGGTCCTTCAACATGGTGAAGGCCCGAAGCGACATATCGTAAGAGAACCCGATCGTCGGACCATCCGATGCACTTGTATCGAACTGGAAGAAATGCGGATGGAGATTAATCTTGTTCGCCCATCCTGTCCGGGCGTCATCGGGAATTTCGTTTTTAAAGATAACGTCCACACAATCGTAGACGTTCCCACGAATCACCAAGGGAACCTGCTTCTTGGGATTGCTACGCACTTCTGCTTCTTCCTCGTGCAACACGTAAATCATGCCTATCGGATCGACCAATGCCGCAGAGTTCGCCGTGGCTGGTTTGAGCGTGATCGGCAACGTAATGGAGTGAGTAGTAAAATACTTCCGAGGAGAGTTTTCGGGGCACAAGCTCCACGGACCTTGCTCACCAGGTCTGGCCGGCTCAGTACTCTTCGTGCCGTCCTCACGGACATGGAAGGGCTCCAACCATGGCGCTCCGCCATGATTCGGGGCGAACGGTGGCCGCTTGCCAAGATGCGGCCTGAGCCATGGGAACGCCAGCTTGCCAGTCTGAGGATCGAATGTAATCGGCGGTCGCTTCATCGGAGCGGGCGACACATAGTCCGCCCACTTATGTGGCGTCTCCGGCTCATTGAGAGCCAACGTGCCTTCCCACTTCCAGTTTACCACCGTGGCGTCATGCGCCTGGGCCTGTTTTACCTGATCTTCTGTCTTCCCAGGCAACCCCTGCGGCGGCAACATGTATTCGACCCAATCCTTGATCGACACCTTCACCGGATTGGCTTTCCAATCAGTCTTGTCCTTGGTAATTTCCCACTTTTTTCCCCCGTACCAATCCACCGTGGTACCAACCAGCTTATCTGAACTGACGGCTGGTTTGATCTTGCCCTTGCGATCCGGCAATTCTACCAGGGCCTTCATCACATCAGTTTGGAATCCAGGCGCTTGCAATGTGTTATACACGCGCCAGAATCCCCACATGCCGGTGACATAGTGCTGCGGAATGTGGCAGTGGAACACGAATTCGCCTGCCAATGCCTGCAATCCACCGGATCCGCCCTCGGTCACTTCATCATAAATCTCCGACGGGCCGATGGACTGAACATCCAGCCGGTCTGATACGTCATTGATCAGCGGGAACTTGACGGGACCATTCTTCGATAAGGTCGGATCCAGTTTGCTCGTACCCGGCTGTCTTGCCCAACGAATCGTCCCTCCGTGCAGATGGTGCGAATGGACAATTTCCGATCCGCCGACCATCCGGAATGTCGCCGGATCTCCCAAGTAAGAGCGCGGAATCGTCGTGGCCGGATCTCCGAATGAATAGGACCCGTAGCCCTGCGATTCATCGGCAAATCCTACCAGATGCTCCTGCAACTCCAACCGCGTGCCGTGCGGCTCGCTGCGATAGTTGAGCAGCCGCGCCGCCGGCCTGTACGTATCGGTATGGGCATCGCGCTGCGGCAGCATATCGCCCTTGCGATTCAACAGACGGAATGTCTCATCACCGGCCTCGTGATAGAAAATAACGAACTCGCGGAAATCCGACGCGTTCGCCACGTCAATCATGGCTTCCCAACCACTCTTCATTTCTTCGCCGGTGAACGGGCTGAGGAACCGGGAGCCTCGCGGCTCAACGACGAGCGATCCCAGCAGACCTAACGAGTACTGTTCGCGCGTGGCTTGGCTGTGAAATGCGAGGCCGCCCACCTGCTTATCAGGCTGGATATACCATTCGAATTCACCGGTTTTCCCCGCCGCCACCAATGCGTCCGGATTATTGGCGGTCGCCGGCTTGCCGGTGCGAGCCACCAACAGTTGAGACCCGTTGATGATCATGTTTGTCGGCTCACCGTCGATCTGGTTGCGGAGGGTGAGCTTCAGGCAATCGCCCTGGTTCGCCCGAATTACCAGCGGCTGAATCAAATCGCCCTGCAAGCCGTTTGATACAGCACCCTCGGCAAACGTCACATCTTCGCTCTCGCGCGCCGCCTTGTTCTTGGCCTCTTCCTCCCGCACTCCCGCCACGTTCTCGGTAAGCGCATACATGTAGCCCGGGTAAAAATCACCGAACCGATTCACGGTAATTTCGACATTGATCGCCGTGACGTCATACGTGCGCACGGGCGCGTACGCCGGGCAACGAGCGCCCTGCGACACTCTCACTTTGTCAGGATCTTCGGCCACAAGGAGCACGCCCTGTTGCATGGCATGGGCGCTCGCTCCCTGGAAGGGGCCTTTCGACTGCACCTGCCGTTCGATCTGCTCGACGGCCTTCGACATCTTGTCCATCAAGGCTGGACCGGCCTGCGCATGCACCGGCGTGGCGACATCGGCATTCGAGCCTTCAGCCACATGCGTGTCATGCGACATCACTGCCATTGCAGGCGCGGCCCCGATCAGGGCCAGACCTGCAGCAACTCCAAAACACTTCGACCACCATTGTTTTGTTGAAGCAGCCATACGATCAGCCTCCTCCATCAATCAATCCAACACGACAATCAATGAACAACACTTCTTGGTTCAATCTCGGAACTGTTGCATAACAGTGAAGCTTGTGAATAACCCATGTGCATTGGGGAATCGTTGGAAAGTCCGGCCAACAAGACAAGCTATTCATTCACTGGATAAAGATCCTTGGCTCTATGGCAAGAATTTCCTTCTTGTTCTTCTTAATCAGGGCCTTGGCTTTATAGCCATTTTAAAAAATTATTGCAAGCTGCTTCTTCGCCGCGCAAGAACGCGCTCGTCGGCTTATCGCGATCTAGATGCCTCAGGCTCATAAAAATAGGCACATGTATCATACTCTCCCCTGCATTCTGTTTCACCTTGTAGTGTCACGGGTGTTTGAAATTATTTCTTCCAGTCTGCACAATCCTTGTTGATCCTCTTGTGCAGCGAACTTTCCGCCCCTTAGATGCGAGGACAAAGTGTGACATCGGAGCCGGGGGCTAATTTCTCCTATGTCCTTGGAAAATGAGCAATATTGAACAGGCCAAACCGGACCTTTCTCTTTATTCTGATGTTCTCAGTGGTGGCTGGCCACGCAGGGGGTCCGCTGAACGTTATTTATTCAGAACTTCCTTTCTGTCACGAGGGATTTATGAAACGTGGAATAATCTCAATCGAAATAACGGTTGTGTTGGCTCTTTTTCTCCAGGTACATGTCTATTTGGAAAATAATGAATTGCCTCAGCCTTCTCCTTCTCCAGGACCAACTGATCCTGTCCCAAAACCTGCGCCATCACCAGGACCTTCTGCGCCAAAATCGGAAAATCAGATTTCGTCCGTTACCCAGGAAAGACTATGCCTGTAAAGATCTGGCTGCTTGCCCTGCTATTCTATGCTTTTAGTTTGACAACGACATTGGCTGCTCCACCGAAATCTATGGACGCAGGTTCGCACGTCGTCACCGGGACGCTCAAAGAACTGGATTTGCCCAAGCTAAGAGGAAAAATTACAACAGATCGGAATCAGACGGTCGCATTCACGATAAAGAACCCGAATTTGTTTAAGGGACTGTCGGTAGGGCAGCACATCGCTGTCCGTCTGGATGATCACGGACAAGCCATCAAAGTGATGGAAACGACCATCCCGGAATTACCCACCCCTGAACAGTAAGTCGATCAGCCTCTTTTTTAAGTCCTGTTGGCTCCCACATCGCTCCTCGTGACCATCACACCTTCCACATCTTCCGACGCCGCGGCAACATTGCGTTATCCTGCCAATATCGTCCCTGATGTTAAAATGCGCCGAATTTTCTGCATTATTATGTTAAAGAAACCAGCAATATTCTGATTAGGGCTGAAAACAATGGACACTTTCATTTTGCTCTGCTAGCGTGCGGCCCTCATGCCGCTCTTGATTCAGATTGCGCACAACCCGAATCCCTTTCCTCTTCAGTGTAAGCGGTTCTCTCCCGCAACCATTGCTTTCCCAGCCGCAATGTTGTGCTTCATTTTACTCCTCCCGCTATTCTCCACTGTTGACGTGGCGTTGGCCCATACCCAGGGCGATCTTTATCGCCAGGCCAAGGCATCCACCGTTTTGATTGTCGGTGTCAACGATGATTCCAATGCCCTCTCGTTCGGCAGCGGTGTCGTTATCTCGGAAAAGGGCATGGTCCTAACCAATGCGCACGTGATAGAGGATTCCACCCGACTCGTTGTGTATATACGCAATCAAGCCATCGATATTAAGCCGACTGTGCTCGCCGTCGACTCCGACCTCGACCTTGCCGCACTCCACATCCAAACGGATCTTCCAGTTCCGTTTCTTCCACTGGCGGCGGAAGCTCCGGACGAAGGCACGCCAACGATCGCGGTCGGATATCCGCGTATCTCAGATGTCTTACACATGGGATTGACGCTGCACACATCGGTCATTCCAATGACGATAACCGGTTTCGCCATGGGACGTTCCAGAACGGCAGGATTGCCTGTTTCCTTCTTGCAAACCGCAGGGATGGTAAACGCCGGGAGTAGCGGAGGGCCGCTGGTTGACAGTAAGACAGGTGAGCTCGCGGGATTGGTCGTGCATACAGTGCCCTATTTAGAGCAGGTCAAGAATGATCGAGGCGAACGGCTGGGCACAGCCATGATGCGAGCCGGCCTCACCTATTCCATCCCTGTATCCCGGCTACGCGAATGGTTACTCAAGAACAGTATTTCTGTTTCAGCGGCACAGACGCCGGAGGAATTTACCTTTCCGCGAGAGCAGGAACGCCCGCTTCATGCCTTTCTCACGACCGCGCACCTCCTTCACCTGATGGGAACGGTTCTACACAAGAATCGCGATCTCCTGGACCTTGCTATTAAACATTATGAGGCAGCCCTGCAACTCGAACCGGAACGGCCCGACGTACTACGTAATCTGGGGCTCGCGTTTGCGGCGACGGGAGAGACGGATCGTGCACAAGTGACGTATGAGCGGGCTTTCGCCCACACACCAAGCGATCCGTTGCTTCTACTGAATATGGGCGAACTCAAGGATCATATGCGGGACAGCCAGGGCGCTGTGGAGTTATACCGGGAGGCCATTCGGCAAGACGCCTGTTTGGTGAATGCGGCCCTAGGGCTCGGTACGGTTCTCCAAGCGCAAGGTCAGGTGGAAGAAGCGAAAGAGGTCCTCAGGCGTGCGGCCGCCTGCCCGTCGTCTTCGTCTGATGCGATCTATCGTATAGGCCTTGCGTTGGAGCGACAGGGCCTAGGGTTGGATGCATTACATTTGTTACAGACGTTTCTTGAGCAATCCCCCAGTGCCTCTATCAACGAGCGGCCTATTCTCAATAAGATTCGACGGCGGATTACTCAACTTCGCGCTCAACTCTCACCCCAAGACCAAGCGGCTGAAGTCGCGCCGGTAACCTCAAGCGCCCAAACTTCTGTGCCCAAAGACATCAACTAGATCCCCGCCTGCTCGGGCTATAGATCCTCCTACTATCTAAAAACTTCAGGTCAACCGGTCAAAATTGCTCAGCAAAAAAGTTCCCAAGCACGTACGGTTTATAGAGAGCGTTCCCCTATCTACCTTCTAACAGAGGAGGTTTCCATGGGATCAATTCCACACATCGTCGGAGTTCTGTCCTGTGGCGCCTTGCTATGCATGGGCTTTTCCAGTTCCACGCAAGCAGGCAATGCGATTTCTGCCGCGGACGGAATGAAGGCCTATCAAACTGATCGCGGACAGAGCGGTCAGAAAATTCAGGATAACCAACTGCAAAAACCGATTACAGGTGAACAGTTGCAAAGTAGCAAGACCATCACAGGCGAAGTGTTGCGCGTCGAAAACGACAACTATTTCGTAAATGGACAGGACGGGAAAGAAGTCCGTCTGCATACCGACGATACCACGATCAAGATCGGAGACATTCGCCAAGGAGATCAGATCGAGGCGAACGTGAACGATCACAACCATGCACTATCGATTCGCTCGTCCCGAGTAACCGATATGGATTTCCCTCAATGAACACCGGATCGCTACGGAAATCTGGTCACAACTGCTCAGTACGAGAAACGGGAATAGCGTATCATTTTTTGAGAATGTTCATATCTAACCGAGGAGGTTTTCCATGGTATATAGTCCCAAAGTCATTGGTATGATGTCTTGCTCTTTTCTGCTGTTCCTTGGGTTGTCTATCACAGGTTCCGCTATAGGCGAGATGAAAGTTGTCCCACCTGCCGGCCCAACGGACAGGCAAGGCGGCCAAGCAGGTCATAAAGGCGAGCTGGACAAATTGAAGGCCAGCCACCTGATCGCAGGCCAGGTGCTACGGGTTGAAGGTGACGACTATTACGTCAGGCAGAAAAACGGAAAAGAAGTACGTTTGCATACCGATCCCACAACCGAAAAGATTGGAAGAAACATTCAACAAGGAGATCGTATTGAGGCCGATGTGGACAATATGAATAACGTCTTAGTTATTCGTCCAATGAACTGATAAATGATTGCCTCGGTAAAACGACGGCAGGTTGCTGCCGCAAGAGAAGCAACCTGCCGATACTCCCGAGGCCAGAGAAAGGAAGAATCTACTATGGCTTGAGCCTTATGACCGAAAGCGTGTGACCCTCCATTGAGATTTTGGCTTCGATCTTATCCCCTGGATTGACCCTATTCAAAATCTGGGTGTCGTCACTAAGCGTAAGCCGCAATTCTTTGCCCCCGCGATCTATGATGACATACGTTTTCTCTACGATATCGAGTGTATCGTGGCCTTGAAGATCCTTGGCCATATGAAATTCCCCTTCGACCTGAGACACTTCGCCTATTACAGTCATGGAAGATGGAGGTTTGGACGGTGACTGAGCTTCCGCCCTGGCTCCGAGAATGGCTACAACCCCGATAATAACGATGGCCAAGTTAAAGTTGGACGATTCGAGAGATTGCATAAAAACCTTTATTGCCGTGAATCACAAATGGAAATAGTTCGCGGGGCTATGAGCCTCCCTGCCCTATTTGAACCGCGAGAATATTTGAGAAGGCAGGAACCTGGGTGGAAGCCAGAACGCACGACTTCAAGGACTCCGCACAAATCGGACACAGATGCGGACCTAGAGTCCCTGAAGCCATACGCACGTCCACATAAGTGGATCCACATTCAGAACAGGAAACCAGCTCCATTTGGACAAGGTATTGATATGACCGAGCGGCTCTGCAGGTCATGGCGGAACCTCCTTGGCTAGTTTCGTTACTAATATGCCAAGAGGCCAGATGCTTGCTGGTCACAATTGCTCAATGCCAATCGTGGATTAGTTGAACTGCCGACAATGTGATGAGAGCGGCACCCACGGCGGCCTGTGGAAATGAGACAAAAGCCAGCAAGAGAGATGCCATTCGCTTTTATGTTTCGTGCCGTAATGTGTCTGCTTCGGATTTTTCGAAGTCAGGCCTTTTCGTTTGAAATTCTTCCTCATAGATGTGAATCGCCGCGAGGAGTAGCGCCAATAGGATAGGACCAAGGAACACACCGATAAACCCATAGGTCGCCAACCCTCCGACGATACTAAAAAAAAGAAAAAGCGGCGTTACCTGCATCTCATGTCCGATATATAAGGGAGCAAGAAGATTATCGACGAATGCGACCACGAGGCCGCCCCACACGATCATCGCAACTCCCTTCCAGACTGGTCCAGACACGAACAAATATCCGGCGACCGGTACCCAAACCAAAGCTGTCCCACCGAACGGCAAGAGAGAAAATAGTCCGGTGATTGCCGCAAGAACCATTGGGACGGGTGCACCAAGGACAAAATAGGCACTTCCTGCCAAGAGGGCCTGCACGAAGGCAATCGCAAAGACGCCTTTAGCAACGGCCGTCAATGCACTGTTTAGTCTATTCAATACCTTCTGTTTGTGGCGCTCTTCCAGGGGCAGGAGGTCATAGAGCCGCCAAAAAAACTTCCTGCCGTCCTTATAAACGAAAAAGAGGGTAAAGAGCATAATGGACAAATCCATAATCAGTGAAAAGGCGTCACGAGCAAGTCCAGAGATCTGAGTCACTAAAAATGCCCCCACTGTCTTCGTCCCCTCCGCGATAGAACCTGCATATCCACCTACCCCTGCGAATGTACGTAGCTGTTCTTGGATAAACCGCCCTCCCAACGGGATCTTGCCCAGATACTCAGGAAGCTGTTTCATCCCGCCGGTCTGGATCCATTCCACTACACTTCGATAGGCGATCGTGCTTTCTTGGACAAGCACCAATGTCAAAGACACAATGGGAAAAACGACGAGGGACATTGTTGCAAATGTCAGCAGACCTGCGGCCAGTGCCTCTCGCCCCTTAAGAAGATGCGCCAATTTCAGGTACAAGCCATGAGTCATGCGCGCTATGATGACGGCCCAGAGAATGGGGACCAGAAAAGGAGAGAAGATAACGGCAATTTGGTAAAAAAGCACAAGAAGGACGACGAAGAACGCCACAACAAACAGTTGACGCTGCAACATCGACTATCCCTACTCAATGCGATGCCGGCTTTTAATTCCAGTAAAGGACCAACCGACTTGGTTTTCGTGCCATTAGTCATGGATTAGGACATTGAGAAGAGAACTATGGACATGCAATCCGCCATTTCGGTGCAGCCCGCCTTTATAGTCAATGAATCCAAGTTTTCGGAACTTATTCATAAAGAAGCTGACGCGAGAGCGGGTGGTACCGATCATCTCCGCCAGTGTTTCCTGGCTGATTTTTGCAATGACCGCCTCCGACTTCCCCTCCTCCCCTGAATGGGCCAATAACAGCAGCGCCCGCGCCAGCCGCTTCTCGCTGGAGTTGAAAAGTTGATCCACCAAATCCTCTTGGAGCCGGATGGCATGCCGCAGTAAATAGGACATCACGGCCTCGGCGAACGTGGGCTGCCCGTGAAGCTCGCGGAGCATAATGGTTTTGTCTAAGCGTATGAGGATAGAATCTTCCATCGCAGTCGCGGTCGCCGCACGGACAATCTGCCCCGCAAGGCAGGATTCCCCGAAAAAAGCACCCCGTTCAAGAATCCCAATAACCGCTTCCTTTCCATATTCCGAAATTACAGTAAGTTTGACCTTGCCTTCCTGGATATAAAATACTTCATCGCTCGCATCCCCCTGTGTAAAGATAACCTGTTTTTTCAAGGCCGGAAGGATGGTTGCGCCGTTACCGATTTTGCTGAGGAATGTGTCTATATTAAATTGATTATTAACCATATGGCTCGCTTGGCTCGCTCTCAAGCAGGAGCAATCGGTGTAATGATTCGAGAATGAACCATCTCCGACCGAGCCTAACCTATCAACTGGTGAAAAGGGTCAACACTAGGATAAATCCCAGGCAGGAAGAACAAAGGTACTAGATCATGCCTCAAGCAAAAAAAAGAGGTTTACTTGCATATAGTATACAAGCCGTTCGATACCGCCCTCGGCAAAGGCGGATCCTCACTCTCGGGCGCCGCCTTGTTCTTGGCCTCTGTTCCCGCCACGTTCTCGTTAAGCGCTATGATCTCGGACTCACGGCATTCCAACCAAGGTGATACCAGCATCAGCTGCATGGCCCCTCCCTCTTGAGAAGAACCTTAGAAACGTTCCGTGCCTATAACACGCGGGCTACAATTTCATTCGAGTGACTGCGGCAGTGGCCGCGGCAAGATGTTCCTGAATCACAGCATGCGTGGCATCGTATGCAAATTGGACCGTGGCGAGTTGCATGATCGCCGAGCCCAATTGCTCCTGCACCGAAGCCGAACTCCTCGTGCTAGATTGGGTAGCACCCACAATGGCACGGCCGAGACTAGCCTGCCAATCAACAAGGAAGTCTGCGTCCATCTGCTGCCTTCGAGCATCAGCTTGATCAATCCTCTGAGCATTGAAATCTAAGAGATCACCCTCTGACGACAGCATGTCGCTCCGAACCCCACGCTGAGTGAACTGCACAATGGCATGTCCCATCACCACCTGAACTCTCGCCGCATGATCGGGTTCCGCCCACATTGCAGATGACCGAATTGAATCAAGGTAACTAAACGGCGCCTTCTGCCAACGCTTATACTCTGCACTCACTCCCGCTAACCGTATCCTCGCAATTGACAGGACAATAGCGTGTCGACGGTCGAGGAGGTCCTGATCGACGATCGCCTGACCCAGAATCGGCTGTAACCATCGCGCGTCATCTAGTCCCATGATTACCTGTCCATCTTCATTGGCAAGATTCTCTGCAGGTGAAATAGATATCGTCCTATTCGCGGCCATGAACAAGAAACCAGCAGCGGCAATCGTGGCACAGAACCCGATAACTACGACCATGTCAATCAATTCATATCGTCGTCGCATACTCGCCTCCTTCCAGACCACTCTCACGCGGTGCTTGGTAGGGAGTCTATTCTCCTTCGCTACCAAACCCTCATCCATAAGTGCTGCGACAAGCCGCGTTACAACGTCTTCTCTTGAACCGGTCTCTTCCCAGGCACTTTCTCTTCGGTCATTAACACCTCTCCTGAAACGGCATCGACATAGACTGCCCTAATCGATTCCTCAGCGGTCAGGATTTCGACATTCCATACGGTCTTGTCCCCTCGCTTCTCCAGTTCTGCTTGAATGGCCTGCCCTGCGGTGCTTGCCAAAGCCGTCTCTACGGCTCCCCCAATCGTGATCTTGGTGGAAGTCGCCATGGTGATAACGTCCACCCCTTTAAGCTTCCCCTTGTCAGCACTCCAGACCATTTCACCAACGATCCCTGCTAAGCCGATTACCATCCCCGTAATCAATATTGCTCGCCATATCGTGAAGCTTTTATTCGTCATGACTGCCTCCATTGGGCATGGCTTACGACAGAAGAACATGACCGCAAGCCTCTCGTTATAATTGAGCCCACTCCCACACCAACGCCGATTCTCAATCGCCGTACAGCATCACCAATCACTGATCGGACTCTCTGCCCGCGTTGATTCGTTCCTTCACCTGCAACATTCCGATTTCCTGGCGACCACACCGAGAATTACCACTACTGGCCTATTTCTTTGGTATCAGCACGCCCTCTTTTTGAGGCTGTCCAACGGCCTGCTTTGACGGGTCGACAGCTTGAGGGCCCAGTATCCCGGTATGCTTAGGATCAATTGGCACCGTCCCCATGGTGATATCTCCGGATCTCGCCGCCTCGTCCATAGACTGGCTATAAGTCAAGTTCTTCCGGCCCGTATCGTACGCAAATTCTCCGCTTGACGGATACCCGGGATGCTGAGGCAGCAGTGCAGGATTCGCCAGAACACATACGGGTATCCCTGCACACATCAATCCTAAGATTGCAATCATGATGAATCTCATAATGAATACCTCCTCTTTGATGAACTCGCCCCCACCACTCTGACCGATGGCCACCCCGACCAGCTACCGCGAAATCACCGCATCGGGGACCCAACGGACTGACCTCCGACCAAACCAACCATCGGAGACCTCTCAAGCCTGTCTCAACTTTGCTGGCACTCTGGCATTGAAGCGGCGGAGACTGGGGAATCGATCGCGCTAGGAAGGAACAGGAAGCGCAAGGGATGGTACAGTCAGCGAAACTGGAACGTCAGAGCTTACATCAACGCGCCAATGCTCGCCCACAACTTTCATGGCATCCACGAACCAAAACCGTATGGAGAGTCACATTTTCCCCTCACAATTCACTCTTTAATGACTGTAATTACTTTACCATTAATAGTCAAGCTATGTACTTCCAATGAACATTTATCTCATTTCATTAACTACTTATGGTTAAACTCTGCGGACAGGCAACGCTTCCACTGCCCCGCCCCCCGCATGCGCCGCGCCGGGAGTTCCTGATCGATGATGCGCGTTTACGACAGGCCCCATTTAGCGGGCATCCACCGAATACCGGCATTATTTCTTTTTTTCGCAAATTTCCACCGTCGCTTCCACTCGGCCGTCTTTAGGACTGATCATGAGGAACATCTCTCTGTTCTCCGGTGATCTTTTAAAGAACGTAGCGTAGTCCTCATCATATCGGCGTTCCGTAAACGTAGTGTCGCCGCTCACGCGATCGTACTGGGCCTCATGGACAAATGCGGCGACGGTCTGCGTGCCATTTGCCCGCACCTTACTTGAGACTCGCCAGTAGATATTCTTTTGATCGAATGTGTTTTTCGATTTTTCTAGAATGGCATTTGGACAAAGCATTGTGCCCTTGGCCACCTCGACAAACTCGCCTCTATCCACGAATTGCGCGAAACCGGCCAGGGGATATCCGATAACGATTGCAAGAACCCACAGGTACAGAAACATGTGATCTTCCTTCCAGAAGCAGTAGGTAGATGTGCTCACTCCTCTGCCTCCCTTGTCCGTAAGAATGGACGGCTCGCATCAGTCATTTCCTCAGCGTCGCCATCATCGTTCAACATAGTGAGACCCAGACGGAACTTGTCCTCGGTACGAAAGTAGCGGCGCCTAAAGAGTCGTACTCATCTACAAGCGCTCACTTCGATTACAACTTTCTAGTTGCCATTCGCTCCGTCCGACCCATCAGGGTCAGAAGAATCAGAACCACGAAGAGGAAACCAAGCCCACCGCTGGGAAGGTATCCCCAACCGCCGCTGTACGGCCAGAGCGGAAGTACGCCAAGAAACAACATCCCCAATACGACGATAAGCATAGTATTCATCTTCATTCTCCCTTTGTTCGCACATTAACCGCACACTCACCCATTCTGTGGCCCTACACACTGCGGTCACGCTTGCTTCTCGCCGGACAGTCGCTCACGTTCCCTATGCATGGCCGCACGACCGGTCTGGACCGCCTCGGTCAGAACCGCATGACTGTCTTTGATGAACTCGCGTCCCTTGTGCATAGCCTGGTCGACAACCTCGCTGGCTTTGTCGGCCACCTCATGAATGCCCTCTTCGGCTCGTCGCGCATACCCTCGCAACTGCTCCTGCGACTGACGACCAGATTGCGGTGCCAGCAACAACGCCGCCGCCGCTCCCAATAGCCCTCCGGTCACAAACGCCAACCCCACTGCTCCCAATGAGCACCCTTTGTTATCTGTCATTGATGTTTCTCCTTCTGGGTTCTCTCCCGCTCATGCAGCACGGTAGATATGAGGGTCACTTGGTATCGTGACCTTGCCGGTCCACCAAGTCCTCTTGGACTCTGATCGAGTGAACCAGCAAATAAGCCATAAACGCCTCGGCGAACGCGGGCTGTTCGTGAAACATGCGGAGCATGGCCGCTTTGTCGATGCGTAGGATGCGGGAGTCTTCCAAGGTGCTCGCAGTTGCCGTACGAACCGTCTGTCCCACGCGCAGGATCCCCCAAAAAAGCACCCTGCTCAAGAATCGCCACGACGGCTTCCTTGCCATGCTCTGAAACGACGGTCAGTTTTACTTTGCCCGATTGGATATAGAACACCGCATCAGCCGCGTCTCCTTGTGCAAAGAGAATCTGCTTCCTGGAAGGTGTGAGAATCGTCTGGTCCTTGCTGGCCTTCGCTAGGAATGTGTCCAGACGGTGTTTGCGTGCGTACCATATGCCGCCTTCCACTACTGATTCGAGCGACTGAGCCACCCATGGAGGTTGGACAATAGCGTGGTTGTACTCAGAGCAGGCATCAGGGCCCATGAGGTGGCTCGTGTCCGCTCCCAACGCAACCTCTCCCGATCCCAAGCTCTACACACCCGCCGAGGACATCACCTTATCGACCGCGGTTCAGGTAACAGGATCCGCCCGACGATGAGAAAGGGACATGGAGGCTGTCCACATTCTGTTGCATTGCCCTCCTTGACTGCCATCCCACTCCCTTCGTGACGATTCAAGCCTACGAACATTAACCATCTCTTGTCAAGTATTATATTGCTATCAGCCTATTTCCCCGATATACTTAACTTGTTTTGTTAAGCACTCAACAAGGAGACCGCTCATGGACATTGCTCTCGTCATCAGAAATCGACTGAAAGAGTTGAAGCTGGGACAGCGGGATCTCGCCCGCGCGGCCCACGTGACCGAATCCTATATCTCACAGTTATTGACGCAGAAAAAACTCCCGCCGGCGCCAAATCGAACCGACATGTACGAAAAGATTGGGCGAGCATTGCAATTGCCGCATGGGCAACTTGCCAAACTCGCCGATCAGCAGCGCCGCGAGCACCTCAGGCAACGGCTCGGAGACCAACCGACGCCCTTGCTGCACAATGTCCGGGAATTGATCCTCCGCAAGTGTCACCCTGAAAAGACCAAGCAGATCCGTGCGATCTTCGAGAAACAACACTTCGGCGAACTCGAGCGATTCGTCACACAGAAGCTGCTCGGCGTCGTCAAAAGCGTCGCTCGGCAGGAACTCGACAATCTTACGTGGATGCGCAATGTGGCTCGACTGAGCAAAAAGAGCTATCCGCAGATGCGCGTCACCGTGCTCAAGTTCTTGGATACGACGATTTTTGATCTCTCGAACGAGAACTGCATTGCATTCCTCGAGCCCTTGATCGAATCCTGGGATATTGACCTCGCCACCTTTTGCATTGAGATTGTTCTGAACCGCCGAGTAGCGCCGGGGCACCACAAGACATTCGAATTCATGGAACGAAGGCCGGACCAGGCTTCAGGGGAAGAACCCGGCCTGAGGGAATTTCTCCAAGATCCCCTACTGAGTGGGGATGCAACAGAGGAGGAGCTCACCTTTCTGCGCACACTGACGTTTAAGAGCAAACGTCCAACTCCGCTCTACTATTACCGTGAGCTTCAAAACCTCAGAGACCCGCTGCATTTTCAAACCTCTACCAGGAGAACCTGAGGCGGCAACTACACCGTGAAACTTTGCTAGTTAGCCAGCAGATAGATCACAACAAGCGCGACCGCCCATGCAAACATGTACACGAGCATGACGTGTTCAAATTTCCTGTCATACCATCTACTCATGACAGCCTCCCGAAGTACAGGGCAGCGCGTACAGGCTGCACGAACTGCTGCGTTCCACACGTGACTTTTATCGAGAACGGCTCACTGTAGTATTTTCCTCACCTTCGCCGGTGGCGACCCCGGAAGGCGCGCACGGCTCCGAATCGGTGGAGTGTGACTCACTTTGTTTGCCTCAATCCCTGGGTCCGTCGCCGCGCCACAGAGCAAGCAACGACATCCCGATACCGAGGGCTGCCCCATATCGCTCATTTGGACGGCAATCAAGAGACCGTGGCAACGCAGGCAATGCATGGCGCCTCCTATGGGCTCACGCTACAACACCCTTCTCAATGTCCGGGTCCAGATAAGACACGCGTACACGGAATCAGAGGAAGTTCGATGGGCCCAATACCACTATGCCTCTGCATTGAGCGCCCGCGGCATGCTCATCCCACTCGCCTCCCTTCCGGGAACCTAGCCATATCCTTAGGCGGATGATTTGATGAGGCGGTGTTGAAGTGGCATCACCATACCGCTATTGATGCTGTCCATGCTTCGGAATAGAGCGCAACCTGCAACGCTATGATTCCATAAACTAATTTATTTTCAGACGAGCCTCAGTTCGGGAGCGGAAGCATCCGGAACCGAGAGCCGATTCTGCTTTAGCGCACCGGCTGCCAGACCTGGAACCGCTTTATCTTTTGGTTCATTGGAATTTCTCCAATAGAGGAACATTCCTCGAATGCTGAGACCATGCTCGAACTATGACTCTTTCGATCTATGATCGTGGCCAACTAAACATTCACCCGCTAAAAGGTTTGTGCGATAATCGGTTCATGCTGAAACGCTGGCTCGTCGGCGACCCGCTGAAATCCACACAGGCACGGCACGAGCGGCTATCAAAAACGATCGCCCTCGCCATTTTCTCTTCAAATAATATTTCGTCCGTCGCGTATGCCACGGAAGAAATCTTGCTGGTTCTGGTCCTGGCCGGAACGGCCGCCCTGGCCCTGTCGATTCCCGTCAGTCTGGCGATCCTGTTTCTCATTTTAGTCCTTACAATCTCCTATCGACAGATCATTTATGAATACCCGGAAGGCGGCGGGGCCTATGCCGTAGCCAAAGCAAATCTAGGAGAGCTCCCGGCCCTCACGGCAGCCGGCGCCTTGATGATCAGCTACATCATCACCGTCGCAGTGAGTGTCGCAGCGGGCGTGGCCGCCATCACCTCGGCCATCCCCAGTCTCTTCGTTCATCGAGAAACATTGGGACTAGTCGCCATCATCTTTATGGTCATCATGAATCTCCGCGGCATCCGCGAGTCGGGAAAGTTTTTTGCCATCCCAACCTACTTCGCCATCGGAGCGCTCGGCATGCTGGTAGCAGTGGGTGTCCTACGCTCCCTGTACGACTTGAAGCCGGATCCGACGACCATGCCTAGCGGAACATCCGGTACAGGGCTGGAACCCTTGACCCTCTTTCTCATTCTTCGCGCGTTTGCCGTAGGCTGTTCCGCCGTCACCGGCATGGAAGTCCTTTCCAACGGGGTGAAAGCTTTTCGTCCGCCGGAATCAAAGAATGCGGCCGCCACGATGATCTGGATGTCCGTCATCCTGGGGACACTCTTCATAGGCATCAGTTGGATGGCCTACCACTATGGCATTACGCCCAAAGCCGATGAGACGGTCGTCTCTCAACTGGCTCGCCTGACGTTCGGCACCGGAACCACGTATTATGCCATCCAGATCGGGACCATGATCCTCTTGATCTTTGCGGCCAACAGCGCATTCGCGGGATTCCCGCAGCTTGCCTCGATTCTGGCGCGTGACGGATTCATGCCGCACCAGATGGCCACTTTCGGCGACCGCCTGGTGTTTTCCAACGGCATCATCATTCTCGGCTTATTCGCAGGGGTGTTGCTGGTGCTTTTCCAAGGAGACACCCACTTATTGATCCCCTTATACGCCATCGGCGTGTTCGTTTCGTTCACGCTGTCTCAATCCGGCATGGTCAAGCGTTGGCTCGAGAAAAAAGGGCGACATTGGCGCAAAAAATTAATCATCAATGGGATCGGCGCCTGTACGACGGGGATCGCTACGATCATCATCGCCAGCACCAAGTTCACGGAAGGCGCATGGATTGTGTTCCTGCTGGTCACCATTCTCATCCTGATGTTCCGGGGTATACGCTCGCATTACAAAGCAGTGGCCGAACAGATCGCGCTGGACCGCCGGGGAGCCAGGCCTCCACTCCCACGAAAGAATATCGTAATCATCCCGATCAGCGGCTTGAACCGAGCCGTTGTCCGCGCCGTGGACTACGCAAGAAGCCGTCCAGGTGAGATACGCGCCGTGTATGTCGATCTTGACCCTGAAGAAAGCGCCAAGGTCAAAATTCAATGGGCCCAATGGGGCGGCGGCATCAACTTAATCGCGCTTCCCTCTCCCTATCGATCAGTCTTGGGGTCGCTCCTTGAATACATCGAAGAAATTCTCGATAAGGAGCCGGACATCTGGGTCACCGTTGTCATCCCTGAAATTCTGCCGGCCCGCTGGTGGCAAAATATCCTGCACAACCAACGCGCCCTGATGCTCAAAGGCGCGCTCCTCTTCAAGGAACGAGTCATCCTCATGGACGTACCATTCCATCTGACGCGATGATCGTGACACGCCAAACATTGACCGCCACATGGACCGCTTCCCTCTGCGTGTTCGGCATATGCTACGGCATCCTTTTACGGCCGGCCGAGGCGTTTAAGATTACGGAACCGGCCAACGGAGCCACGTTGGCATCAGGAGTAATCGTGAACGCACGCGTGGACCTGGGGAAGGACAGCGGCATTGTCACCGTGCGCTACTATTGGTACGGCGAGCAGGACGAGTCTCTGGTCGAACAAGACGACATCACCGCCACAGGCTCAATCGTCGCACCGGCCGTTTTGACCGGACAGGCCCAACACAATCCGCCGTTTGGCGGCCCCTTGGTCATTCCGAAGGACGGCATCGGTCCAATGCGCCTTCTGGCTGTCGCAGAAATCTCGCGTGGACGATTGGGGTCCCGCTCCGTCTTTGATGAGGTGGTGGTTCAGGTTGTGCCCGAGGCCAACCTCACTGCTATCGACTTTGAAACAGAAAAGCCGTTGCAGCTCGGCCGCACCGGCCAATCCTCCGCCTTCGGCCATGTGGACTCGCTGGGCAAGATCTTCGAGTTGCCCGTCGTCGGGGACTTCACCGATGGAATCACCCGCCGCATCAGTGCGCCGGAAACAGGCACGCACTATGCATCTTCAAGTGCGAACGTCATTAAAGTCCTACCCGGCGGTCTCTTGCAGATTACGGGTAATGGGAAAACGGTGTTGACCGTAACCAACCGCGGCAAGCAAGCGCAGCTCGACGTGGACGTGAGCGTGAACGATGAACCCAACGAGCCGCCGCTTGCCGACGCGGGAACGAACAAGACGGTGAAAAGCGGATCGAAGGTGAAACTGAGCGGTTTGAAGAGCCGCGACCCGGAAGGTGAAGCCCTCTACTATAGTTGGAGCCAGATTCGCGGCAGCAAAGTCTCCCTCCTCGACGCCAACAACGCGGAAGCCTCCTTTCTTGCGCCCCAGGTCTCCGAGCCAAGGACCTACCGCTTCAAGCTGCGCGTGACGGACAAAAACGGAGCAGACTCATTGCCAGCATTTGTGAATGTGACTGTGGAACCGTAAACTTTCTCGGATGAGTGAATCACACCTTGGTCAGCCGCATCGGTCCATAGGTCAAACGGGCATTTTTCAATTCAATGAGATGCCGCCGCAGGGCGAGACCGAAGGAGGAACGGAGCAGGTCACGTTTGAACGGCTCGCTCTGCTGCTCCACCCGCCCTATTGCTTCAGCCAATTGCGCAACCAGCCTGCGTCCTGAGCCGGTGAGCCATCCCAAATGATTGTCCGCATAGTGCAAATCGTATAGCGAGTAACGGACTGATTCGACCTCTTCCAAACAGCGGAACTCGGCTCGCAAGAGATCCCGCCGGCTAAGCCCTGCCTCCTTCCACCTGGCTGCCCCTCCCCGTCCTGACGCCCACGTCGAAAGTCGCTCAAACAGCATCGCTCCCATGGTAAACGTAAACGCCGCGTGGAGAATCCCGCGTAGTGGTCGAAGGCTTCGCCGCCATGGAGAATAAAAAATCTGCTGGTTATGGTCGCCGTGATACATGACGTATTTACGCAGCAACAGATTCAAATGGTGATGGCTGTTCTCGTGGATCAAATCGTCGATCAAATCGAGGTTGTCTCGGTCGAAGCAATTGATAAAGGATAATCTGGGACGATGCCGGTAGCTGAAACTGACCACCCCCTTGGCCTTGAGCGGAACAATCCGGGATGTCAGCAACGCCAAAACCACTTCGCCTTCCGGCCAGGCGGCTTGAATAGTCCGCCACGCTCGAGCAATCCGCTCGACCTGTTTCTGCTCTGTCCTGACGACCGTCCTAGGCTCTCGATCCTTGCCATACACAAGCGTCGGACCGACGGTGACTGAGCCTCGCGCCGTCTCCAGCGCCGCTGCTTCTTTCCGAACCTTCCAGCACCATGCACCCTGTTTTCCGCTGGTCCAGAGAGGAACCGTGGCTCGACCAACGTTCACACAGATCCCATCCGGCTCAATAAGAAACGCCACGCGACCTGATGCTCGTTTTAAGGCGCGACGCAGGGCTAGAGGGGCCTCAAGCCATTCATCCGCAGTGCCGATCGACATGGCACCTGCGACTTGGGCCCGCTCGAAATCGGCATTGAGCGTACCTATAACCTGCCGTCGCGGCCACCCACGCCATTTCACCGCAAGTACTGGATTAATGCACAGTGTTTCTTGGATGATTTCACACGCCAGTTGTTCGCACAGGTGCGTCAGTCGCTTCTCAAAGCCCGGCGATGACGGACGCCCGGAGGGAAACAGATCGTTCACATACCCGTGCTCAAAAAACTTCTCCCGGCATTCGGCAAACAGTTGCTTCTTAAATTCACGCCTATGCGGCTCTCGTTCCCACTGTTGGAGAATGTCTAAGAAATAGACCAGATCGTTGAGGGTTTCAATCCATCCGACTCCCTTCCAATGCGAATACGCCTCAACCTTGAGGGACCGGCTGAGCAGCTCGAACAAACCTATAGGCAATCCCAGTCGGGAGGACAAAACTGCATAATTGTCCTGTAATTCTCCACAAAGATCCTGCAACAACCGCCGCATGGAAAGACGGAATTCATCGGTCAGACGCGTGAGAAGGTGTGAATCAAGCAGCGGCATTGAGTGGCTTAACCAGAGAACGGCCGACTGTACCTCAGCACGAACACTGGCGCAAGGAGAGAACCGTGACGGATTCTGGAAAGGGTAAGAATCGGAATCGACTCAGCCGCAGACCTGTCTCGGGTCTGCGGCCGACAGGCGAAACTATCTACGCAGCCTTGGCATGCCGCTGCATAACCGGCTCAAGTTGCTCCCTTCCGGCAGATCCTTGGCGGTTGCGATCGATAACAGGATCGACAATGTTGCCGCAGGAGACACAGCGCAAACCACGCATCCACATTGGCAAATAACTTTCTCGGATGTCGAGCAAATCGTCACCGACCATAAGACCATGACATCTGGTGCAATTCATGGAGACCTCCCTCTGACAGTGTCAATCAGCGACCCGCTCTAAGCTCATCTGCTCAGCTCACTAGAGAAGCAATGGGGATGCCAGAATGGCTTCCCTTTCTCTTGCGTGTTTTTGCGGCGAATCGTAGAGTGGCAGCCTGAGATTCTGATACAGCGACAAAAAATGTGACCGGAACGGCCCCATGGGACAAAAATGGGTCTACAAGACGTTCCAGGGATATGATCCTGGCCGATGGCTTTGAACAAAGCGGATCTTGAACGGGTTCTCGCTGAAATCACCCCGTTGCTCCACGGAGGTTGGATTCAGAAAATTCAGCAACCCGCTGCAGACACCCTCATATTCGACGTCCGCATACCAGGACGGACTCATCGACTGCTGATATCAACACGGCCGGAAACCTCCCGGCTGCACCTGACCAGTCACCATTTTCCCAACCCTCCGACGCCCCCGGCTTTTTGCCAGTTCTTGAGGGCTCATTTTCAAGGCGCCAAGCTCGAGGCAATGTGCCAAGTGGCGAATGACCGGATCATTGACATTGCTTTCACCGGCAAGGACGGTACGCTGACCCTCGTGTGCGAGTTGACCGGGAAGAGAGCAAACATCCTGGTCTTGGATTCGGAACGACATGTGATTCGGGAACTCGCTCACCAGCGCGACCGTATCGGACTGTCCTATGCTGCTCCGCCACACCGCAAACAAGTCCCCCAAGAGACGCAGCAGATCCGCTTTGCCGGCTCCGGTGACACTGAGGCTCCGATTTCAGCCGAAATCGACGCGTACTACCTGGACAAAGAAGCGATGATGACGTTCGACCATGCCAAAGAGGCTCGACGTCAGGCCCTGACACGCACCATTAAGAAAGAACAACGCAGAATTGCGGCTTGGCAGGAGGACTTGTCAAAGGCCACGACGTATCGCGGCTATGCCCGCTATGGTGAGTTGATCAAGTCCAACCTGAATATGATCACGAAAGGAGCCGAGCGGATCACTGTCGTCGATTATTTTGACGAGACACTGCCCGACGTCACGATCCCCCTGGACAGCGCGAAATCCCCCCAAGGGAATATGGATGATTATTTTCGAAAACATCGCAAGTACATGGCGGCCGACAAAGAACTTCCCCCGCGCATCGAACAGGCGGAGCATGTGCTGCGCCGGCTCCGGGAAGAACTCCTGGCCATTGAACACGAAACCTGGACTCCGCCGGCGGCAACACCTACGGTTCCCCATACTAGAATACATATCGCAGCGCTTAAGCAGAAGCCATCCGGTAATGCCGAACGGCACGGCCCCTTCCGCCGATTCGTATCGACCGACGGATTGCCGATTTTTGTGGGACGCAACGCGCGAGAAAACGATGAGTTGACATTCGGCTTAGCCAAAAGCGACGACCTCTGGCTCCATGCTCGAGGCACACCCGGTTCTCATGTCGTTGTGCGGCTTGGGAAAGGGGCCGAGCCACCGGTCGAAACTCTGCGGGACGCCGCTACACTGGCCCTGTTATATAGCGACTTAAAAAAAAGCGGCAAAGGCGAGGTCGTCTATACCAGGCGCAAATGGGTAAAAAAAGCCAAGGGCCAAGCGCCCGGCGCCGTGACCATCACGCAAGAAAAGTCGCTGTATGTCAGTCTGGATAAGGCCAGGCTGGATGCCTTGAAGACCCGCTCAACCGGCGAGTAACCGTGTATTTCGCTCATCCCTTGTGCAGCCGACTGACCCATATGGTTAACTTGTTCTAAGCGCTTGGCGGCGCGTGGCAGAAAAGTAGGTTTCACTCGCCATGAACCCCAGCCGGGACTACGATGGCTATTGAAGGACCGAACTATGACTGGGCCAGCATCGAGTCATCCGTCCAGACCACCGGCTCCTGCTTCAACCGTCTTGGTGGTCGATGACGAATCTACCGTCATCGCTCTATGCGAGACGATTCTTCAAGAAGCCGGCTGGACCGTCCTCAGCGCGGACGATAGCGCGGACGCATTGAAGCTCTGCGCAGAGCATCAAGGACCAATCCATCTTTTGATGACCGACCTCGTCCTTCCTCCCCAGGGATTTCAACTGGCATCCAACTCCAACCAATTCCCCCATGTCCATGGTCATGAGTTGGCGATCCGAGCGGCGGCGGCCAGGAAAGACTTGCGAATCATCCTAATGTCGGCGAATCCGGCGCATGAACTGGCTTCGTTTGGGCTCAAACCAGGTTTCTTACCGGTTCTTGCCAAACCGTTCCAGAGACAGGATTTGATCGACCTCATTAAGAATGTGTTCGCCAAACCCGCTCCGTCCCTCGGCCAATCGATGCAAGGCAAAGCTGCCAACGATGAAGAGTGGTTCGGCTAAGGGTTAAGACTGAGACTGAGGTCAGGGAGAAGCAGGCAGAGTCCTGATTCTATATGTGCTCTGTCATGAACCAGCCGGCAATCGAAAGCCGCCGATGCTGGCCAGCCGTCGGATCTACTCGGCAAACCCGATGGAAACGAGGCACAGTAAACATCACAAGTGACCCGGGACGCGGCTCGATACAGTGCGTCGGCACTAAATCGGCTGAGCCAGCACCTTCCTCGTTTCGTTGCGCGTAAATAATGAGTTCCCCGCCCCAGTCGGGTCGCCATTCCTCGTGAAAATAAGTAACCACAGCGATTCGCCGCAACGGCGCCCGCCGCCCACCTGTCAGGTGACCTTGATCCGTATCATCATGGGTCGGAAGACAATCCCCCGCTGCGTAGGAGTAATAACTGAATCCAAGATGGCGCCCGCTAATATTCGGGAACGATTCGATGTAGTCTTGAATGCAGGACAATTGCAGCCGGGCGAGAAACCGTTGGCTTTGAAGAGGAGCAATGTCCGCTTTCGCCCAATTTCCAGATTGAGGAAAATCCTCACGCAGATTGGGAAACTCGCGCAGGCTCTTCCATGTGGCATCGGCCATCGCCTCGCGGAAATACCGCCGTTCGTCCGCCGACCAGAAATCTTCGACAACCAACACCGGACTTGTATGCAAAGAGACGGAGTATAGATCAGCCACAGTTATGCTCGACTTAAGCGGACCGGATTGGTTTCCCACCCGTTTCCTCCTCAAGACCAGATCGATTGAAGAAACGTCTTACCACCGGCTTGTTCGATTCACAAACCTGCTCCTAAACGCAGAGGGGCGGCCATTGTAGAATGGCCGCCCCTCCAGATTGACAGGAACCGGATCAATTACCAGCGGTCGCGCTTGCCACCACCACCTGCCCGAGCGCCGCCGCCACCGAATCCACCACGCCCACCACCGCCGCCCGTACGCGGCTCCTGGGGACGCGCTTCATTGACCGTCAACGTACGTCCGCCCATTTCAGAGCCGTTGAGCGCCGTAATGGCCGCTTGGGCTTCGGCATCCGCCGACATTTCTACAAAGCCGAATCCGCGGGATTGGCCCGTAAACTTATCCGTGATAATCCGTGCGGATGCCACAGAGCCGTGGGCTGCAAACAAATCGCTCAATTGCTGCTCGGTCGCCGAATAGGGCAACCCACCGACATAAATCTTTGAACCCATCGGGGTTCCTCCTTATAAATGATGACATTGTCTTGAACACGAGGACCGAGGGGGAAGGAGCGGGCCTAAGGCGCGAACCATGCAGCGACTTGGTCTGACTTCCGACGAGATTCCCGGACAAGGCAACATCCGCGTTGTGGGTCTGCATGCTTGATTCGCTCTACCGCGAGACCCGTACGACAGAGTCACTTTACACTAGCACAGAGATCTTCCCGATTACAACTTTACTCGCCAATTCTAACGAGCAGCCCCTGGTCCTTACAGTAGGAAAAGGTCCGGTAAAACCACCAGATTGCAATGACGAGAAACAGGCCGTTAAGACCCACCGCCCAAGCCAGACTTAGGCCTGGAGTCCCCTCCGCCCTCAATACAGCCCGCATCCCCTCGAAAATATGGGCTGCCGGGTTCGCCCACGCCACCAGCTTCAACCAGTCTGGTAAAACCTCCATCGGATAAAATACGCAGGAAATCGGTTGAAACAAGAACACCATGCTCCAGGCCAACACCTCCGCCTCTTGTCCGAATCGCATGATGAGCGATGTGGTGAAGACACCGATTACCCAACCAGTCAACACCAGATTCAGGATGAAGGGAATCAGCCAGAGCCCGATCATCAGCACATTGTAGGAATAGAAAAGCATGGCGCACAGCGTCATCACGATCGACACCGCTGTCACTTTAAAGACGCTCATCACCATCGTCGCCGCTAGAAACTCACTCGGCTTGAGTGGACTAGCGAAGAGATTCATCAAATTTCGCGCCCAAAGCTCCTCAAGAAACGAAATAGTAATGCCTTGTTGCGAACGGAACAGCATGTCCCACAAGATGAGCGCCCCCAGGAAAAACGTCACAAATCCCGGCAGCTGGCTCTGAAAGCGTGTGAGATAGAGCGTGATGAACCCCCAAATAACGAGGTCTAAGAACGGCCAATAAAAGATTTCCATGATCCGGGGAGGACTGCGCCGATAGAGGTAGAGATGCCTGGCCACTAAGGCCAGGATGCGATGCAGCTTCATCCACAGCCTCCGGCCCCGCGCCCATGTTCTCCGCCGCATCCGGCGCACTCCTGATGTTCTCCGAGCACCGTGCCCATGAGGTGCTGCACCCCGCCGAGCATGTGCACACCGGCGCGCCGGCCGTCCGGGGCGCGGCGAAGCCCGAACGCGACCAACACCAGCGGCATGACGCCGAGGCCGCAGAAAAAGGCGAAGCCTGGCATCCGCTGTGGGCCCCACCACCAGGCCAAGGCCGCCAACATGAGGAGCGGAATGATCAACACAGCCAAACTGTTCAGGATAACCCGCTGACTACACGTTCCACGCCTGTACCCGACCGTCCCAATCAGCAGCCAAAACAGCCCCCAGGCTGCGCTCAAACCGAGTCCTCCCGCCAACAATCCCGTCCCGAAATCGATCCAAGGCTGTGCCATCGTGTTGGGTTCCCTTCAGGGCCGCGATTCACGCGCCAGTTTCAGAAATACCTCTTCTAAATTGGCCTGGCCAAAGCGTGTCACGATTTCTTGCGCGGTCCCTTCCGCGACGATCTTGCCGCGCTGCAAGAAGATAATGCGGTCCGACATCTCCTCCATTTCCCGCATATTGTGCGAGGTATAGAGAATACTCAAGCCGGAGGAACGGCGCTCTTCTTTGAGTAATGCCCGAATCTTCTCAGCGATATCCGGATCGAGGCTGGCGGTCGGCTCATCGAGAAAGAGGATCTTGGGCTCAGTGAGAAACGCTTTCGCCAGAGTCACGCGCGTCATCTGTCCGGACGACAGTTTCCTGGCGACTTTTTTACGGAACTCCTCCATCTCCAGCTTCTTGACGATTTCATCCACACGCCGCGGAATATCCGATAGGCCATACAGCCGTGCGACGACCCAGAGGTTCTCTTCGACTGTCAACGACTGGGGCACCGAGATATAAGTGGAAGAAAAATTGACCTGTTGCAGAATCGCTTCCCGATGCGTCACTAGATCCATTCCGAACATGCGAATCGATCCTGCCGTTGGGGTGACCAGGCCCAGCAGCATTTGGATCGTCGTCGTCTTTCCCGCCCCGTTGGGACCGAGAAGACCAAGAATTTCGCCCGGCTTGACCGAAAAGGAAATGCCATCAACGGCTGGAAGGTCGCCGAAGCGCTTGCTGAGATCAGTGACATCAAGGATAGGAGAGGACATCGCTGTACAGTCACCGGGCTTCAAGAAGACAGCAGATCGTGGAGCTTCTCGGGAAGATGGCAAACTTCGCACTTTCGTAGGATCACCTTGCCTTGGTACTCGGTCTTTCCGTCATGGCACCGGAAACAGTCGTTAAGCGCCCGCGTGCGAAGATGAGACCCTTCCGGATGGTCCGGCAACCAGGGTTTGCCGTCGGCTGAAACATGTCCCCGAGGAATCACGATCGGATAGCCTTTGATCGGTCGATCATGGACCACACCGGCATGGCAGGCCATGCAACCATCTTTCTGCCCATTTCTCTCGAACGCCTCCATATGTTTTTGATGGCTCATGACCAGGCCGACCTCTTTCACCGGAAACGGCAGGTCGCGTGGCGCGATTTCGGAGACTCGTAGGATATTCCGATGACAGCTCAGGCAACGTCCGGAATCGACGTTCGCTTGTAGATTATGCGGATCGACCGGAGTCCCAAAAGCATAGCGCAACACATCCCGTGTTCCGGCCCAGACCTTATCGCGCAGCCAACCTTCGAGTCCAGGTCCAACATGGCATGCGACGCAGGTGACTTCTTTGTGCGAGGACTCCATCCAGCTCTGATAGGACGGCGCAATCACATGGCAACCGGCGCAGAATGACGGGTCGTCGGTCAAGGGAACGACAGCGCCGCCGAGCGTGATCACGCCGGCCACGAAACCGAGTAGGGCCGCAAGCCTAGGTTTCCAGTTCATGCTCCGATTGAGCACGTCGAGGGAACCGCTTCATGATAAGTGTGGCAACGGCAGGCACATCATCCAGACCAAACACCGGCACATCGAGCGCGACCGGCTGGTCGGAGACCACCGCCAGCAACCCTTCGGACGAGACAGGCACCTCCCCGAACTGATCGCGGACAATTACGATCTTCGGATAGCCCTCGTGTTTCCACCCTTCCGCAATGATCAGATCGTAGCTCCCGTCCAAAAATCTGTCTCGCACCTCTTCGACCTTCAGCTCGTCCGAGACATCGGCAAACAAAGCCATGCTCCCCTTTGACAGCACCACGACACTGCTGGCCCCCGCCCGCTTATGCCGCCAGCTGTCTTTGCCTTCCGTATCAAGATCAAAACCATGACCGGCATGCTTGACCGTGGCCACTTTATACCCGGCGCGCACCAGCTCAGGAATCACCCGCTCGATGAACGTGGTCTTGCCGCTGTTCGACCGCCCGACGAAACATACGATAGGAATTGACATATATCGTCAACCGTTAATCGTCATTGGTCAAAAGGAGTCTGATATAACGGCATTGACCGATGAGTGTGATCAGTGGCTCCCGATCTCCCTAGCAACAGGATAATCGATGTCCGCCGGCATGGCCAGATTCGAACTTTGTCAGCCAGGCTTCGCCGCTCAACAGTTGGACCGTCACCAGGTCGCCCGGGGCCAGCCGTTCCACCTCAACCGGTACATCGATCAGACAATTGGCTTTCACCATCGAGGTGAGAATCCCCGATCCCTGTCCGCCGGTCGTCCGAACCTTAAAAACTCCTTCTTCGCGAGTGAGAATCCCGCGCAAGAAATGTCGCCTGTCCGGACGTTTCGAAAACTTCTCCTGAAACACCGCTTCCACGGTGGGACGATCGTAACTGCGGCGCCCGCCCATTTTGAGCAGAGCGGGGCGGACTAACTGCTCGAAAGTGATCATGGATGAAACGGGATTCCCCGGCAAGCCGAATGCCAACTTGCCCTGAATTTTCCCGAAGGCCAGCGGTTGGCCGGGCCTGATCGCCAATTTCCAGAAATTCATCTCCGCGCCGATTTCCCGGAAGACGGCTTTCGTAAAGTCATAGTCGCCCATCGATACCCCGCCGGACAGCACCAGCATATCGGCGTTCATGCCTTGCGAGATTTTTTCCTTCAACGCCGCTTGAGTATCCCGGGCAATACCGAGGAGCAACGGAATGCCGCCGGCTTCCTGCACGGCGGCGGCGATGCCGTAACTGTTCGAGTTGATTATCTTCTCGTCGCTGAACGGTTCATCCAGGTCGGCCAACTCGTCGCCCGTCGAGAGAATGGCAACGCGAGGCCGTTGGTACGCGAAGAAAAACGATTTGGCCAGCACAGCCAGCATGCCTGCTTCCCCAGAGCGAATCGGCGTCCCCTTCGCGATGATGCATTCGCCCTTCCTGACGTCTTCACCGCGCGGCCGAATATTGGATCCCCGCGATTCCGGCTTGAAAACACGAACCGTGTCAGGAGTCTGCTCCGTATCCTCAACCTTAAGGACCGTATCGGCCCCCTGTGGGATCGGCGCGCCGGTCATGATCCGAATAGCCTGCCCTGTGCCAACCGATTTCGACGGCATCCTGCCGGCCGGCACGTCTTCGATCACGGCCAATGTCACCGGCTTTTGAATCGCGTGATCCTGTTTGATGTCCTCCCAGCGAACAGCGAACCCATCCATGGCACTATTATCCCACGGCGGGTTGTCTCTCTCAGCGACAATATCTTCCCCGATCGTCCGCCCGAGCGCATCCAGCAGAGAGATCTTCTCCAGGCCCAGTACGGCCGTCGCGTCGAGCACGGTTCTTTGCGCCTCGTGGAGGGGTGTCAAATTGTTCATCATGTCTGTCGTCTGCCGGCGGCCGTCAGCTTCGTCGTGAAGCGGTTTTCAGCAACGAACTGCCCTTTTTGCAGAATGATTCTACTTGGTTGGCAATATTATGGTAGGCCTCGGCGGTGGGCGTATCGGAGTTGAACAGCGCGAACGGCTCACCTGCGTCTGATTGTGTGACCACATCAGGATCGAGCGGGATACGCCCCAAAAACGGCACGCCCATGTCGAGGGCGGAAGCCTCACCGCCCCCCTTTCTGAATACGTCGATATGATGATGGCAGTGGGGACATTCCAACCCACTCATGTTTTCCACGATACCGATGATAGGCACCTCACTGTCTTTACAGAAAGTGACCGACTTGCGCGAATCAAGCAGCGCGACTTCCTGCGGCGTGGTGACGATGACGGCACCGCTGACCGAGCCGAGTAAATCGATAGTCGTCACCGACTCATTCCCAGTCCCGGGAGGTAGGTC
>JADMIO010796539.1_pt1 | contig 41287 bp, 35 predicted proteins | sample 8958161 | NCBI WGS metagenome assembly JADMIO01 (sample SAMN16585339, study PRJNA669376) | soil metagenome | isolation source: Crop rotation soil | place: USA: Cullars Rotation, Alabama | collected 2011 | reverse complement strand
CTTTCCCCCGCCTGGGTGCGCCTGGCCTCGGGGACCGCGACCGGCACCGTGGCGGGCTTGCCCGTCTCCAGCGGGAATGCGGCGTCGTCAGGGGCAAGTGGGAATTCAGCGCCGGCCAGCAGCCCGACTGCGCCCGTCGTGCAGACTCCCGCGATCGTGGTCAGCCAGACGGCGCGCGACATCTACGCGCGCGGGCTGGCGCTGGGCAACAACCCCAACGCCTTCTCCAAAGTCGGCGACTGCAACTCAACCACGCCGTATTTCCTGGCCCCGTTCGACAAGGGCGAGTACCGGCTGGGAGACACCTACGCCTCTTTGCAGCCGGTGATCAACCACTTCGCCGGGTCGTTCAACCGCGACGGCGCGGTGGCGCACGACGGCCTGAACACGGCCTCGGTGTTCGACTCGATCTGGGCGCCGCCGGCGCTATGCCAGCGGGGCGAGTCGCCGCTCGCGTGCGAGGTACGCATCCAGCGGCCGAGCATCGCCTTCGTGAGCCTGGGCACCAACGGCACCTGGCAGACCGAGGCCGAGTACGAGACCAACCTGCGCAAGGTGCTGGACTATCTCATCGCGCACGGCGTGGTGCCGATCTTGAGCACCAAGGCCGACGACCTGGAAGTGGACGACCGCTTTAACCACGTGATGGTGCGGTTGGCGGCCGAGTACCAACTGCCGCTGTGGGACTTTGCCCCAGTGGCGCGCGCCCTGCCCGGCTGGGGGCTGGCCGACACGTATCATCTGGTGTGGGGCCAGCCGTATTACGACACGGCGCGGACGCCGATGACCGGGTGGCAGGCGAGGAACCTGACGGCCTTGCAGGCGCTGGATGCGGTGTGGAGGGGGTTGCAGTAGAGGTTAGAGGTCAGAGGTCGGAGATCTGCACAATACAGAACAAAAAGAGGCCGGCTCGCGGATTGGCGAGCCGGCCTCTTTTTGTTTGCAGCTTAGTGCCGTCACGGCTTGAGGATCTTATCCCAGACTTCGTAGAGCGCGTAGAGGGCGGTGAGGTTGCGCACGACCATGCCGTATTGCAGGTGGTCAGGCGAGAAGTCGGCGTTGCGCGTGTCGGGCGCGATGGTGGGGTGCACGCCGTCGCCGCCAATGCCCTCGTTGGGCAGGCCGGGCATGGCGGCATAGTAGTCGAGCAGCGGCACGCCATACTCCAGCGCCAGCGCGCGCAGGATGGCGTTAAGTTCCTCGGCGCGGCCGGCGCCATCGGTGCGCGTGAAGGGCGGGATGGTGCTGAGCACCGGGATGATGCCCTGCCCTAGCGTGTAGTCGAGCACGTAGCGCAGGTCGCTCTCGAATTCGTCGTCGGGCGTGTAGGGCACGTCGTTAGTGCCGAGCATGATCAGCGCCACCGCCGGGCGCACCACGCGGTACTCGCAGGCGATGGGCATCTCGCCCGCGTCGCAGCCGGGCTGCGGATCGCCGGCAGTGCTGAACACGGCCCGCGCCCGCCAGCCGACCTTGGCCGAGAGCGAGCGATTGGCAAAGGCATTCAGCCCGCCGCGCACCTCGGCGGCGGAGAAGTAGTCGATCACCGGCTGGAGGTCGGTATAAGACCCCAGGCTGTAGTTGTCCTCGCCAATCGGCACGAGGAACGCAGTATTGACCGTGATGCTGTCACCGATCTTCGAGAATACGTTGGCGCGGTTGCCGAGCGCCTGGCCGCGCTGGTAGACGCCGAGCATGCGCAGCGTGACGTTAGAGACGTAGCCGGCCGGTAACGGCACAGCGGTGGCCGGCGGCGCGGCGGGCGTGGAGACGGGCAGGTGCACTAGCGAGACCTTCAGGTCCAGCCACAGCGCCGGCACCCAACCGGTGGCGCCGGCGGGCGCGCTGATCTCGACCCAATCATTGTCGCTGCTGCGGCCCAGCAGGCTGAGGCCGGTGAGGGCCGGCAGCCGCGCCACCACGTCGGCGGAGAGGTCGGGCCAGGCGCGCACGCGCAGGCCGCCGGCGCGGAGCATCACGCGTGCATCGTTGGGCACGCTGACCGAGGGATCGGGGATGACCAGCACATCGCCGGGCTGGAGCGCATCCGGGTCAATGGCCGGGTTGGCATCGCGCAGTTGGCCGCCGGTGAGGCCGAAGCGCGTAGCAATGGCCAGAAAGCCGTCACCGGCCGCCACGACATAGGTCACCGGTGTGGCGACTGGCGCGGCGGTATCAGTTGGGGCCGGCGGGGTTGCCGACGGCTGGGCGGTGGCGGACGGGGGCTCAACTGTCGCGCTGGCCGGCACGGCGGTCGCGCTGGCCGGCGCGGGGGTCGTTGGCGGCGCGCTGGTGAAGGTCGGCGGGATGAACGGTGTCAGCAGCGCAGGGACGGTGGGCAGCGGATCGGCGCACGCCAATACGCCGGCGGCGAGGGCCAGGGCCAAGGTCAGCAAACGACGCTGGGGCATCGCGCCATTTTAGCTGATGCCGGCGCGAGTTGAAGGCTGAGAATTAGGCGACTAGCACACGCTTAGGCGTCGGTCTTGGGGAGGGCGTTGCGCAGGGCGGCGACGACTTCTTGCAGGGTGGCACCCTTTTCGACGTAGGTGGTCGCGCCGGCCGCCAGGGCGCGGTTGCGCGCGCCGTCGTCCGCGCCGTACATGCTCATGGCGACGATCTTGGGCGGATGTGGCTGCGCGCCGAGGCGTGGGATGGCGGCCAGGCCGCCCAAGCGCGGCATTTCCAGGTCGAGCAGCACCAGGTCCGGCTCCAACGCCGCCGCCTGGCGCAGCGCTTCTTCGCCGTCGGCGGCCTCGCCCACGACCTCGATGCCGGGCTCTTCGCTTAGCAGCAGGCGCAGGGCTTCGCGCACTGCCGCCACATCGTCAACGATGAGCAAACGCATCCAGGGTCTCCACGGCCCACCGGCCGGACGGGAATTAACGCAAGCATGGCACTGGGGGAACGCCTGCCAGACCAAGATCATAGCCGAGCCGGTCAGCCCACACACGCCCCGCCGGGCAGGTTTCTGAGCATGACTTTAGAGGGGGAGATCAAGGGCAGAGAAAGAGAAAAGGGCCGCTCATAAGCGGCCCAAGTCGTGCCGGCGGGGGCTAGAGCAAATTCCCCTTGATTCACGCCGCGTCTGGCAAAGCCTATTCCGTATAGCGGCTGGCTGACCCAGCTGATTGCCCTCCGCCGGTATTGGTTTCTCAACCCAAACTCTAACCGAGATCGCTTGTTAGTAGAACAATTGATTCCTACGCTAATGCTATGGTGTCCAACGCCCGCCTCACTCTCTTGCGCTTTCCGGCCCCGGGCCGTCTGTCGGCGGCTGCCGTTGTCGCCATGACAACGGTGACAACGAACGTGAGTCCCGTGACAACGGTGACAACGAACATGAGTCCTGTGACAACGATGACAACGAACGTGAGTCCCGTGACAACGGTGACAACAAACGCGCCCCCGCGCGACGGCGACCTTACCGCCGGGCTGGCGACACGCCACAAAATGCAGGCCAAACAGGCAGGCTTGACCGGGCAGATTGCCCGGCCAACCTCTTTATCTTTCTCTTTCTTTTTTCTCTGCCTTTAGTTATTCAGATTATGGCGCACCGCAAACAGCGCCGCTTGCGTGCGGTCTTGCAGGTGCAGCTTGGAGAGGATATTGCTGACGTGGCCCTTGACGGTGCCTTCGGTGATGTGCAGCGAGTCGGCGATCTGCTTGTTGCTGTAGCCCTGCGCGATCAGGCGCAGCACGTCGCGCTCGCGGTCGGTGAGGCTGGAAAGCTCGGCGCTCAGGCCAGGGGCAGCGGCGGGGCGGGTGACGTGCTCCAGCAGCTTGCGCTGGGCCTCGGGGTGCAGCACCGGCACGCCCTGCGCCGCCAGGCGGATGGCGTTGAGCAGATCGGCGCGCAGCACGTCTTTGAGCAGGTAGCCGGCCGCGCCCGCCTGCATGGCGGCCAGCACGTTCTGGTCCTCGGCGAAGGAGGTCAGCACCAGCACCTTGCAGGCCGGCAGGTCGGCGGAGAGGCGGCGCAGGACATCCAGGCCGCCCAGGCCGGGCATCACCAGGTCGAGCAGGACAACGTCGGGGCGCAGGCGCGCGGCCTGGTTGAGCGCGGTCAGGCCGTCGGGGGCCTCGCCGACCAGCTCGATGTCGTCCTCGTCGGAGAGCAGCGTTTGCAAGCCCTCGCGCACGATGGCGTGGTCGTCAACGATGAGGAGGCGGATCACGCTAAGTATGATAACGGAAAACGATCAAAAACGTAACGGGTCGTGCTGGGAGAAGGCCATCGCGTCTAACTATTTCTGCGGTATTGCGCCTCCTTCCGCTCAGACGTAACTCATCCTTAATCCTGGCATTTCGAACCCCCAACAGGTAAGTAGTCATCACACAAGCCGAAAGGGGGTGAGAAATCTCAAAATTGTAGTTGCTGACTGGAATTTAGATGCCGTTGCCCTACGGGCTGGGACGGGTGAATTCCAACGGGCGGATATAGCGGCATTTAGATTTCTCACCCCCGTCGCAGGTTGGCGGTGAGATTGATTGACGGAGGGGGCTTCGAAATGACAGCTAGTGGGGTGAGGCCCCGTCAACAGATTGAGGTTGCGAATAAACTAACCAGCTTGGCCGCCAAACTGAAGGACACCGCCCAGGCCAGACCCTAGGCGGCGGGCGGGAATAGGACGCGCAGGGTGGTGCCGGCGCCGGGAGCGGAGGTGAGGGCGAAGGCGCCGCCGAGGCGCTCGGTGCGCTCGCGCATGCCCACCAGGCCAAAGCCGCCGGCGCGCGGCTCGGTGGGCAAAGGCGCGGCGGTGTCGAAGCCCTGGCCATCGTCGGCGATAGTGAGCGCCAGGCCGTCGGGCTGGTGCGCCAGGTGGATGGTCACGCGGGCGGCGCGGGCGTGCTTAACGACGTTATTAAGCGCTTCCTGCACGATGCGGTAGAGCGCCTCTTCCTGCTCGCGGGCCGGGGCCACGGGCTGGGCGGCGTAGCTGCCAGCCTCCAGCTCGATCACCAGACGCTCGCGGGCGGCCACGCGCTCGATGTGTTTTTGCAGCGCCGGCAGCAGGCCGTTGGGCACCGGGCCGGCCGGCCGCAGCTCGGTGAGCAGCGCGCGCATCTCGGCCAGCGACTGCTGGCTGAGGTCGAGCATGCGGCCGATGCGGCGCTCGCCCTCGGCCGGGTCGCGGCGGTAGGCCGTGCCGACCGATTGCGCAATCAGCGTCATGCTGAAGACCAATTGCGTCACCGAGTCGTGCAGGTCGCGCGCCAGGCGTTGGCGCTCCTCGAGCACGCCGGCGGTTTGGGCGCGCTCGTAGAGCGTGGCGTTTTCGAGCGCCACGGCCAACTGGTCGGCCACAATCAGCAGGCCGGTCACATCGTCTTCGCCGTAGGGCTCGGCCCCGGCCACGTCGATCACCCCCAGCAGCCGCTCGCCGAGCAGGATCGGCACGGCCAGCTCGGCGGTAATCTCACTGCCGGGCACCGCAATGTAGCGCGGGTCGGCGCGGACGGCGTTGACTACTTCCGGGCGGCGGCTTTGGGCGGCGGCCCCGAGAATGCCTTGCGTCACTGGCTGCCGGTAGCGGCTGCTCTCGCCGCGCGGCCACTTGCTGGCGCGCGCCCGCTGCACCAGCCAGCCTTCGGCCGCTTCATCCAGTAAGAAGATCGAAACGTGCTCGTAGCCCAGGCGGCTGTGCAGCGCTTGGGCGGTGGTCGCCAGCAGCTCATCCGGGTCCAGCCGGGCGGCAATGCCCTGCCCCACGCGGGCGATCAGGGCCAGGCGCTCGGTGCGCTCCTGCTCGCGGGCGAAGCGGCGGGCGTTGTCGAGCGCGGCGGCGATCTGGTTGGCGGCCGAACGGAACAGGCGCAGCTCGGCGTCGGTCCAGGCGTGCGGCTCGGTGTGCGAGAGCACCAGGTTGCCGATGCGCCGGCCGCCGGCCACCAGCGGGATCAGCGCCAGCGCCGGGCGTCCGGCGGCGATCTGGTCATCGCGCAGGAAGGCCGGCACGCGCGGGTCGTGGGCCACGTGCGCGATCGCCACTGTCTCGCCGGCGTCGAGTGTGGGGTTCAGCGCGTCGTCGCTGGTAGGGATGTACAGCTCGGCCTCGATGATGCCCTGGCCGGGCTGGTAGAAATAGGGCACATAAAAGCACTTGGGCCGGCCGGTGGCATCGAACTCGTAGAAGGCCACGGTACAGCGGTAGGGGCTGTGCTCGGCCAGCACCTCCAGCGCGGCGCGCATCAGGGCACGGCGGTCGTGCGCCTGGCTGAGGCGCTGGCTGAGCTCGTACAGCGTGCTCAGCTGGGCCAGGTTGCCCTCGGTGCCGGCGAACAGGCGCGCGTTCTCGAGCGCGATGGCCACCTGGTCGGCGATGATCTCAAAGCCGGTGGCGTCATCGTCAGTGAAGGGCTCGGCCGCTTCCACGTTGAGCACGCCCAGCAGCCGCCCGCCGATCTCGATGGGCACGGCCAGCTCGGCCTGCACTGGGTGCAGCGCCTCCACTGGCACCGGCAGGTAGTCCGGGTCGCTGCTGACTTTGTCCACGCGCACCGGCTGGCGCAGCCGCGCGGCCCGGCCGATGACGCCCTGGCTGAGCGACTGCCGGTAGATACCCACTTGCTGCAAGTCGCGGTAGATGCCGCCCACGGCGCGCAGCACCAACGTGTCGGGCTGGTCGGGGTCCACCAGCAGCACGGCCACATCCGGGTAGCGCAGGTCGCGCTCAATGGCGGCGACGGCAGTGGAGAGCAGCGCGTCGGCGCTCAGGCTGGCGTTGATCTGCCGGCCGACGGCGTTGAGCGTGGCAATGCGGTCGGCGCGGCGGCGCTCTGATTCGAGCAGGCGGGCTTTGCCGAGGATGACGACCAGCTGGTCGGCCAAGGCTTCAAGCACCTGCACATCGTCGGCGCCGAAGACGCCGCGGCGCTCGTCTTCCACGTCGAGCACGCCGAGGATTTGGTCGGCCGCCTTGAGCGGCACGCACAGCTCGCTGCCAGGGTCCCAGGCGCCAGGGGCGCGGATGTAGTGCGGGTTGCGGGTGACGTCATTGGCGAGCTGGGTGACGCCGCTAACGGCGCACACGCCCACCATGCCGCGCCCCAGCGGCACCCGGTCGCCCAGGGGAATGCGGTCACGCAGATTGGTGGAGACGGCCGAGCTAACCAGCATGGGCTCGTTGGGCAGGCGCAGTAGGATGCTGGCCATGCGGTAGCCCATCACGTCCTGCACGGCCTGCACGACGACGTCGAGCACCTGCTGGCTGTCGAGGTTGGCGGTGGCCTGGCGGCTGACTTCGAACAGGGCGCGCTGGTGGCGGGCGCGGCGCTCGCTCTGGGCGCGCTGGCGCCAGAACAGCAGGGCGCCGGCCAGCGCCAAGATGGCGGCCAGCCCGACGAGCAGATCCACGGCGACGGGCGACATGCGGCGAATTGTACTGGCGAGCGGGCCAGCTAGGCAAAAGGGCCGGAGCTAAAGGGGACTCGGGGGACTCCGCTGCGCTGGGGACTCGGGGGCGGAGTAGCAACAGGCGAGGCAGGGTCAATACAAGAAGGAATAGGGGTACAATGCCTATTACGAATTGTCGCGATAACGGGACAGGCCGATGCCAGACGAACACGACCACGATCACGATGACTATGCGGCTTTGATGCACGAGCGCGGGTTCCGCGTGACGCCGCAGCGCCAGCTGATCCTAGACGCAATCCGCGAGGGCAGCGGGCACACGACGTTCGAGGAGATCTTCGCGCGGGTGCAGCGCAAGAGCAGCGCGGTGAACCGGGCCACGGTGTACCGCACGCTGGACTTTCTGACGGAGCTGCGGCTGGTGGTGGCGGCAGATATCGGTGCCGGGCACCCGGTGTACGAGATCGCCGGCGACACGCCGCACCACCACCTGGTGTGCCTCAACTGCCACAAGGTGGAACAGATCAGCCACGACGTGGTGGAAAACTTATTCACGCAGATCGAGCGCGACCAGAAGTTTCACGTGGAGACGAACCACCTGGCGCTGTTCGGTTATTGCGAGGCGTGCCTGCCGAAGATGAAGCATCATCATCACCCGGAGAAGTAGACTCAGCGGGCGCTGATGCTTCGAGGGGAGATTTCTCGCGTATAGGTGAGTGTGGATACCAAGCGCCGAAGCTTCCGCTCGAAATGACATGGGCACACCATGGATGCGCCAAAGAAGGGCACTGTTGATCAGTGGCCCTTCTTTGCCCCCCATGTCATTTCGAGCGGAAGCTAGCGTGAGTGAGAGCTAACCACTTACTCCGCGCGCGAGAAATCTCACGATGGAAAGCTGCGATTGTGGTGCCTCGCCCTACACTGTGCCGGCGGGCGGAAGGGGCAGGCCGTGCGGCGGCGTGGGCGGGCCATCGGGCGGAAGCGGCAGGCGGGGCGGCGCTGGTGGCAGGGCAGAACCGGCCGGTGGCGCGGGTGGCCGCGGGGCGGATAGCTCGATGAGAATGTCCTCGGCGGCGCCGACCGGGACGGCTTGCGGCGGCAGGTCGAGGCGGGTGGCCAGGGCCAGCGCCAGCCGCAGGGCCAGCGCGCTGCGATTGGTCAACTGCGCGCGGCGGTCAAGGAAGTCCTTCGCCAGAGCACGGTCGGCGGGCTTCAAGCGCTCGACGGGCCAGGCGGCGGTGTAATGCGTAGCGGCGGCCGTGGCCGCCACCGGCTGACTGCCGGCGACGATGCTGGCCAGCGTCAGCGCTGCGCGGTCGCGCACCACGAGCGTGCCGGCGGCCAGGTCGCCCAGGCGGCGGGCGCGGCCGTCAATGAACATCACCACCACGCCCACGCCATAGTAGCCCGGCAGAAAGTCAATCAGCCGTACCAGGTTGCGCACAATTGACTCGGTCAGCGTAATAGGGGTACCATCCGCCCGGATGACGCGCAGGCCGGCCCAGCGCTTGCCCGGCGACTGGCCGTTCCAGGCCAGCTCAAAGAAGATGTAGAAGCCCCACAGGATGGCAAAGCTCAGCAGGCCGCCCAGCGCCACCAGCCAATAGCCGGCGTTGTCGCTGCCGTTGAAGAGCGGGCGAAAGACGTTTGTGGCCACCAGGACGAAGGCCAGGTTGACCGCCAGCAGGATGGCGATGATGATCAGCGAGTCGACCAGGGCGGCCAGGAAGCGCGAGCCGATGCCGGCCACCTCGTAGCCGAACACGACGTTCTCAGGGGTCTCGACGGAGAGAAAGTCATCGGAAGCAGGGCTGAGGGTCATCGGTCACTCCAGAGTCAGACACGACACACATGGCATCCGAAAGCTTTATCCAGGCGCGGCAGGCCGATTGGAAAGCGTTGACCGACCTGCTCGACCAGGCGCAGCGCAGCCCGAGCCGGCTGTCGCCCCAGGCAGTGCAGACGCTGGGGCAGCTGTACCGCGCCGCCGCCTCGGACCTGGCGGTGGCGCAGAGAGACTTCCCCGAGCAGCGCGTGACGCAGTACCTTAACCAACTGGTAGCGCGCGCGCATGCCAGCGTCTACCGCAGCGAGCCGCTGGCGCTGGGCCGGATATGGCGTTTTGTGACCACCGGCTTCCCGCGCGTGTACCGCGAGCTGCTGCCCTTCACCCTCGCGGCGGCGCTGTTTTTCCTGGTGCCCACGGCGGCCGCCTGGACCGCCACCGCCATCGACCCGGAGAGCGCGCGCTGGCTGCTGCCGGCCGAAGTGCAGGACCTGATCCCGCAGATCGAGGACGGCCAGCTGTGGACCAACATCCCCATCAACGAGCGGCCGTACGCCTCGGGCGCGATCATGACGAATAATATCCAGGTGAGCTTCTTGGCGTTCGGCGGCGGCGTGACGGCCGGGCTGCTCACGGTGTGGGCGCTGATCTTCAACGGCCTGCTGCTCGGCGGGCTGAGCGGGCTGACGGCTCACTATGGCCTGGTCGGCGAGCTGTGGACGTTCGTCATCGGGCACGGCGTCGTCGAGCTGAGCGTCATCGTGATGGCCGGCGGCGCGGGCCTGCGGCTGGGCTGGGCGATCATCCATCCGGGTGATTACCGGCGGCGCGAGGCGTTGGCGCTGGCGGCCAGCCGCGCGGTGCGGCTGGTGATCGGCTGCGTGCCGCTGCTGGTGTTCGCCGGCATCATCGAGGGTTTTATCTCGCCCGCCGAGAACATTCCCTGGCCGTTGCACTATGCCGTTGGGCTGGGCACCGGGTTGTTGCTGTATACCTACCTCCTGCTGGCCGGCCGCGAACGCAAGGACGTTAAGAGGCGCGTGCGGGTCCGAGCGGCGAAATAGCAACTGGCGAATCAAGACAATCTATTTTGTAGTAGCTGGCGGGGGGCGTTCAATTGAACGCCCCTACATTCGTTGTGATGCCTTGATAGTCACGTGGTCGCCTCCGGAGTCCCTTGAGACCCCTGAGTCATCCGAGTCCCCCTTTAGTCCCTTTATACGCTTTATACCCTTCTACCTCAGAGTGGCCTCAGCCCCATCTAAACCGCATGGCTGCTAGAGGCACGTGCGGGCCTTGAGCTCCAAATAGCGGTTGATCACCGCGATCGACAATTGATTGGCGGGCACATCGAGCGTCATCACGTCCTGGCGCTGGAGCGCGCCGAGCGTCACCTGGCGCTCGTCCTGCAATTGCAGGGCGGCGGCGCGCTGGTAGACGCCGAGCGAATCGGCCGGGCGCTGGTGGGCGGCGGCCTGAACGTCTGGGTCACTGATGGTGACCACGAGCGGCAGGCTGCGGCGGGCCAGCACGCCCACATGGCTGATCAGCGCTTGCAGGCTCAGGCCGCCAGTGAGGTCGGTGAAGATCACCACCAGCGCGCGCCGCCGCTGCTTGAGCGCCAAGAAGCTGAGCGCGCGGGCGTAGTCCGGCTCCACCGAGTGCGGCTTGACGGCGTAGAGCGCCTCGAGCATGCGGTAGAACTGGCCCCGCCCGGCGCGCGGCGAGAGCGAGGCTTCCACGTTATCGGCAAAGGTCAGCAGGCCGACCTTGTCGCCCTTGCCGGTGGCCACGTAAGTCAGCAGCAGCACCGCGTTGACCACGTAATCGAGCTTGGCGATGTTGGCCACCGGGCTCTGCATCATGCGGGCGGTGTCGACCACGGCCATGACGGTCTGGCTGCGCTCAGTCTCGTATTCAATCGTAATCGGCCGGCCGCGGCGGGCGGTGGCCTTCCAATTGATGCGGCGGTAGTCGTCGTCCGGCAGGTACTCGCGCAGGCGCTCGAACTCGGTGCCTTCGCCGCGCAGGCGCGTGTGGCGCAGGCCGACCTCCTGCAAGCGATTGCGGCGCAAGAGCAAGTCGTAGCGGCGCACGTCCAGCAGGTTGGGGTAGACCTTGACCGGGCCGGCAGCTTTCAGGCGGCCCTGGCGGCGCACCAGCCCGAGCGGCCCGAGCCAGCGCAGGGTGATGTCGCCAAACTGGTAGTTCCCGCGGCGGCGTGGGTGCACGTGGTAGCGCGCGTGCCACACCTGCTGCGCGGCGGCGCTCCCGCTGTGCTGCCGCACGTCTACGCCGAAGTCTTGGGGCGGGTCGTCGCGCAGCCAAAAGGTGGCTGGGCGGCGGCTGTGGTTGCGCAGGCTGAGGCTAACGACGTTATCGGCCCCCAGGCTGAGCTTGGTGTCGTGCTCGCGGGCAGCCTCAAAGCGGCGTGCGGCCCCAGCCAGCCGCCAATCGAGCGCCAGCAGCGCCATGATCAGCAGCCCGTAGGCCAGCGCCCCCCACTGGAAGGCGGGCAGCCAGGTGCCCAGCAGCAGCCAGGGGGCGGCCAACAGCAGCAGCAGCGTTCCGCGCAGCGTGAGGGTCATGCGGCCTAGCGCGGCACCTCCACCTGCCCCAGCAAGCGGCGCACCACCGCGTCGGCGTCGAGGCCTTCGATCTCGGCCTCGGGCTTGAGCAGCAGGCGGTGGCGGTAGACTGGCACCGTGACGAACTTGACGTCGTCGGGCGTGACGAAGGCGCGGCCTTGCAGCGCGGCATAGGTCTTGGCCGAGAGCAGCACCTGCGTGGCGGCGCGCATGCTGGCCCCCAGCACCAGGTCGGGCGATTGGCGGCTGGCGGCGGTGATGCCGGCGATGTAGTTGAGCAGGCCGTCCTCGACCACCACGCGGCGGATCAGCTCGCGCGCGGCCAGGATGCCGGGCACATCCACCACCGGCGTCAGGCCGGTCTGCGCCAGGGCGTGCGGGTCAAAGCCCTGATGAAACCGGCGCAGCACCTCGATCTCCACCTGGCGGTCGGAATACGGCACCAGCACCTTGAACAAAAAGCGGTCGAGCTGGGCCTCGGGTAGCGGATAAGTGCCCTCGTATTCCACCGGGTTTTGCGTGGCAATGACCATGAACAGGCCACCCAGGGCGTAGCGCTGGCCTTCCAGGTTCACCTGGCGCTCTTCCATGCTCTCGAGCAGCGCGGCCTGCGTCTTGGCCGGGGCGCGGTTGATCTCGTCGGCCAGCAGCATTTGCGTGAATACCGGCCCCTTGCGCAGGTGAAAGCTGCCGCCGGCCAGGTCGTAGACGCTGGTGCCGAGGATGTCGGAGGGCATGAGGTCGGGCGTGAACTGCACGCGCGCGAAGTCGGCCTGGACGAGGTGGGCCAGCGTCTTGGCCATCAGCGTCTTGGCGGTGCCGGGCACGCCTTCGAGCAGCACGTGGCCGCCGGTGAGCAGCGCGATGACCAGCAGCTCGAACGGCTCATCCAGCCCGACGATGACTTTGCCGGCTTCCTGCTTCAGGCGGGCGTACAGCGCTTTGAGTTCAGCCAGTTCCATTAGCATATTCCTTTCGCGCGTGAGCGTCTCACGCGTAGTCCTTGGTCCAATCGGCGGCCTCGCCGGCCAGCTGCACCAGCTCACGCTCGCTGACGTTGGGCTGGCGCAGGCGGGCCAGCAGGCGGCGCAGCGCCGCTGCATCGAGGCGCGGGTCGTAGCGGGCCAGCCGCTCCACGTAGGCGTAATCGCTGAGCGCCGGGTCGAGGCGGTAGCGGCGGCCGAGCTGGCGCTTGAGCTGCTGACGGTACTGGCCCAGCACCGCCTGGCTGTGGCCGGCACGGCGGCCGAGGTGCGCCAGGGCCGAGATAAATTCCAGCGGCGCGCGGCGGGCGGTGTCACGCGGCAGCGGCAGCGGCGGGCCGAAGCGGCGTCCGCCCAGCAGCAGCGCGATGAAGATGACGGCGGCCACGTACAGCAGCGCGTGGCCGGCGGGCGTAGAGCGCAGCCAGGCCTCCGGCCCTAGCAGGGCCGCGGCGGCGGCTTGCTGGCCGTGATGCCATTCGTCGAAGTAGACGTGCCCACTGGCTGGGATCAGCGAGACCAGATTAAGTACCAGGGCCGGGTTGCCGGGCTGCTTGAGGCCTAGATTTGTGAACGGGTAGGCGCTGGCGCTGAGCACCACGCGGCCTTTGCCCTGCGGCCACGACAGCAGCACCGGGCCGTCGTCAGCCGCCAGGTGGACCACGTAGTCGTTGCGCTGCGGGCGCAGATAGGCCAGGGTCTCGACGGCGGCGGTGGTAGTCAGCGGCGGCGAGAGGAACAGCGGCGATTGCAGCGCCAGCGCGGGCGCGTCTGAGCCGAGATAGCGCAGGTCCACGTTGAAGTGCGTGAAGGCCTCACTGGCAGCAAAGTTGTCGCCGGCCAGCACCAGCACGCCGCCGGCGTCGATCCAGTCGTCCAGCGCCTCCCAGTCGGCGTCAGTGGGGGCGACGGTCGGCTCGAGCATCAGCACCAGCTTGGTGAGCGGCGGGATGCTGAAGTGCGTAGTCATAATCTGCGGCTGGGAGCCATAACCCAGGCCGGCCAGCCAGAGGCGCAGCGCGGCGGCGCCGGTGGGCGCGGTCGATTGGCTGTCGAGCGGCAGGGCGTCGTCCTGCTGGCCTTGGCGCACGGCCGCCGCCACCGTGATCGCGGCCAGCACGGCGAACAACCCCAGTGCCAGCCAGACGTCGCGCGAGATAGCTTTCATGGGCTGGCTCAGCCTTGCGCCTGGCGCAGCGCCGCCACGCGGTCGGCGTATTGGCTGTAAGTGGCGGCGTCCAGCGGCTGGAAGCCATACCACACGCGGTCGAAGACCTCCACCACCTCGCGCAGCACGCCGGCCAGCTCGGGGTGGTCACTCAGGCGGCGCAGCACCTCGCGGTTGGTAAGCGTGCGCTCGTAGCGTAATAACCCGCGCGCCTCCAGCGAGAGCAGCGCGGAGAGATACAGGTAGCGCACAGCGGTGCGGTAATCGCCCTGCCCGGCCAGCCGCGCCGCCTGCTGCTGGGCGGCCTCGGGGTTCAGGTCGCCGGCGTCCAGCGCGGCATCGGCCGGGAGCGTCACCTCGCGCACCAGCCCGCCCAGTAGGCCGCGCAGCGCGTAGAGCACAACGGCCACGACCACCAACACGCTAAGCGCGGTGACCGCATAGCCCACGAAGTTGCCGACGAACGGCACGCTGGCGTTGGGAATGAGCCGCGCGAGGAAGCGGACGAAGGCGGTGACAAAACGATCCCACAGCTCAGCCAGCGGGTTGGGCGGCGCGGCGGTCCAGGCAAACTCCGGGCGGTTGAGGATGGCCTGCAATTGGGTCAGGTCGGCCGCGTCGTGGCGTGCCTCCGGCCAGCCGGCGTGCGCGGCGGCCAGCGTGGCGAGGCGCGCTTTGAGGTCGGCCAGGTTGGGCGCGGGAGCGCGCAGGTCCGCCACGAGCGCGCGGTGATCCAGCGGCACGAGCGTGCCATCGGCGAGCGTGACGCCGGTGATGGCTTCCCAGATGTCGGCCGACGGGGCGAGGGCGGCCTGGCGGGCCTCCAACGGCTGGCGGGCGGCCGAGTCCACTGCGGACTGCAACGCTGCCAGCTGCTGCCAATAGGCGTCGATGGGGATCGCGGCCGAGGGGCTTACGGCGGCGGCTGAGCGGGGCGTGGCCGATAAGCTCAGCCCCAGCAGCAGGGCGGCCAGGCCAAGGGCCAGGCGCCAACGCCGCCAGGGCAGACGAGGGACAGACCAGAACAAAGGCATCAGCGGTTCGTCTGGCTAGCGGGCGAGCATGCCGATCACGAGGGCCAACGCGAACAAGGCGATGGTGAATGCAAAGTACAGCACGATCAGCCCGATGGTGATGAGCAGAAACCAAAGCATCTCGCGGCTGGTGACCAGCCCGGTGCCGCTGGTGGCCGGGGCCTTGGCGATCAATTCAGAGGCCGGTTGGCCGGGGTCAGCGGTTTGGATGGCCAGATCGAGCCCCTCGGAGCGCACACGCAGGTCGAAGTAGACCAGGGCCACGGCGGTCAACTGGATGGGCGTATACAGCAGGCCCAGCACCATGCCCGCGAGGCCGCCGATGATGGACTCGCCGAGGGCCAGCGTTTGGGGCGTGGGGGCTACATCAAATTGGGCGATGACGACGCCCACTAGGATGCTGACGACCACGATGGGGCCGGTGACCACGAGCTGCGCGAATAGGGTCTGGATGAAGGTGAAGCCCAGCATCCACCAGAAGCGCGTGCGCGCCAGATCCCAGGCGCGGCGCAGGGCCGCGCCGCCGCCGCGGCCCTCGAGCACGACCACCGAGGCAATCAGCGGCACGATGACGAAAGTGTAGAAGAGGAGGATGCCAAACCCGGTCAGCCAGCCGACGCAGGGGATGGCCCACCAGACCACCAGCGCGATGAACACGAGCGCCGAAATGAACAGGGCGCCGAGCAGGGTGAGCCACGAGCGGCCGACGCGCCGGTAGGCGCCGCCAATGGTTATCGGCTCGCCCAGGTAGCTGTCGGCCACCGCGCGCGTGAAGACGGCGGTGGCGATGCCCGAGATAAAGACGGTGGTGAGCAGGAAACTGATGAAGTTGAGCAGCTGGCCGTTGAGATACTGCGGCGTAAAGAAGGTGTCGCTGGGCAATGGGCCCGGCAGCCGGGCGTTCTGGCTGAGGTTGAAGTAGGCCACAGCAATTTGCAGCAGCGACAGCGGGATGTAGATGAGGCCGAAGATGCCGAGGAAGGCGAAGAAGTGGCGCCGGTAGAGGCTGATGGTGCGGTCGAGCAATTCGCCCAGGCTCAGCGGCTGGAGGCGGGGCCGAGAGGCAGTGACCATGATGGGTCCCCCAGGGGTACGGCGGGTGAGAAGGGGAGTGTAGTGTGGAGGAGGGCGGGCGTCAAACAGCAGGCGGCCGGCGGCAGTAAGCAGTCGGCAGTCGGCACGCTACGCAAGCCATTCGGCAGAAAGCTTACAGCCAGTGCCTGTGGCGCAGCTTAGCCGGCGGGCGCGGGCGGCGGGTCGAGGGCGGGCGGGAGGAGGGGCGTGACGATGGCGTCGGCGGCGAAGGATTGGGGGCCGGCGGCGGTGTAGGCGGTGACCTGGCCACTGCCGAGGACGCGCGCCTCGGGGAGTAATAACGCGGTGGCTTCATCAATGCCGATGAGGGTGACGCCGGGCGGCAGGGCGGCGGCCATGGCGGGGGCGTTCCAGCGGGCGGCCAGCGTCGCGTGGTGCGGCAGCACGGCGACGTTGGGGGCCAGGCCGAGGCCCGGGGTCCAGCCGTCGAAGCGCCACACCTGCGCGCCGAGCACCATCGCGCCGGCGCTGGAGCCGGCCACCAGCCCGCCGCGCTCGTAGACGGCCAGCAGCGCGTCCCAGGTCTTGGAGCCGCGCAGCGTTTCGAGCAAGTAGATCGGGTCGCCGCTGGTAAGGTAAATCATGTTGAACTTCTCAACCGGGATCGCCAGGTCGCGCATGTTGGCGGTCTCAGTGTCCACGATCATGATCTTCTCGGCGCGCGCGCCCAGGCGGTTGAAGTGGCGGCGGCCGTTCTCACCGGCGACGTAGGGGTTCTCGTTGGTGGCGGCGGTAGGCAGGATGACGAGCGGCGTGCCGGGGCCGCCGGCCGCCGCCAGCAGCGGCCGGTCCATGGCGTCACAGTCGCGGCGGAACTCGTTGCCCCCAACGAGTGCGATGCGGCCCGAGCTCACCCCTTAGCCCCGTTGGTGCCGGCGGCGTGGCGCTCGATGTTGGCCAGGCGCTTGAGGATTTCGGCTTGGAGGTCGTCGATCTTTTCGTGCAGGTGGGCGATCTCCAACTCGGCTTTGAGGTTGACGTCGTACTCAATGTCAGAGCGAATGCGGTCTTTGGCCACCTGGCGGTTCTGGCTGAGCAGCACAAAGACCGAGAGCACGATGGCTTCGAGCGAGACGGCCATGGTCAACAGGCCAAAGGGGAACGGGTCGAAGGCGGGGATAAAGGGCAAGATGTTCAGGTTCAGGACAATCCAGACGGCGAATACCACGATGTGCAGCACCAGGAAGGGGATGCTGCCGCTGAATTCGGCGATCCAGTCAGCGCCCTTTTGGATCAGCGTGCGGTGATCCTCGACCTCTTCGTTGACATTGCGGGTGGCGGTGTGGCGCAGCATGGCGACATTTTGGCGCACGCGGCCGGCCAGCGCGGCCAGCAGATCGAGCGCGGCGCCGGGGCGCATCTTCAGGAAGTTCTCCAGGTCGCCGCGGTCGAGGCGCAGCAGGTCTACTTCAGCGGTCACCACGGCCGAGGCTGTGCGCGCGCCGCCGTCGAGCAGCGACAGCTCACCGATCATGGCGCCGGCGCGGGCGGTTTCGAGCACGATGCGCTCGCCGGTGTCGTTGCGGAAGAAGATTTCGACCTCGCCGCTTTGAACGATGTAGAGCGCCTCACCTGGGTCGCCGACCTTGAAGAGGTTGTGGCCAGCGGGGAAGTGGTCGTGGTCGAGCTGGGCGGCCAGGGTGCCGCGCTCTTCTTCATCGAGCAAGGCAAAAAAGGGAATGTCAGCCAATAAGGCGGTGTCGGCGGGCATGGTGCTTCTCCTGACTGGGTCGTTGGCGCTAGTGTATGCCAAATTCCGGAAAGTGTGCGGGGCGGAGAGACGACGCTGGCGGCGCGCTCAGGATTGGATGTAGCGGCGCGAAGGCGGCAGGACCAGCAGCAGCAGGCAGATGAGGGCGATTGGGGTGCCGAAGCCGATGTAGAGCAGCGCCAGCGCGGAGAGGACGAGCGCGGTGACGTAGCCCCAGCGCCGGCCCATGATGACGCCGAAGCTGGCGCCGAGCAGCGCGCCGCCCAGCGCAATGAAGACGAAGGCCATGTGCTGCGGATCTTCACCGACGGCGCGGACGAGGTCGGCCCAGGGGCCGAGCCGGCCGTCGATGCGGGTGTAGTCACCCCACAGGCGCTGGCGCAGGCCGTCGTAGAGCAGCCACCAGCCGAGCACCCAGGTGAGAGCCAGGTAGAGCCAGATGGTCAGCGGGGCGCGCGGCAGCAATGGCCGCGGCGTGTGGTTGTTGCGGGTCACGGGACGCTACTATAGCACGGAGGCGCGCACACTGCGCTAGGGACACAGGGGACTCGGGGGGCGGGGCAAACGTTGGCTAGTCGTTGTGAGATTTCTCGCGCGCCAAGCGGGTTGTCGCAATTGGCGCGCCGAGCCACCTGCCCTGCTGACCACGGCCGCCGGCCTTGTGCGAGAAATCTCACCGCGAAAAACCAACGAGGTTCAATGTGCCAGCCGCTTAGTGCGAGCGCGAGAGCAGCGGCAGGTAGGCACGGGGGGCGAGCGGCGTGTTGGAGGGGAGGACGAAGAGCGTGATGGACTGCGGCGGGAAGGTGGCTGTAAAGCCGGCGGCGGTGGCCGGCTGGTCGGGCAGGTGAACGATAGCGTTGAGGTTGGCAGCGCTGTAGCGGTAGACCGAGGCGGCCGGCGCGGGGGTGAAACCGCTGAGGCTCAGGCCGCTGGTGAGCGTGCTATTGAGGCTCTTGTTGACGACCATGATCGTCAGCGCGCCGTCCTCGGGGCGGCGGGCGGCGTAGACCGCTAGCTGCACCTCGTCGGCGCTGGTGGCGCCGAGGCTCTCGCTGCCGAAGCGGTGGTGTTGGCCGTCGTAGTTGCGGTACATGCGAAAGGCGTAGGCGCCCGGCTGAGCCGCGGTCGGCGGGTCCCAGAGCGTGGCCAGGTCGAGGCCCTCGCGGCCAAAGATACCCAGGACGTCGGCCTGGGCCACCGCGCCGTTGATGTGGTTCAACGCGCCCCAGTTGTACTCGGTGATGGCCAGCTTGGTGCCGGGGTAGTTGTCGGCCACCCATTGGCGCATGCGCGGCAGCAAGAACACGGGCTCATTGATCCAGCTCTCGTCCACATAGTCTGGATTCCACAGCTGCTGCGTGGAGCGCAGCCGCAGCGCCTGGGTGGCGGCGTTGCCAGCCGCGGTGGAGAAGAGGCCGTCCGCCTGCGGGTAGACGTGCAGGTCGAGGTAGTCGAGCAGGCGGACGCCGTGCGCTTGCTCGTAGGCTTGCATCTGCTGGAGATACCAGTCCACGTAGGGCACGTCGCCGTGGGCCAGGCGGTCGGGGCGCGTGTTCCACCAGTCGTCGCCGGCAGCCACGTCCTTGGCCGAGTAGAAGTACTCCACCCAGCCCCAGGCCACTGGGCCGAGCGTCAGCGCCCGCGGGTCGGCGGCCTTGATCGCGGCGGCGTAGGCGTAGGTGCGGTCACGCATCTCGTCGTAGCTGTTCGGCGTGGGGTGCACGTCGCGGTGCGTGTCTGACCAGAGCATCGGCTCGTTGTCGAGGTTGTAGTAGCGCACGGCGTCTGGGCCGAACTCGCCGCTCAGGTGCGCCATCCAGTCGGTCACGAAGGCGGGGGTGATGGCGTCGCTGGTGTCGGTGGGGTCGTTCGCGGTCACGTCCGCGCCGCCAGGCAGCACGCCGTTGCCACAGTCAGCGTTGTCGGGGGCGACATCCTGCTGCGCGCCGTAGGCGGCGATGCTGAAGCCGCAGGCCCGTTCACGGGGGCCCTTCGGAGTCCAGCCGATGAGCGGCACGGTGAGCAGCGTTTGCGTGCCGGTGCGCAGGTTCTGCGCCACGAACTGATCGCTTGAGGAGCCGTTGGGCAGCGCGTCTTCGTCGGCCACGTCGTTAGGGATGTTTTGGAAGTACCAGTCGCTGGCGTGGTTGGAGATGTCAAGCTTCCAGTTGTAGCGCGTGGTGCCGTTGCCGCCCCAGCGGTTGATGGGCAGGTCGATGTCTGCGGCCAGCGCTTCTTCGGCGAAGTTCAGGCCGTAGATCAGCGGGCTGATGGTGTGCTGGACCGTGCCTGCGTCCACGCTGAGGGCCGGGCCGGCGCTGGGCGGCGGCACCGTGGGCGTGGGTAAACCATGGTTCTCCAGGCTAATGTCATCGAGATAATAGACCGGCTGCGCGCTGTCGGTGTTGTTGAAGAAGTCCACGGCGGCGATGCCGGCCTTGCCACCCAGGGCCGCCAGCGGCAACTGCACCAGGGTCCAGGTGGTGGCCGTGGGCGTGATTACCACGCTCTCGTCGCTGCCGCCGGTGCCTTCGAGCTGCACCGTGATCTGCTGGCCGCCAGTCGGGCCGCCGTGCACCCAGAAGACGAGCGTGTCGTAGGACGCGGGGTTGAACTCGTCGGGATTGGCCAGCTTGAGGCCACTCCACCCGCCGGTGTAGGTGACGGCGATGGCGGCGCTGCCGGCGTGCACCGGCGACGACGAGCTGAGGTTGCGGGTGATGGGGTCCCACGACCAGTCGTTCCAGCCGCTGCCAAGCGCGTCGGCGTAGATGACGAGCGGGGCGGCAGCGATAGCGGGCGGGTTGGTCGGCGCGTCAGTCGCGGCGGGTGGCTCGGTCGCGGTAGCGGCGGGCGGCAGCGCGGACGGCGTGGCCGTGTCTGCGGCCAATTGGCTGGGGGGTGTCGGCGTGGGGGCGGCCGACACCAGGCAGGCGCTGATAGCCAGCCAGAGCGCCGTGACGGCGGCCAGGAAGCCAAAGCGATCTGGGCGGCGGCGGGACACAGCCGCTAGTCTACAGGATTTGAAGCGGAGGGGAAACGGTACGCAGGATTGGCGATTTTCTGATTGTTGATTGCGGGAAGCACGCGCAGCGGTTGCGCGCAGTGATCCGTTGTTGCTTAAAACAATCGCGGCTGGTGGCTGGGGGCGCGGCCGTTGAGGAGGATGTAGGGGGCGGCGCGGTTGGCGTTGATGCCAAGCTGCTGGAGGTCGCGCAGGTCGCGCAGGCGGCCCTGGCGGCGGGCTTGGAGGATCGTGTCCGCGCTCTTGGGGCCGATGCCGGGCACGCGCAGCAGACTCTGGCGGTCGGCCTTGTTCAGCTCAATGGGGCGCTCAGTGAGGTTCTCAGCCGCCCAGCCGAGCTTGGGGTCCACCTCCAGCGGCAGGCGGCCGGTCTTAGTGAACGGTAAATCTTCCAGGTCGAAGCCGTAATCGCGCAGCAGGAACGAGGCTTGATACAGCCGGTGCTCGCGCCAGGGGTTCTCGGCGGGCGTATTATCGAGCGGCGTCTCGGGCACCGGGCTGAAAGCGCTGTAATACACCCGGGCCAGCCGCAGCGTGCGGATGAGGTAGTTGCTGGCGGTCAGAATCTCAAGGTCGTCCTCGCCTACCGCGCCGACCACGAACTGCGTCACCATCGACGGCCAGCGGCCCTTCACCGTGCCCTGGGGCAGCTCGGTGCGGCGGATCTCATCCACCCACTTGAGCGGCTGGAGCAGCTCTTCGAGGAACACCTTTTGCGGGGCCAGCTTCTGCAAGCGGGCGGTGTTGGGCGCTTCCAGGTTGAGCGACACCCGGTCGGAAAGCTGCATGGCGCGGCGCACCTGGTCACGCTCGACGCCGGGCATGAGCTTGAGGTGCACGTAGCCGTCGAAGCGATGCTTGCGGCGCAGGATGTCGATGGTGTCGAGCAGGCGGTCCTGCGTGCGCACGCCGCCGCCGGCGACGCCCGAGCTGAGGAACAAGCCATTGGCGGTGCCGGCCTGGGCGATCTGCGTGAAGACTGTCGCCATCTCTTCGGGCTTGAAGGTGGCACGGCGGTAGTTGCGGCCGGCGCGGAAGGGGCAGTAGAAGCAGTTGCGCTCGCAGGCCGAGGTGAGCATGGTTTTGAGCAGCGCCATGCGCCGGCCGCCGGGCATGGCGGCCATGTGGATGCCCAACGAACTCTTCTTGCGCTCCAGCGCGGCCGAGGGGTCCGGCCCGCCCTTGACGATCGCGGGGGGCACGCCCGTCTGCCCGGCATCGAAGGCAGCGCGCAGGTCGGCGGGGGCATGGCCGCACGGCGCCCGGCGGTGGGGGTCTACCCAGCCCGCCGGGCGCGCGACCGAGTCGGCTTCTTCGGCCGGCTCGAGGTTCATTTGCTGATTAAGCAGGTTCAGCTTGCCAACGCCATCCATGCCGTCGATTATAGAACAGATGTTTCCTTTGTCAATCGCGGCAGGCCGATGAGCAGCGCAATCGGCCCGAGCAGCAGCAGCCACATGGTGACGGGCAGGCCGGCGCTCTCAGCCACCCACCCTAGCAGCGCCGGCACGAGGCCAGCCAGCAGGCTAAAGGCGGAGTTGACCGCCACCACCGTGCCCGATTGGCCGGGCATGGTCGAGTACAACTGGCCCATCAGGATGGCGTACCAGCCGGCGTTGGCCAGGCCCATGAGCGCCAACAGGGCCAGCTTGGCCGGGAACCACGGCACCAGCAGGAAGCCGACGAACAGCACGGCCATGGCCGCCGCCGAGTAGCGCAAGTAGGTCAGCCCGCGCACGCGCTCCAGCAGTGGGATGATCAGCGCGTCGCTGAGCAAGCCGGCCGCCGACCAGACCGCCACGGCCGTGCCGGCCAACGCCGGCGACACGTGGACCACGTCCACGAAGTACAGCGCCAGGAAGCCGAGCAGGATGTCGAGCATGAAGTCGGAGAAGGTCAGCAGGGTCAGCCAGCGCAGCACCGCGCGGCGGCGCAGGGCGGCCCAGGCCTGGCGCACACCCGCGCGCAGGCCGCCGACCAGGCCGGCTTCTTCATCATCTTCATCAGTGGCGACCCGTTTGGCGCGCAGCCGCGGCTGGCGCCAGACGATGACGGTGAACAGCAGCGAGAGCACGCCCAGCGCGAGAAACACGCCACGCCAGTTGACGCCCACCAGCGCCGCCGCGCCCAGCAGCAGCGGCCCGCCGACCACGCCGATCGAGCCGGCCAGGGTCCAGCGCGCCATGAGCTGCTCGTGGCGGGCTGGGTCGAGGTCCATCAGCGTGGCCTGCGAGAGGCTGACGAACGCGCCCGAGGCCGGGTAGAACAGCAGGAAGCTGAGCATCAGCAGCGCGAAGTTGGGCGACAAGCCGGTGAGGAAAGCGGCCAACGTGAAGCACAGGCCGCCGCCGACCACCAGCACCCAGCGCTTCCAGGTGTCGGCCAGGATGCCCAGCACCGGCTCGATGATGCTGGCCAGCAGGTTGGGCAGGCCGAGCAGCAAGCCAATTTGAGCGTAGCTAAGGCCGAGATCGGTGCGGATGAGCGGCCAGGCCGCTTCGCGCACGCCAAACACCAGCTCGTCGAGGAACTCGACGGCCAGCAGCACGGCCGTGAACACCAGCGGACCGCGCAAGGCCCGGCGCCAATCTAAGCGACGCCGAGCGGTAGGAGCAGGAGTTATGGGTTCAGGAGTTAAAGCAGACACACGCCACCTCGTCAGGGATCGGATGAGTAAGAGCCATCAACGACGATCCAGGCGAGGCGGCGGCGAGCGCGCGCGACAGGCGCGTAAGAACTAACGGGGGGGATGGAAGCGGCTAGCGAACGACATGGGCGCGATTATAGCACGGCGGCGTTAACAAAAAAAGCCCCGGCCGCGCGGGCCGGAGCTTTGGATGGCGAGCAAAAGAAATCAGGCTGCCGGTTCTTCCTTCTTGGACAGGTCGACGACTTCGGCCGCCTGAGGACCCTTGGCCGAATCTTCGATAGAGAACTCCACGCGTTGGCCTTCTTCCAGGTTGCGGTAGCCGTCCCCCGCGATGGCTGAGAAGTGAACGAAGACGTCCTTCTCACCACTGTCTGGGCTGATGAAGCCATAGCCCTTGACCCGGCTGAACCACTTAACGGTGCCCAAAATGCGAGCGCTCATGTGCCTGGGGCCTCCTTCACGCCCCATTGTGTAGAGCGAGGTCCCCGATTTGCTCTCCCCAGAACGCACCGCCGTCCACGCTGCTAAACAAAAAACGCCAGGCCGAAAAACGGGGCTGGCGAATCAAGTTCAGGAGCGCTACATGAAAGGTGCAGACATGAAGCAGAACACGGACCTCAGAGTGTGGCGAGAGTAACATGATTTGCTGTGGCACGCAAGTCAAAACGACACGACATAACGATGAGCGCGCGGTTGGCGCGCGGCGAACAGGCTACCAGTTGGTGAACGAGCCGTCAGTGCGGTGCAGGTGCGGCAGCTCGAACATGGTGAACGCGTATTTCGCCAGGGCTTCGCGATTCACTTCGAGGCCGAGGCCGGGCTTGTCGAGCGCGCGCAGCGAACCGGCTTCGAGGATCGGCATGTGCGAGAAAGCATCGGTCATGGTCTTGCCGGGCGGGTTCGCCAGCTCTTGCACGGCGAAGTTGGGCAGGCTGAGGTTGAGGTGCAGGCAGGCGGTGCTCGAGACGATGCCCAGCGGGTTGTGGGTCGAGATGTCGATGTAGTGCGTCTCGCACCAGCCGGCGATCTTCTTGGCCTCGGTCAGGCCGCCGCAGATGCACACGTCCGGCCGGGCGAAGTCGATCAGCTCTTCCTCGACCAGCTGGCGGAACTCCCACTTGGAGCTGAACTGCTCGCCGGCCGCCAGCGGCACGCCGGTGTGGGCGCGCAGCTGCTTGAACGAGTCCTGGTTTTCAGAGCGCAGCGGGTCCTCAATAAAGTACGGGCGGAAGGCTTCGACCTCGCGGCACAGGCGCACCGCATCGCGCGGGGTCAGGCGCGTGTGCACATCCAGGCAGATCTCGATCTCGTCGCCCACGGCCCTGCGGATGGCCTTGAACTCGCGGATGGCGCTATCGGCGCTCTGGCGCGGCTCGAAGACCTCGCCGGGGTGGTGGCCGAGGCCAAAGCGCAGGTAGGTCCAACCCGCGTCCACCGCCTTGCGGCACGCGTCGAGCATCGCCTGCAGGTCTTCGCCGCCGACGTGGGTGTAGCAGGCCACGCGGTCGCGCACCCGACCGCCGAGCAGCTCGTAGACCGGCACGCCCAGCGCCTTGCCCTTAATGTCCCACAGGGCGATGTCGATGGCGGAGATGGCGGCGGAGAGGATGCGCTCGGCCGGGAAGAAGCCGCAGCGGAAGAGCACTTGCCACAGGTGCTCGGTGCGCATGGGGTCCTGGCCGATGAGCAGCGGCTTGAAGTGCTCCAGCGCGCCGGCGATGGCCAGCTCGCGGCTGGTGATGCCGGCCTCGCCGATGCCGTAGTGGCCGGCGTCGGTGTCGATAATGACGAACAGGTAGGGGCGCCAGTCTTTGACGATGTAGGTGGTGACGTCGGTGATTTTCATTAAGGCCTCAGTGTTGCGGGTTGGTCGATGAATGGGCGAATGATAGTACAAAGCCGGAGAAAAGCTTGGCCACGAATTACAGGAGGAAGAGCACGAATTGGCACGAATGAATTGGGGATGAAGCTACAATGCGCGGCGATGATCGACGTGGCGGCAGTCGTAGCGCGCATACAGGCAGCGCCTCACCGGCAGCAGACGCTGCTGGTGGCGATTGATGGGCGCGGCGGGTGTGGCAAGAGCACGCTGGCGGCGCATATTGCCGAGCACCTCGCGGGCACGAGCGTGGTGCACCTGGATGACTTCGCATACCCGGAGACAGACCGCGCGCGGCTATTACGCCAGGTGCTCGCGCCGCTGAAGGCCGACCAGCCCGCTCGCTACCAGCGCTTCGACTGGAAGACGAAGCAGCTGGCCGAGTGGGTCGAGATCGCGCCGGGCGGCGTGGTGATCGTGGAAGGCGTGTCCACGCTGCACCCGCTGCTGCGCGACCACTACGACTTTCGCGTCTGGCTGGAGTGCCCGCCAGAGGTCGGCTTCAAGCGCGGGCTGCACCGCGACCAAACGGTTTTCGGCGCGGACACGACCGACGAGTGGCTCAACACCTGGATGCCGGAGGAGCGCGCGTACATCGCGACGCACCGGCCTGAGGAGTGCGCGGATATGGTGGTGGATGGCAGCGAGATGAAGTAGCGGCAGGCGGTTGACACGGGCCGCGGGCCTGCTACAATTAACTTAACTGTTTGCGATATCGGGAGCTTGGTGAAACCAGGCTGAGAGGGCCTTTGCGGCACGCGCCGCTACGGGGCCGACCGAACGAACCTGACGGGTAATGCCGGCGGAGGGATGCACGTATGCCAGACACCCTCCCACAGGGTGTTTTTGTTTCCCCCCAAGCGGGGAAACCCCCACCCTACGGGACCACATCAGAACGCGCCATCATTTTTGCCAACGGCCCACTGCCCGACCTGGCGGCAGCCGGCCGTACCCTGGCCCCCGCTGACCGCCTGATCGCGGCCGACGGCGGTCTACGGCATTTGCGCGCCCTGGGCCTGACACCGCACGTGCTAGTCGGCGACCTGGACTCGGTGACGCCGGAGCAAGCGTCAGAAGCCGCTGCCGCTGGGGCGGTGGTCGAGAAGCACCCGGTCCGCAAAGACGAAACCGACTTAGAGTTGGCGCTGCGCCGGGCGGTCGCCGACGGCGCGCAGGACGTGCTGATCTTCGGCGCGCTGGGCGGGCGCTGGGATCAGACCCTGGCCAACCTGCTGCTGCTAGCCCACCCGGCCTTTCGTGCGGTGCGCGTGCGGCTGTTGGACGACGCGCAGCAAATCTATCTGGTGCAGGGCACGACCATCATCGAAGGCCAGCCGGGCGACACCGTGAGCCTGGTGCCGCTGAGCGGCGACGCGCACGGCGTGACCACCCGCGGGCTCGAGTATCCGCTGGCCGAGGGTACACTGCCGTTCGGCGGCACGCTGGGCATCAGCAACGTGCTGCTGGCCCTCGAGGCCACCGTGAGCGTGCGGCAGGGGCTGGTAGCCTGCATCGTGTTGGCGCAAGACCATCCATAGGGAAGAGAAGAGAGTTGAAGGACGAACGATGAAAGCACTCACGACGGGCAAGCTTCTAATCGCGCTGGCGGTGCTGCTGGCCGGCTGCGCGCCGGCGGCCACCGCCACGCCGACCCCCAGCGGGCCGCGCACGCTGACGATCATGACGCACGACTCGTTCGCGGTGAGCGAGGAAGTCAAGGCCGAGTTCGAGGCCGCCCACAACGTCACGCTGCAATTCCTGGCTTCCGGCGACTCCGGCGAGGCGCTGGGGAAGGCCATCCTGGCCTACAACCAGCCGCTGGCCGACGTGTTCTACGGGGTAGACAACACCTTCCTCAGCCGCGCACTGGATGAGAACATCTTTGAGGCCTACAACTCGCCGCTGCTGGCCGATATCCCCGACGCGTTCGAGCTGGACAGCCAGCACCGCGCGCTGCCGGTGGACTACGGCGATGTGTGCTTGAACTACGATAAGGCCTACTTTGCCGATAAGGGCCTGACGCCCCCCGCCAACCTGGAGGACCTGACGAAGCCCGACTACAAAGACCTGACGGTGGTGGAGAACCCGGCCACGTCGTCGCCGGGGCTAGCGTTCTTGCTGGCGACCATCGGCCATTTCGGCGAGGACGGCTACTTGAATTACTGGACGGCACTGCGCGCGAACGGCGTGGAGGTCGTCAACGATTGGGAGACGGCCTACTACACCGAGTTTAGCGGCTCGTCGGGCCAAGGGCCGCGGCCGATTGTCGTGTCGTATGGCTCCAGCCCGCCCTTCGAGGTCATCTATGCCGACCCGCCGATCACGGAGGCGCCCACGGCCGTCGTCACGGGCGCGGGCAGCTGCTTCCGGCAGGTCGAATTCGTCGGCATCCTGACCGGCACGAAGAACCGCGACCTGGCCGAGGCGTGGGTGGACTTCATGCTGTCGCCGCGCTTTCAGGAAGACATGCCCTTGCAGATGTATGTGTTCCCGGTGAACCAGAACGCCAAGCTCGACCCGACGTTCGAGCAGTACCTGGCCGTGCCCGACGCGCCGGTGAGCGTGGACCCCAAGCTCATCGCCACCCACCGCGAGGCGTGGATCGAGGCCTGGACCGGGGCGGTCCTGCGATAAGATTATTAGCGTGCATGTAAATACCGACGGTGAGGTGGTAGCGAGCGGGGGGCGTTCAATTGACCGCCCCTACGCAGACTCAATTGAGTATTCGGTCGAACCAAGCCGAAGCAACGCGATGCAGGAGGCCGGCGCTTGAAGACGCGGCTGCGCGGCGGGCTAGGGTTGTGGCTGCTCTTGCCGGCGGCGGGCTTCCTGACGCTGTTCTACTTCTTCCCTTTGGGCACGATCATCCAGATCAGCCTGGCGCGGGCGTCGGGCGGGCTGGGGGCGGTGCTGGCCGAGGTGGCGGGGTCGGCGGTTTTTCGAAGCATCTTCGCCTTCACGGTCTGGCAGGCGGCGCTCTCGACGCTGCTGACGCTGGCCGTGGGGCTGCCGGGTGCCTACCTGCTGGCGCGTTACAAGTTTCGCGGGCAGGGGCTGCTGCGCGCGCTGACGGCTGTGCCGTTCGTGCTGCCCACGCTAGTCGTCGCCGCGGCCTTCAATGCGCTCCTCGGGCCGCGCGGCTGGGTCAACGTCGGGCTGATGGCGGCGTTTGATCTCGCCGCCCCGCCGGTGACGTTCGTCAACACCTTCGGCGCGATCTTGCTGGCCCACGTCTTCTACAACACCACCATCGTGCTGCGGCTGGTCGGCGACTTCTGGTCGCGGCTGGACCCGCGCCTGGTGGCGGCGGCTAGGGCGCTGGGGGCCAGCCCGCTGCGCGCCTTCCGCGAGGTCACACTGCCGCTGCTGGCGCCGGCCTTGGGCGCGGCGGCCTTGCTGGTCTTCATCTTCGACTTCACCAGCTTCGGCGTCATCCTGGTGCTGGGTGGGCCGCGCTTCGCCACGCTTGAGACCGAGATCTATCGCCAGACCATCTACCTGTTCAACCTGCCGGTGGCGGCGGTGCTGGCGCTGGTGCAGCTGCTTTGCACGCTGGCGCTGAGCGTGGCCTATGCGCGGCTGTCGGCGCGGGTGGCGGCTCCGCTGAACCTGCGCGCCGCACGCGACACGCGCCAACCGTTGCGCACCGCACGCGCGCGGCTGACCGCTGGGCTGCTGGTGGGCGCGCTCGTGGTGCTGCTGGTGACGCCGCTGGCCGCGCTGGCGCTGCGCTCGGTGGCGCGGCTGGATGCCGAGCGCGGCCAAAGCGGTCCGGTGCAGACTGGATTCACGCTGGCCTTCTATCAAGAGCTGAGCGTCAATCGCCGCAACAATTTCTTTTATGTGCCGCCCACGGCCGCCATAACGAACTCCCTGGTGACCGCCAGCGCCACGGTGGTGCTGGCCTTGGCGCTCGGTCTGCCCGCGGCTTGGGCGGTTGCTGGAAGAGCGTCAGGAAATACGAGAGTGAGGGACGCAAATTACGCGGGCCTCGCGCTCGATGCGTTGCTGCTGCTGCCGCTGGGCACCTCGGCGGTGACGCTGGGGCTGGGCTTCATCGTCGCGCTCGACACGCCGCCGCTCGATCTGCGTGCCTCGCCGGTGCTGCTGCCGTTGGCGCATACGCTGGTGGCGCTGCCGTTCGTGGTGCGGTCGCTGGTGCCGGCCTTGCGCAGCATCCGCCCGCGGCTGCGGCAGGCGGCGGCGGTGCTGGGTGCCAGCCCGGCGCAGGTGTGGCGCGAGATTGACTTGCCGCTGGTCGGGCGCGCAGTGATCGTGGCGGCCACGTTCGCCTTCACGCTCTCGCTGGGCGAGTTCGGCGCGACGGCCATCATTGCGCGGCCCCAGACGCCCACCGTGCCGGTGGTGATCTACCGGCTGATCGGCCAGCCGGGCGCGTTGAACTATGGGCAGGCGCTGGCGCTCAGCACCATCCTGATGGTCGTGTGCGCGGCCGGCATCCTGGCCATTGAGCGGCTGCGCGTCGGCGAGGTGGGCGAATTTTGAGCGCCCTGCCCCCTACTCCAGGCGCCCCCGCGCTGGAAGTGCGCGACGTCCGCAAGTCGTTCGGCGCGCAGCCGGCGGTGGACGGCGTATCGTTCACGCTGGCGGCGGGCGAGGTGCTAGCACTGCTCGGGCCGAGCGGCAGCGGCAAGAGCACGCTGCTGGGCCTGATCGCCGGTCTCGACGCACCCGACGCGGGCGAGATTTGCTGGGCCGGCCAGCCGTTGCTGGGCGTGCCGGTGCACCAGCGCGGCTTCGGGCTGATGTTTCAAGACTACGCGCTGTTCCCGCACAAAGACGTCGCCGCCAACGTGGGCTTCGGGCTGCGCATGCAGAATCAGTCGCGCGCCGCCACTGCCAAAGGCGTGGCCGAGGCGCTCAAGCTGGTCGGGCTGAGCGGTTTCGAGAAGCGTGATGTGAACACCCTCTCCGGCGGCGAGCAGCAGCGCGTGGCGCTGGCCCGGGCCCTGGCGCCGCGCCCGCGCCTGCTGATGCTCGACGAGCCTCTGGGCGCGATCGACCGGGCGCTGCGCGAGCGGCTGTTGGAAGAGCTGCACGGCATCCTGCGCGGACTGAAGCAGACGACGGTCTACGTGACCCACGACCAGGAAGAAGCCTTCGCGCTGGCCGATCAGGTGCTGATCCTGCACCAGGGCCGTGTGGCGCAGGCCGGGCCGCCGGCCGAGGTCTACGCCCGCCCGGTGTCGCGCTTCGTGGCCGAGTTCTTAGGACTGCACAACCTGCTGCCGGCGCGGCTGGCGCGCGGCGGCGCGACCGGACTGATCGCACTGACCGACGCTGGGCAACTGCCTGTGGCGGCTGAGGCGCTGCCGCCGGGGCTGCGCGGCGCGAAAGAGGTAACGGTGGTCGTCCGCTCGGAAGGGCTGCGGCTGGCCGGGCCGGATGAGCCGGCTGATTTGGAGGGCGTGATGCTGGACAAGTCGTTTCGCGGCAACCGCAACCGTGTGAGCGTGCGCGTGGGCCACGCTGAGCTGGTGGCGGCGCTGGAGGCCGGCCAGCCGCTGCCGGCCGTGGGTGAGAAGCTGCGGCTGCGGCTGAGCCCGCACGCCGTGGCCGTGGTGCCAGAGGCCGCGCCCAATGAGTGAGCGGGTAACGGTGCACAAGCTGAACGCCCGCGGCGAGGTTACTGTGGCCTGGGAGGGCGAAGTGCTGGCGCGCACCGCCACCAGCGTGCAGCTCCAAGCGACCTTCACGCGCGGGCCGCTGGAGCTGGGCTACGCGACGCTGCGGCCCGGCGACCAGTTTGTGGAGTGGTTCTACAGCGACCGCTGGTACAACGTCTTCGCCGTCTACAACGTGGGCGACGGCGTGTTTAAGGGCTGGTACTGCAACATCACGCGCCCGGCGCAGATCGGCCCCAAGCCAGGTGGCGCGGGGCTGCTGATCGAGGCGGTAGACCTGGCGCTGGATTACTTCCGGCAGCCGGACGGCACCGAGTTTGTGCTGGACGAGGACGAATTCGCGGCGCTGGCGCTGCCGCCGGATGAGGCCGCGACGTGCCGCGCGGTGCTGGAGGAATTGCGCACGCTGGCCGCCGCCGGCCAGGGGCCATTTGCGTCAGCGGCCGCCCAGCCCTGACTGCGGTAGGGGGTAGGCCGGCAAACAGAAACACGAAAGCCCCCGCCCGGCGCGGCGGGGGCCTTCGGCAGATCCACACTTAGAACTGGCCGGCGGCCTGCCACAGCGCAGGCCGTCGACTGCACCTCGAGCGCGTGCTGACGAGGCGGGCGCGACTAGAACCCGCAGGCCGTGAGGTTGCCCGCCATCCAGCCATCGCCGCAAGCCCACGCCGCCACCCCGCCGATACAGCAGCAGCACAACAACACCACGACGACGACAACGATGATAATCATGGTGGTGTTGTTCTTCTTCGGCTCGGTCGCCGGCGGCATACCCATCTGCTGATTGTTCATGACTCTCCTCCGTGCAGGCTAGTAAAAAATCCTCGCGCCGGCCGGGCCGGGCAGAGGCGAAACCGCATGGGCTATATCAAGGCACGCAGCAAGGGCAGCAGGCTGCTGCTATCGGTGTTGACCGGGATGATAAAGGGCAGCGTGCAGAAGCCCAGGAAGGCCAGGGTGAAGCCGCAGATGCCCAGCACCAAAATCCCCAGGCCCACGTAGCCGAGAATCAGGCCGATGGTGGCCAACGTGCCACCGCCCAGCGTCCCGCCGCTGCGGGCGATTTCGCCCTTGGCGATGTGGCCGGCGACCACGGCGACAATGCTGCCCAGGATCGGCACGGCAGTGAGGCCAAGGATGCCCGCGATCAGGCTGATGATCGCGGTGGTGCTGCTTTGCGGTACAGCTGGGTACTGCTGATAAGGGGGCGGATAGTTCGACATGGACCGGCTCCAGTCTTAAGCGCTGCCGCTGGCGGCGCGTTGGTCGGCGCGCTTCCACAGCCAGCCGATAAGCAGGGCCAGCAGCAGCAGGATCACGAATGAGATCACAAACGGCAAGACGACGGCCAGCACCGAGACGACCAGCGCCACCACGTCTTCGACCACACTGACTACCGGGTTCGCCAGGCCGCCGCTGACGGCGGTGACCGCCGGACGCACCACCAGGCTCTTGGCGGCATGCACTCCGCCGGCCATCAGCAGGCCCAAGATGACGGCCACTACCGGGTCGAGGTGGGCCACCACGCCGGTGCTGGCGGCAAACAGCACCGCGCCGGCGGCCGGCCGCACAAAGGTCTGAATGGCGTCGTTGGCGTGGTTGATGGCCGGCACCTTGTCGGCGAAGAACTCCACCACCAGCAGCACCGCCAGCGCGCCGATCACCCACCAGCTCTCGAGCACGTCCCACGGTTTGCCCAGCTGGATCAGATTTGTGAACTTGGCCAGCAGCGCGACGACCAGCAGCGGCAGGTAGGCGTTCAGGCCGGCGCTGCCGGACAGGCCGAAGGCGGCCAGGATGTTCGTCAAAATCTCCATGTCATCGATCCTTTACCATGGCGGGCGCTAACCAATCGGCAGCCCGCCCCACGTGTGGAAGACGGCGAACCGCACCGCATCCACGGCACCAATCTCAATCACCGCCAGCGTAAAGCCGGCCAGCAGCGGCAGGGCCGCGCCCGCCAACGTGCGCCAGCGGTTCTCGCGCTTAATCACGACCAGCGTGATCGTGGTATTCAGCGCGATCAGGATGGCCACCACGCCGACCACGCTCAGCAGCGCCAGCGGGTACAGGATGGCGTCAATATCCGTCAGTACCAGCACCGCCACGACGGCGGCGATGACCACCAGCAACGCCAGCTCACGGAAGCTGCCCAGGATGGGCTTGTCTTCCCAATCGGCCCAGACGGTTTGGTTGAAGACCGGCACCATCAGCCCGGCCAGCGCCAGGCCGTTGAGCAGGCCGGTGATCACACGCAAGGTGTTGTTGGGCTCGTAGACATGCGGCAGGCCAGGAAAGAACGTCAGGTACGAATTGACGCCGTCGATGCCCATCAGCCCGATGAAGCCGAGCAGCACCAGAAAGACTTTGCGGCTGGGCATGCCCCCATAGCGGCGGCGGCCCAGCCCGTACATCGTCGCCATGCCGACCAGCACACCCAGGTAGATGCCGGTGCAGCGGGCACACAGCGGAAACTGCACGTCGCCAATGTGCAGCGAGTGGCCGTCAATCCGGTGGCAGATGGCATAGCCGATGGCGTCGGCCTTGCCCATGATACCCTCCGGAGTATTCAGCAGCCACGAGACCACCGCCACGACGGCGACCGCCACCACCAACACCGGCAAGAACCGGTGGGTGGGCGGGTTCGCCACCGGCGGCAGCGTTTCGAGCGGGACGTCAGTCATGCACCTTACCAATAAGCTTCGGCTTCCCGCGGGAGGAAGCCGACGACAGCGGCCCCGGCCAGCCAGCGGCCAGGCTCACGAACAACGCAAATTTAGCGCCGAATACCCCTAACAGGTCACTGGCGATTATATGCTTCCCATACGCGGAAGGCAACCGCCGGTTGCGGCAACCGCCGGCCGCATGGGCGTAATCGCAGGATGTTTATCTGCGGTTGCTGGCGGCTTTCCTTGACACGCCTCCCGCCGGCCGTTATAATCCCGGTCGCCTTCCTCGATAGCTCAATCGGCAGAGCAATCGGCTGTTAACCGATTGGTTCCAGGTTCGAGTCCTGGTCGAGGAGCCAAGCCCACTCAGACAGGCGAGGTCACCCTCGCCTGTTTTTGTTTCCCTGGCCCTGCCCGGCTGCCCGCCCCTTAACCTTGCAGATTCAGAGGCGGGGTGTACAATGGTTTGTAGCAGGTTAGTCTCGGGGACCGGGGGATCATGAAACGCCTCGGCGTTTATCTGGCGCTGCTGCTGCCCGCCATATTATTGGGGCTTTGGTCGGCTTTCCCTGAAGCCGATCCCAGTATCGTCGCGCCTATCGCGCACTTCTACATCGTCAGCTTCACCACCTTCGCCGCCACAGTCGTATCGCTGTTCGTCATCATCTCCGTCGGGGAGACGGCCTTGCCGCGCCACCTGTTCCTGGCGACGGCCTTTGCCTGGATGGGCGCGGTCTTCTTCATCCACGGCGCCACCACGCCCGGCGCGCTGATCACTAACTTTCACCCGGCGATCACCTGGGCGGCGTGGCTCACACTGTTCGGCGGCGGCGTGATCTTTCTAATCGGCGGCTTCGCGTCGAACCGGCCTAACCCGACTCTGCTGCGCCTGGTGGCGGGCGGCTGTCTGCTGCTCTACGCGCTGTTCGTCGTCGCCGCTTTCACCATTCCCGATGTCATCAGCACGCTGGTGGCGCTGCACATCTCGCCCAGCATGGAGAATCTAATCTTCCTGGTGACATTGGTCATCTGGATGGTCGGCGCGGTGCGGCACTACCTGAACTGGCGGCAGAGCCACAACTTCCTCGATGGCCTGATGGCGTTCGAGGCCGGCTGGTACGCCGTGGCGACAGTCAGCATGTTCCGCTTTGCTCAAAACAAAGCGAGTTGGTGGCTGTACCACGTGCTGCTGCTGCTCGGCTTCCTGATCGCCATCTATGCGCTGTGGCGGGCCTACGAGCAGGTGCGCACCTTCCGGCTCACGCGCTACTTCGCCGCCACCAGCCTGATCGTCACGGCGGCCCTGGCGCTGCTGGCCGCGCAGCTTTACAGCGACCTGACCTTTCGCAACCTGCAAACGGAACTGGAAGCGGATACCAAGAACTCCACCGAGCACGCCGCCGGGCTGGTCGCCGAAAGCCTGCCGGGCGTGACGACCGCCGCCGAGCTGAGTGCGCTCGACCCGGACGACGCCTGGCGGCAGGCCATGGTGACCCTGCGCGACAGCCTGGGCAACCTGGACGAGCTGTCGCTGTATGACGCCTCGGGCGGCGAGGTGTTCTCGACCATGACGACCACTGGCCAGGGCCAGCCGCCGCCCCAGCCAGAGAGCTTCATGGCGGCGCTGACGGGCACCAGCCAGGTGTTGCTGCTGGCGCCGGGCTCGGCCTTGGGCGAGTACGTGCCCGAGTCATCTGGACACCTGGTGGTCGTGTACGCCCCGCTCTACCCGGCGGGCGCGGCCCAAGACGCGGCCCCCATCGGCAGCGTGGTGGGTGTGCGCTCGGTGCCGCAGCTGACCAACGCCCAGACCCTCTCACGCTTCTCGGGGCTGGTGCTGGCGGCGCTGACGCTGGGCGGGCTGTTTAGCGCGCTGCTGTTCATCGTCTTCCGCGCCGACCGGCTGATCCGGAACCGCACGCGCGAGCTGGAAGCGGCCTACGCTGAGCTGCGCCAGGCCGAGGGGCTGCGCGACGACCTGACGCGCATGATCGTGCACGACCTGCGCAACCCGCTGACGGCGCTCACCGCCAACCTGGACTTGATCGGCAAGACGCTGAACAACCCGGCCTACCCCGACGCGCCGCCGCGCTTCCTCACCGGCGCGCGCGCCGCCGGCCAGCGCATGACCGGCATGATTGACGACCTGCTGAACGTGGGCAAGTTCGAGGCCGGCGAGCTGCGGCTGGTGCCGGCCCCGATTTACCTTCCGACGCTGCTGGCCGACAAGGTCGAGGCCTATCGCTCCCAGGCCGAGAAGGAAGGCAAGACGCTGACCGTGCGCGCCCCGGCTGAGCTGCCCACCGTGCAGGCCGACCTGGCGCTGGTCAGCCGCGTGATCGACAACCTGCTCAGCAACGCCTTCAAGTACACCGAGATCGGCGGCAAGATCGAGGTCGACGCCGAGAAGCGCGACAGCCACATCCTGGTGCGGGTGATCGACAACGGCGAGGGTATTCCGCCGGAGTACCAGACGCGGATCTTCGAGAAGTTCGTGCAGGTGACCGAGCGCAATGGCGCGCCGCTGCGCAAAGGCACCGGGCTGGGGCTGGCCTTCTGCCGGCTGGCCATCGAGGCGCACGGCGGCAAGATCCGAGTTGAGTCCACGCCCGGCTATGGCAGCATCTTCTTCTTCACGTTGCCACTGAATAGCAACGGCCACAACAACTAGCGCGCGCCGTACGGGCTACGGCCTTAAAGGCTACTGCCCGTCGACGACCTGGTACACCACCACCTGCTGGCCGTCCGACGCGTAGGCCACTTGCAGCCGGCCCACGCGCAGCAGCGCCTGGATCATCGGCTCGACGACCTTCCACTCATCGGTCACGACCGGCACGCTGTTGTTGGTCCACAACACCCCCGGCCCAGAGATAATGTAATCCACGCCCTGCTGCTGGATGGCGTCGTCGAGCGCCGCCTCGCTGGAGTAGCCATGCAGCGCCACGCTGTGGCGGCCGCTGTAGAGGTAGTCGGCGCGCGGCAGCTCCGACATCACCACGGCGTCGGCGGGCACATGGTCGCGCAGCCAGAGCGTGCGGGCCTGCAAGTCGCCGGCGTGCAGGAGCGAGCTGTCGAGCTTTCCAGCACATTGGGATCCTAAGCTTAGAATTCCACGTGGACAAGTTGTCGCGGCCGCTTCTATAGTGTCACCTAAATACTAGTGACTCCAGCGTAACTGGACTGGCCACAGTTAGGCCGCAAATGTAATCACACTGGCTCACCTTCGGGTGGGCCTTTCTGCGTTCGCGAGTGGACCCGATAAGCTCATGGAGCGGCGTAACCGTCGCACAGGAAGGACAGAGAAAGCGCGGATCTGGGAAGTGACGGACAGAACGGTCAGGACCTGGATTGGGGAGGCGGTTGCCGCCGCTGCTGCTGACGGTGTGACGTTCTCTGTTCCGGTCACACCACATACGTTCCGCCATTCCTATGCGATGCACATGCTGTATGCCGGTATACCGCTGAAAGTTCTGCAAAGCCTGATGGGACATAAGTCCATCAGTTCAACGGAAGTCTACACGAAGGTTTTTGCGCTGGATGTGGCTGCCCGGCACCGGGTGCAGTTTGCGATGCCGGAGTCTGATGCGGTTGCGATGCTGAAACAATTATCCTGAGAATAAATGCCTTGGCCTTTATATGGAAATGTGGAACTGAGTGGATATGCTGTTTTTGTCTGTTAAACAGAGAAGCTGGCTGTTATCCACTGAGAAGCGAACGAAACAGTCGGGAAAATCTCCCATTATCGTAGAGATCCGCATTATTAATCTCAGGAGCCTGTGTAGCGTTTATAGGAAGTAGTGTTCTGTCATGATGCCTGCAAGCGGTAACGAAAACGATTTGAATATGCCTTCAGGAACAATAGAAATCTTCGTGCGGTGTTACGTTGAAGTGGAGCGGATTATGTCAGCAATGGACAGAACAACCTAATGAACACAGAACCATGATGTGGTCTGTCCTTTTACAGCCAGTAGTGCTCGCCGCAGTCGAGCGACAGGGCGAAGCCCTCGGCTGGTTGCCCTCGCCGCTGGGCTGGCGGCCGTCTATGGCCCTGCAAACGCGCCAGAAACGCCGTCGAAGCCGTGTGCGAGACACCGCGGCCGGCCGCCGGCGTTGTGGATACCTCGCGGAAAACTTGGCCCTCACTGACAGATGAGGGGCGGACGTTGACACTTGAGGGGCCGACTCACCCGGCGCGGCGTTGACAGATGAGGGGCAGGCTCGATTTCGGCCGGCGACGTGGAGCTGGCCAGCCTCGCAAATCGGCGAAAACGCCTGATTTTACGCGAGTTTCCCACAGATGATGTGGACAAGCCTGGGGATAAGTGCCCTGCGGTATTGACACTTGAGGGGCGCGACTACTGACAGATGAGGGGCGCGATCCTTGACACTTGAGGGGCAGAGTGCTGACAGATGAGGGGCGCACCTATTGACATTTGAGGGGCTGTCCACAGGCAGAAAATCCAGCATTTGCAAGGGTTTCCGCCCGTTTTTCGGCCACCGCTAACCTGTCTTTTAACCTGCTTTTAAACCAATATTTATAAACCTTGTTTTTAACCAGGGCTGCGCCCTGTGCGCGTGACCGCGCACGCCGAAGGGGGGTGCCCCCCCTTCTCGAACCCTCCCGGTCGAGTGAGCGAGGAAGCACCAGGGAACAGCACTTATATATTCTGCTTACACACGATGCCTGAAAAAACTTCCCTTGGGGTTATCCACTTATCCACGGGGATATTTTTATAATTATTTTTTTTATAGTTTTTAGATCTTCTTTTTTAGAGCGCCTTGTAGGCCTTTATCCATGCTGGTTCTAGAGAAGGTGTTGTGACAAATTGCCCTTTCAGTGTGACAAATCACCCTCAAATGACAGTCCTGTCTGTGACAAATTGCCCTTAACCCTGTGACAAATTGCCCTCAGAAGAAGCTGTTTTTTCACAAAGTTATCCCTGCTTATTGACTCTTTTTTATTTAGTGTGACAATCTAAAAACTTGTCACACTTCACATGGATCTGTCATGGCGGAAACAGCGGTTATCAATCACAAGAAACGTAAAAATAGCCCGCGAATCGTCCAGTCAAACGACCTCACTGAGGCGGCATATAGTCTCTCCCGGGATCAAAAACGTATGCTGTATCTGTTCGTTGACCAGATCAGAAAATCTGATGGCACCCTACAGGAACATGACGGTATCTGCGAGATCCATGTTGCTAAATATGCTGAAATATTCGGATTGACCTCTGCGGAAGCCAGTAAGGATATACGGCAGGCATTGAAGAGTTTCGCGGGGAAGGAAGTGGTTTTTTATCGCCCTGAAGAGGATGCCGGCGATGAAAAAGGCTATGAATCTTTTCCTTGGTTTATCAAACGTGCGCACAGTCCATCCAGAGGGCTTTACAGTGTACATATCAACCCATATCTCATTCCCTTCTTTATCGGGTTACAGAACCGGTTTACGCAGTTTCGGCTTAGTGAAACAAAAGAAATCACCAATCCGTATGCCATGCGTTTATACGAATCCCTGTGTCAGTATCGTAAGCCGGATGGCTCAGGCATCGTCTCTCTGAAAATCGACTGGATCATAGAGCGTTACCAGCTGCCTCAAAGTTACCAGCGTATGCCTGACTTCCGCCGCCGCTTCCTGCAGGTCTGTGTTAATGAGATCAACAGCAGAACTCCAATGCGCCTCTCATACATTGAGAAAAAGAAAGGCCGCCAGACGACTCATATCGTATTTTCCTTCCGCGATATCACTTCCATGACGACAGGATAGTCTGAGGGTTATCTGTCACAGATTTGAGGGTGGTTCGTCACATTTGTTCTGACCTACTGAGGGTAATTTGTCACAGTTTTGCTGTTTCCTTCAGCCTGCATGGATTTTCTCATACTTTTTGAACTGTAATTTTTAAGGAAGCCAAATTTGAGGGCAGTTTGTCACAGTTGATTTCCTTCTCTTTCCCTTCGTCATGTGACTTGATATCGGGGGTTAGTTCGTCATCATTGATGAGGGTTGATTATCACAGTTTATTACTCTGAATTGGCTATCCGCGTGTGTACCTCTACCTGGAGTTTTTCCCACGGTGGATATTTCTTCTTGCGCTGAGCGTAAGAGCTATCTGACAGAACAGTTCTTCTTTGCTTCCTCGCCAGTTCGCTCGCTATGCTCGGTTACACGGCTGCGGCGAGCGCTAGTGATAATAAGTGACTGAGGTATGTGCTCTTCTTATCTCCTTTTGTAGTGTTGCTCTTATTTTAAACAACTTTGCGGTTTTTTGATGACTTTGCGATTTTGTTGTTGCTTTGCAGTAAATTGCAAGATTTAATAAAAAAACGCAAAGCAATGATTAAAGGATGTTCAGAATGAAACTCATGGAAACACTTAACCAGTGCATAAACGCTGGTCATGAAATGACGAAGGCTATCGCCATTGCACAGTTTAATGATGACAGCCCGGAAGCGAGGAAAATAACCCGGCGCTGGAGAATAGGTGAAGCAGCGGATTTAGTTGGGGTTTCTTCTCAGGCTATCAGAGATGCCGAGAAAGCAGGGCGACTACCGCACCCGGATATGGAAATTCGAGGACGGGTTGAGCAACGTGTTGGTTATACAATTGAACAAATTAATCATATGCGTGATGTGTTTGGTACGCGATTGCGACGTGCTGAAGACGTATTTCCACCGGTGATCGGGGTTGCTGCCCATAAAGGAGGCGTTTACAAAACCTCAGTTTCTGTTCATCTTGCTCAGGATCTGGCTCTGAAGGGGCTACGTGTTTTGCTCGTGGAAGGTAACGACCCCCAGGGAACAGCCTCAATGTATCACGGATGGGTACCAGATCTTCATATTCATGCAGAAGACACTCTCCTGCCTTTCTATCTTGGGGAAAAGGACGATGTCACTTATGCAATAAAGCCCACTTGCTGGCCGGGGCTTGACATTATTCCTTCCTGTCTGGCTCTGCACCGTATTGAAACTGAGTTAATGGGCAAATTTGATGAAGGTAAACTGCCCACCGATCCACACCTGATGCTCCGACTGGCCATTGAAACTGTTGCTCATGACTATGATGTCATAGTTATTGACAGCGCGCCTAACCTGGGTATCGGCACGATTAATGTCGTATGTGCTGCTGATGTGCTGATTGTTCCCACGCCTGCTGAGTTGTTTGACTACACCTCCGCACTGCAGTTTTTCGATATGCTTCGTGATCTGCTCAAGAACGTTGATCTTAAAGGGTTCGAGCCTGATGTACGTATTTTGCTTACCAAATACAGCAATAGTAATGGCTCTCAGTCCCCGTGGATGGAGGAGCAAATTCGGGATGCCTGGGGAAGCATGGTTCTAAAAAATGTTGTACGTGAAACGGATGAAGTTGGTAAAGGTCAGATCCGGATGAGAACTGTTTTTGAACAGGCCATTGATCAACGCTCTTCAACTGGTGCCTGGAGAAATGCTCTTTCTATTTGGGAACCTGTCTGCAATGAAATTTTCGATCGTCTGATTAAACCACGCTGGGAGATTAGATAATGAAGCGTGCGCCTGTTATTCCAAAACATACGCTCAATACTCAACCGGTTGAAGATACTTCGTTATCGACACCAGCTGCCCCGATGGTGGATTCGTTAATTGCGCGCGTAGGAGTAATGGCTCGCGGTAATGCCATTACTTTGCCTGTATGTGGTCGGGATGTGAAGTTTACGGGAAAG
>JADMIO010848948.1_pt1 | contig 41294 bp, 36 predicted proteins | sample 8958161 | NCBI WGS metagenome assembly JADMIO01 (sample SAMN16585339, study PRJNA669376) | soil metagenome | isolation source: Crop rotation soil | place: USA: Cullars Rotation, Alabama | collected 2011 | reverse complement strand
GCCGCGACTTCAAGTCACGTGAATTCCAAGCTTCGGATCCCACTGTGCTGGAAAGAATGCCTGAACGGAATCCGAAAGCGTTGACCAGAAAGTCATGCGCGGCACCGATGTCGCGATAAACAAGCACCGGCACAATCTTTTCTTCGACCATATCCCCCTCACCTCGTGGAACGAGCCATGTGCACTTCCAGGTGTGAGCAGCACCCAGCTCAATAGAAAAACTGTTGTAGCTGACTCCAGCCGTTCGGTCCGCCGAAAGCCCATCCCATGCGCTTCGATGGATTGAGCACCGGCGCCGGTTCGCCAATGAAGAACTGGAAGCCGGTGATCGTTTCGATCTCATTGCCTGCTTCGTCGTAGACAACAATCGCGCTGTCTTGGCCATCGCAATAGCGCCTTTGCGTGACCAGGAAGAGTTTGTTCACCGGATCGACGGCAATACCTGAGCCGCTGCCCAGCTGATCGGTGTCGCTCGTGCAGGGCAGCTGCTGAAATGTGATGCCCTGCTTTTTCTTCAGATCGTAGAACTCGACCTGCGCGTTCAGTTCCGTGTCGGTCGCGGCGACGCCGGTGTTGGGATCGACGGCAAACCCATCCACCCCGCCGGCATGATAGTAGCCGTTGTTGTAGCCGTTGAACTGCACCTGCTTTCCGGTACTGAGGTCTACCAGCACATTGAGGGGCGGCTTCCCGTGCCGGGCGCCCCCGTCAGGCGAGAGAGCGATCACCGCCTTGTTGGCAGCTGTGAATTGCCCAAGCAGCGGATCGTCCGCGACGCCGAAAAGATCCGGGTCGAGAGGGATGACGTTGCTGAACGTGTTCGCGGCAATGTCGGAGACCAGCAGAAGCGGTTGGTCTTGATGATCCAGGTCCATCGCAAGAAGTACGCTGCTGGAGGTGCTCTGGTCCGTGCTTGCCATTACCACGTCCATGTTTTTGAGCGGCGGCGTCCAGCTTCCGGTAAAGGCATTGGCAGTTACGGGATTCATCACCTGATATTTGCGCTTCGGATAAATCTCGCCTTTGGGAACGATGTAGTGGGTGAGGAGCGCGACATCGCCCGCAAACACGCCTTCGACGCTGTAGCTGTTGCGCGGGCCATCGTCTCTGGCGAAGGATTTGACGATCTTGCCCGTGTTCTGGTCGAAGGTCTCCACCGATACGCGGTAACCGTTCTCGGTGTCCTGGCCCGTCGCGATGACTCCGTCGTCGCCCCATTGATTGATGCCGAAGCCGAAGAGCTCACCGCCATCCTTGCTTGTGAGCACGGTTCCCAAGCCGCCGGCGTGGTGCGGCGCTGATGCGGCGGCAGGCGCGCAATGTAACGAAACGGCGAAGGCGGTCAGGGTTGCACAGGCAGCAAATATGATTGCTGTTGGGGCCTGGCTTAGAAACATCCGGTCAGTGACTATCATTTGACGTTTCATCCTTGCAGACGCACCCCACCAATCAGGGCTCGTGCTTTGGACGCGCCCTTGCGGGTGCCTATTCCCGCGACCAACATGGCTATCGGTAGCAAAAACATGATTGCTGGCATCAAAGTCTAAAGCAGGCGCTCGGCACCCATCGCCCGGTCAATCGTCGATGGGATGGTCCCGCATCAAGCGCATCTGCTGCTGCGCCAAATCTCTGCGGATGGCAGATCGGCCCATCCGAACGCAAAGTCCGTTGGACCATTGGCTATCAAAAAATCCAATCGGTCCTTCGCCTCTGCGAGTGTCGGAATGTGACCGGCCTCGATCCACCACATCGCCACGCTAGGGTCAGCCGGCATTTCGAAGAACTGCTGCTTGCGCGCGTAGAAACGGCGATGCGCCGTCTGGAAAACGAACCGTGCCAAGGTTTCGGGGCTTTCCCACACGGTCAAGTTAACGCTCATGGCGGGATCACCAGGCCAATGCAGTCCGACCGCGCTCTCGCCGCTGTCATTCTTCAGCCGCCACACAAAGCCCGGCATTCGTTCCGCCAGCGCGTTGATACGCGCAAGATTGGAGTAGAAATCAGTCATGTGCGGATCGTCGGGTCCGCCCAGCACCCGACCAATGTTCACCTGCGCAAGATGCCTGCTCATCTGCCGCTCCAAGTGGGTGGTTGGGTCACGATACTCAATTCGTAGATACTGACTGCTGGCTGAAGAACTGCCAAATCATTTCCGGACCGTTCGGTTCGGCCGGGGAAGGTCCGAGGAGCGGCGCATGCCGCGACCATGGCTGCGGGATGCCGTGGCCGCCGCCGAGGATAGCAACGAGTTCGACCTCGACCGGCCCGGTACGCCACAACGAAGTTTCCACGCCGACACCGCCTGCCGTCTTCTCGCTCTTCATTTGCGGAGCCGACACGATACCGGCGTGCCGCGCCAGATACTCAGCAGAATCGTGCGACGAGATCACCGGACCACGGTGGTACATGCCGAGAAGACCAACCTCACCGCCTTCGAACGGATTTAGCGGATCCTGGGTACCATTCATGATCATCACGGATGTGGCGTCGCGCACTGGCTTGCACTTGAAATTTTGTGGCGCCGGCACATTGGCTGCGACCGCTGCAACCGCCCGATAGCGTGATGGCGCCTCCAATGCCAACCGGTAGGTCATGCTGCCGCCGCGCGAAACACCGGCGGCGAAAACACGATGCGCATCAATCCCGTATTCCTTGATCAGCCGATCAACAAGCGCCGTCAGAAAACCCACGTCGTCGATGCCGAGAACATTGGCGCTGTAGTCGCCCTTGATGTTGCAGGCGTTCCAGTTGCCTTCGTATGCCTCGGGATAGACGACGGCGAAGCGGTGCTGATCGGCCAGCCGCTCGAAGCCATAACCGGTGGCCTTGCGAACGCGATCGGCATTGCCGTCCGAGCCGTGCAGTACCATGACCAGAGGCGCTTTCCGTGGCAGATCACGAGGAAGATACACGAAGTACGTGCGTTCGCGACCGCCCACGACCAGAGACCCGCGCGTGAGCGAACCCGAAAGGTGCGGCACGTCCTGCGCCGGCGCATATAGGACGCAGGCAACTAAGGCTGCGCCAACGGCCAACAGCAACGCCACTCCTGCAAAGACCCGAAGAAATCTCTTCATGCACCACCAACCCTCGTTCGCGGCCGGGCACGTGCCGTCTCGGCGTTCATCCTGGTCCTGTTCTCACCACCCACAAACCCGGGTAGTCCGCGGATCAGCAACCACAACGCTACGGCATCCTCGACGAGGAAGACGGGCCAGATCATCAGAACAAGACGATTTGCCTCTCCAGCGGGGAGTAAGAACCAGGCTGCGCACGCAAGGCATGCAAGGCCGCAGACCATGAGCGAGACACTGAGAAGGCGCGGAACAATTTGCGTGCGATAGGCAAGCACGCTCAGTGGAATGACCCACAGAATTCCCCAGAGAGCCTGCCCGTCTCCTTCGTCAGAATGTGCAGCCGCAATAAGAACCACACGAAGTCGTGACGCTCGACCTCGGACATTGCGGACAACGCGGAATCGCCGCGGGCGATCAGCAGCACCGCAAAGTCATTCAGGGCATTGACGAAAAACAGCGGCGCCACCAGCAGCCCGCCCAGAACGAGGTACGCGCGGCAGCTGATTGCCGATAGCACGCGATACATCGACAACACCGTGAATGCCATCAGCACGCCGGTTGCAATGTCCGCGAGCATTCCAAGACGGAATGTCACCCGTGGTCCGCGATTCGAGCGGCCCTGCTTGCTGAATCACCACCGACGATGGCGAATTCGACATAGACCGAACGCACGCAGCCCATCATCAGCCATGCAAAGTACAATGCACCGGCGATGCGAGCGTCGCGCGAAGTCGAGATAGCCAGGCCTTGCTGCGTTGCCATCCAGCTCACCCGCCAGCGCGCGCTTTGGCGTTCGATTCCACCGCGGTCATCCGGCCGCGGGCTGTGAATGAACGGCCGCCGCTCGTTTCCGGGGCAGTCGCACCCAAACGAGCCAGAAAACCATTGCTGCCAGCGGCGCTAATGCGCAGACGAAGAGGATCGGAGAACCGCGAAGCCAGCCGGGCATAATGCGCTGCTGACCCAGAAAGAATGACCCGGAGGCGATGAACAGCGAAAAGCACATACGCCAGAGATGACGCGCCAAGCGTGAGACGCGGGAAACGGTGGGGCGAAGGATGACATTCAGTTCGCCCGCGGCAGCGACGGCGCCGACCACCGAGAACATGATGAATATCCCGGAGTCCTTCGCGCCGGTCACGAATAACAGCAAGCTTGCGGCGATGATCAACAAGGCGGCGACAAGGCCAAGATATTCAAACTGACTTGCCCGAAAGTCGCGCTCTCTGCCAGCGCGCCAGCCGCTCAGCAGCAAATACAGCGCCAGAATGCCGGCGACGGTGTTGGTGCGCTGCCCAGTCTTCAGGAACGGCGCAACACAAGCGGCAACGGTGTAGGAAACGAGCATGGCGAAGAAAAATAGTCGGCCAGCCAGCCGGTGCGGCCTGCTGCCCTTGCGGTACACCAGGGCTGCGGCCCCCGACACGATACCGATGCCGCCCCCGCCAATGTGAAGCACGAGCAAAGCTGCCGCACCGATCTGGACCCACAAGGCGGCCTGCGGAGACACGTTGAGGCGATCGGCGTATGCGGCGCCGGTCCATAGCGTTCCGACCCCCGCCATGACTGCGCCGTTAAGATGCTCGCGTCTCAGCAAATCCGAGGCCCAATCGATACGCCACTTGATCAACCACCCACCCCACCCAAATCTCGGCTGTCGAAGGTACAAGCGACTGGTTGCTAGCCGCAGGTTCGGTGGGTTCTGTCACTGCAGATTTGCCAAAAAAACCTTACGGTGGACATGACGGATGGCACGAAAAGCATGATCGTGCGGAACGTGAGCCAAAATCGGGTCCGTGCTGATGGCTAAGACGATCAGCGCCGGCTATCCGCGCACGATGCTTGATTTCGCGGTCTCAAAAGGAGCCAGCCGCCAAGAACTGCTGGAGCGCAGCGGGCTTACGGAACCCGAGTTGGCGGACCAAGACCAACATGTCCCCGTGGAGCGGTACTTGGCGCTGATAGAAGCAGCAGCAGCGCTCACGGGCGAGCCTGCGATCGCGCTGCAGTTCGGCGAAGCCGTGCGCATGCAGGACATTTCGATTGTCGGGCTGATCTGCGAAGCTTGCGAAACCACGCTGGAAGTCGGCGCTCAACTCAACCGCTATGCCTCGCTGGTGGCTGACGAGGGAAACGCGGACCCGGCGACGCTGATGCGCGCGCAATGGACCGATGAGGGCGTCTGGATCGAATTTCCCAGCGACCTGGTGGCGAACCATCCCCGAATCGCGGAGGCCGAGCTCGCGCGCTTGGTGTGGAATGCACGAGTGATGTTCGCCAACTCGCCGGAGTTTCAGCAGCTTGACTGGCCGAGGGCGGTGCATTTCCGGCACGCCGAACCGCATTACCGCGCCGAATATAACCGTATTTTCCGCGCGCCCGTGGTGTTCAACAGCGACCGGAACGCTTTGTTGGTCGATCCGCGCTTCCCGCAGCTGAAGCAGCCGCCGGTAAACCGCTACGTGTTCGGATTGCTGAGCGAGCGTGCCGACGCTTTGCTGAAGCGCGCACAGACCGAGCGGACCGTGCGGGGCCGGGTCGAGAGTTTGCTGATGCAGCGCATGCATACTGGAGAGATTGGCATCGATGCGATCGCCGCACAACTAGCGATGAGCCGCGGCGCGCTTTACCGCAAGCTCAAGCTGGAAGGCGTGACGTTTGATCGGCTGCTGGAAGAGCTGCGTCACCAACTCGCCATCCACTACCTGGATGGCGGCAAAGTATCTGTCAGTCAAACTGCTTATCTGCTCGGCTTTTCGGATCCGGCCGCATTCTCGCGCGCGTTCAAGCGTTGGACTGGCCGCAGCCCGCGGAAGCGAAATGCATAGGAAGGCTGACTATCGCCGCCGGCGCAAGACACAAGAAGCAATCTTCTCTACAAGCGACGCTACGGATCACCCTGATTGAGACACCGGCTGCCGCCGCCGCGCGTCAATCGTGTGAGCTTGCCGAATTTTCAGTTCTGCGTCCCCAAATGATCTCCACAGCAAAAAGGCGCGATCAAGACCGCGCCCCTTCGCAAACCCGCGCCATAACACCGCGTTTCTAACCCGGGGGTGAGTCAGATGGCTGAGTAGACACCTTCTATCGACGTAAGCAATAGGCGGCAGCCATTACTGATCATTAATGTTGTCGACGGCCGTACCGCTGTCCTAATTACTTGTGAACCGACCGTATTGGCGCCCCGAGGTCTACACCGTATACTGCGGCATTCTTAAGGGCGTGGGTGGGGTGGGCAAGCTATTGTTTCAGGCCATTGAATTCAGGCGCGACACATCGTGGAGCGTGGGCAAACACTATCGGCTGTGGTTTACGCCGGATGGGAACCTCCAGCATTGGAATGTCGCTAACAACGGGGTCGTCTGGGAAAGCCGCACCCGAGGCGAGAAACTTGCCATGCAGGCCGATGGAAACCTGACGATCTATGATGTTGAAGGAAAGTGCATTTGGGCCAGCGATACGATCGGGAATCCTGGCGCATATCTGGTCGCACAAGATGATGGGAATTTGATTATCTGTTCTGCAGATCAGCGGCGCGTGCTATGGCAAACAAAAACCAGCGGTAAATAGGGTTAGTTCAAGATCATCCGCTCTAGCATCTTGCCATGTTGACGGAATCCTGAGCTGCTCGAAAAGCAAGAGTCGTTCCTCCGCTGCGCAATGGTAAGTACCTTATCGGCTTCTACCGGGTACGCCAGCGGGTGATCGCAAATCCGATTCCAACCTCTGCCATAGTTTCATTGGGATGGTATTCGAAACAGATCATCCTTGATTTCTGCTTTCCTGCTTGGAAAGATTTCAGGAACGGCTGCGACAATTAACCAGCAGCGCCGCTTCAACGCCTAGTGCTTCGGCGAAACGCTGCGCCGTCCGACGCTGACATAGGTGAATCCCGCGTCCGCCATCTGCGCGGGACGGTAGATGTTGCGGAGGTCGATCATCACCGGCGCCTTCATCAGCGCCTTGATGCGGTTCAGATCCAGCGCGCGAAACTCGTTCCACTCGGTGAGAATCACAATCGCATCCGCGCCGCTCACCGCCTGATACGCATCCTTGCAGAAGGTGATGTCGAGGTGCTTGCGCGCTTCATCCATGCCTTCCGGATCGTAGGCGCGGATTTGCGCGCCCTTCGCCTGCAGGGCGGGAAGGATGGTCAGGCTTGGGGCGTCGCGCATGTCGTCAGTGTTCGGCTTGAAGGTAAGCCCAAGCACCGCGATGCACTTGCCTTGCACCTCGCCGAGGGCCGCAGCGATCTTTTCCGCCATGCGGGCCTTGCGCGCGTCGTTCACCGCGACCACCGCATCCACAATGCGCGCGGGGGCACCGACCTGTTGCGAGGTTTTCAGCAGCGCCAGCGTGTCCTTGGGAAAACAGGAACCGCCGAAACCGGGACCCGCGTGAAGGAACTTGCCGCCGATGCGGCCGTCCAACCCGATGGCGCGCGCAACGTCCTGCACGTCTGCATTCACCTTCTCGCAAATATCGGCGATCTCATTGATGAAGGTGATCTTCGTCGCGAGAAACGCGTTGGCCGCATACTTGATGAGCTCTGATGTTTCACGCGACGTGAAAAGGATCGGCGTCTCGTTGAGATAGAGAGGCCGGTATACTTCCTTCATCACAGCCTTGGCGCGATCGCTTTCGGTACCGACCACCACGCGATCGGGGCGGCGAAAATCCTCGATGGCCGAGCCCTCGCGCAGAAATTCCGGATTTGACGCAACATCGAATTCGGCATCGGGGCGCGCTTGGCGCAGAATTTCTTCCACCTTGCGGCTGGTGCCAACGGGCACGGTCGATTTGGTGACAACGACGGTGTATCCGTCCAGCCCGCGCGCAATCTCCTCCGCCGCCGCGAACACGTAACTCAGATCGGCATGGCCATCGCCGCGGCGGCTTGGCGTGCCGACCGCGATAAAAATAGCATCCGCCTTCGGCACGGCGGATTCCAGATCCTGCGAGAACGCAAGACGTTTTGCCTTCACGTTGGTGGCAACAACATCTTCCAGGCCTGGCTCGAAGATGGGGATCTGTCCTTTGTTCAGGGCAGCGATCTTCGCAGAATCCTTATCGACGCAGATCACCTCGTGACCGAATTCGGAAAGACAGGCGCCGGACACGAGCCCGACATAGCCGGTGCCGATCATGGCAATGCGCATGAGAACCCTTCGCCTTGTTGGCTCGAATTGTAGAATAGAGCTGATGGCTTGGATACCGATCCCCGCCGCCTCTCACCACGCCCGCCAAGAGGAAAGAGCGGCTACCCGAGGTAAGCCGCTCTTTTCCAACACCGGGGACAAGGAGGTGCCGATCTGATGGTCGGGATTAGGCAATCTCTCATGAGCTTCTTAACAAGCCGTTCCATTGCCGACCCCTAGGTCTCCGTCTTGCGTCATGACACATGGGCGAGAACATTGAACAAGTTGCAAGCGCTTACGAATCATGTGTTCTGAGCGGACAACTCGTTAATCCCCCCTCAATCTCTTGATGCGAGACACCGCACTGTATTCCCAAACGGAAGCAGATATGGGGACCTTCAGTGTCTGGCACTTGGTGATCGTGGTAGGGGTGGCGGTTCTACTATTTGGGGGGCGTGGTCGAATCTCCGAGTTAATGGGAGACTTGGCGAAAGGGATCAAGAGCTTCAGGCAAGGCGTCACTGAAGGCGACGAAGCCTAGCCCGCCTTCACTGCCCTGCCCTTGGGCAAGTTATCCCCCAGTGCCAAAAATTGGACGCCGAGGATGAACATGACCTCAGCGCCTTCGCGCCCGTCGAATGCACTGCATCGTATTGCGATTTCTGAGCATCCCGTAAGCGCCAGAACCATCCAACCTCTCGCGTCTGCTACGCTGCTACAAAGCGGGACGCCAACTCTGTTTCGCCGGCTCGCAGCAAAATACGGTTAGAGAGATTGAGCATGTGCGGCGGAGTGTTTTTAGGATCCATGCGCCGCACCAGCGCGGCCGCTTCCTTGAACATTCTCTCTTGAAATAACCATCTTGCACCCCGAAAAAGAAACGCTGCGATGGTGAGCCGCCGTTGTGCTGGATCTTGAAGCACTCGTTCAACTTCTTCTCTCCCGTCGAGCCACTCGACCACGCAGAGTCGCACCGAGAAAAGTGAGTCGGCAAAGTTTTTTGTTGGTCCGGGATCAATATCGAGATGGCGGCGTGCATTCATCCTGTCGTTGGACTTCATAAACATGATCGCCGCAGCAGTATGGAATTCGCTCGGCCCAATGGAAAACGGGTCGGTCAATTCAGCGTAGATCGAGGATGCCGCGTCGAAATCGTGTGTCTGAATAGCAGCGACGAAACGAGCGCAGGTATCAAGCTCGCTCAATTCGCCTTCTGCTGTGGCGGTTGAGTAGGTTCGTTCAACCCGGGCCATAATCTGTTTCACAAACGATTCGCTTACATGCATAAAATCATCCCGCCATACCGCGCTCTTGCGAGTAAGCATCACGCTCTCATAGCTGGGAAAATAATCGATGAAATCGTTTTCTCTCACGATCTGACCCGTTACCGCGCGCAAGACGGACTTGGAATACATGTTCGCTACGAGCACGTCGTCGTTCGTGAAGGTCCTTCCCAGGACAACTGGAGACGTTGTAACCAACATTCTTGGCGTCCTGTCGCGACTTATAAGTTCGATCGCCTGCCGCATGAATTGCATGCAAGTGTCGAAATCCAAGGTCTCGAACTGGAACCGGCCTTTTTCACGTGCCAGCCACTTCGAAGGAGTCTCGCAGATGTAACGCCCTGTTACTGTGTCATACCACGCCTCAATCAATCCCAGTGTGATAATGACCACGTCGCAGGAAAAAAGCTGGCGATAAGCGTGGTAGACGATCTTCCTAGCTTCGATTGCTTCTTCTTCGCTCTTCGGTTGAGATTGATGCAGTTGCACATCACAAACTCGCCCGTCCGGCAGTCGAAAGAAACACTTCTGTGCGTCCGCCGTAGAGACTGTGTCATCTCTCTCCAAAATGTCTCGCGCCCATTTGACTTCTTCGTAGATCGACGCCGGGGTGTATTTGTTGAGTGCTCCCGGATTCAGCCCCTTCACGAGGCTGCACAAATTGTATTCCTTTTCAGACAGATATTGTTCGATGTTGGAAGCGAAGCAGGATCCAATTACGAAAATGCTGGAATTCTTATCAAACGTAAAGGAGGGCCGCAGCGTCGGCCAGCATTCCGGTTCGAGTCGGTTGTTCGCTTCACCTCGTTTCGGCGGGCGAGATTCCACATTGAGTCGAGCCGTCTCGAACGCCTCTTCCATCGATACGCGCTTGCTCATAATCTAACCCTACCGCTGCCTAGATCACTCTCTAGGAACACAATAATTTAGTCCAGTGCACAACGAATCCATGAAACGCCTGTGACCGCGTCCCCCATTACCTCGAAACGCACAATCATGCTTTCTGGGGCGGCCGGTTTTCTCGGCACAGCTATCGCTAGATGCTCGCACCCGCTCGCGCATCTCATAGGCGTTGACGTCGCACCAACGCCCCAAGAATGGCCTGGAGCGTGGATCCAGGGGCCAATCGAGGATTTGTGTGGCGACCCCGCTCGCTTTGAAGGCGTAGATGCCATTGTTCACGCTGCATGGACCGGATTTCCAGGCGCCGCGCAAGAATGTCACTCCGACTTGGTAAAAAACGTGCACGCTACGCTCGCTCTTTTTCGAGCCGCAGCGCAGCGGTCTGTTCCTAAATTCGTGTTTCTCAGTTCGGGTGGCACCGTATACGCACCGACGGACCGACTGCCGATCGACGAACTAAGTCCCGTGCGCCCGGTGAGCATTTACGGAGCTGGCAAGGTCAGTGCGGAGGCATATTTGGGAGTGCTGGCGCGGGCCACGGGTACATCCCTGACGATTTTGCGGATTGGCAATCCGTATGGCCCAGGTCAGCTTCCCTGGAAGGGACAGGGCGCTATCGCGACGGCAATCGCATGTGCGCTAACAGACGTGCCGTTTACGATCTGGGGAGATGGATTGTCTCTACGAGACTATCTGTACGTCGATGATGTTGCCAAGGCAGTTTGGGCCGCGATTACATGTCTTGGCCGGGAAGAAATTTACAACGTCGGTTCCGGTGTTGGACATTCTCTCGTTGACATCATTCACAGCGTTGAGAGGTCGCTCCATACCAAGGTTTGCGTCCGATACACCTCTCCGAGATCCGTAGATGCTACCAACATCTGTCTATCCGTGAAGCGGATCGCGACTGAACTCGGTTGGCAACCCATCACTGATCTCGATAAAGGGATAGGCAGATGCGTTCAGTGGCTCACGGAAACGCGGCCGACTTGGGAACACCTTCGGCCCGCCGAAGTCTCCTAGGCGAGAGAAAGCCCGATGGCGATTGAACGTCCTTGACGCGCGATTTCTTGAGCGAACAGGAACCCAGCAACGCCGATTTTTTCCTCTGGTAGCATCCCCAAAGTTTTGCTGCACAGCAGCGTGCTGATAGCGGCTAACCCGTCTCTTAGTTCTTGCGAGCGGTAGGTTCCAGCAAAGCCGGTCGCATATGGCACCCTTGGTTCTGAATGATTCTCATGAAATTTCGCAAATTCACGTACTCTGGTCGGTGCCGACTCTCGTGAGGCGTCCGAGACCACGGCCACAACGTTCGGATTGGCGCCGAGATATTCAAGGGAGGCGCTGCTATTCAGCCAAGCCAATGTGTCTAGGAACTGGTTCGAAAGCCTTGCCCGCGGCGAAGCGCGAAACAGGTTTACATGGGTGAAAGTTGCGTCCGGGCCAACCAGCGCGGAATTCATATCTGAGAGCAGGAAACCGAGAGCCGAAGCGACGTCGCTGAATGCCTGATCCACAATAGTCACCTCAGCCGGGAGATGATGGCGCAGAACACGACCCACCGCCAGAGTGGGGCATGTTACCACCGCTCGGGCCCTGCTTAATAAATCCAGCAACCAATTCTCCGAACTACTCAGAACCGCGCCCCAGTCTGCGTCCGCAACATGCAGGTGCAGAAGGTGATTGTTAGGCAGATCTTGGCCTTGCTCCACACGGCCATAGCGGCCGTCACATATTTCCGCACATCGCCATCTCTCTTGGAAGACTTTGTTTTTCGTATCGAACCATGCTCCAAGGTCGAAACACGCCGACAGCATATGACGTGCAAGGGCAGAGCAGTCCGGCCTAATCGACGAGACCGGCTCGAACAGCAAGCTCGCCGGTAGCCGCTGCTCTACACGAACAAGATCCAGGCGATCGGCTTGCGCGAAGCCGTCAAGAAGGGCAGCGACCTTCATTGCGCTCGAACTTGCCTCTTCGGCAAATTTCTGGATTTGAGCGATGTAGGTGGCAAACGAGAGTTCCTCAGCCAAGCTATCGCCGAAATCCCCCCCAGGCTCGCATTCGCCAGTGGAAGCCGACGAGAATGCGTTGATTGCCGCCGCAGCTGAAGCGACATCACCAAAGGGCACTGCTTTGACCGCGCGCGGATAGAACGTGGCAAGATCAGCCACCCCGGTCCCACCCTCGAAGCACACCACCGGTATTTTCTTGGCCAAGGCGTCCAGCGCGACATTGGGGAAGGGATCGAGTCGGGAGGAGAGGAAGAAGACATCCGCCACAGCCCAGAACGAGTCCAGGTCTGGCTGTTCATCCACGATGAAAGTGCGATCGGCCAATCCGGTTTTCTTGATTTGATGGGCCAGAAAGATCGACGTCGTCTTGTCTGCTTCTGGATCAAAGCCGCGGCCCACCCAGACAAATCGCCAATCGAACTCCGAAATCCGCATGAGCTGTTGTGCAGCACCGAGAAAAAGGTCGACACCTTTCCGAGGCTCTACAGAGCCAGCGCCGAATAGCACTCTACATGGCTTGCTCGTCGCGTCATCGCGGGCCGGAACATTCAAGAATCCTCGCAGCTGTTCCGTGGTAAATGCGCCCTCTCCGACTCCGGGCGTGTTATGCCCTTGATGTCGGATTCGAACGTTTCCTGGTTTAGATATGGCGCCAAGCCGAAAGGTCTCCTCCTCAAAGGACTCCTGCACAATGCGCGCAGGAAAAACCGCGATATCTGATGTTAGCACCATTCGGCTCAATGTGCCGGGGGGATAAACGTAGTCAGCAAACTCATGGATCAACGAGACGATCGGGATCCCCACCCGGTTCAGCGGTCCCACCACTGGAGAGGAAACTACCGAATTCACGATAGCAAACGAGCAGCGATAACGGCCATGCAATGACCTGAGTTCTTGTTCCAAACCGGCAGGCGTACCCCAGCCGGCCAGGAGGTCAATGGAGACAGAAGCAAATTCGTCTATCAAAGGACCCGAAGCATCGCCGAGGACAGTGACAACGTTCGATGTTTCACTCAAATATCGCGCTACATTGAGGGCAACGATTGGAGCGCCCGTCCTGCTCGATTCGTGCGAGAACAGCAGTATGGTGCGTCGTCCAGGATCGAATGATCGTAAATCGTGGGTACGCCGGTCGAGTGTGGCGGCTGCCGATCTACCCTCTCCCCTGCCGTGCCGGTCGTAGTGCAGCAGAGGGTTGATGCGAGCTCGAGCGACATCGGGGTAACGGCTCAGATAAAGGCCGGTATCGAATTCCGGACTGGCCGGGAGCATATTCATGAGCCCAATCGTAGCGTAGTGCTGCGAAGGACTGACTTGTTTGCCCTTGATCCCTGCCGCCTCCGCATAAAACTCCTCTGAAAAAAATGCTGAATGCGCAATGGCCTCCGCTTCTATTTCGAGCGCAGCCGGCGACTCAAATAACCATGCACGTGCCGAATTCCGCAAGCAAAACGCGACTGGTTCGTACATCGGCATGTTGCAGATGCTTCTATACAGCTCGCTAACGAAACGCGCGTCAAACCGATCGCTGGGCGCACGGCCTTCAACGTGGCCGTAGAAAGCATAGTCCATAACGGCGGAGGAGAATTTCAGCGGCCGGTCGAGACAACCCATATAGAAGTCCCGATCAAATCGATGGGATGCAGCGATACTCGCGATTTCCAAATGAGCAATCTGTGGGTTGGGGTAAAAACCGTACTGCTTCCCGATGCGCAAATAGTGCACCACCGGCAGCTCCCCGGCCCTTAACCCAAGGTCGGAGATACGTTCCGGAAGGCTGGAGTAGTGTCTCCGATAGAACTCCTCTGAAAACTCTGGATTGATCCAGAGCCCCTCTTTGGCACCCTCGGCCAGGTAATGTCTGACGAGTTCCCGACGATCGCCTCCTACGCCCGAGTGCTTCTCGTAGTATTCGCAATTGAAGAGTGACGCGCCTTCTAAGAGCGAAGCGTCGCTTAGAGGTGAGATCGGTGAGCGCTTTGCGACAGTATGCGCAACGTGTCTTAGGAGGTGACTTATGCCGCCTGCTGGAAGCTCGTCGCCGGTTGTCTTAGTCTGAGGGGTAGCCGATGCCTCACCAACCCTACCGGCCGGCGGCACGGTCGGCACGCCCTTCTCTTTCCCGATCAAAATGAAATGGATGAGTGGATTGGCCCGGCCGGGCATTTGGTTTTCCATATACCATCGGCTGTCGAACCAGGGAGCTGGATTCCGCCCTTCTAGCCAGCCGTGGCTCTGGTAATGCGGCCACGGCTCACCATTCGCTGAGACGACATCAGGATTCATCCTTTTATAGTAGCCTGAATCGAAAGCCGCCCGGGCTCTTCTGATAATCTGCGTGTGAACTCTGGGATTTGGAGAATGTCCCAACAAATTCCCTCGCTCACAGAAGAAGCGGTATGCCTCTGCAAGGGGAATTTTTTCGTCGATCTGATCGGATTGCAGAAATTCCGCGTGGTACCATATGGCCTCGAACCAACCATTGGGTGACCGGCCCTCATGCCGGCCGATGAGGTCATAATGGCGGCGCGGAGTCTTTCCACTCTTTAGAACGTCAGCATAGGTCCGAGTGTAGTATTTGACACTAAACTCACTATCGGGAACCAATATCAACCCAGGCTTCCAAGGCAACAATAAATCTCCACCTGCCCAATGACCTGCACACCGCTAAGCAGTCTGCGGTGAGAGTTCTGACCATACGGCCGGCGCCAAACGATTGTAAACATTTTCCACCGCCTGGTAGAGGCCGTAGTCAAGTCGGTTGGCTTCCATAAACTCTCGCTCGAAAGTATCGGAGAGAGAGCTGGCGAATTCGGGCACATTTCCGACGCGGACGCGCCGTCGTGGAAGCGACGGTTGCCACGCCATGCTCGAGAGCAGGAGAAAGCAAACGGGATAGCGTTCCTGTAAGCCGATCATGACATAGTGCTCATTCAGAAAACTCAGGGCATCACCGAGTTGCATATCCCAGCGCGGCAACAGGAAGCGAGACATCTTGTTTGCTTCGGCGGGATCCAAAGCGAAGCGTTCAAAGGTTGGGAATTGGGCTTTGAAGGCTTCGTGGGGAGGATGGGCGGTAGAGCAATTATAGGCGTATTCGGAGATACACCTCTTCAACGGGTTGCGTAAGTAGGTGAACACGCGGGCGCTCTCACTTGCCGCAAGTATGGCACTCACATGACGTGGCCTGACATGTCCGGATGCGCTGCGAAACTTCATCGCTGCTAGATCGTCTAACGCGATAGAAACGGCCTCATCGAGCCGCTCATTGAACGGCTTGCGCTCATCGTCATAGTCTGGAAGTACGTTCAGATACGGTCCGAGATTGTCCTCCAGTTCGGCGCTCAGAGAGGAGCCAGCAGTCTTCGGAATATGCTGAAAGAACCAGAGAGGGGACGAGCAAGCCCGAATGGACTTGACGTACCGGGCAAGGGTGTCGGGCGCCAGCTCGAAGAACGCCGGCTTGTGCGTCATTCCTGCGCCCCTGTGGTTTCTGGGCTCAGATACGCCGATCTGCGCTCTTTTATGAAATCTCGCATCGCCTGAGCGTTATCCTTGATCCGACGTTCCGCGATTCTGTACAATGAACGGTCTGCAACATTGTGCACCGCTATCTCGCGTTTGAGGTCGTTCGTTAGAGAAACAGCCTCTTCGCTGACGGTTCGGTTCTGTGCAGCGGTCGGCTGTTTCGGACAGCCCCATAGGGCCGTGAGAAATTCCACACACAGCTCGAACTCCTCTACCACTCCGATGAAAGTGTATGTTCTCAACACTTCCTGCGCGGCCTCAGGACTCCAAGCCGTGGCCGGACCTGCCAAAAATTTCCACATTCTATTCTGATTGGCTGGATCAGCGACGTACTCGCTCAGCGTCTGGTATTTGTCCCGATAGAGCTGATTGCCGGGATGACTCTCTGAGCGTGTGTAACGGTAATCAGAAATCACCCGCTCAACTGGATCTCTAACGAAGGTGAACATGCGGACATGCGGTACGGCTTCCCGAAGGCGTGCTGCCTGTTCGAAACGCAGATGGCCCGAGGCCGAGCGGTAAACTATCTGCTTATGCATATGCAAAAACTCTTGGTACGAGTCTTCGAGCGACTCTCCTACTTCCCCGTTCTGGTGGAACGTCGCATGAATGTTGAAATATGGGCGCGCGCAGAAGACCAACTCCTGAACGAGGCTGGACCCGGCCGTCTTTGGAATATGATGGAAGAACCAGAGCTGACCCATCTGGCTATGCCGCCGGAAGAAGGAATCCATGGGCAGCCGTCCGAAATTGGCGAACGTCGGCAACTTCATCTTCTGGGCAAGCCGCTCGCTAGGCCTGACGGGATATTTGCCAATCTGCTTCACATTACCTCTTCTGATGGTACCGGTACGCACGGGGCGCCACCCGCTGAATAGCCATCCCGATCTGCCAGCGCGTACTCTGAGATGTTCGACATGCTACTGGGACTGTCTTCCGCTTGCCACAGACTTTAAGTATATATTGATCACATGCATGAGTTTGAGACACCGCATTCTCGTTCTCGCGCCGCCAGCAGTCCCTTTGCAACCGGCTCTGCGTGATGAGGCGCTCATGAAGCGATCCAGCGCGGCAGATCAACATGCCTAAAGACGTAGTTTTCGTTCACATTCCCAAAACAGCAGGTTCGTCTCTTCGGACCGGCTTGGAGAAGGCCCTTCGCAAAGATTACCGTATGCTCTTTGACTACGGAAGGGACGGCGGCAAGACCACCCCGGAATTGCTGGAGTTGCTTTACGATAGGCAGGCACTCCACGAATTCCGGTCCCACTATCCACGGGACACGCCCACCTTTTTGAGCGGACACTTCCCGGCTTCGAAATACCTGCCGTTCTTCAATCCGGGTACCTTCGTCACATTCCTTCGAAACCCTGTGGATCGCGTCATATCCGAGTATGCGCATTTTACGGCACGGAACGGCTTCGGCGGAGGGCTTCATGACTTTCTTGCTCTTCCCCATATGACGACCCGTCTACAACACTTCATCGATGTCGATATACGTGCCTTTGGATTCATAGGGTTTATGGAGGAGTTCGAAACAAGCGTTCAGGCTCTCTCCGAGCAAGTCGGCTTTCCCATTCCGATTATACGAAAGAACCCGGGTGATTATTCTCAAGTAGAAGCGCAATTGCGCAACGATGAAACCCTCGCGATCGTGCGCGAAAGCTGCAAGGGCGACATCGCCTTTTACGAAACGATCAGGCGCAGTTACGCAAGACAAACATAGTTTTCCGTTGCGCGCCTGTCCTGCAGCGGGACATGCCTCGGTCGCGTTTTTCCGATACAGAATTGAGGAGACTGCAGAGGCACTCGCCCACCGATGCAAGCGCCGGTACCCGTCCCGTGTGGTTCCACAGGTGCGGAAACCCCCTCCCATCAGAGTTGAATAGCAGCAATTTTATTCAATCTGCCCTCCTCCGCATCGGCACAAGGCCCAATTGTCGCCACGACCTGCAGCTAGAGAGCGTGTCCATGAGAGTTTTGAGCGCCTATCGCGTGTTTGGAAAGCGGGAACGGAATCATCTTAATTCGTCCTCCGGACATGCGCTCAAGCGCTTGCCAGTTTGGGCAAGCGTGCTGATTATTCTTTCAGCATCTGGTTTGGGATGGTGGCTGATTGTCAAGCTGATCGTCTGGGTTATCTCATCTTGACGGCCGCTCCAGCGAAGCGCGGCCGATTGAAGCGATCGGTAATCAGGCAGCTGTGCCTCGAGTCTCGCATCGGCTGATAATTCACTGATATCGGCTATGGATTCTGTGCGCTACAGGGCTAACGGCGGCTCCAGTATAGGTGGACTTCCGGATCTAGAAGCTGTAGCCAAACGCCTCTATGTCCGCCCTGTACAGCCGCGCGATCGAGAACCTCGAATCATGATCGTAATAGTCCCGATACGGGCCGTGTTCTGATTTCATCTCGTGAGGGATGGACGTCGCAGCGATGCCAAGCCTATCGAATATGTCCTGCGCGTCTGCTTCAAGTCTCTCGTACCGCCCTATGAAATCGACCAAGTTCGAGCCATCGTCGTCGCACAAAAAAGGTAATTGCGGCGCCCATTGGACATGATCAACCTCGGATATCCGGCTCAGATACTCATTGAAGTCGCTGGCCCCTTCCAACCCCAGAAGTTGCTGTAGATCGGGGCGTCGCTGCCGGAGGTAGGAAAACTGTGAGACTGCCCGGTCCCACGGGTTCCGGACAAAGCTGAACCGAAAGTAACGCGCGAACTTCTCGGCTCCGACTTCCTCCCGGATATGAACTGCTCGCAGATGTTGCAGGCCGCCCGTTTGATAGTTGTTCGAATCTATATGCATCCAGAGCATCTCGCGGGTACGGCGGCTCCACGGAAGCGGCCAGATCAAATTCTCGACGCTGGTCCCTCCCGTCTTCGGGATGTGCACGAAAATACACTGGAATCGGTCCGAGATCATTATCCAACCATACGCCTGCGTTCGCGAGGCACGGAAGTGCTGACCGGTACGATCCCGATTTCTGGCTAATACCTGGTCCTTTAGGGATATCCCCGGGAACCGTGGAAACCATTCCCTCGACTTATTCTGTTCCCAAAAAAAATTGAAGTTCAGTATTGTCCGACCAAATATAGGTTCAGCCGCAGTGGGGGAGAAATGAGCGTACTGGTAACGGGAGGCGCGGGCTATATTGGCAGCCACGCGGTTTACGCCCTCATTGATCGTGGTGAGACCGTAGTTGTCATTGACAACCTGTCGACTGGCTCTCGCCAACTTGTCAGCGAAGGAGCATTTTTTGTTGAAGGCGACATCGCGGATACGCCGCTGATCCAAGAAGTTCTGGAAGATCATGCCATAGACGCTGTCCTACACTTTGCAGCGTCGACCGTGGTACCGGAATCTGTTGCAGACCCGATAAAATACTACCGAAATAATACCTCTTCCTCCTGCATCTTTCTGGATACCTGCGCCAGAAGAGGGGTGAAGAAGGTAATTTTCTCCTCCACAGCTGCCGTTTATGGGAACGGGTCAGAAAAGCCGATTTCAGAAGACGCTCCATTGCTTCCGATAAATCCCTATGGCCAATCGAAGCTGATGGTCGAACAGATACTTCTCGATGCAAGTCGAGCAGGTGCCTTGGACTATATCGCGCTACGGTATTTTAACGTGGCGGGCGCCGACCCCCATGGACGAACCGGACAATCAAATCCCAAAGCAACCCATCTCATCAAACGGGCGTGCGAGGCAGCGCATGGCCGCATCGATGCGCTTGAAATCTTTGGAACCGATTATCCCACCCCGGACGGCACGGGCGTTCGTGACTACATCCATGTCACCGACCTGGTCGATTCACACCTGCTGGCATTGGACCTTCTGCGAACCACAACCCGCTCTGCAGTTTATAACGTCGGGTATGGTCACGGAGTCAGTGTCCGTGAGGTGGTGGATGTTGTTGAGTCAATCGCAGGGCGTCCACTGCAGGTTCGGGTTGCGCCACGGCGTTCCGGTGACCCAGCCAGCATAGTGGCGGACGCATCGCGGCTGAAAAGCCAACTTGGCTGGGAGCCCAAACATGACAGCCTGGCTGATATGGTGTTGTCCGCATACGAGTGGGAAGGACGATTGCGGACTTAGTGCTGGCTCGAAGCGTCGGATTACTTTACATATCACCGATCACGTTCTTCTAAGCCATTGTAATACAACGAATTAATTGTCGGCACGGTTAATGCATTAATAACCATCGTAGATGTCATCCTAAAGGTTAGCCATGGCCATCAAGCTGCAGGCAATATTGCGCACCACCGTGGGAGCCACCGCGGTTGCGGTTCTACTTTCCGGTACCGCCCAGGCGAACCTCGTCACAAACGGCAACTTCTCGTCAACATGCGCCAGCCCAACCTTCTGCACGTATCCTGCTGGGGATACGACGGACATTCCGGGCTGGACTGTTACCCAAGGGAGCATCGATCTGATCACGGGTTATTGGCAGGCCCCTCCCGGAGGAGGCAACAGCATCGATCTAGACGGATTCTTTCAACGTGGTGGTGTTGCATCCACGAGTTTCGGCACGACAGCCGGTGCGGCGTATCAGCTGACGTTCGAATTGTCTGGAAACCCTGACGGCGGGAACCCGATCAAGACGGTCGAAGTCCAGATAGGCAATGCTATTCAGACATTTTCATTCGACACGAGCGTGGCCGGCAATACGCACGGCGACATGAAGTGGGTGAAGGAAACGCTAAATTTTCTTGCACTCGGCCCGTTGACGACCCTGAGCTTTACAAGCCTCGATGATCCTAACTCAGCATTCGGGCCGGTCATTGGTGACATCGACGTAGAACCAATTCCTGAACCCGGGACGTTGGCGCTGCTCGGCGGCGGTTTGCTGCTTCTTGGCTTCTACGGCCGTCGCAGACGGGCCAATTGATCGGTCGCTTTTAGCGGTCGAGAAAACTTCCCGCTGGGAAAAATAGCACGCAAGCGTACTGCTGTTCTTGAGCAGCCTTCGCTGCGCGCCGGCAGTAGTTCGCGCTGTTGGCTGGTCCACTTACATGGTCGACGAACCGGTAAATGTCTTCGCCGTAGTTCTTCTCGGACGACGCATCCGGATCCCGTCGTCCGAGCGCGTTGAAAAACCACTCTGCTGTTTCGCCATAGCAGGCGAGTTGCAGAACAGTACCGCTCCGGCTGATCGCCTTCCTCTGCAATGCGAAGTCCAGGCATTTGGTGAAGTACACGGTATTCGGTGGTCCGCTTTCAGCGTAAGCCGACTTCGCGCCCAGCGCGAATACGGCCAACAACCCACCGATCACCCCTAAAGCAGCAATTTTTGTCCCTGCCCTCGATATCATGTTCGGCTCACCAAAGTACGCAGTCACCTTAAACTACAGAACGCGAAGAGACGCACGAAGCGCGCTAAGCGTACTGGTTCGATCGAACCCTTCGGAGACCAAACGCCGCCAGAAGGGCTATCAGTGCGGCACCGAAGAGCGCCAGAGTACCGGGCTCCGGGACCAGGAGCATCAGCTGGCCCTGGTTACAATGACCATTAGTATCACAATGCTGGAGCCAGGCCACATTCCACGTCATTCCAACCAAGCCGCCGGGCGTCGTGGCATCCAGGAGTAGCGACGCTGCCAAGTTCTGGACGGACGGGGAGTCCGAGGAGGTGGATATGGCGTTGCCGTATTCCAGATCCCAGATGGCGAGCTGCACTGCCGAGGAGACATCATGGTTGGCGATATTATCCATACCGTATTTCATGAGGCCGCCGATCTCACCAAGCATGTTCCAGCTGATGAAACTGCCATGGCCGCTGCCACCGTCATTGCGGATATTGCTTATGCCTCCATTGTTTACCGGCAGCGTGACGGTAAATACGTTGGACGGCCCCGGATTATTGGACCACTGACCTGCGATCTCATGGCTAACATCTATGCACCAGGTTTGAGCGACCAGCTGTCCGTTGTTGTAAAAGTTGAACATTCCTGAGCCATAGTACCCGCTGTGGCAGTCCGGAACGCCGGCACATGAAATGTGCACATTCACATTATTTACGACCTGAAAATTCGTGTACGTGATCGTGGTCGCGTTGGCAGCCGAAGAAATCCCGAGCAGCGCTAGAGCCGCTACCATGAGCGCACGTGTTTTTCGGAAAGGCATCTTTGGTCCCCGCCAACAAAGCCGATTCAAGGAGAAGAGCAGCAAACTCCATGCCACATGAGCAGCTATGCTGCTTTTTGGCAGAATTCCTAGTTTTTCATGGTTAACGGCCGGGCGCCGTAACTGCAACTGTAAAAATTACCGACAGCGATTTCTATGTAGTTGGAGAGGCCCTTCGGCGGCGCCGCCGCAAGCACATGATCACAACAATTCCTGTCATCAATAGTGGGAGTGACTCGGGCTCCGGAACGGGTGCCGGCCCGTCCACCACCTGAAAGCGGTAAATTCCGTCGAGAAATAGCTCTACGAAATACAACCCATCCAGGCCCCCGCAATACCAGCTGTGGTCTGGACCAGAAGAGCAGCCGTTGCCATTCAAGGAGAGTGCGGAGAAGTCGCCTGAAATCCCAGTGGCCTTCAAGATGTCGAACGTGTCGCCTGCAGCAAGCGTAAATCCGTTGAGCAAATTGAGGGCGAGCTTACCAGCCAAGCTAGCAAGTCCGGAGACGTCGATTTGGTCGTACTGACCTGCGCCCAGTCCGGCTATCTCGATGGTTAGAGTACCTCCAGCTCCTTGGAGAAAGTTTCCGTCGATCGTGAGCTTGCCGGGGGAGTCGCCGGGCTTGACTGTGCCATAGTTAAAGAGATCGCCGACGATATTGCCGGTCCCTTCTAATGTGCCGCCGGCATTGTTCGTGACGGCTTGCGCTTTGAGTGTTCCATCAATGCGGGTCGTGCCACCAGAAAGCTGATTGTAAGCCGTATTCGCCTGGAACGTGCTACCTTGGCCTATCGTCACCTGGCCTGCGTTTGAAAAGGTGTTGGCGCTTGTAAAGCTGCGGCCGTTTGCGATTGTGAAGCTTCCCTCTGACAGATTGTTTGCGAGTTTCGACAATGCATCGAGCCCCGCCTTGTCGACAAACTTCGAACCCAAGCCATCAAGTATGATGTCAGCGTCGTTGTTGACGATCTCGCCGCCTGCAGTTCCCAGCTGATTTATCTGGATTGTACCCAGTGCGTCGTACGTACCACCCGTAAGGGTGTGATTTTGGTAGTTGGTGAAAACCCCTGCCCCGACGAGCAGGGTTGCGCCGCTCCCGGCTTTGAAAGTGCCAAAATTCGTAATTTGACCGCCTGGAGTTATCGCCAGCGTCTTCCCTGCCGCGTTTGCGTAAACCACTCCGGCAGAATCGTTTACGAAATTCATAGTGGCGCCGCTGATAGTTCCCGCACCGCGAATGGTGTTGTCGACATTCGTGAATGTTGTATTGGTGAGACTGCGGATAACGGTTTTCAGCCCGTTTCCGAGATTCATCTGCAGGATTCCGCCACCGGTAAGTGTCACATCATGCTGGATGTCGAGAAGCGTATTGGCGGTTCCTCCGACACTACTGACCGCAAGAACACCATTGTTGGTGATGTTTCCACTAAGGTGTGTGATGGTGTTCGCACCGCTGCGATACGTGCTGCCGGCGGCGATGGTCACGTCTTTTAGGGTCGCGGCTTTTCCGCTGGCTGTTTTCAGAACGCCACCATTAATGGATTTTAGCGTTCCCCCGTCAATTGTACCGCCTGCTATCCTGACGGTGCCGCCATCGGCTTCGATCACGCCAGTGTTGGCGATCGTCGTTGCAATTTGCAGAATGCCGTTATTGCTCGCCTCAAATAGACCAGCGTTGGACGAACCTGTGCCGCCAAGCACGAGGACTTGTCCAGCGACGTTCGCGTCCAAAACACCTTGCCAGGCGTTCGCAAGGTGCACTGCGATCACCCCTGCGCCTTCAATTGTGTTGTCGCTGTTCGTAAGCGTAAAATTACCATTTACGCTTTGCATGCGCGCGACGCCGGCGCCGGTGGTCCCCATCGTGACAGTGCCGCCGCCTGAAAGCGTTACATCGTGCGAGATCCATATCCGGGCGTCGGAGCTAGCAGCGGAGATTTCGACATGGCCGGCATTGAGCAGTTTGTCGCCCCAGAGGGTGAGCCTGTGCCCCCCCGTGATGTCCAACCCGTTACCAAACCCCAATTGGAGATTCTTGATTGCAGCGTCCTGATTGAGAGCTACGCTGCTGGTACCGTCGGTAATACAGGCGCTGGTGGTTGGGGCATTTGGAGAGCCTCCGCTCCAATTTCCAGCACTGTTCCAGTTTCCGTCGCTGCCGTGGGTCCAGACGGAAACAGCGCCGCCGAAAGAACAGGCCGCCCAAAGAGGGCTGGAGAACCCGAGAGCGAACACGAATCCCGTGGCCAACAGCTTCGCGGAATCGCGTAAAGTTCCAGAACCCATTACCAACGCTCCCAATTGCACATCAGCAAGCAAGAACGAGGCCATTAATTAATTTCCATTGATTACAATGGGTTACTTTGTTTTAGCCCAGCACGGTGTAAATTATCTCGACGCCGAGGCTAATCCCCAATCTCGTGCGGAAGCGCTTGGAGTGCCATGTTGAGGGCCCGGAGGAGTATTCTCTGGTGTGTGTCTGTCCGTCCCTCAAGGTTGCTAAGACGTTCAATAACCCCGGCGAGGCTCTCGCCCGGGGGCTCCCGCAACGGTTCTGGCTCGTAGCTAGGGTTTCCATTGCAAGCGCTGAGCACCGCGGTTTGGCTTGAAATGGGGGTAATTGGTACCTCGGCGGAAGCTGCCAAGGCCATTGGCCCCAATTCCGCGGCCATTTCTTCGGCAACCCTGGCTACGTTCCCGCCGTCGATATGCCTGCTCTCCTCTAAGTAACCTAACAACAACAACCGAGAGCAAAGCGTATTTACGCGACGGGGGATACCGCCAGAGCGGCGATGAATTTCTCGGAAGGCGTCATCCGAGAATGTCGGATTATCCGTCCAGCCGACACGAGCGAGGCGGTACTCAATATACTTCCGGCAGTCCTCCTCGGTTAGCGCGCCAAGATGACAAGATGCGATGATCCGCTGCCGAAACTGCTGAAGGGTCGGTCCGGATAGCGAATCCCTGAACTCAGGCTGACCCAGAAGGATCCCCTGAAATGGCGCGCTCGAACCCGCCACAAGATTAGAGAGCATCCGCAATTCCTCGATCGCCTCAGCGGTAAGGCTTTGCGCTTCATCCACAATGATAAGCGGATAACGTCGCTGCGCTTTCAAATTGGAAAAGAATTCAGCGAACCGGGTAATAAGCGCGGATTTACTCATGCCGTCGCGGAAGATGCCGTAGGCCGAGCCGATCATGCACAGCACGTCAAATCCGCTGACTTGCGTGGTGACAACACGCGCAACCGCATATTGCAGTGAATCCAAGGTCGCGAGCAGATGCTCGACGAGCGTCGTCTTTCCAGCACCTATTTCGCCGGTGATGACAACAAAACCTTCACGTTGAGAAATGCCATATTCCAAAAAGGACATCGCCTTCCGGTGTTCATGGCTCCCGAAAAAGAACCGGCTGTCCGGCGTCAGTTGGAAAGGGTTTCCAGTGAAGGCGTAGAACGCTTCGTACATGCCCACGCCTAGTCGAAAGATTTGTGCAGAGACAATGTTATGGCATTCTGCAGATAACCAGACCCGCTCGGCACCGTCTTGTGCCAGATAAAATCGTATCGCAACGCTATGTTCATCGAGCCTGAGAGGGCATAACTCGCGCCCGCAGCGAACTGGTAGAGGTTCGCATCCTCGAAACCTGTGACCCGGCTGTAGCTAGCCTGCACATTAGCAGACAAGCCTGGCTCCAAATCACGGGACCAAGTGATGCTCTCGCCCTTTATGGCAGATGATGGAATGGACGAGGTCAGCGAATCGTTACGCACGTCGAATGCAGAAAATACTACATGATTAAATCCCTTCGTGTACCGGGCCGAGCCACGAATTTGTCGTGTCCGAAACAAACCGTTCTGTAGGGGTGACACATTGTTCGCAGTCCCGATTGGAATTCCGAGCGCGCTCAAATCACTAGCAGGGCCGCCACTGAGCAGCTCGTCATCAAGCACTCCGATAAGCGGACTTTGATCAAAAGTAATTCCAGACACAGCGCCATCCGATCCGATGTGCGAGGATGCGCTATTGCTCATCAGGTTCTGTTGCGCTGTACCCAGCGAGTCCGAGTAGTCAGCGTAGATGTCGGTGAATGGGGTAATTCTCCACTCTACTTCTCCCGCAAAATCGGCTTTACCGTCGTGACGGCCATACACAAGAAGAAAATACGAGTCGACGTTCGGCCTCATTCGACCACCAAAATCCCAGGTGATCCCCTGAGTGTCGATAGGGGAGATAAGAGAGTCGTCGCGAACGACTTCGTAGCCGCCAGCGAAAATTACGGAGACAGCCCGTGTCAGTTCGTACTCGTTTATGAGTTCACCGCTATATCGTGTGAGGACGCCCGAAAAGAAGTTCCCGCTATTGTTTTCTCGCGCTGCGAGTGACACGTCGGACAGAAGCCGGGGTGCAATTGTGCCCGCCATTCGAAAATCCTCCCGAAGGCTTTGGTCGCGCTCGCCATCGATAGGCCCAAGGTCAAGATTACCAAGTCGCAGAGTATTATTGGCGAACCAAACCTCGCCGAATTGGTAACGAGTCACGTTCGTACCCAACTTTTCGACCGGGAATAGCAAAACAGGAGATGCACCTATGATGTAAACGTGCGTATTTTCGGCGGACTGAATAGTGCTGTTCTGAATTCCTCCTCCTTCACGTACAATGTCATCAACCAATCCATTGAAACTGATCAACAGCCTGGACGGAATAAGGATTCCCCTGCCCTGGGCAAATGCGTCTCCAAAGAGCTGGTTCTGAGTGGTGCCCTCAGCACTCACGCGATAAGTGGCTGTCCCACTCACTATCCCGGAAAGGCGCGGCGTATCGGCCGTGACGGTTGCTCCAAGAGAGAACAACGAACTGGCGTCGAATTCCCTGTTTGAATCGGTCTCAGCTCCGTTGTCCGTCAAAATTTCATTCAGACCCGCGCTTCCGGAAAACAAGAAGGGAGGGGCAGCCGGTTCAAGGGCCTCTTGCGCACGATTATATAAGGAAGAAGAAAAGTAGCTCGCGGTTTCCCCGCTGGCGGCTTGCGTTGCGCTTTGCAACGCGCAAAGAGCTATAGCCGCTTTCCCCCAACCCCACCTTTGGCCTTCGTCCAAAGCACCGCCCCTTAAACGGCTGTCAGGCAGCCTGTTCAGCGCTCCCATATGTGTAGCCATAGCCCCGGAACTGCTCGGTCAGAGAAGGATGAGTTTTGTTTAGAACTAGGCTGATACTCCGGCTGGCTTTGAGGACGCGCAAGGAAGCTTCAATCTGATCGCGCGCCGTTTCATGGGCAGCGACAATCAGCATTGTGTGCGCGGCCATGGCTCCCAAAATCGACGGCTCCGTGCTACTTAGGCAAGGCACAGAATCGACGATGATGATCCGCGATTTATCCTCCGCGCCTAGTTCATCAAAGAAACTACTGGTCCGAGAGCTGGACATCAGCTCCGGGATACCGTCTCGTTGATGGCCTACAGGCAACAGGTCAAGATTCGGCACATTGGTGTGAAGAAGAACGTCGTCCAATTCCACGGTATCTGTGACGACGTCCAACCATCCTAGGTTCGCAGAAACACCGAGATACTGCATCAGCGAATGACGGTACGCGTCAGCGTCGACCAGCAGAACGCGCGTCTCCTTCTCATAGGCCAGTGCGAAGGCCAAATTGGCAGCGGTGAAAGTCTTACCTTCCCCGGGTTGGGCACTCGTGACCACAACCATCCGGTTTGGCAGCCCCCCGTCACGGTTTATGTTGGCCATCAACTCACGTTTCAGCGCCCTGAATTCTTGCAGGGTGCGCGAAAGGCCGGCGGCCGGGAGAGCAATTCCATTAGCGGCGAGGCTGGCAGGACTTATTGTGACGGATTTGGAAGCTGGCTTTAAAGCCGGGGGTCTGAGCATCTTGCCAGAAGTAGACCCCTCGCTCGATTCCAAGGGTATTGGAGGTGTTCTCCCCAGCACCGGCGACGCCGGCCGTACCGCTGTAGCCGACGCACTAGTTTTGGCCGCCGGCTGCCTGAGGCGTTCCGCCGCCCGCTGGACGAGATTGGGTACGCGATCGTCCATCACCAAAAACTCTTCTGGCTAGTCGCGAAGAGCACGACGGCAGCATAGGCGACACAAAGCGATGCCGTGCCTGCCGCAAACAACCCGGACGACGCCGTCCACCTGCCCTGCGTTTTACCGCCGTGCGGCACAAGCGTGACCGCGCCAATCACCGGCAAACCGAATTCTCTCAATCCCGCCGCGGTACCAAACGTCGGATGCAATCTGGTAAGCAGAATGGGGAAGATTATCCCGGCTCCCAGTCCAGCGAGTGCCACGAGTGACAAGAGGAGCATGCGATTGGGAAAGGACGGAGAAAGGGGAACCTGCGGCGGATCGACTAGACGGAACTGGGTACGGTCGGCGCGGTCGTCGGCCGCTTGAGATAGGTTGGCCGACTCGCGGCGCTTGACTAGTTCATCGTACTGCTGCTTCAGAACTTCATAGTCACGGTCTAAGTCCTGCGACTTCGCCTGGACCTCCGGCAGCTGCGCGCTAAGCGCCTTGACGCGCGCACTCTCTGCACGGCCCTGTTCAAGTCTCGCCTTCAAAGTTGGAATTACGGTCTGAGCGTCGACAAGCTTCAGCCGCAACTGTTCGTACGTCGGGTTGGATATTTGGGTTTTGCCCGCGGCGCCCTCGCCGGACTTTTGTTTTGCGGTGAGCTCTCCCTGCAGGTCAGAGACTGTTTTCCCGGCTGCAACCACATCAGGATGTCGGTTGGTGTAAAGTAGTCGAAGATCCGCCAGGTGACGTTTGGCCTGCGCGAGGCGAACCTCTGGCGACGCAGCCACAATCTCGCCGCTGCTCGCAATCGAAGGCGCCGCACCCACGCTGAGGAGGGCCGGGACTTGCCTCAATTCAGCGGCAAGGGCATTCCGCGTCGTGACGGCGTCTTCATATTGCTGATTAAGCTGCTTGAGTTGATGCTCCATGATTTCAGGTCGCGCAACACCGCTATCCGTGAAGAACGGGGCATATTTCGTCCGGAAATCGGCTCGGCGGTGCTCCGCCTCGCGTAGCTGCTTGCCATACTGAGCAATCTGCCCGCTTAGGAATTGCCGCGCTCTGTCCATCTCCGCGCGGCTCGAACTTGCTGCCTTCTCCGCGAAAATCGTCATCAGCGCGTCGACCACATTTTTAGCAACCAGTGGACTGCTATCCGAATAGCTAACGGACACCAAATTCTGGCCATCCGTCGTCACCTTCATATGTGCTGCCAAGTCATCAACCAGTTGCTGTCGTCTAATACTGGACATGCTTGAAGGCGCGAGATTGGCCATCACAATAACTTGCTCGAGATTGGGGCGGCTGAGGAGAGTCTGGCGCAGGTAGCTTTCGCTTTCCGCCGGAGTGGTGTTGACGATCAAGCCTTTAAGAAGCGGTGTCAGCAGACCGTTTACGTCAATAAAAGCGCGCGCATCGGATTCGAAGCGCTGTGGTATCAGCACGACGCCCGCCCAACCGGCCAAGCAAGTCACCCACGCCACCGCCAAGGCAAGCCATTTACGCTTCCAGACGGTGACGATCTGTTCAAGAACCAATAGCTTGAGATTGTCCGACGATTTACGCTCTAAGGTCATACTCTGCACTCTGGACCAACTCAGAAGAAGCGTTGCGGAATAATAAGAACGTCGCCGGGCTGAAGCTGAACATTTTGACTGACGTCACCATCTCTTATCAGACTGTCCAAATGTATGTTGTAGGATTGCTGTGCGCCGCGCTCCACCCGCACGAGCACAGCACGATCCCCGTCGGCATACTTCGTCAAACCACCTACCGCTATTATGGCATCCAATAGTGTCATGTTCGAACTGAATGGAATTGCACGCGGCTGCGCCGCTTCTCCTACGATCCTGATCTGTCGGGCATACGGACCAAGAAATTGTGTGGGAGTAACGGTCACGATGGGATCGTTGACGAATGGTTTTAGTTTATCCTGGATCACCTGAGAGAGATCGCTGGGCGTTCTTCCCGCGGCAACAATTTCGCCAATAAGTGGCATGGAGATGCGTCCGTCTGGGCGCACGGGGATCTGACTACTGAGTTCGGAGTTGTGCCAGACCACAATGTTTAGCATGTCACCGGGGCCCACTCTGTAATCGCTGGACGGAGCGTATACAGATGCTGTGCTGTCAATGGGCGCAGGAGGCAGCGTTCGTTCTACACTGCACGCCGCAATGGCGGCCGCGACCACCGAAACACCAAGCAGCCGCAGGAAAATTTGTCGCAACTGAGCCCCCAAAAGCAAATGCAACGGCCTAGTGGGGCCGTCTCGTCACCGGCAGGTACCTAAAAGGCCCCATAGTCCCGACTGCACGGCGGGTGGCTTTTCTCACACGCGCCACGTAATAACAAGCGAGGCTCTGTGGTTATGGTTTCCGTACAAGTTGGTACGAAGAGCAATGAGGCGATGGAAGGGATTGGACAACGTGAGCCCAAGTCGTCTCGCCTCAGGGGACCAGCCTCGCCTTAGGATCGTCCTCTACTCGACCCTATTTCCCAGCCAATCCCGGCCAAGCCACGGGATTTTTGTGGAGAATCGTCTTCGTCAACTGCTTGCATCGGGCAATGCTGAAGCCGCAGTCGTGGCACCGGTTCCTTGGTTCCCGTTCTCGAGGGCTCTATTCGGGCCGTATGCATCCTTGGCCCGGACCCCGCGGTACGAAACCCGTTCGGGAATTCAGGTCTCCCACCCCCGCTACTTACACCTGCCAAGAGTTGGGATGTTGCTAGCTCCTTTCGCTCTAGCTGCCGGATCCTTTCCGCAAATTTTCCAGCTTCTACGCCGGTGGAATTTCGATCTTATAGACGCCCACTATTTCTATCCTGATGGCGTTGCGGCCGTACTGCTGGGGATGGTTTTGCGAAAGCCCGTCGCCATCACCGCGCGCGGCACGGACGTGAATCTGATCCCACGATATCTACTGCCCCGCCGCCTGATACAGTTTGCGGCGGCAAAGGCGGCCACAATCATCACCGTCAGCCAGGCTTTGAAGAATGCCCTGATTGAGCTTGATGTACCCCCGCACCGGATTACAGTGCTCAGGAATGGGGTGGATCTGCAACTCTTTCGCCCCAGCGATCGAAAATCTCTTCGGGCACGCTTAGGCTTTGATGGCCGCGCGCTCCTCTCGGTCGGCCATCTTATCGACCGCAAAGGTCATCATATCATCATCTCTGCGATGCCCCGGCTTAGGGACTTCAACCTAACCATAGTTGGTGAGGGGCCAGACCGCGCGGGTCTAACTGGCTTGGCGAAAAAGCTGGGCGTAACGGATCGAGTACGCTTTGTAGGCGAGGTGCCTCACGATGAGCTGTTCCAGTATTACGGCGCGGCTGATGCGCTGATCCTCGCTTCCAGCCGAGAGGGCTGGCCAAATGTGCTTTTGGAAGCAATGGCGTGCGGAACTCCAGTTGTCGCTACCCCTATATGGGGAAATCCCGAAATCGTCTCCGAACATGCTGCCGGGGTCTTGATGCATGATCGCACTCCGGAAGCTTTGGCAGATGCTGTAGAGGGTTTGTTCCAATCCTTGCCTGATCGCTGCACGACCCGAGCATTTGCGGAGCGGTTTAGCTGGGACTCAACGTCGGCAGGCCAGCTAGAGATTTTCAGAGAGATCTCAGCGCGACGCAACAATGAAGCGTCAGGAAGCGGCCCGGGATAGTTACGTCCCGCCCTCGGACGAGATCCGGTACAAATTCGCAAAAGCGGCCAGCATTACGGAGATGTCATATTCTTGTTCAACTTTGAGCCTGTTGGCTTCCCCCACGCGAAGCCTCAATTCGGGGTCCCTCAGTACCCGAACCACTGCCGAAGCGAGTTCCGCGGCTCGTGGCGGTGTGATCAGCTGTCGGTTTTCGCTGGCTACCATCGCTCTGATGTCACCCACATCCGTGGAAACAACTGGAAGACCCGCGGCCATGGCCTCGAGCACCGTATATGGCATCTGCTCCGTATCGGAGCTGAGCGCGAAGACATCGAAATCATAGTAGTTGAGCGTGGGATCCGCCACATACCCGACAAATGAGACTGAGGACTGCATGCCACTGGCCATCACCATGCTTTCGAGAACCGCACGTTCGGGGCCGTCTCCCACAATTATCAGCTTGCAGCGTAGCTGAGAGCGGACCTCCGCAAAGGTCCTGATGAGCCGAGCAATGTTTTTTTCGGCGCGAAGTGCTGCCACGGTGCCGATGACGAGATCGCGGTCAGGCGGCTCCCCACGAGTTCGGTTGGGAAACCGAGCGCTATCGATCCCGTTTGGAATATAGTGCAACCTGCAGGGAGGAATACCCCACGAAGATTCCGCAACTTGCTTAAGCCCAAGAGAGGGCACAACTACCTGGCTCTTACCTAGCACAAGGCGACGAAACATCATTCGCCGCCTCTTCATACGGAACGCCTCGTCGGGGCCAAATCCATCTTCGATATGCACGTGACGAAGACCGTGCCACCGAGCAGGCAGTGCCCAGTCCACGGTACCCCAATTGTGAGAGACAATGTAGTCAGGCTGAACCGCTTTGATGATCTTGCCGAAGTCACGCAACCTGGAGGGGAGATCGTTGTTAGGGGCGATCCGTAAGGGTTGGATTTCCACGTCGGCCTTGATCCTGTCTAGCGACGAATAGTCTCCATTCATGGAAACGATCACGTGGCGTAGTGAACGCGAGAAATGGTTGGCCAGGCGAACCAGCCTCGTCTGTGCTCCCCCGCTGCCAAAGGCGTAGAATGCATGAAGCAGCAACGGCTTGTAGCGAACTGAGGCGGATAAATTCGAAGAACGGGTCATTCACAAAATTGGCATGGCTGGTTCGGATTTTACTCCCGTTCGAACGAGAGCGGATTTACCTTTGCACACAACGAGCTTTGACTTAAGCGGTGCTGGTGCAGTATCGGTCATAGATCGTGTGTCACTGCGCTAGACTACGGCGCGGCGCCACGGCGTTGCTGCGGGGGCGCCAGTTTTGTGTGGTATTGCTGGAACATTTGATTTTTCGGGCTTGAGCCGCGTCGGACGCCGTGCAATCCCCATGACAGAGGCACTCGCCCATCGGGGTCCCGATGCGGAAGGCTACTACTTCGACGAACATGTCGGGCTCGGTCACCGTCGGCTCGCGATTATTGATTTGGCGTCCGGCCACCAGCCGATGTTCAACGAAGACAAATCCATTGTTCTTATTTTTAACGGCCAGATCTACAATTATCAGGCGCTCCGCACCGAACTAGCTCGCGCCGGCCACCATTTCCGCACAGAAAGCGATACAGAAGTCATTATCCGTGCCTGGGAGGAATGGGGCCCGGAGAGCGTGAAACGTCTTCGAGGCATGTTTGCCTTTGCACTGTATGACAAGAAATCTCCCTTGCTGTTCTTGGCGCGCGATCGCCTCGGAAAAAAGCCGCTCTACTACTCCGTGTTAGGTAACGGCGAACTCATCTTCGCGTCAGAGCTGAAAGCTCTACTGGTTCATCCGTTCTTCCGACGCCAACTGGACCCGGTGTCGATAGACCGATATTTCGCGTTCGGCTACATTCCGGAACCGAACACTGTTTATCGAAACGTGTTCAAATTGCCTGCCGCCCACACACTAGAATTTCGTCAATCGGGTGAGCGTCCGAAACCAATCCGATACTGGCGATTGTCGGCACAAAGTACTCCTTGTAGTGAAGTGGACGCAGCGCGGGAGTTGATCGCTCGGCTTGATGAGGCCACCCGGATCCGGTTGATGTCGGAGGTACCGCTTGGAGCGTTCCTATCTGGGGGTGTCGATTCGAGCGCCGTCGTATCGTCCATGGCACGTCAAACACATTCGCCGGTCAAAACATTTGCACTCGGGTTCAATGATGAAGAGCAAGACGAACTCCACCACGCCAGACGCATCGCGGACCGCTACGGCACCCAGCATGTCGAGGGAAGTGTTAACGTTGATCCACTTTCCACATATTTGCATCAGGCCGCCGTGTTCGATGAGCCATTTGCCGATAGCTCATCCGTCCCCACATTAGAAGTATGCAGGCTAACGCGGCAGCGCGTGACGGTCGCTCTATCCGGCGATGCTGGTGACGAGCTTTTTGCTGGCTATCGCAGGTATAGCTGGCTAGCACGGACCGAACGGATGAGGCGGGCCATCCCCGCCCAGATCCGGCGGCCGTTGTTCGGAACGCTCGGTGCGCTCTATCCAAAGCTCGATTGGGCACCCCAATGGCTGCGCGCGCGCACGACATTCAGCGAAATCGCTGTCTCTACGACTGAAGGCTACTTCCGCTCCTTGTGCAAGGTGCCCGATGAAATGCGGCATGCAATCTTTTCGGGCAACATCCGGCAAGCTATCGCCGGGCAACATCCTGCTGAAGTAATCGCAGCAAGTATGGAAGAGGCTGAAAGCGACGATCCTGTGACCTGTGCTCAGTACGCCGATCTGATGACCTATCTTCCGGGGGATATTCTCACAAAGGTGGACCGCTGCAGTATGTCAGTTTCGCTGGAGGTCCGCGCTCCCATGCTCGATCACGAATTGGTCGAGTGGGCATTCACGCTGCCATCAAAGCTGAAGCTGACGGCAGGGGAAAGCAAATACATTCTGAAACGCGCACTTGAGCCCTTCGTCCCGAAGGAAAATCTTTATCGAACAAAACAGGGCTTTGCGACCAATCTTGCAGCGCATTTCCGCAAACATAGCACTCGTATATCGGACGCGCTAACGCGTGGAGTGATGGCCGATAGCGGCTTGTTTAATGTTGCAGCGATCGAAACGATTCATCGGCGACACAATTCGGGCCTGGAGGATCATAGTCAGGCACTATGGTCCCTTCTGATGTTTAGCGGGTTCCTCAGTGAGGTGCACTTCGGACCTGCAGCAACCCGACCAGCCTTGCGGGACGCTATCGCGTGAGCCGCACCCGCTTGGAGTTGTACCTGCGGGTTCAAGTGCGATGAAAATTCTATATCACCACCGGGTCCGATCTAGGGATGACGGTCAGTCCGTCCATCTGGAGGAACTGATTGAGGCGCTACGAGAGCTCGAACACTCGGTCCGCCTAGTAGGTCCCCGCGCGTTTGAACAAGACGCGTTCGGGTCCGAACCGCATCGCCTTCAAAACGCCCGATCTCTGATTCCGCCGGCGATGTACGAGATTCTGGAACTCGGCTATAACTTGGTCGCGTTTATCCGCCTGCTAGCGGTTACGATCCGATTCCGCCCAGATGTCATTTACGAACGTTATAATCTCTACAGTCTAGCGGGAGTCTGCGTAAGCAAACTGCTTAGCCTGCCGCTCCTATTGGAAGTGAACGCGCCCCTCGCGGAGGAGCGGGCTAGCTTTGGTGGGTTGGCGTTCTCAAGATGGGCCCGGGCTCTGGAAAATTGGACATGGCGGAGTGCCACAGTGGTTTTGCCGGTCACAACCGTCCTTGCCGGACATGTGGAGCGCGGAGGTGTTCCCCGCCACAAGATTCACGTCGTGCCGAACGCGGTCAACCTTACCAAATTCGCCCATGCCCCCGACGCCACCCGTAGCAAAGAGTCCACTGGCCTCTCCGGCAAGGTGGTCGTTGGCTTTATAGGCTTTGCGCGTCCCTGGCATGGACTGGAAGCGATCATCGAGCTTCTTGCACACCCCGATACTCCACAGGATTTGCATGCGCTGATTGTCGGCTCCGGACCTTCCATTGAAGGCCTCAAAAAGCGTGCAGCCGAACTCTCTGTCTCTCAGAAAGTGACTTTTGCGGGGCTAGTAGATCATGCGAAAATACCAACCTATTTGGCAGCCTTTGATGTTGCACTGGTGCCTAGCTGCGTTGACTATTGCTCTCCGCTGAAGCTCTTTGAGTACATGATCTTGGGAAAGGCCATAGTGGCGCCGGATCAATTAAACATCCAAGAGATTTTGACACACGGCCTCACCGCACTCCTTTTTTCACCCAAAGTGCCGAGCTCCATGAGCAGTGCCGTACAGATTCTCGCGACGGATTCGGACCTACGAAACCGGATCGGGACTGCTGCAAGGTCCTTGATCTTTTCACGCGGGTTTACATGGAAGCACAACGCGGAACGAGTGACAGAATTTGCACGACGCGCAGCAATGGATAGGGCTGAGCCCGTTGCCCAATGAACCTGTACGACTCTGGTGTGTTCCTACAGCCGCCTCCTGAACTCGAACCGGTTTTCGCCTCGACAAGTCCGCTCTCCTTCTTTCTCCTTCCTGAATGGTTCTGGCTGATCCACCAGTATGGATTAGCCGGAAAAAGCCAGCTCAAACTGGCGGCGGATGAAAAGCTGGGCATCGGACTCGCGCTGCTGCAAACTGGGAGGTCGCGAACGCGAGGCTGCACAAACCTTTATACCTGCGAATATGACCTGCTGGGCTGCGATCTGGAGCCCAAGCGAATGTGTGCTTTTGCAAGAGATTGCGCGGTTCAAATCCCGATTGACGTCATTCGTCTCGAAGGCATACATGTAGACTCCGCGTCGTTTGAAGCCTTCCAAAGCGGTTTCCGTAGCGCGGGCTTGGTAGTCAAATCGTATTTTGGCTGGGGTACCTGGTTTGAAGATACCAGGGAACTCACGTTCGCCGACTACATCGACGGTAGGCCTGCCATCTTAAGAAACACCTGGAAACGGAAACTTCAGGCGCTGAAGCGGTCCAGTTTCCAGATTAGGGTTCTGCAAGCCGGCGAGGACCCTAGTGCGTTTTTCGCGGCTTACGAAACAGTCCACACCTCTAGCTGGAAGGGGCCAGAGCCCTTTCCCAGATTTCTAAGGCACGCCGTCCGTCTTGCCGCCGAAAAAGGGGCGCTTCGCATGGGAGTCTTGACCATCGACCAAGTACCTGCGGCCGCGCAGTTCTGGTTTTTGTGGCATGGCCGCGCCGTCATCTTCAAACTCGCGTATGATTCCCGCTTTGCGCAGTTTTCTCCAGGAACTGTACTGACCATGCATATGATGCAATCGGTGCTCGAAAAGGATCGACCGCACGAAATCAGCTTCGGACGAGGAGATGACCCCTACAAAAAGCTTTGGTTCTCCCGGCGCCGCGAACATTGGGGCATAGAAGCTGCTAACCCACGCACCGCTATTGGTTTCGTGAAGGCAACTCCGCTGTTGGCCGCTCTCTCTCGCGATGCCGTTCTACGCAAATTCCGGAGCCGCTTCATTTCTAGGTGAAATAAAGCGCTATTGCACTAGTTTCCTTCGGTGCTCCGGCATAGAAACCATAATGTATCCGGCCCCGTTGTGCTTACTTGGGGGTTGTGAAACAAGAGTACTTTGTACCTCTACGCTGCTGTCAAATTAAACTAAGCGTACAGGTATGCGTGGGGGGCGTCATGTTACCTGAACAAGCTCTAGGCGGTTATGGCGCGTCCGCGCTTTCAAGAATGACCAACGCTTTCACTGTGGACGTGGAGGACTATTATCAAGTAGAGGCGTTCAAGTCGGTTGTCCCGGCAAATCAATGGGACCGCTGGCCACAACGAGTCGTAGCTAACACGGACCGCGTGCTCCGAATCCTCGAATCCACAAACACACATGGCACATTTTTCGTCTTAGGTTGGGTGGCAGAGCGGTTCCCCGACCTCGTCCGCCGTATCTCAGCGGCCGGGCACGAGGTCGCAAGCCATGGTTACGGGCATCAACCGGTACACGCCCAGACCAAGGCTGAATTTCGTAATGATGTCCGCCGAGCCAAGAACATTCTCGAAGAATGCACGGGAAAGGCCGTCGCAGGTTATCGTGCACCGACGTTTTCTATACGCCGTTCTAATTGGTGGGCGTATGAGATTCTCGCTGAAGAAGGGCACGCCTATAGCTCAAGCATTTATCCAATCTCGCATGACCTGTACGGTATCCCCGATGCGCCTGCCGTTCCATTTCATCCGCTAAAGGACAGCACGCTCCTCGAAATCCCAATCGCTACGATCCGCTTTCTCAAGAAAAACCGACCCTGCGGTGGAGGCGGATACTTTCGTCTTCTCCCATACGCGATCTCCCGTTGGTCCATTCGTCGAGCCAATGCGCTCGAGGGTGCACGGTGCGTATTCTATTGCCACCCTTGGGAATTCGATCCGGACCAGCCCAGGATGTCGTCGGCGTCAATGAAGGCGCGTGTACGGCACTATCTCAATATCGGCATGATGGAGGGTAGGGTTGCGAGGTTGCTGCGCGATTTTGCGTGGTCGAGAATGGACGCGCTCTTTCTCGGAACCGCGACTCACTAACACGAGCCGATGAAGACCCTCTCTATAGTAGAAGGCTGCGAAGCGAAGGGATGGGACCAGTACGTCCTCGAGCATCCCCTTGGCACATTTTTTCATTTGCGCGGCTGGCATGACGTGATTGGGCGCGCGTTCGGACACAAGACGCCTTACCTCGCTGCAATGGGACCTAGCGGCATACGTGGGGTGCTGCCGCTCACCCATGTAAAAAGCTTTCTTTTTGGAAGCTCCCTGATTTCGAATGCCTTTTGCGTTCAAGGCGGAATAATCGCCGATGATCCCGAGACCGCCGATGCATTAAGAAATCGCGCCATAGATATCGGCGCGCGTGTCGGCGCGGGTTCGATCGAATTCCGGTCGGCAGGCGTGGATAGCTGGATTGCGCGCGACGACAGGTACGCAGTGTTCCGCCGTCCCATAGAAGCAGACGATGAAAAAAATCTGAAGGCAATTCCAAGGAAGCAGAGGGCCGTCCTGCGCAAAGCAATTGACAGGCCGTTGAAAGCGGAAAATGACGAAAGCGTCGACAGGCTACACGCGGTCTACGCCGAGAGCGTCCGCCGGCTGGGGACACCCGTTTTCTCCCGCAGCTATTTCCGACTTCTGAAACAACGATTTGAGCACGCGTGCGACATCGTAACAGTAATTTGTGATCGGGAGCCAATTGCTTCGGTCATGAATTTCTATTTTCGCGAACAGGTTTTGCCTTACTACGGCGGGGGCCTTGAGAAGGCACGGGGACTCGGTGGAAACGATTTTCTGTATTGGGAGGTGATGCGGCGCGCTGCAAGCCGGGGCTACACTCTCTTTGACTTCGGTCGCAGTAAAATTGATTCTGGCGCCTATCACTTCAAGAAGAATTGGGGATTTCAGCCAGAACCGCTCCGGTATTCCTATTTGCCACTTCGTGACGGCAAATTGCCGGACGTTAATCCGATGAATCCAAAATACGGCCTGGCAACCAAGCTGTGGCGCAGATTGCCTTTGCCCGTGACCAAACTAATAGGTCCGGTAATCGTCCGGGGCATCGGATAGTGCGCGGCCTTTTGTTCCTTGCCCATCGCATCCCTTATCCACCGGACAAGGGAGATCGCATTCGCTCGTTTCACATTCTCCAACACCTTGCGTCGCGTTTTAGGATCTATTTGGGCTGCTTTTCTGATGGGGACGTGCAGCAGCAGAGCGTCAAAGCGCTTGGAGCCCTGTGTGCGGAAGTATTCTGTCTAGCACTGCCACCGCGGAAAAAGTACTTCGCGACCTTCCGAGCGTCCGTCCGGAACACCTCAATTTCCGAACAGATCTATTTCGACGTGCGCATGGCTCGTTGGGTTCGTGACAAAATTGCCCAAACGGATGTCCACGACGCGTTGATCTTTTGCTCGGCAATGTTTCCTTACCTCCGCGATTTTAGAGGTCAGCTACGCCTAGTTACCGACCTCGTCGACGTCGATTCTCAGAAATGGGCGGAATATGCTCGCTCATCTTTCTGGCCACTGTCTGCCATATACCACCGCGAGCAGCGCAAGTTGTTCGAACTGGAGACGAATGCCGTCGAAGAGTCCGACACTGCACTGTTCGTGTCTCGCGCAGAGGCTAACTGTTTTGCGAGGCTCGCACCTGCGCTGAGGCCCAGAGTGAGATCGTTGGAGAATGGAGTTGATCTAGCGCACTTCAATAAAGGTATTCTACACCCCAACCCCTTTCCAAGAACCGTCACTCCCATAGTGTTCACTGGGATGATGAATTACTGGCCGAATGCGGATGCAGTAAATTGGTTTGCGCGAGAGGTAATGCCGCGGTTCCAAAGGATCAAAAAGTCCGCTGAATTCTGGATTGTCGGTGCAGAGCCGAATGCCGGTGTGAGACAGCTCTCGCGACTCAACGGTGTACGCGTTACGGGAGCAGTGGCGGACGTGCGTCCTTACCTCGCTCATTCGGCATGTGTGGTGGCGCCGCTGCGCATAGCGCGCGGAATTCAAAACAAGGTTCTTGAGGCGATGGCGATGGCTAAAGTGGTCATTGTCACGCCACAGGCCCTTGAGGGGCTGTCCGCGGTCCCCGACCGCGAACTTTTGGTGGCCAGTACGCCTGAGGACTTCTTGCGGCACCTGTCGGAGAGCCTTTCGGGAAAGTACGACGGGATGGGTGCCTTGGCACGCACCAGAGTAGAAAAAGACTATGAGTGGCCACAAAAAATGGCCCTGTTGGATGACATTCTCGCTAAACCCCTTCCGCATTGCAGCGGCAATACCGAAGAGTCGACCGAGCTTGTGCGATGACCGCAAGTACTGTTTTCAGCAGGCTTCGCATTCCGCCCTCGGTCCTTTGGGTGGGCGGACTAATGACGGGCTGCCTCATATTTGTGGGGCTTCTGTTTCCCCGGGCTGCCGGCGGCGCAATCCGCGTTTGGATCGGCTCGCCTACGTATAACCATTGTTTCCTTGTTCTTCCGCTCAGCCTTTTTCTGATCTGGCAGCGCCGAGATCGAACCGGGCTACTGGAGATTTCCCCCAATCCTTGGTGGATCCTCCTTATCTCGGGGCTCTCCATATTGTGGCTGCTTACGGCCGCCGTGGGGGTGCTTGAGGCACAACAGTTTGTTGTACTGACGATCACAGAGGCGATGCTCTTAACTGTGCTGGGTCTTCAGACCTATCGAAAGTTCCTCGCGCCGTTCCTTTATCTGTATTTTTTGATTCCCACCGGCGCATTCCTCGTGCCATGGTTGCAGGACTTCACAGCGCGATTTTCCGTGGCAGGACTGCACCTGCTGGGAATACCAGTTTTTTCGACTGGAGCCGTAATTGAAATCCCGGCAGGTACGTTCGCCGTTGCAGAAGCCTGTGCTGGCTTGCGATTCCTGGTTGCGGCGGTGGCATTTGGGACCTTCTTCGCCATACTAAATTTCGAAAGCTGGTGGCGGCGCGGGTTGTTCGTCGCGCTTTCAATTGTGGTCCCGATAGTCGCGGGAAAG
>JADMIO011285621.1_pt1 | contig 41300 bp, 40 predicted proteins | sample 8958161 | NCBI WGS metagenome assembly JADMIO01 (sample SAMN16585339, study PRJNA669376) | soil metagenome | isolation source: Crop rotation soil | place: USA: Cullars Rotation, Alabama | collected 2011 | reverse complement strand
GGTTTGCCCGGCGGCTGCTCGCCCGCCTCGCGATCGCACAGGCGCGCTAGAGAGCGCGGACGATTTGGCGGTCGCGCTCGTAGGAGAGCACCGCCGCCACATGCTCGAGCGGGACCCAGCGCGCCTCGTCGATCTCGTTGGCAGCCCGGAGGGCCCCGCCGACGGGCGTCATCACCCAGTAGCGGACGATCTTCGGCCGACCCCGCCCATCGATGTACCGGGAGCTCGGGAGCTCGTCGCCGAGTGTGCACCAGAGGCCGGTCTCCTCCTCGACCTCGCGGATCGCGCACTCCTCGTCGCTTTCGCCGGCGTGCGCCTTCCCTTTCGGCAGCGTCCAGTCGTCGTACTCGGGACGGTGGACGAGCACCAGGGCCCCGTCTTGCAGAACTGCGCCGCCCGCCGCCCGGATCACCGGTAGGCCCTGCGGCCTGCGCGTGCGAGGCTGTTCCATGCACCGGGGAAGGCTCGCCTGGCGCTCTTCTTGCGACGGCGCTGGCGCTCGATCAGCCGGCCGGCGGCGAGGCCGGTCTTGCCGCCGCCGCGGCGGGCGAGCACGCGGAGGCGCTCCTCGGCGACGCAGGCGTCCTGGTGGTCGCCGATCACGTCCTGCACCGCCTTGGCGCACTCGAGGAACCGCGTTCCCGGCTTTCCGAGGACCGGTGCCGCAAGCTCGGCCGCATAGCGCGCACGCTTGGTGTCGATGCGGACCTCGTGCAGCGCGTCGTCCCCGGGCTGCTTGCCGAGGGCCTTGACCGCGCGGCGGAGGCGCGCAAACTCGCGGGCAGCGATCTCCTGGAGAGGCGTGGCGATCTCGCCGGCCGGCGCCCCGTGGGCGCTCTCGAGTACATCGAGCAGTCGGAAGTACCGGGGGGTGCCCATCGCAGCGAGCAGCTCGACCCGACCCACGTCGCGCTCGGCGCTCAGCCGGGCTCGAATGCGCCGGAAGGCGCGGACGTCGTCCCCTTCGAGCGTCGCCGCCGCATCCTCGTCGAGGTGCTCGAGCAGGACGTCGAGGTCGCGCACCGGCCCGAGCAGCGCACCAAGCCAGCCCAGCTCGCGGCGAAGGCCGTCCGCCCAGTCGGGATCGACGAGCCCCTTCGCCGCTCGCAGGAGCGCACGCGCCCGCCTGGTTGCGACGCGGAGCTGGTGCACGGCTTCGGGATCGCGGCCCAGGCGGACGCCGGGATCCGTGGCCAGGGCGGTCTCGTACTGCACGGCGAGCAGCCGGCGCAGCCTCGTGAGTGGCTCGCCGTCGTCCGGGGGTGGCTCCGGCTCCGGGAAGAGCTGTGCGAGGATGGCCGCTCCGTCCCACTGGCGCGCGCCCGATGCACGCAGCTTCTTCGCGATCGTGTCCAGGTCGGCGTTCTCCGCCCGCGTTGAGGCGACCGCCTGCGCAGACCGGCCGGCGACGCGTCCGCCGACGAGAGCTGCGGTGGTCTCCACCGCCACCTCCACGCGCGCACGCAGCGGACCGAGGGCGACGCCCTCGCGGACGGTTCGCAGCTGGGCGACGGGCTCCGCGTCCGCATCCCGTAACGACGCGCTGAGCAGCCGGCGGAAGCCGCCCGGCAGTGTTCGGCCGCCGCGCTCTTCGAGCTCGCCCGTGCCGTTGTCGGCCGGAATCGCGAGCTCCCAGGTGGCACTGCGGCTCTCGACGCGCCGGCGAAGCGTGATCCCGGCCCGAAGGAGCCGGTGGCCCGGCGTGTCGTAGTAGGTGTACGTGAACGTCCGCCTGGTGAGCGGCCGGCCACGGAGAGCGGGCAGCGCGAAGCCGGGATCCACGTCGAACCGGACCTCGCGTTCGGGGGCGGCTTTCACCCGATCGATCGTAGTGCGGTCAGCGGTATTTGCGCCGCAGCCGCTGGAAATCGCGCCGGTAGAGGATCGTGCAGACCTCGCCATAGTGCTCGCGCAACTTGCGCACCTTCTGGTTCTTCTTGTTGGTGTTCGCCTGCTTCATCTCCGTGCACTCGATGTAGGCGTCTGCCTCGGGGAGATAGAAGTCGGGCGTGAAGGCCTGGTGGACCGTGCCGTCCGGGCCGACCTCGAGGGGAAACGTGCGGGGCTCGTACTCCCACTCGATCCCGTTCTCGTCGAGCAGCTCGGCCAGCTCCTCCTCGGCCGGATGGGCGAAGTTCGGTGGCTCCTTCCCGCGGTAGTACCGGAACCGCATACCTCGGTAGTACCCGTGTTGGCTAGGCGGGCAAACGGCCTGCTCTCTCCGTCTTTTCGCGGAGGCGGCGGGCATGCGCAGCGGTGAGCTGGCCGGGCTTCAGCCGCCACCGCCAGTTGCCCTTCGCCGTGCCCGGCATGTTCATGCGCGCCTCGCTGCCCAGCCCGAGCACGTCCTGCGCCTGGATCAGCGACAGTGCCGCGCGCGAGGAGAGCGTCGCCTCGATCAGCTCCCAGCTCGGCTCCTTCCCGGAAAACCCGGTCGCGCGGCGCACCCGCGCGGGGAGCGTGCGCCACCAGCCGGCGGCGGTGTCGACATCGTGTGTCCCCGCGTAGACGACCGCCTGCTCCTCGTGGTTCTCGAGCCGGTGCGGGTTGTCCGGCGGGCCGTCGAAGCCGAACTGCATGACGACCATCCCCGGCATGCCGAGTTCGCGTCGCACCTGCTCCACCCGCGGCGTGATCACCCCGAGGTCCTCGGCGACGAGCGGCAGCGGCCCGAGCTCGCGCTCCGCTGCCCGGAAGAGCTCCGCGCCGGGCCCACGCCGCCAGTGGCCGTGGCGCGCGGTCTTGTGCCGCTCCGGCACTGCCCAGTACGCGACGAATCCGCGGAAGTGGTCCATGCGCGTCATGTCGCACAGCTCGAAGGTGCGGCGCAGGCGCTCGATCCACCAGCGGTACCCCTCGCGGCGCAACGCACCCCAGTCGTAGAGCGGGTTGCCCCAGTGCTGGCCGGCGGCGCTGAGCACGTCGGGCGGCGCGCCCGCGACGAACCCGTGCTGGAAGAGCTCGGGATGCGCGGCCTCGTCGGCGCCGCCGCGGGCGACGTAGATCGGCACGTCGCCGAAGATCCGGACGCCGCGCTCGGCTCCGTAGCGCCGCAGGGCACTCCACTCGCGGTCGAAGCGCACCTGGTCGGCGATCGCACCGCGTCCGGCGAAGGCCAGCCAGTCGCCGATCCAGTACCGCTGCCGCTCGACGAAGGCCTCGAGCTCGTCCGCCGTGACCTTCGCGTCGGGCTTCTCGAGGTACCCGGGCCAGGCGGCGAACGCGGAGGAGCTCGCGTACGGCGAGCCGGTGCCATCGGGAGGCCCGAGCGGCAGGATCGCCCACCAGGACTGGCCTGCGGCGGCGAGCCAGTCGACGAACCGGAACGCCTCCCGGCCGAGACGTCCGCCCGGCAGGGAGGAGACGTGCAGCAGGACGCCGCTGGATCGCTGAATCTGCATACGGTTTGAGGCTTGCCGAACCCTGAAAGCTGACGCTACGTCATGTCTTTACCCCAGAACAGGCCACCCCGCATCCAGATCGAGGACGTCTGGCCCCAGGTCGACTGCGGCCGCTACCCGGTCAAGCGGTCGATCGGGGACGAGGTCGAGGTCTGGGCGACGATCTTCCGCGACGGGCACGAGGTGCTCGGTGCCGCCGTGCGGTACCGCGCGCCCGGGCAGTCGCAGTGGCAGGAGGCGCCGATGGCGGCTCAGGGAAACGACCGCTACGTCGGGCGCTTCCACGTCACGGAGCTCGGCCGCTGGGAATTCACCGTCCAGGCGTGGGTCGACCGGCTCGCGTCGTTCCGCGACGAGCTGCGCCGCAAGGTCGAAGGCGGCCAGACCGACCTGGCGAGCGAGCTGCAGGAGGGCGCCGCGCTGATGAAGGTGCTCACGCTCGACGTCGACGCCGCCCTCGCCTCCACACTGAAGGACCGGCACGAGGCGACGCAGCTCCTCCGGACGCTCGGCGTCGACTGCGACCGCGAGATCGCGCGGTTCGGCGCCTGGTACGAGCTTTTTCCGCGCTCGTTCGGCGGGTTCAAGGGTGTCGCGAAGGTGCTCCCCGAGCTGGCGAAGCTGGGGTTCGACGTCGTCTACCTGCCGCCGATCCATCCGATCGGGAAGACGAACCGCAAGGGCCCGAACAACACGCTGATCGCCGGCCCGAACGACCCGGGCAGCCCGTGGGCGATCGGGGGCGAGGAGGGCGGCCACACGGCGGTCAACCCCGAGCTCGGGACGATCGACGACTTCGACCGCCTGATCGCGGCGGCGAAGAAGGCCGGCATCGAGATCGCGCTCGACTTCGCGATCCAGTGCTCGCCCGACCACCCATGGCTGAAGGAGCACCCGGAGTGGTTCCACCGCCGCCCGGACGGGACGCTGAAGTACGCGGAGAACCCGCCGAAGAAGTACCAGGACATCTACAACGTCAACTTCGACAGCGAGGACTGGCAGGGGTTGTGGGCGGCGCTCCGCGACGTCGTCCTCCACTGGGTCGGCCACGGTGTGCGGATCTTCCGGGTGGACAACCCGCACACCAAGCCGCTGCCCTTCTGGGAGTGGCTGATCGCCGAGGTGCGCGCGGTCGACCCGGGGGTCGTCTTCCTCGCCGAGGCGTTCACCCGGCCCGCGATGATGGCCGCGCTCGCGAAGGCCGGCTTCAGCCAGTCCTACACGTACTTCACCTGGAAGAACACGCGCGCCGAGCTGATCGAGCTCATGACCGAGCTGACGCGGACGGAGTGGCCGCAGTACTACCGGCCGAACTTCTTCGCGAACACGCCGGACATCCTTCACGAGTACCTGCAGCGCGGCGGTCGCCCGGCGTTCGAGGCGCGGCTCGTCCTCGCCGCCACCCTCTCGCCGACGTACGGGATCTACTCGGGCTACGAGCACTGCGAGAACACGCCCGTACGCGAGGGCAGCGAGGAGTACCTCGACTCGGAGAAGTACGAGGCGAAGGCGCGGAAGCTCGACGGCCTGCTCCTCCCGCTCGTGAAGACGTTGAACACGATCCGCCGCGAGAGCGCCGCGCTCCAGCGGCTCGAGGGCATCGACTTCCTCGAGACCGAGAACGAGAACCTGTTCGCCTTCGTCCGCCGCGCGCTCGACGACGTCGTGATCGTCGTCGTCAACCTCGACCCCCGCTCTGCGCAGGAGGGCGTCGCCGTCGTCCCGGTCTCGCTCGGCCTGCCGCCGGCGTACTCCGCCGACGAGCTGCTCTCCGGCACGACGTTCCACTGGCGGATCGGGCGCAACTTCGTCCGACTCGAGCCCGGCCAATCACACATTCTTTCGGTTCATGTCTGAGCAGCCCGGCCACTGGTTCGAGTCCGACCCGCTGTGGTTCAAGCACGCGGTGTTCTACGAGATCCACATCCGCGGCTTCCACGACGGGAACGACGACGGCTCCGGCGACTTCCGCGGGCTGATCGACAAGCTCGACTACCTGCAGTGGCTCGGGATCGACTGCATCTGGCTGCTGCCGATGTACGTCTCGCCCCTCCGCGACGGCGGGTACGACATCGCCGACTTCTTCCAGATCCATCCCGACTATGGGACGGTCGACGACTTCCGCGCCTTCGTCGAGGCGGCGCATCAGCGTGGCATGCGCGTGATCGCCGACCTCGTCATGAACCACACCTCGAGCGACCACCCGTGGTTCCAGGAGTCCCGCTCGAGCCGCGACAACCCGAAGCACGACTGGTACGTGTGGTCGGACGACCCGGAGCTCTACAAGGAGGCCCGGATCATCTTCGTCGACACCGAGCCGTCGAACTGGACCTGGGACCCGGTGCGCGAGCAGTACTACTGGCACCGCTTCTTCTCGCACCAGCCCGACCTGAACTTCGACAACCCCGAGGTGCAGGAGGCGATGCTGAACGTGCTGCGCTTCTGGCTCGACCTCGGGATCGACGGCTACCGGCTCGACGCGATCCCGTACCTCTACGAGCGGCCCGGGACGAACGGCGAGAACCTGCCGGAGACGCACGAGTACCTCAAGAAGGTGCGGGCCGCGGTCGACGCGAGCTACCCGGACAAGGTGCTCCTCGCCGAGGCGAACCAGTGGCCGGAGGACGTCGTCGACTACTTCGGCGACGGCGACGAGTGCCACATGTGCTTCCACTTCCCGGTCATGCCGCGCATGTTCATGTCGGTCCGGCGCGAGGACGCGTCGCCGATGTACGAGATCCTCGAGCGCACGCCGGCGATCCCCGACAACGCGCAGTGGGGCCTGTTCCTGCGCAACCACGACGAGCTGACCCTGGAGATGGTCACCGACGAGGAGCGGGACTACATGTATGCCGAGTACGCGAAGGACCCGCGGATGAAGCTGAACCTCGGGATCCGTCGCCGGCTGGCGCCGCTCCTCGACAACGGCCGGGACGAGATCGAGCTGATGAACGCAATTCTGTTCTCGCTTCCGGGGTCGCCCGTCCTGTACTACGGAGACGAGATCGGCATGGGCGACAACGTCTACCTCGGCGACCGCGACGGCGTCCGCACCCCGATGCAGTGGACGGGTGACCGCAACGGCGGGTTCTCGCGCGCCGACTTCGCCCAGCTGTACCTGCCGCCGCTGATGGACCCCGTCTACGGCTTCCAGGCGGTGAACGTCGAGGCGCAGCTCCGAACCCCCACGTCGCTCCTTCGCTGGGTGCACCGCTTCATCGCCCTGCGGAAGGAGCACCCCGTCTTCGGGCTCGGCACGTACGAGCCCCTCCGCCCGGAGAACACGAAGATCTTCGCGCACGTGCGCCGGTACGCCGACGAGGTGATCCTCTGCGTCCACAATCTCGCGCGCTCGGCGCAGGCCGTCGAGCTCGACCTCGCGGAGTTCGAAGGGTGGCTCCCGGAGGAGATGCTCGGGCGCACGACGTTTCCCAGAATCGGATCCCTGCCATATCTCCTGACACTGGCCCCTCGCGGCTGGTTCTGGTTCTCGCTGAGGAGAGAGGAATGAGATCGCCGTCCCAACTGACCGAGCACGAGCTCGTCGAGTACATCGCGCAGCAGCGCTGGTACGGCTCGAAGGGCCGCGAGGTCGCGGGCGCGTCGGTCGTCGACTGCGCCGAGCTGCCCGGCGCGCTGATCGCCCTCGTCGAGGTTCGCTTCCCCGAGGGGACGCACGAGACGTACCAGCTCGTCACCGGCGACGAGCTCGACGGCCTCCACGAGCCGCAGGTGGCGCGCGAGCTCGTCCACCTGCTCCGCGCGGGGCGGCCGCAGGCGACGAACGGCGAGGGGATGCTCGAGTTCGGCTCCGTCGAGGGCTTCGCCGGCCTCGGCGCCGAGCTCCGCGAGTCGCGCGTGATCGGCAGCGAGCAGTCGAACAGCTCGATCGTGTTCGACGAGGACGCGATCCTCAAGGTCTACCGCCGTCTCGAGGCAGGGATCAACCCCGAGCTCGAGATGCTGCGCTTCCTCACCGAGCACGGCTTCGAGCAGATCGCGCCCCTCGGCGGGTGGTACTCGTACCGCGGCCGCCAGATCGAGGCCACGCTCGGGATCCTGCAGCAGTTCGTCCCGACCGGGCAGGACGGCTGGGAGCTCGCCCTCGACGAGCTGCGTGACGCGCCGGACGCATTCCTCGCGCGGCTCCGGCGCCTCGGCGAGGTGACGGGCGAGATGCACACCGTCCTCGCCTCGGACTCGACCGACCCGAGCTTCTGCCCGGAGGAGCCCAGCCTCGAGTCGCTCGGCCTCCTGACCGCCTCGATCGACGAGGAGATCGAGCGGGTCTTTCTCGATCTTCCGGAGGATGTCGACTCGCTCGAGCCGATCCGAAACCGCGGCGAGGACGTTCGCGAGAAGCTCCGCCAGCGGACCCACGCCGGAGCGGCCGGCAAGGTGATCCGCCACCACGGCGACTACCACCTCGGCCAGACCCTCTCCGCGGACGGCGAGTGGGTGATCCTCGACTTCGAAGGTGAGCCTGCGCGCTCGCTGCCCGAACGCCGACGCAAGCGCTCGCCGCTCCGCGACGTCGCCGGGATGCTCCGCTCGTTCGCCTACGCCGCGACCGCGGCTGGACCGCTCCGCGGCGCGGACGTCCCGGACGGCTGGGAGGACAGCGCACGCTCCGAGTTCGTCGAGGGGTACCTCGAGACGGTCGACCCGTCGATCGTCCCCCCGGGCCGCGAGGCGTTCGACCGGCTCCTCTCCGTCTTCGAGCTCGAGAAGGCCGTCTACGAGCTTCGCTACGAGCTGGCGATGCGCCCGGACTGGCTGCCGATCCCGGTCGCGGGAATCCTCCGCATGCTCGAGGAGGAGCCCGTTCACTCGTGACCGACCCGCCCTACCTCCTCACCGACCCGCATGCCTATCTGGGTGCGCACAAGGGAAAAGGGGGAGTGGTCGTCCGCGCATACCGCCCCGACGCCGAGTCGGTGCGCGTCCTGCCGATGGGCGTCGAGCTCGAGCCACAGGACGGCACGGGGATCTTCGAGGGCGTCATCCCCGACGCGAAGCTGCCGATCGACTACGAGCTCGAGGTCACCTATCCGGCCGGCGAGACGTACACGATCCGCGACCCGTACTCGTTCCTGCCGACGGTCGGCGAGATCGACCTGTACCTGGCCGGCGAGGGGCGCCACGAGGAGCTGTACTGCCGGCTCGGTGCGCACGTCCGTGAGCTCGAAGGCACGACCGGCACGAGCTTCGCGGTGTGGGCGCCGAACGCCCGCTCGGCCAGCGTCGTCGGCGACTTCAACGGCTGGGACGGCCGGCTGCATCCGATGCGCTCGCTCGGCGCCTCCGGGATCTGGGAGCTCTTCGTCCCGGACGTCGCGCCGGACGCCCGCTACAAGTTCGAGCTCCGGACGGCCGCGGGAAGCCTTCGGCTGAAGGCGGATCCGCTCGCCTTCCGCGCGGAGGTGCCGCCGAAGAACGCCTCCGTCGTCCACGACACGCAGTACGAGTGGGGCGACGCGAGCTGGCTCGAGCAGCGCCGCGCCGCCGATCTCTGGAAGAGCCCGATGTCCGTGTACGAGGTGCATCTCGGCTCCTGGCGGCTGAACCCGCTCCAGGGGAACCGGCCGCTGACGTACCTGGAGCTCGCGGACGAGCTGGCCGAGTACGCGACCGACATGGGGTTCACCCACGTCGAGCTCCTGCCGGTGATGGAGCACCCGTATGCGCCGTCGTGGGGGTACCAGGTGACGGGCCAGTTCGCGCCGACCTCACGCTTCGGCACTCCCGACGACTACCGCGCGCTCGTCGACCGCCTGCACCAGCGCGGCGTCGGCGTGATCCTCGACTGGGTGCCGGCGCACTTCCCGAAGGACGACTGGGCGCTCGCCCGCTTCGACGGCACCGCCCTGTACGAGCACGAGGACCCGAAGCGGGGCTTCCATCCCGACTGGGGCACGCTCGTCTTCAACTTCGGGCGGAACGAGGTGCGGAACTTCCTGATCTCGAGCGCGCTGTACTGGCTGAAGGAGATGCATGCCGACGGCCTGCGCGTCGACGCGGTCGCCTCGATGCTCTACCTCGACTACTCCCGCAAGGCCGGCGAGTGGGTGCCGAACGAGCACGGCGGCAACGAGGACCTCGATGCGATCGAGTTCCTGAAGCAGCTGAACCAGGTCGCGCACGCGAACGAGCCGGGCGTGGCGATGATCGCCGAGGAGTCGACCGCGTGGCCCGGCGTCTCGCGGCCGGTGTACCTGGGCGGCCTCGGCTTCGGGATGAAGTGGAACATGGGGTGGATGCACGACACGCTCGCGTACTTCGCGCACGACCCCGTCCACCGCAAGCACCACCACCACCAGCTCACGTTCAGCCTCGTCTACGCGTTCTCGGAGAACTTCGTCCTGCCGCTCTCGCACGACGAGGTCGTGCACGGCAAAGGCTCGCTGCTCGGGAAGATGCCGGGCGATCCGTGGCAGAAGCTCGCGAACCTGCGCGCCCTGTACGCCTACATGTGGGCGCACCCCGGCAAGAAGTTGCTGTTCATGGGCGGCGAGATCGCGCAGGTGCGGGAGTGGGACTCCGGCGGCTCGATCGACTGGCATCTGCTCGAGACCCCCGGGCATGCCGGCGTTCAGTCGCTCGTCCGAGACCTGAACACGCATTACCGCGCCGAGCCGGCGCTCTGGGAGGCCGACTTCGAGCCCGCCGGCTTCCGCTGGCTCGAGGCGAACGACGGCGACAACAACGTGCTCGCCTTCATGCGGCTCTCGGCCGACGGCGGCAGGCAGCTCGTGTGCGTCTGCAACTTCTCGCCGGTGCCGCGCTACGGCTACCGCGTCGGGCTGCCGCAGAAGGGCGACTGGACCGAGCTTCTCAACACGGACTCCGAGCTGTACGGCGGCTCGGGCGTCGGTAACCTCGGCGTCGTGAAGGCCGAGGCCAAGCCGTGGCACGACCAGCCGTTCTCGGCAGAGGTGACGCTTCCGCCGCTCGGGGTCGTGTGGTTGGCGCCTTCGTCCTAGCGACCCTCGCGCTCGCCGTTCCCGGACCCCGTTTCGGCGTCGCCGAGGACGCCACGAAATACGCGGACGACGGCGGCACCCGGTACTTCGCCGACTTCCACCGAGTCGGTCTCACGGTCGACCGGGTGACCATCAAGTGGGACGAGACCCATCCGGAGGTGATCCAGGAGAAGGCGTTCCTCGACCGGATGGTGCCCAAGGCCGCCGCGGCGGGAATCCAACTCGTCTTCCAGATCATCCCGATGCACCCGCGCGCGCTCCAGCTCGGGGCGGCGACGACCGCCTTCGCGGCGTACTGCGCGGACGTTGCCAGCGTCTACCCGCAGGTACACCGCTTCATCGTCCTGAACGAGCCGAACGAGGCGTACTTCCTCGCACCGCAGTTCGCCGGCGGGCAGAACGTCTCCGCGGCCGTGGCGGCGGAAGCGCTCGCGAAAGCCTACGACGCTCTGAGGGGCGTCGACCGGACCGCCGAGGTGATCGGCCTCTCCCTCTCGCCCGAGGCGAACGACCGAACGTCGACCTCGCCGGTTCGGTTCCTCGCCGCGCTCGGGCAGGCGTATCGCGCCAGCGGCCGCACGCTCCCGTTGATGGACGCGCTCGGCCTGCACCTCTATCCGAAGAACGCGGCGACCCAGGATGAGAAGACGCGGTACGAATGGCCTCAGACCGGCCCGAGCGACCTGGGCCGGATCAAGCAGGCCTTCTACGACGCGTTCGCCGGGACGGGGCAGCCGCTGTTCGAAGAGATGCCGCAGCCCGTCGGCCCGGTCGCGCACCTCGTCCTCGACGAGCTCGGCTGGCAGGTCGCTATCCGTCCGTCTCTTCGCGGGCGGTACACGGGGCGGGAGAACACGCCGGTGACGACCGAGCCGAGGCAGGCGCGGATCTACGCTGCCCTCACCGGGTCGTTGCGCTGCGACCAGAACGTGTCCGACATCCTGCTCTTCCATCTGATCGACGAGGCCAACCTGGGGCGGTTCCAGAGCGGCCTGGAGCGTGTCGACGGCAGCCGCCGATCGTCGTACACGTCGGTGACGAACGCGATCCGGGCGGCGCCGCTTTGCGCCGCGGCCCAGTGGCGGCACACGACTGCTGTCGCCGGCGCCGCGATGACCGCTCTGCCCGCCGTTCGCGTCTCGAACGGCGGGGTGAAGGTGCGGCCGACCGCGTCCGAGGACTCGACTGTCTCGCTGAGCCTTCAGCGCGGCGGCCAGGTCGTCGTCACCGAGCGGTTGCCGCTGCCGGCCTATCACAAGCCGCCGGTCTTCCTGAGCGCGAAGCTCGTGCCGGGGAGCTACACGATCGTCGCGAAATTCACGTCGGCTCTGGCGCCGGGCCGGAGGTCGACCCTGACGCGGCAGCTACTTGTCGCCGGTTAGGAAGAACGCCGCGAACGAGCCGCCGATCGATGCGACCACGATCACCGCCCAGACCTGCAGGACGACGTCGACGACACGGCCGGCCGCGGTCAGCGGGTTGGAGATCTGCGACGAGATCGTCAGCAGCTGCACCGTCGAGAAGAAGAACGCGTCCCCGAAGGTGTGGATGTCGGTGGCGTGCGAGTGGCGCTCGAAGAAGAACGTGAGGATCGCGCCGGCGATGTCGAAGGCGAGCGTCAGCAGCAGGGCGAGCCCGAGCCGGGAGAGCAGGCGGCGGTGCCGCTCCTCCCACGACAGCAGACGGGCAAGCTCGTCGCGAATCACCCCGCGAAGTCTCGCGGTCGCTACGGATAGATCGTCTGCGCCGTGCCGTGCGAGATCCGCCAGACCTCGCCGCTCATGCCGGCGCCGACGAGCCGGCGCTTCGAGTCGTAGGCGAGCGGGCCAGGCTTGTAGACGTCGGCGACCTTCGTGACGTGCCCGTCTGGCCGCACGCGCGAGACACGATCCCCGAAGAACTCGGTGACGAACCAACCGCCGCCGGGGGCGTCGACGGCGGAGCTCGGGTTCTTCATCCCGGTTCCGAGCACGGTGACGGCCTTCGTCGCCGGGTCGAGCCGGAGCAGCCGCCCGCCGTACGCCTCGCACAGGATCAGCGTGCCGTCGGCCTCGACCAGCAGCTCGTGGACTCCGCGCAGGGCGGGGACGAGCATCTCGCGGACACCGCCGCGGACGCGCGCGATCGTCGTCGATTCCTGGCCGGGGACGTTCTCGCTGCCGTAGAGCCAGCCGTCGGGCGCGAGAGCGATTCCGAGCAGGTAGCTCTTGAACGTCGCGTAGGACGCTGCCTTCTTCGTCCGCGGATCGAGCGCGAAGACCCTGTTCGCCGAGGAGACGAGGTAGCGGCCGTCCGGCAGGCGGTCGAGCTCGCGCGCGTTGCGGATGCTGCCCACGATCCGCCCGGAGCGGTGCGCCGGGTCGATGTCGAGGACGTGGCCCTGCGAGAGATCGGTGACGACGAGGTGGCCGTTCGGCAGCCCCAGCACGTCGAACGGCTGCTCCAGGAACGGCTGCGTGGCCGCGGCGGCAGGTACCGCCGCGGCCACGAGGAGGATGAGGACCGCCAGGAGCCGATACATCAACATTGCGGTATCTACCACAAGATTGCGCTATCCGTCAACCGTGTCACACTTCCCTCGCATGGAACGGAGCCTCCTGCTCGACCTCTACGCGGCGTTCTTCAAGTCGGCCCGGATCGTCGACCGTGCGATCGAAGGGGTGGACATCGCGCCCGAGGACTACGCCTTCGTGTCGATGATCGGCACGCGTGACGTGACGCCGACGCAGCTCGCGCGCGAGTTCGGCCACCCCCTCAGCACGGTGCTCTTCCGGTCGAGCCGGACGATCGAGCTCGGCCTCGTACGGCGGATCGAGAACCCGCGTGACGGACGCTCGTTCCACCTGCAGCTGACGCCGAAGGGGCGCCGCGCATGGGAGAAGGCGAGTCAGAACCTCTGGAAGATGGTGCAGCGGATCGAGGCGCACCTCGAGCGCCCCGTGGCCGACGTCCAGGCGGCTCTGCGTGCGCTCGAGGCGGCCTTCGAGGCAGAGCTCTCTCGGTAGCCTCGGGACGGTGAGGCTGTTCTCCCGGCTCTTCCGCCTGGTCTGGGGCGACGAGGTCGACCGCGCCCTGCGGCCGGTGCTCGCCGTGTCGTTCGTCGGCTCGATGTGCTTCTCCGCCGGCTGGTCGTACGTCGGGATCTGGGCGATCCAGCACCTGCACGCCTCGAAGATCGAGCTCGGCGCCGCGCTGACCGGGGCGGCCGTCGTCGGGATGGTCGCGGGCTACCTCGGCGGGCACGCTTCCGACCACGTCGGCCGCCGCCCGATGATCCTGCTCGGCTGGGCGCTGCTCGGCCTCTCGTTCCTGTCCTTCGCGTTCGTCGGAGAGCACAAGTGGATCGGCCTGACGCTGCTCGTCCTCTCCTCGATCGGCGGCTCGATCGGCGGAGGAGCCGATACGGCGATGGTCGCGGACCTCGTGCCCCCCGAGCGGCACGAGGCCGCGTACGCCTCCGTGCGGGTCGCGTCCAATCTCGGCGTGGCCTGCGGGCCGCCGATCGGAGGCCTCCTCTTGATCGGCCGCCACTGGGAGGCGCTGTTCGCCGGCGTCTTCGCCATGAGCTGCGGCGCATTCGCGATCGGCTGGCGGTACCTGCCAAAGCGAGGGGCCTACTCGCCCGAGGAGCCGCCGACCCGCGGCTCGTTCGGCGTGATCCGGCGCGACAGCGCGTTCCTCGTCTTCCTGCTCTCGGGCGCGCTCGCGTATCTCGTCTACGTGGCGATCGAGACGGTGCTTCCCGTCGCTGCAGTAAACGGCCACGACATCGCGCCGTCGGTCTGGGGCTTCATCGTCATCATCAACCCGCTGCTCGTCACGTTCTTCCAGCTGCGGATCACCCGTGCGACCACATGGTTCGCGCCCGGCCCGAAGCTCGTCACCGCGATGCTGCTGATGGGCGGGTCGTTCCTGCTCCTGCTTGCCTCCGGCTCGGCTGCGATGTTCGCTCTCGTGATTCTTATCTTCGTGATCGGAGAGATGCTGTGGGTGCCGACCTCCCAGGCAATCGTCGCCGGTCTCGCGCCCGAAGACGTCCGGGGCGCCTACATGGGCGCCTTCGGCTCGACGGCGGCGCTCGGTTTCGCCCTCGGTCCGTTCATCGCCTTCGGCCTCCAGGACGCCGCCGGGGAGGGTGCCGGCTGGCTCTTCTTCGCCGGGATCTCGGTCGCCGCTGCCGTGACGGGCGCGTTCGCGGTGCGCTCGGCCGAAGCGCGGCATCGCGGAGAGCCCCTCCCTTCGATCGGCGCATGAGGCGGCTCGGAGCGGTACCAGGGCCTGCGGGCACGACCTTCCGTGTCTGGGCGCCGAACGCGCGGGAGGTCGCGGTGCGGATCGCCGGCGAGAGCGAGCCGCTGGCGATCGAGGAGCCCGGCGTCCACGCGGGCACGCTCCGGGCAGGCCCCGGCGATGACTACACCTTCGTGCTCGACGGCCGCGAGGAACGGCCCGACCCGTGCTCGCGGTTCCAGCCGGACGGCATCCGCGGCCCGTCCCGCATCGTCGAGATCCCGCCGGCTGCCCGCCGCGGGCTCTCGCTCGACGAGCTCGTGATCTACGAGCTGCACGTCGGCACGTTCTCGGCGGAGGGGACGTTCGACGGGGTGATCCCACATCTCGCCGGGCTGCGCGACCTCGGCGTCACCGCGATCGAGCTGATGCCCGTCGCGACCTTCCCGGGGAACCGGGGCTGGGGCTACGACGGCGTGTACATCTACGCGCCGCACCCGGCGTACGGCGGACCGGAGGGGCTCTCGCGCCTCGTCGACGCGACTCACCGCGAGGGCCTCGGGGTGATCATGGACGTGGTCTACAACCACATCGGCCCGGGGAGTGAGGCGCTCACCGCCTTCGGCCCCTACCTGACCGACCGGATCGAGACGTTCTGGGGCGACGGGGTCGACTTCTCGCAGACCGGCGTGCGCGAGTGGGCGATCCAGAACGCGCTCCACTGGGTGGAGGACTACGGGATCGACGGCTTGCGGCTCGACGCGGTCCACGCGATCCGCGACGACTCGCCCCGGCACGTGCTCGCCGAGCTGGCCGACCGCGTGCATGCGGGCGTGCCAAGGCCCCTCGTCATCTCGGAGACAAGCGTGGGTGACCCCCACCCGGGCGAATGGGGCCACGACGCGCAGTGGGCGGACGGCCTGCACCACGCGCTGCACGCTCTCCTGACCGGCGAGCGCGAGGGCTACTACGGCGAGTACGGCGACGCCGGCCGGATCGTCTCGGAGCTCGAGCGGCGTCCGGCGGCGCGGCATGTCGTCTGCGCCCAGAACCACGACCAGGTCGGGAACCGCGCGCTGGGCGACCGGCTGCCGCCGGAGCTGCTCCACGTCGCCGCCTCGGTCGTCCTCTTCTCGCCGCAGACGCCGCTGCTGTTCATGGGCGAGGAGTACGGCGAGCCCAACCCGTTCCAGTTCTTCAGCGACCATATCGACCCGGCGATCGCCGAGGCGACGCGCGAGGGGCGCAAGCGCGAGTTCGCCGAGTACGCGGCGTTCTCCGGTGACGACGTGCCGGATCCACAGGCGGAGGAGACGTTCCTGCGCTCGAAGCTCTCCCGCCGGGAGGCCCCCGGCGTGCGCGACCACTACCGCAGGTTGATCGCTCTGCGACGTAATCTGCCCCGCGAGGTGCGGATGGACGTGAACGGGTCGACCCTGACGATGCGGCGCGGGAACGCGAAGCTCGTCGTCGACCTCGATCGCCACAAGGTGGAGCTCGACGCGTGAGGGTGTGGCCCGGCAAGCCGTTCCCTCTCGGCGCGATGTGGGACGGGGAGGGGACGAACTTCTCGCTGTTCTCGGAGAACGCCGAGCATGTCGAGCTGTGCCTCTTCGACAGCGACGACAACGAGACGAGCGTGCCACTGACCGAGCGCTCGGCGTTCAACTGGCACGGCTACCTCCCGGGCATCGGCCCGGGGCAGCGATACGCATTTCGCGTGCACGGCCGCTGGGCGCCCGCCGAGGGCCACCGCTTCAACCCGGCGAAGCTGCTGATCGACCCGTACGCGAAGGCGATCGAGGGGGCGGTGAACTGGGACGCGGCGAGCACGCTCCCGTACGTCCCCGGCGGCGACGACGCCGACCTCGAGCTCGACGACGAGGACGACGCCGCGGCGATCCCCAAGTGCGTGGTCATCGACCCGAGCTTCGACTGGGAAGGCGACACGCTGCTCCGCACGCCCTGGCACGACACCGTCATCTACGAGACGCACATCAAGGGCTTCACGATGCGCCACCCGCACGTCCGGGACGACCTGCGCGGCACCTACGCCGGGCTCGCGTCCGAGGAGGCGATCGCACACTTTCGTTCGCTCGGCGTCACCGCCGTCGAGGTGCTACCGATCCACCACATCGTCGACGAGGACCACCTCGTCCACAAGGGCCTGCGGAACTACTGGGGGTACAGCTCGATCGGGTACCTCGCGCCGCACGCCCTGTACGCCGCGACCGGCCGCCACGGCGAGCAGGTGCGCGAGTTCAAGGGGATGGTCAAGGCGCTGCACCGCGCCGGGATCGAGGTGATCCTCGACGTGGTCTACAACCACACCGCGGAGGGAAACCACCTCGGGCCGATGCTGGCCTTCAAGGGAGTGGACAACGCCTCGTACTACCGGCTGATGCCGGACGAGCCGCGCTACTACATGGACTTCACCGGGACCGGCAACTCGCTGAACCCGATGCACCCAAGCGTCCTCCGGCTGATCATGGACTCGCTCCGCTACTTCGTGATCGACTGCCACGTCGACGGGTTCCGCTTCGACCTGGCGTCGGCGCTGGCGCGCGAGTTCTACGACGTCGACCGGCTCTCCGCCTTCTTCGACACGATCCACCAGGACCCGATCGTGAGCCAGGTCAAGTTGATCGCCGAGCCGTGGGACGTCGGGCCGGGCGGCTACCAGGTCGGCAACTTCCCGATCCTCTGGACGGAGTGGAACGGCGTCTACCGCGACACCATGCGCGACTGGTGGCGCGGCGCGGCCACCGTTGCCGAGTTCGCCCAGCGCTTCACCGGCTCGAGCGACCTCTACCAGTCCGACGGCCGCCGCCCGTTCGCCTCGATCAACTTCATCACCGCCCACGACGGGTTCACGCTCAACGACCTCGTCTCGTACAACGACAAGCACAACGAGGCCAATCTCGAGGACAACAACGACGGGACGAACGACAACCGGAGCTGGAACTGCGGCGCCGAGGGGCCGACCGACGACCCGGAGGTGTGCGCGCTCCGCGACCGGCAGCTGCGCAACTTCCTCGTCACGCTCTTCCTCTCGCAGGGTGTCCCGATGCTGCTCGGCGGCGACGAGCTCGCCCGGACGCAGGGCGGCAACAACAACGCGTACTGCCAGGACAACGAGATCTCCTGGTTCGACTGGGAGCTGGACGGCCGGCGGGAGCAGCTGCTCGACTTCGTGCGCCGGCTGATCCACTTCCGCGACTCGCATCCGGTCTTCCGCCGCGCGCACTTCCTCACGGGGGCGTCGCCGAACGGATCGGGGCTCCCCGACTCCTGGTGGTTCCGCACCGACGGCCGCAAGATGACGCGCGCGAACTGGGCGGACGACGGGCTGCGGACGATCGGCCTCTTCCTGAACGGTGAGGAGATCCCGGCGCGGTCGCGGAACGGCGAGCAGGTGCACGACGAGTCGTTCGTGCTGCTCTTCAACTCCGGCGGCGAGCCGGCGACCTTCCTCCTCCCGCCGCGCCGCTTCGGCGCCCGCTGGAAGCTCGAGCTCTCGACCGCACATCCGGACGCCGAGGAGGGCGAGGCGCAGTGGCCCGCCCGCGGTGAGGTCGAGGCCGAGGCGCGTTCGATCGTCATGCTGCGCCGCGCCTGGTGAGAACCACCTACCGGCTTCAGCTCGGGCCGCACCTGGACTTCGCGGGCGCCAGGCGGCTCGTCCCGTATCTACGCGACCTGGGCATCTCTCATCTCTACCTCTCGCCGTCGATGGAGGCGCGGCAGGGCTCGACGCACGGGTACGACGTCGTCGACCCGACGACCGTCTCGGAGGCGCTCGGCGGCGAGGAGGAGCTCCGGGCGCTGTGCGGGGCCGGCCTCGGCGTGGTCCTCGACGTGGTGCCGAATCACATGGCGGCAAGCGATGAGGAGAACCCGTACTGGCGCGACCCGCTGATGCGTGCCAAGTTCTTCGACCTCGACTGGCGGACAGGCGAGAACCGCCGCTTCTTCGACATCGGCGAGCTCGCCGGCGTGCGCATGGAGGACGCCGAGGTGTTCGAGGCGCTGCATGCGAAGGTGCTGGAGCTCGTGCGCGACGGGCTGGTGGACGGGCTGCGGATCGACCATCCCGACGGCCTCGCGAACCCGGCGCAGTACCTCCGGCGGCTCCGTGACACCGGGGCCGAGCACGTCTGGGTCGAGAAGATCGTCGAGCCAGGCGAGCAGCTGCGCGACTGGCCGGTCGAGGGCACGACCGGCTACGAGTTCCTGAACGACTCGACGGCGCTCTTCGTCGACCCGGCGGCGGAAGGGCCGCTGACCGAGCTCTACCAGCAGGTCAGCGGCGAGGCCCGTTCCTTCGAGGAGGTCGCCGGAGAGGCGAAGCTCGAACAGGCCCGCGGCACGTTCGAGCCCGAGGTCGAGTGGCTCGCGGCGCGGCTCGGCGAGGCGGGGGAGGGGATCGACCTGGCCGCCGCGCTCGCGTCCTTCCACGTCTACCGCACCTACGTCGAACCTGACACCGGGCTCGTCGACGGGCTCGACCGCGAGGCGGTGCGCGCAGCCCGGCTGCCCGCTCGGCTGGCGGCGATCCTGTTGCTCGAGCAGCGCGGCTTCGACGCCTTCGTCACCCGCTTCCAGCAGGTGACGCCGCCGGTGATCGCGAAGGGCGTCGAGGACACGGCGTTCTACCGGTACTTCCGCTTTGCGGCGCTGAACGAGGTCGGCGGCTCGCCCGGCCGGTTCTCGCTCCCGGTCGACGAGTTCCACGCGGCGAACCTGGAGCGCGCGCGGCGCTTCCCGCTCCACCTCCTCGCCTCGCAGACGCATGACACGAAACGCAGCGGCGACGTCCGTGCGCGGCTCGTCGCGCTCTCGTGGCTTCCGGAGGAGTGGGCGGAGCTCGTGCGCACCACGGAGATCCCGGCCGCGGTGCATCCGAACGACGCCTACCTCGTCCTCCAGACGGTCGTCGGAGCGTGGCCGCTGACGCGCGAGCGGCTCGACGGCTATCTGGAGAAGGCGCTCCGGGAGGGGAAGCTCCGCTCCAACTGGCTCGAGCCCGACGAGCAGTACGAGCAAGCGGTCCAGGACTTCGCCTGGGCACAGCACGAACGCGTGCGGCCGTTCGTGGAGCGGATCGATCCGGTCGGGCGGCGGATCGCGCTCGACCAGACGCTCCTCAAGCTGGCGTGCCCCGGCGTCGCCGACATCTACCAGGGCGACGAGCGCTGGAGCTTCAATCTCGTCGACCCCGACAACCGACGGCCGGTCGACTGGGACGCGCCCGGCGACGAGAAGACGGCGCTGGTTCGAGCGGTGCTGGCCGCGGATGTCGAGGGCGACTACGAGCCGGTGGACGCCGGCGACGGCGTCTGCGCGTTCACCCGCGGAGGACGGCACCTTGTCGCCGTCCCGCTGCGAGCCGATGCCTCGTTCGACCCCGGGAGCGGCTGGGAGCCGGTTCTGCGGGGACTCTGGCGCCTGTCCGCGTAACCCCTGATGCCGGCCCGGCGAGGGCCGACGAGAGTGAAGGCATGAACATCCTCGTCGCGCATGCGTCGAAGTACGGCTCGACCGCCGAGGTGGCGGAGTCGATTGCAAGCGTCCTGCGCAGCCGGTACCTGAACGTGGACGTCCGCGCAGCGGGCGGGGTGCAGGACGTGCGCGGCTACGACGGCGTTGTGCTCGGCGGCGGCATCTACATGGGGCGCTGGCACCGGCACGCCCGGCGGTTCGCCCGCGCCTTCGCGCGCGATCTCGACCGGATGCCCGTCGCCGTCTTCGCGCTCGGGCCGGTCGACGACGTTGCGGAGCACCGTGCGAGCTCGCAGAAGCAGTTCGACCATGCGCTCGGCAAGCTCGGGTTCCAACCGTTTGCCGCCGCCCTCTTCGGCGGTGCCGTCGAACCGCGGAAGCTGTCCTTCCCGTTCAATCACATGCCGGCGGCCGACGTGCGCGACTGGGACGCGATCCGCGCGTGGGCGATCGGCATCTCGGGGACGTTCCTCGAGATCACGCCCCGCGCGGCCTGAGCACCGCGAAGGGGTCGGTCACTTCGATCCTGTCGCTGCGAAAGCGGTACGTCTCGGCGGGCCGTCCGCCCGCGCGCCCCGACGGCCGTCGTTCGCCGGTCGCCTCGAGCACCTGGCGGCGGAGCAGCACGCGCTGGAGGTTCGTCGCAGAGACGTCGTAGCCGAGCGCTGCGGCGTAGACGTCGCGGAGCTCCGAGACCGTGAATGCCTCCGGCGCGAGCGCGAAGCCGAGGTTCGTGTAGGAGAGCTTGGCGCGCAGGCGATCCCGGCCTGCGAGCACATACGAGCCGTGGTCGAACGCGGCCGCGGGCAGCTCGTCGACCGGGTGCCAGGCCGTGTCGGCCGGCACCGCCGGGTCGAGCCCCGCCCGCACGAGCCCGAGGTACGCCGTGGTGACGAGGCCGGCGCGCGCGTCGGACCGGGTCTCGAGCTGCTCCAGGTGCGACAGCTCGCGGACGTCGACCTTCTCCGCGAGATGGCGCCGGATCGACCGCTCGAGCGTCTCTGTTCCCAGCACTCCACCGGGGAGCGCCCAGCGTCCGCGGGCAGGAGGGAGGGCACGTCGCCAGAGCAGCGCCTGCAGCCGGTCGTCGCGGACCTGGAGCACGACCGCGACCGTCTGGTGCGCGTGGGTGGTATCCTGCTGCAGAGGTTTTCGCTTCACAGTCGTAAACTAGCGGAGGAGTCAGATGAAGAGGGTTGCGTTCCTGGTTCTCGCAGTGGCACTGCTGGCCGCGGGCTCGGCCGGCGCGGGTGGAGCGAGCCCCGCAAAGACGATCAAGGTCGGCATGGTGACCGACGTCGGCGGGCTCAACGACCACGGCTTCAACCACCTCGCCTACCTCGGCCTCCAGGAGGCGCAGAAGTCGCTCGGGATCCAGTACCGCGTCGCCGAGTCGAAGTCGCCTGCCGACTACATCCCGAACCTCGCCTCCTTCGCCCGGCAGGGGTATGACCTCGTCGTGGGCGTCGGCTACACGGAGATCGGCGCGATGGGCGCCGTTGCCAAGCGCTTCCCGAACACACACTTCGCGATCGTCGACGTTGCCCAGGGCGACCTCGCCGGCAAGCCGAAGAACGTCCAGGGCCTCCTCTTCCACGAGGAGCAGGTCGGGTACCTCGCCGGGTATCTCGCCGGGCTCGAGACGCTGCGCCTTCCCGGCCGCGACGTCGTCAGCTCGGTCGCCGGCCAGAAGCAGCCCCCGGTCGACCGGTTCATCGCCGGCTACCAGGCGGGCGCAAAGAAGGCGAACCCGAAGGTCAAGACGCTGAACGGCTACTCGCAGGACTTCAACGACCAGGCGAAGTGCAAGGCGATCGCCGACAACCAGATCGCTGCCGGCTCGAGGGCCGTCTTCGCGGTCGCCGGCGGCTGCGGCCTGGGCGCGCTCGACTCCGCGCGCACCTCGAAGGTCTGGGGCATCGGCGTCGACGCCGACCAGTCGTTCCTCGGCCCGCACATCCTGACGAGCGCGACGAAGAAGGTCGACCGCGCGGTCTACCTCTCGATCGTCTCCGTCCAGAAGGGCACGTTCAAGGGCGGTGACGCGGTGTTCGGCCTCAAGGAAGGCGGCGTCGGCCTCGGCAAGATCAGCCCGAAGGTGCCGAAGGCGGAGACCGCCCGGCTGAACGCGATCAAGTCCCAGCTCGTCAGCGGGAAGATCGTGCCGCCCACCGTTGTGTCGGGAGGCTGACAGTCGCAGCGATTCACTCCTGACAGTTGTCCTTGTTCGGCGGTGTTGATGGATACCGATCTCGAGCTCGAGGCGAACGAGACCGAGGACGTCAAGGGCGGCGCGACGCTCCGCCCCCCTACCACCACGACCCCGTACCCGACTTCTGGGGGCACCACCAAGTAGTTCTCTCGGGGCCCGCCGCCACGGCGGCGGGCCTCACCTGCCTCTACGTAGGCAGCGCGACGATCCCCGCCGCTGCAAGCGCCTCGATCTCCTCGCCGGAGTAGCCGGCCTCGCGAAGCACCTCCGCCGTGTGTGCCCCGAGCGCCGGCGGGGGCGACCCGTACTCCGGCCGCTCGCCGTCCACCGAGAACGCCGGCCCGAGCGTGCCGTCTCGAAGGATCGCGGTCGCGGCCAGCTGCGGGTCGGCGGCGACCTCGCCGATGTCCTGCACCGGCGCGGCGGGGACGCCCGCCGCGGAGAGCCGCTCGACCCACGCGGCGCGGGTGTCGGTGCGCAGCCGCTCCGAAAGCGCCTCGGTCAGCGCGGCGCGGTTCGCCACGCGGTCGGGGTTTGTCGCGAACCGCGGATCGTCGGCCAGCCCCGGCGCCCCGACCGCCTCGGCCAGGCGCCGGAAGAGCCCGTCGTTCGCGGCGGTGACCATCAGCCCGCCGTCGGAGGCGGGGAGCACCTGGTAGGGCGCGATCGAGGGGAACGCCGTGCCCTGCGGCCCGGGCACGGCGCCCGTCTCGAGATGGCCGATCAGGTGGTACGAGACGAACGACAGCGCCGTCTCCCAGAGCGAGACGTCGAGCGTTGCGCCTCCACCCGCCTTGAGCGCTGCGAGGATCGCGAGCGCCGCGTACATCCCGGTCGTGTGATCGATCAGCGAGACGCCGACCCGCACGCCGTCGCGGCCCGGCTCGCCGGTCACCGAGATCAGTCCGGCCGCCGCCTGGAGCAGGGGGTCGTAGCCCGGCAGGCCCGCCTTCGGCCCGGTGCGCCCGTAGCCCGAGATCGTGCAGTGGACGAGGCCCGGCTTCCGGGCGCGAACAGCGGGGGCATCGAGCCCGAGCTCCTCTGCCAGGCCCGGCCGAAGGCTCTGGATAAGCACGTCGGCCCCCTCCACGAGCCTCAGCACGACATCCGTTCCACGGCGCAGGTCGATTGCGACCGATCGCTTGCCGGAGTTCGCCGCGACGAAGAGCGTCCCGAGACCGCTGCTCGCGAAAGGCGGCCCCCACGCGCGCGCCTCGTCTCCGGCCGGCGGCTCGACCTTGACGACATCGGCGCCGAGGGCGGATAGCAGCTGTGTGCAGGTCGGTCCGGCGTAGGAGGTGGTCACGTCCACCACGCGCACGCCGGCGAGCGGCGCGAACGCCACTAGAAGAACACCGCCTTGATCAGGAACGCGATGCCGACGAGCGCAGCGATCAGCAGGACGAACGTCCCGATCCCGACCGCCGCGAGCCCGCCGAGCTGCTTGGTCGGCGGCTTGCCCCCGGCGAAGACGGAGTTCAGCTGCGCCTCGACGATGCTCTCGACGTGCTTGTTGATCCGCTCGCCGAAGTCCTTGGGGGAGCCCTCGGTGCGGAGCATCGGGAAGTACTGCGGCGAGCCGTCGAAGTCGAGCTGATAGAGCCGCTCGGACTTGACGTCCTTCAGCTTCTGCTCGCCGAGGTCGCGGACGGACGAGCCTTCGGGCAGCTCCCCGCCCGCGAGCGCGCGGGTCGTCTCGGAGAGGAGGACCTGGCCACCGTGGGCTGCCTCGCAGATCCGCGCCGCGCGGACGACGTCGATGCCGACGTAGCCCTCGTCGCCGACCGCCGGCTCGCCGGTGTGCAGGCCCATCCGCACCTTGACCTGCACGCCGCCGGGCCAGCCGTGCTCCGCGAGGGCGTGCTGCCCGGCGACGGCGGCCGCGACCGCGTCGCTCGCGCGCTGGAACGAGTAGAAGAACGCGTCCCCCTGGGTGTCGACCTCCCGCCCGCCGCGTGTCCCGAACGCCTCGCGTAGGAGCCGGCGGTGGTCGGCGACGACCGTGCCGTACTCGGCGCCGAGCTCCTGGAGCAGCTTGGTCGAGCCTTCGATGTCGGTGAACAGGAACGTGACCGTTCCGGTGGGGAAGGAGGACATGGGGCGATTATCGTCCCGGGATGAACCGCCTCGCGTCCGAGACCAGCCCGTACCTTCTCCAGCACGCGGAGAACCCGGTCGACTGGTACCCGTGGGGCGACGAGGCGCTCGGGCGGGCGCGCGCGGAGGACCGGCCGATCCTGCTCTCGATCGGTTATGCGGCGTGCCACTGGTGCCACGTGATGGAGCACGAGTCGTTCGAGGACGACGAGACGGCGGCGCTGATGAACGAGCTGTTCGTCTGCATCAAGGTCGACCGTGAGGAGCGGCCCGACCTCGACGCGATCTACATGGATGCCGTCGTCGCGATGACCGGGCACGGCGGGTGGCCGATGACGGTGTTCCTGACGCCGGCGGGGGAGCCGTTCTTCGGCGGGACGTACTACCCGCCGGCGCCGCGGCACGGGCTGCCGAGCTTCCGGCAGGTGCTCGACGCGGTGGCGAACGCGTACCGCGAGCGGCGCGAGGACGTTGCGCGGAACGCGGCGGCGCTGGTCGACGCCGTGCGCTCGTCGTCGGAGACCGCTCCCTCGCACGAGCCGCTCACCGACTCGATCCTCGGAGAGGCTGCGCGGGGATTGCGGCGCGTCTTCGACCCGGTGCACGGGGGCTTCGGCGGCGCGCCGAAGTTTCCACCGGCGTCCGCGTTGGAGTTCCTGCTGCGCCGCGGTGAGCTCGACCTCGTCACGCAGACGCTCGACGCGATGGCGGCCGGCGGCATGTACGACCTCGTCGGCGGCGGGTTCCACCGGTATTCCGTGGACGCCGACTGGCTCGTCCCGCACTTCGAGAAGATGCTCTACGACAACGCGCTGCTCGTCCCCGCGTACCTGCACGGGTGGGTCGTCACCGGCGAGGAGCGCTACCGCCGGGTCGCCGAGGAGACGTGCGAGTACCTGCTCCGCGACCTGCGCCTGCCCGAGGGCGGCTTTGCGTCGTCTCAGGACGCCGACACCGAGGGCGTCGAGGGCCTGACGTACACGTGGACGTCCGAAGAGGACGTTCCCGAAGAGCTCTTGCGGCTGTTCGAGCACGGCCGCTCGATCATCCGCGGGGAGCTGCCGGACGACCTGCGCGAGCGCCTGCTGGCGGAGCGCGCGACCCGCCCCCAGCCCGGCCGCGACGACAAGGCGATCGCCGCCTGGAACGGACTCGCCCTCGCCGCCCTCGCCGAAGCAGGCCGCCGGTTGGCAAGTGACACTGTGTTACAAGCGGCTGAGGCCCTCGGAGAGTTCCTGCTCACAGCGCTTTCCTCCGACGACGGCCGTCTCTATCGGACGTGGCGGAACGGGCAGGCCTCGATCCCGGGGTTCCTCGAGGACTACGCCGATGTAGCGAACGGCCTGTACGAGCTCCACGTCGCGACCGGCGACCTCCGCTGGCTCGAGGAGTCGCGGCGCCTCGCCGTGCTCGCGGTGGATTTGTTCGCGGACGAGGCGCGCGGCGGGTTCTTCATGACCGCCCGAGATGCCGAGGAGCTCGTCGCCCGCAAGAAGGATCTCGACGACAACCCGGTGCCGTCCGGGAACTCGATGCTCGCGTTCACACTGCTGCGGCTCGCGCGCATCTGGGGCGACGACGAGCTCGAACGGCGCGCCGTCGGGGTGCTGCGGCTGCTGCACGCGAACATGAGCCGGATCCCCTCGGCGTTCGGGTGGGCGCTCTGCGCGCTCGATCTCTACCTGGCACCGCCGCGGGAGCTCGCGATCATCGGCTCGCCGGCAGACGAGGTCGCGCAGCGGGCGCTGGCGCCGTTCGACCCGAACGCCGTGGTCGCGTTCGGCCCGGGGGAGATTCCGCTGCTCGCCGGGAAGACGACGGTCGATGGGAAGCCGGCGCTCTATGTCTGCGAGCGATTCGCCTGCCAGGCGCCCGTGACGTGAGATGATCCGGGTGCCGTCAGATGCACCCACAATTCGACGTCGCCGAAGCCCAGAGGCTGCTGGGCGTGCCCGTGGACGGCGACCTCGGGCCGAAGACCACCGCAGCGATCGCGCGGTGGAAGCGCTCGCGTGGCGCGACCGACGCGCGGCAGATCCTCTCCGACGTTCCGCTGCAGGCGGTGGCCCAGATGGAGCGCTGGGCGGGGCTCCGGGAGGTGCCGCCGCGGTCGAATCACGTGCCGAAGCTCTCGGCGGTGGCCGCGCGGCTCGGGGTGGCTCCCTCGCTGGCGGCGATGGGCTACCCGTGGTGCGGGTTCTGCGTGTTCCTCGCCGCGCTGTCGCACGGCGGCCTGTCGGCGGCGTCCGGACTGCGGAGGCGGGAGTTCAACGCCGTGTTCACGCCGGCGATCTTCGCCGCGGCGAAGACGGGCCGGTTCGGGCTGCGGATCGTTCCGGCGGAGCGCGCGTTCCGGGGCGATCTCGTTCTCTTCGATTGGGATCTCCGCCACGGCGACCCTGTGGATCACGTCGCCAGACTGGTGGAGAACCCTGTGGACGGGCGTATCCACAGCGTCGACGGCAATGCCGGCGGAGATGGATCGGTGGCCGTCAGAACCCGCTCAAACGGCTCTGTTCGGGCATTTGTTCGAGATTCGTGACCATCTCCCTCGAATGAGGGGGTAGGTACCGCTAAAGGGGGTGCCGGGGGAGGCCGATACGCAATCTCGTAATGGATGCTGCCGAGCGCAAAGAGATTCTCAGCCGCTACATGGATCATGCCCGCCGCTTCGACCAGGCCGCGGCGAGGCGGACTCCGGGAACGGCGGAGATCATCCCCTTCCAGGCCCCGCTCAAGGAGCTCGAGCAGGAGCCGACCCAGCGGGAGATCGAAGTCCTCCAGCTCATCTCGGAGGGTCTCGTGAACCGCGAGATCGGCAAGATGCTCTTCCTCTCCGAAGAGACGGTCAAGAGCCATGTCCGCCACCTTCTGGCGAAGCTTCAGGCTCGGTCTCGGGCCCACGCAGTCGCCGTCGGGTTCCGGCGTGGCATCCTCGGCTGACACGCAGCTCCTGACCACAACGCAAACGGCCCCGAAAGGGGCCGACTCGTTGATGGCCTTGAGCCCACGCCCGCTGCCGTTGAACTGCGGACGTGGGCTCCCGACCCTAGCGCTAGGAGTTTTCCAAAAGCTTGTGGATATCCCCCCTCAGAGGGACGCCCTGCGGCTGTGGAAAACGGAAGCTACGTCTGTACTACCAGGCTGTAGCGCCCCACGCGGTTGCGCCCCAGGCGGTGGCCCCGCCTGCGGTCGCCGCGCGAAACGCGTCGACGAGCTTACTCATGACACAACTCCTCAGTAGAGGGACTAACGGCAAAAGGGGTTATACCCCCTTCGAGGGACGGATGCAAGTACTCCGTCGCTCGTTTTCGCTGCTCTTCGAGTCTTCTTGGCAGCTCGCCGCCTGGGTTGCATCGCTCTTCGTCGTGGCGTGCGGCATGGGTCTCGCCCTTGGGCTGACGGGTCACGCCATCTCAAACCCCTTGGTCGTCGCCGGCCTTGCGGCGGTTGCGGCTCTGGCGGAACGAGGTCGGGTGCGACTTACCCGCTACCTCGAGGAGTCCATCTCACTCCTTCCCACCCTCTTTGCCGCCATCGTCTTTGGCCCGCTGGCTGCGATGCTCGTGGCAGCTGCGTCGATGGTCGGTGCATTTGGCGCCCCGTATATGAAGTGGGCTACCTATACGTGCACGCGGGCTCTGACCGGCGCGGCCACGGGGTTGGCGGCTGCGTGGGCCTCAGGTTGGTCCAGCAGCCACATTGCGTCGGTGGTAATTGCCACCACCGTCGGGTCGCTCGTATCGCAGGTACTTGACGCTGCCTTCGCTGCGTCCACACTCCGCGTCCGGAAGACCGGGAACCCTGCAGAGCTCTTGAAGACGCACGTCCCGCTCGTCTTCCTGGCGGTGCCTTTCTACGCGCCCCTCGTGGCAGTGCTCGCCTTCGCATATCGCGACGTTTCTCCTTGGACTCTTCCACTTTTCTTTGGCCCCGCACTCGCCGCTCAAAGACTGTTCGGTCTGTATCAGCAGGAGCGCGAACTCGCAGGGAACCTAACTGCGGCCAACGTCAGGCTCGAAAGGGCCAACATCTCGTTCGCGACCGCGCTTGTGGCAACACTCGACGCTAGAGACCGGTACACAGCGGGTCATTCTGCAGCCGTTGCTATCTACGCCAGAGACATCGCGCAGCGGCTGGGTCTGAATGAAGAACAGCAGCAGCTCGCTCACCTTTGCGGCCTAGTGCACGACATCGGCAAGATTGGCCTGCCGCCCGGTCTCCTCGAAAAGCCAGGGGCGCTCACCCTGGAGGAGCGTCGCCAGATGCAAGAGCACTCGGCGATCGGAGAGCGGATTCTGGCGAAGGTCGAGGATTACGCCGAAATCGCGAGGATCGTGCGGCATCACCACGAACGCATCGACGGGATGGGTTACCCGGACGGCATCAGCGGAGACGCCATCCCGCTCATCTCCAAGATCATTGCCGTCGCGGACTCTTACAACGCCATGACCTCGGATCGCCCTTACCGCGACGCTATGCCCAGCCGCGTGGCTCGGGTGCGCCTAGCGCAAGGCATCGAGGGGCAGTTCGACACAACTGTGGTAGCTGCATTCGAGGCAATTCTGGCCGGGGCGAACGACGACTACCGGACCGGTACTAGAACTGACTTCACGCTGGACGCCCAGGACGAGTATTCGCCGGCTGCCGAGCAGGCCGCGTAGGCGTCAATCAGTCTGACGACGCGTACCGTAGCGCGGCCTCCGTCCGAGTGCGGACTCCAAGCTTCTCAAGAATGTGTCGAACATGGACCTTCACGGTCGCGTCGCTGATGAAAAGCCTGCGAGCGATCTCTTTATTCGTCAGACCTTCAGCGACGAAGCCAAGAACCTCCGATTCCCTGCGCGTAAGCGGAGTTCCGCGAGAGGCGCGCTCGATGAGTTCGGCGTCTCGCGCAATGGTCAGGTCTCGCGCCCGGCGTGTGATCTCGAGCAGTTCCCCTCTTGCAGCAGGCCGCTCGGCCGCAACTTTTAGCAGCGGCGGGTATCCGCGGTAGGCGATCACGAACGAATCAATGTTGCCGATGCCTGTGGCAGCTTCCAGGGCAAGTCGAGCATCGTCGACCGCACAATCACGTTCTTGTTCGATTGAAGAGATGGCACGAACGCATGCCGCGATCACGCGGACCTCGACCGTTCGCGAGAGTTCTTCCGCCTCCGCCGCTAGCCGTTCGGCTTGACCGCGATCTGTGGAACACGCATAGGCGAGTCCCAAGGTCGCTAGGAACTCAGCACGCTCATCCTCGAACGGGAACTGAGTCACCGGAACGTCGAGCACCTCGAGTGCTCTCTCGGGCAGGCGCTGGGCCGTCAGAAGACGCGCTCTGATCAGTCTCGCTTCAAGTTCGAGGAAGCTGTTCTGGTCACGCCGAGCGTCAGCCTCGAGAGCATCGAGAAGTCGGTGAGCCTGAGCGAAGTTTCGAAGCCCGATCTCCGTCATCGCCCGAACTCGCCTTATGAATGGCAGTGCAAAGGCCAACCCGAGATCGCGTGCATATCGTTCTGCGTGCCGCACAATCGCTCGCGCCGCGTCGTAGTCACCCCGGAGGGTTAGGAAGGCGGACTGGAGTAGCAGAAATGACGAGTGCGTGTGAGGTTCAGAGACCCGATCTAGCAGGTGGCTCGCTGCTTTGAAGTGATCGGCACAGTCCGAGACCGACCCGCGTCGCACTGCAACCTGGAAACGAGCGATTGCTAGGCGAATCTCGCTAAGGGCGCTGCCGTCGTCGAGTTGAATCAGTTCTTCGAGCAACCAATCAACATCGGAGCCTGCCAAGTCAAGAGAGGAGGTGAGCTGACCCCACACGGCATCCCGTTTGTCGGCCGTGGTCAAGGCCGTCTCCACGGCCGCGTTGCAATGCGTGAGAGCTCGGCGGTTCTCATAGGCGAGGTGTGCACTCATGCCGGCGATGTAGTGGGCGCGAGACAAGGCCGGATCGCCGGGTTTCGTACGACGAGCGGCGCGCACAGCGAGATCTTCCGAGCGCTCTCGGTCACCGGCGTGGAATGCGATCTCGGCTTCAGCGAGATCGAAGATCGCCGCGTCAAGACGCAGAGCACGCCCGAGCTGAAGCCAACTCTCCAAAGTGGCAAACCGCGCCTCGTCCAACATCGCTCGAAGACCCACGGTTAGGAGGTCGACCAACAACTCAGGCGTCCCGGATCGCTCGACAACCAGGAACGCCTCGTCCCAAAGCCCACGCTCCGCGAAGTACTGAGCAAGGGATTGGGCGTCTGATTGAGCCATGCGGGCGTGACCCTTCGTTCCAAGGAATGTGCGCAGCAGGGGATGGAACTCGGGTAGCCCTGGCCTAGCACTTAAGAAACCCAGACGGATCCCCTCTGCAATGACTTCAGGGGCGTCCTCCCCGAGAAGAAGCTGAATTACTTCGTTGCTAAGGGCGGGCGCCTCCGCGAGCCGCCCTAGGCCTTGTTGCGCGACAGGACTCGCTTCACGGTAAAGCTCGTCGGCGAAGTATTCGTAAAGCGCGTCCGGAAGCGTGCCATCCGGAAGATCGAACCCGGCGGCAAAGGCTGCGAGTCCGATCACTGCGGGCCAGCCCTCTGATAACGCGACGAGCCCAGCCGACGGGGCACCTTCGCGGTGAGAAAGAACGGCAGCGGCCTCTCCGTGATCCATCGCAAGATCGTTCCGCCCCAGTTCGTAGATCTCGCCATAGAGCAGCCGCCGCGCACTTGCCCAATGAGGGCGCTTGCGACTTGTCAGAAGCAAGCGGATTTGCGTCTTGCGTAGAAGAAGATCGATGAACCTTTCCGGGGCCTGTGCTTCCATCGCGAACTGGTAGTCGTCAAAGACAAGCCAAAGGTCATGAGGCCAGGCGCTCAGATCCTCGGCAAACAGGTCAGCGAGTATCGCTACGTCTGCTTCGGGTGTTCCTGCACCTCGCATGCGGGCGACTGTCCGCTTGCCTGCATCTGGCACCGTCCCTCTGATCGTCTCGGATAGGCCGGCTATCAGGGCTGCCACGTCGGCCGTCCCTCTCGTTCCCCGATACCAGACGTGATCGCGCTCGCTCACCCACTCTCGCGCGAGAGTCGTCTTCCCGTACCCAGCAGGCGCGACCAGCATCAGGACTCGCGCGTCGGCGTCGTCGAGCAGGCGCGTCAGCCTGGGTCGCCTGATGATGTAGCGAAGCCCTGTCTCAGCCGCTGTATCGATTCCTGCCATCGTCGGCTCCTGTGCCGCCTCCGGTTGGGGCGACCCTACTCCTGCGCAGCTCGAATGCGAAGCCCTCGAGCCTGCGGCCCAGGCCGCAGGCTCGAGGATCTTCCTCATTGGCCGCTCAGAGTGCTCCGGAGCGGGTCGTCGCCTGTCGCCTGCCGGTAGGCAGCGGGGATCTGCCGCCGGCGGGGTACACCCAGCTTCTGACGCAGCGCGTCCGAGTGGGCCTTTGCCGTGCGGGGGGAGATCTCGAGGACCTCGGCGACCTCCTCGTTGGAGCACCCCGCCGCGATGAGGGCGACGACCTGGCGCTGCCGGGCAGTGATCCCTGGCGGCGCGCTCATCAGTGTTCCGACCATGGCCGGGAGCCTAGGACTGCGTGCCTCGAGTGACTATTGACCAAAGGGCGTATTTCGCTTCATTACGCATAGCTAGGCTCCGGGCCATGCGCCGCGTCGCTGTCACCGGCCTCGGAGCCGTCACCCCGCTGGGCAACGACCATGGCTCGACCTGGGATGCGGCGGTCGCAGGCCGCAGCGGCATCGACTTCATCAGCACCTTCGACGCGAGCGACTACCCGGTGCGCATCGGCGCTGAGGTCAGGGACTTCGACACCTCGGCGATCGTCGGACCGAAGGACGCACGGCGGCTCGATCGCTACGTGCTCCTCGGCGTCGCGGCAGCAGTCGAGGCGAACGAGCACGCCAGGCTTGCGGGCGCCTATGACCCGGCCCGCGTCGGAATCCTCTTCGGGTCGGCGATCGGCGGGATCACCGGGATCGCCGATCAGCACTCGACGCTGCTCGACCGTGGGCCCGACCGCGTCTCTCCGTACTTCATCCCGAGCATCCTGGTCGACAGCGCCAGCGGCCAGATCGCTCTGACGCTCGGCTACCGCGGGATCAACTATGCGCCCGTCTCGGCGTGCGCGACCGGTAGCACCGCGGTGGGCGAGGCCGCGGAGGTGATCCGCCGCGGCGACGCGGACGCCGTCCTTGCCGGCGGGGCCGAGGCGTGTCTCACGCCGCTGATCCTCGCCGGGTTCTGCGCGATGCGGGGGCTCGCCGCCGAGGACGAATATCCGCCCCGCGCGTCACGGCCATTCGACCTGAGCCGCGCCGGCTTCGTGATGGGCGAGGGCGCGTGCGTGCTCGTGCTGGAGGAAATGGACGCTGCCAAGGCAAGAGGCGCCACGATCTACGCCGAGGTGCTCGGCTACGGCGCCTCCAACGACGCCCACCACCTTGCCCAGCCGGAGCCGGAGGCGACGGGCGTCGTCCAGATGATCCGTGCCGCGCTCGACCGGGCCGGCGTGAAGCCGCAGCAGGTCGGCTACATCAACGCGCACGGCACCTCGACGCCGCTCGGCGACCTCGCCGAGACGCGCGCGATCAAGGAGGTGTTCGGCGACCATGCCTACAAGCTCGCCGTCTCGTCGACCAAGTCCGTCACGGGCCACCTCTTCGGGGCGGCAGGCGCGGTCGAAGCGATGATGTGCGTCCTCGCGCTCTATGAGGGCGTCCTCCCGCCGACGATGAACTACGAGACGCCCGATCCCGACTGCGACCTCGACTACGTCCCGAACGAGGCGCGCCGCACCCAGGTCGAGGTCGCGCTCTCAAACGCGATGGGCCTCGGCGGGCACAACGGCTGCGTCCTCTTCGGACGCACGCCCGGCTAGTCGCAGACCGTCGAGCCCTCGTAGTCGTCGAACCAGAGCCCGTCGATCCGGGTGAAGAGATCGGCGTGCCCGGCGGGGGTGGTGGCGACGACCTTGCCCTTGTAGACGAGGCTGTAGGTGAGCCAGGCCTTGTTCCCGGAGACCTTCGTGCTCTTCATGCGCGTCGACAGCGGACCGGAGAAGTGGGCGCGGACGGCGCGGTACCCCTTCACGAACTTCGCGTACGGACACTTCGCCTTGTACGCGGGTGTGTACGCGGAATAGAGCGCTGCCCATTTGGCCTGGTTGAAGGCGGCGTTCTCGGCCAGGAGCGTGGCGGCCGGGAGCGGCTGCGCGATGGTCGAGGTTCCACCCGCGAGAGCAGAGCCCGCGAGCACCGCGGCGGCGGCGAGTGCGAGAGCGAGCCTCAGCACGTCGTCTGCGAGTCGACCTCGTCGTACCAGAGGCCGCCGACCTTGACGAACTTGTCGCCGGAGATCGTGGCGACGGCCGAGCCTGCGAGCAGGATCTTGTACCCGAGCACCGCCGTCGAGCCGGACGTCTTCACCGAGGTGATCTTGATCCCGAGCGCCAGCCCGTTCGGGATCTGCGCCCGCTGCTTCGCCTGCGCGGCCTTGAACTTCGCGAACGGGCACTGCTTCTTGAACGCCGCCGAGTACCCCGCGTACGCGGCCGCGTCGTTCTTCGCGTTGAACGCGGCGACCTCGGCCTTCAGCGTCCCGTCCGGCGTCGGCTTCGCGGTGCCCGCGAACGCCGAACCGGCCAGGGCGAGAGCGGCAACGACGACCAGTAGGAAGCGCATCACCCTGACTGTAGCGCCTCGTTCGTCAGCTCAGCGAGCGAGCCCAGGACGACGTCCGCCTGCGCAAGCGCCTCGTCGCCCGGGGGGTAGGACGGGTTCGGGATCGCGAGCACGAGCATCCCCGCCGCCTTCGCGGCGGCGATCCCGGCGTGGGAATCCTCCACCGCGGCGGCGCGCGACGGCTCGGCACCCACACGGCGGCACGCCTCGAGGTATACGTCCGGCGCAGGCTTCCCGCGCTCGACCTCCTCCGACGAGACCGTCGCCGCGAAGAACCGCTCCAGCCCCGACAGCTCGAGCACGAGATCGATCAGCTCCCGATTTGACGACGACGCCACGCCGAGCGTGAGCTCGGCGGCGAGCCGCCCGACCGCTTCCTCTGCGCCGTCGATCATCGGCAGGTGCCGCCGGTACTCGGCCATCATCAGCTCGACGACGTCCTGGTTCACCTCGGCCGCGGTCCGCGGCACGCCGAGATCCTCGGCCAGGAACCGCGACCACTCCTTCGAGCTCATGCCCATCATCGCGCGCTGGGCGTCGGCGTCGTACCGCCCGCCCTGGTCGACGATGTAGCGGCCGCGCACCTCGTCCCAGATCTCCTCGGTCTCGATCAGGACGCCGTCCAGGTCGAAGATCACCGCGTCGATCATGCGTACTCCCCGCCGACGCGGACGAGCGGCGCTGCGTCGATGCCCGCCTCGGCCGAGACGACCTCTCCGAGGAAGAGCGTGTGGTCGCCCGCAGCGGCCTCGCCTGCGAGGCGTGCGTCGACCCAGCCGAGCGCGTCCGCGAGCCGCGGCGCGCCGTCGCCGGGGAGGAGGTCGACCCCCTCCCACATCGCGATCGGCGGCACGCCGCGTGCGAAGTGCTTCGCGAGCGAGTCCTGGCCGGCCGCGAGCAGGCTCAGCGTGAACCCGCCGGCGCGGCGGAGCAGCTCGTGCATCGCCGCCTGCTCGGAGATCGCCACGCCGACGAGCGGCGGCTCGAGCGAGAGCGAGACGACCGACGAGACCGTCAGCCCGACGCGCTCTCCGTCGGCGTCGACCGTGAGCACGGCAACGCCTTGTGGCCAGCGGCGCATCACCTCGCGCAGCTCACTCATCCGCAAGCTCCTCGCCGATCAGCCCGGCGGCGTATGCGCGCCACGCGAGGTCGCCGTCGGCGAGCAGCCGGTCGAGGGCGGCGCCGGTGGTGGCGAGCCCGTCCGCCTCGCGCCGCAGTGCGGCGAGCCCGCGCGCGAGCGCCGCGCGGCGCTCCGGCGAGTCGAGGTCGCCGGCGGCCGACGTCACCGCCCGGCCGTCGAGCTCGAGCGCGCGGTGCGGGTCGCCGCCCGAGGCGAGCAAGAGCACCGCCCGCCGGATCGCGCCGGCCGCCTCGTCCTCCGGGATCTGCACGGCGTCGCCGGCGAGCCATGCGAGCACCGCCAGCGTGTCGTCCCCGCCCGAGGTCGACTCGAGCCGCTCGAGCCACTCTCTCAGGGCGCCAGCCGCTCCACGATCCAGCCGTTGTCGCCGGGCCGGTAGCGAAAGCGGTCGTGCAGCCGGTCGGCCCGGTGCTGCCAGAACTCCCAGTAGTCCGGGACCAGCCGGTAGCCGCCCCAGGTCGCCGGGCGCGGGACATCCTCGCCGACGCGCTCCGCCAGCGCGGCGACCGCGGCCTCCAGATCTTCGCGGCTCGGGACGATCTCGCTCTGCCGCGAGACGACGGCCGAGAGCCTCGAGCCGAGCGGCCGGGTCGCGAAATACGCGTCGGACTCCTCCTCCGGCAGGCGCTCGACGCTCCCCTCGACGCGCACCTGCCGGCCGGCGTCGTGCAGGTAGAGGACGAGCGCGGCGCGCGGGTTCTCGTCGAGCTCCCGGCCCTTGCGACTCTCGTAGCCGGTGAAGAAGGTCAGGCCGCGGTCGTCCGCGTCCTTCAGCAGCACCATCCGCGCCGACGGCGCACCGTCGCGGGTCGCGGTCGCGAGGCAGACCGCGTCGTTCCCCTCCGTCGCCAGCGCCCGCCAGGCACGGAACTCGGCGACCGGGTCGGCGTCGAGATCCGACTCGCGGAGCGGGTGATCGCGCTCGTCCTGCACGCCGCGGAGTTTATGCTCGCGTCGTGCGCGTGCTCCTCGCCGCCCTGCTTGCAGCTCTCGCCGCCACGGCGACCGCGAACGCCTCGTCCGCCGCCTGCAACCTCACCGCCGCGAAGGCTGCGATCACGCAGACGAAGGTGAAGATGGTGCTGCTCGGCGGCGCACCCGTGACCGTCGATCCGGCGAGCGTGGACGGGGTGCTCTGCTACGACTTCACCCGCGACGGGCGCACCGACATGGCCGTCTCGATCGCCAGCGGCGGCACCGCCGGGGACATCGGGATCGTCGTCTTCCGCGCCACGCCGACGGGTTGGCGGGTCGCATTGAAGAACCCCGGCTACAAGATCGGCGTCTTCCAGGTCGGCGGCGACGTCGTCACCTCGCAGCCGATCTACAGGAAGAACGATCCGAACTGCTGTCCGACCGGCGGGTTCAACCACGACCGCTATCACTGGAGTGGGGCGCGGTTCGTGTTGATCAAGAGTTACCGAACGAAAACCTACAAGCCCTAGACATTCGCGCTCCCATCCCTTAAATGAGGGATGTGCGGCTCGTGGGGTGCCGCGCAGAGGGAGAGGGAGGGCGAGATCCGCCGGCTTCGCCGACGCTACCGTTGGTTCCTCTTGGCGACCGTTTTCGTCGCCCTGGCTCCTGCTGCGATCGCAGCCGATCCGCCTCTGCCCTGGGCCGGGGGCAACGCCGTGGAGACCCCGTTCGAGTCGTTCGCGGGGAGGCTCGCGAGCACCGTCGCGACGCGGCCCGTGAAGGTGATCTGCAACGCGTCCGGTTCGTGGTCGCAGCTCGCGGCCCAGCAGCGGTTCGACGCAGTCACCGTCTGGGGCTTCGTCGTCTTCGACTGGGACCCCGCGAGCCAGGCCTACAAGCCGGGCGACTACATGCAGCTCTCCGAGGCGGCGTGCTGGTACCTCGACCAGTACTGGCGCGTCCCGGCCAACCAGAAGGGCAAGACGTGCCAGGTCGGGATGAAGATCAAGTTCGTCTCGAAGAAGACCCGGCTCAAGGTGGTCAAACGGGTGCAGGTGAAGGGCAAGTGGGTGGACCAGGTCGGGTGGGTGACGGAGACGAAACAGGTCGCGGTCTCCACGCCGGAGTACGGGGCGTGCCCCGACTACGAGAACCGCGTGTTCGCGCTCCAGACGCTCGCGCACGAGACGCAGCACCTGACCGGACTCCGTGACGAGGCGGCCGCGGAATGCACCGGAATGCAGCGGCTCCCGTGGTTCGCCGAGCAGTTCGGCGCCAGCGTCGCGCAGGCGAAGGCGATGGCCGGGGACTACTACGAGCGCTTCTACGAGGCAAAGCGGCCCGGCACCCCGTACTACCAGGCGAACTGCCCCGATCCCGGGAAGTAGCGCCGGTACCCTAGATCCGTGCAGGATCGCGACCTCTACCGGCAGATGCTCCTCATCCGCCGCACCGAGGAGAAGCTGCTCCAGCTCCACTCGCAGGGCCTCCTCGTCGGCACGACGCACACCTCGATCGGCCAGGAGTCGATCGCCGCCGGCCTCTGCTCGCAGCTCGACGAGCGCGACGCCGTGTTCTCCACCCATCGCGGCCACGGGCACTACCTCGCCTCAGGCGGTGATCTGACTGCGTTTCTGGCGGAGCTGATGGGACGCGAGGGCGGGGTTTCCGGCGGGCGGGGCGGGAGCCAGCATCTGCATGCGCCGGGATTCATCTCCTCGGGGATCCAGGGGCAGATGGTCCCGGTCGCGCTCGGGGTGGCGCTGGCGAAGAAGCTGGGGGGGTCGGACGGGCTGTCGGTTGTCTTCATCGGGGACGGGACGCTCGGTCAGGGCGCCCTCTACGAGTCGATGAACATCGCGTCGCTCTGGGGTGTGCGGCTCCTGATCGTGCTCGAGGACAACGGGATAGCGCAGACGACGCCGTCCGCTGTGGCCGTTGCAGGCGACATGCTCGCGCGCGCGGAGGCATTCGGGATCGACTCGGCGCGCCTCGATGGGGCCGACGCCGTTGCGCTCGAGGGAGAGCTGGCCGCGCTCGTCTTCGCGATGCGTGCGTCAGCGGCGCCCGTGTTCCGGGCGATCCGCACCGTCCGGCTGGGGCCGCACTCCAAGCGCGACGACGAGCGGTCGGCGGAGGAGATGGACGAGCTGCGGACGCGCGACCCGCTCGTCCGGCTGGCCGGATCGGTGGCCGACGCAGATGCGGTGGAGGAGGAGGTGCGCGCGGAGCTCGACGCGGCGGTGGCGGCCGCGGAGGCGAGCCCGGAGCCCGATCAGCTCTCGCATCTCGGCGACGTCTGGGCGCCGGCGGACGAGGCGGCCTCGGTTGCCCCGTGGTCGCACGGCGAGGGCGAGCCGCGCGTGGTCGAAGAGCTGAACGCCGCGCTCCACGATCTCTTCGACCGCGACGAGGACATCCGCATCTTCGGGCAGGACCTGCTCGACCCGTACGGCGGCGCATTCGCCGTCACGAAAGGGCTCTCGAGCAAGCATCCCGAGCGCGTCGTGCCGATGCCGATCAGCGAGGTCGCGATCGTCGGCAGCGCGACCGGATACGCGCTCGCCGGCGGAAAGGCGATCGGCGAGATCATGTTCGGCGACTTCATCGCGCTGCCGGCCGACCAGCTGATCAACAGCGCGGCGAAGCACCACTACATCTCGCGCGGGACTGCGCCGGTCAACCTGACGCTGCGGGTGCCGATGGGCGGGGGCCGCGGGTACGGCCCGACGCACAGCCAGAGCCTCGAGAAGATGTACTTCGGTGTCCCGGGGCTGCGCGTCGTCGCGGTCTCGAGCTTCACCGACCCCTACGCGCTCCTCTGGAACGCGGTCGCCGCGGATCCGAACCCCGTCCTCTTCGTCGAGAACAAGACGGTCTACGGCGAGCGCGTGCGCAGGCCCGAAGGCGGGCAGGTCGAGCACTATGCCGCCACGCTGAGCGGCGGGCTGTACCCGAACGTCCGGTTGTCGCCGGGCGGAGGCGACCCCGACCTGACGGTCATCACCTACGGGCGCTGCGCGACGCTCGCGTGGGAGCCCGTGCGGCAGCTGTTCCTGGAGCGCGAGATCGCCGCCGACCTCTGCGTCGTGTCGCAGCTGTCGCCGCTCGACCTCGACGGGATCCTGCCGTCCGCGCTGCGCTCCGACGTCGTCGTCACGGTCGAGGAGGCGCCCGGCGAGGCCGGGTTCGGCGCCGAGGTGGCGGCGCGGCTCGCCGAGTCGGGCTTCGGAGGGCGGTTCGCGCGGATCGCTGCGATGGCGTCGCCGATCCCATCGGCCAAGTCGCTGGAGGACGTCGTGCTGCCCACCGAGCAGTCGATCCGCCGGGAGCTCGAGCGCCTCGTGGTCGAGAAGGGCGCACTCTCTCCGCTTAGCTAGGCTCGCGCGAGCAGATGGGCGCGATCCTCGTCATGTACCACTACGTCCGCGACCCGGTCGAGTCGCAGCCGGGCATCGCGGCGATCGGCATGGACGACTTCGCGGGACAGGTCGAGCACCTGCTCCGCCATTACGAGCCGCTCGAGCCCGACGCGTTGCTGGCGGCCGTTCGGGACGGAACGCCGATCCCGGACGGCTTCGTGCTCACCTTCGACGACTGCGTGCGAGACCACTACGACAACGTCGCGCCGGTGCTCGAACGGCACGGCATCCACGCGATCTTCGCCCCGATCGGGCTGCCGTACCTGCACAAGAAAATCCCATTCGCTCAGAAGAACCAGCTCGTCCGCGGTCGGCTCGGTGAGGACGGCGTCGCCGACGCGTATGTGCAGGTCGCGGCGGAGATCGCGCCCGAGGTTCCTGGGATCGTCGAGTCGGCGCCGATCGGCGAGTACCGGCGCGGGTCCGAGAAGTACCTGAAGTTCAAGTACGCCTCGAATCTGTTGATTCCGGCGGACGTCTCGGATCGGGTCATGAACCACCTGTTCGCGCGGTACGTGTCCGACGACGAGGCCGCATATGTCGACGAGCTCTACATGACTCAGGGCGAGATCGTCGATCTGCGGCGCCGTGGCCACTCGATCGCCGGGCACTCGATCTCGCACCCGTCACTACCCAGGCTCAGCGAAGAGGACCAAGAGCGCGAGGTGAATGCGGCGAAAGGTTGGCTCGAGCTGCTGCTCGACGAGCCGCTGCTGTGGTTCAACTATCCATACGGCGACTTCGACGAGCGGACGGAGCGCGTTTGCGAGCGGCTTGGGATCGAGATCGCGTTCTCGACGCGGCCGCCGATCGACTGGGTTTCACACGAGGACCGATTCCGGGTGCCACGCGTCGACACCGTGTTCCTCCCGGTGTCTGCGGACGCCGAGCCGGTCGAGCTCGCCGGCGAGGTCGTCTGATGCCCGAGCCCGTCGTCGTCCCGAAGCTGAACGAGAACGACGACGAGGTCGTCGTCGTCGCGCTGGCCGAAGGGCAGATCTCGCGAGGCAAGGTGCTGTTCGAGGTCGAGACGAGCAAGGCTGTGCAGGAGGTCGAGGCCGAAGCGGACGGCTGGCCCCGCTGGACGGTGGCGGTCGGCGACCACGTGCCGGTGCTGTCGACGATCGGCTGGCTCTGTGCGACCGAGGCCGAAGCCAAAGAGGCCATTGTCCCGGTCTCAGATACGGAAACAGATCGTCCACAGTCGGCCGGCGGGAGACCGGCGACGGAGCCGGCGCGGCGATTGGCCGCTGAGCTGGGGGTTTCGCTCGACGACGTGCCCGGATCGGGGATCGTGCGGGAGAGCGACGTTCGGGCTGTGGCTTCTTCGCGCGCTTCCGAGCCACCGGAAGTATCAGAGACCGGCCGGCTTGCCGAGGAGCTCCGCGCGCGGCTGAAGAGTGATCCCGCGGGCATCCGCGACCTGTCCTCCGAGGACAAGGTCGCGCTCTACCGCGAACACGGCGCTGCGATCGGGGACAACGTCTCGATCGGCGCCCGCACGGTGATCGATGCCGAGTTCGTCGAGATCGGCGCGGACACGTCGATCGGCTCGGACTGCGTGGTCAGGGCGCGCCGGTTCGCGATCGGCGAGCTCGGCCAGATCGGCGACAACTGCCGTTTCTTCTGCCGTGACTTCGTCGCGGGCGACGTGGTCACGCTCCGCTGGAACGTCGCCGTGGTCGACGGACAGGGCGGGATCCACGACTGCCGGATCGGCGACCTC
>JADMIO011434978.1_pt1 | contig 41303 bp, 33 predicted proteins | sample 8958161 | NCBI WGS metagenome assembly JADMIO01 (sample SAMN16585339, study PRJNA669376) | soil metagenome | isolation source: Crop rotation soil | place: USA: Cullars Rotation, Alabama | collected 2011 | reverse complement strand
GCCGCGACTTCAAGTCACGTGAATTCCAAGCTTCGGATCCCACTGTGCTGGAAAGATTCGCATTTGCAGATGGCAACCTTTCGACCACTCAAACAATCGTCTGCAGCGATCACGTTCGAGCCATAAATCATCAGGCGAAGCAGCTGTTGGGCAATTTGTGACGCTTGTAAGCGAACTACGTATTTGAGGCCGATGTATTTGCATATTGTCGGCGTAAGACAGCCACCTTTGGGGTAGCCAGCATAGGTGCTTACGCCTATCATTATTTGCTTGGTGTAGTTGATACTGCTTATCAATAAGTCCATCGGCAACACATTCGGTTGACCGATCTTTTTTGTGGAATAAGAGATGACGAACGACCACGAGTCGACTGCTTTGTTGTCGCCAGTGAAGGCCCACGGCGGACGCGAGTTTTCTAAGTTCCCAGTGCCGCATGATCCAAACGCACCTGTCAAGCTCGATGGTTCGAGCCTGTCGTACGATGCGGCCAGCGGCGCGGTATCCGAAGGGGCTGGTGTGTCGGAGTTGGTCGATCGTGGCCTCGATTGGCCGGTTGTTATCTGGATTGGGCTGGTTCACGTGTTGGCATTGTTCGCGCCGTTCTTTTTCAGTTGGCCGGGCGTGGTCGCATGCGCGGCGCTGATCTTGCTGACGGGCGCCGGCGGCGTTTGCATGGGCTACCATCGCTGCCTCACTCATGGCAGTTTCAAAACCTATCGCCCCGTGCGATGGTTCCTGGCCTTCCTCGGCGGCCTCTCGGGCGAAGGCTCGGCGCTGACCTGGGTTGCGAACCATCGCAAGCACCATCACTTCAGTGACAAGGAAGGCGACCCGCATTCGCCGCGTGACGGCAAATGGTGGAGCCACATGCTGTGGTTCATGCCGAACTTCGGCCAGAAGTGGCACAAAGAACTCGTCGCCAAGTACGCGCCCGATATCATGAAGGACAAAATGATGCTGGTTCTTCACTATCTGTTCTTGCCTTCGCACATCGCGCTCGGCGTGGTGCTGTTTCTGATCGGTTATTTCGCCACGCCGCTCGGCTTGGGCGGCTGGTGGCATGGCCTGTCGCTCGTGTTCTGGGGCCTCGGCGTACGGATGGTCTACGTGCTTCACGTGACGTGGTTTGTGAACTCTGCCACGCATATCTGGGGCTCGCGCCGCTACGACACGACCGACGACAGCCGGAACCTGTGGTGGGTTGGTCTCTTGGCATTCGGAGAGGGTTGGCACAACAACCACCATGCCTATCAACGCGTCGCGAGCCAGGGTCACCGTTGGTGGGAGATCGATGTCACCTATTACATGATCTGGCTGATGGAAAAGGTCGGCCTGGCTTGGGACGTCGTGCGGCTGCGCGACATTCCACAGGGCACGAAGCCGGCGTAGTAGCGGGAAGCCGGGAGCAGCTAGCGAGGAGCCGGAGCGCGGTCGCTGTTGCTTCGGAAGTGTTGCACTGCTTGTCATTGCTTCCTCGTTGTGCATTTCTTTGTGATTGCTTTCGGGTAATTTTGCTCGCATCGTTTTGGCGCTAAGTGTGCCGAACTTCTTTGGCTGCTGGGGTTTGCATTTTGTTGCGCCGGAAGGGGTCCCACTCACGGCGCGCAAAACTCTGAATTTTGCTCGGCTGGTCGACGGCTTTGCTCGGGATTTTTCCTGCGAGACGCGAACGCGACGGGCAAAATTGAAGCAATTTACTTCAATTGTTGCGCGCCGCGCAGCATCGCGCGGTGCGCATCCACACATTGCGAAGATTCGGGACGTGCCACCCACGAATGCGAACGGCTCGATTTAATTTTCAAAGAACGACGGTCTGCAATCGCTGCAGTATCCTGCAGTTTTTTGCGGGGACACCTTAATAGCACATTCGCAAAGCGATTTCAGCAACGATTTTTGGCCGCCCTGCTGCGGCTGGGTTTGGCAATTGCAAGTGCTGTAGCGAGCAGCAGCGGAGAGGGTGGTTCGGGGATTGTGGGTGACATCGAATCGACAGAGGGCAAGGCGGAGCCGCTGCCTACGATGAGCGTTTGGCCGAAGTGGATGCGCCAGGTGTTGTAGTCGTCGGTCGTGAATGTGCCACTGGGGTTTTTGCGCCAGAGGACGTAGTCGGCGGTGTCGACAGTGCCATCATGGTTGAAATCGCCGGGCAGGACTGGCACGCCTGACCATGCCAGGGCGTAATATGCTTGGTTCGTGTCGCCGATCGCATCGAAGACTTCACGAAACCATCGCACGCGCAGGACGTAGTCGCCGGTGAACGGCATCGTGAAAGAAAAGTGCTCGCTCTCGTTGTACAAACTACTCGATTCGCTGATGAGTGATGCTGGATTGCCGTCCACTACGCTCCAAAGTTCCAGGTTCAAGTCATCATAACTGTCGTCGTAAACGTTATTTGCGGGATCAATTCGGCGATCGCGGAACCACGTGAGAGTCGCGGTAAAGGTCGAACCGCCCATCAATGGCAGATCGAAGAAGTAGTCGTTCGTTGCCGGACTCGCGACTTTCCCGAAGTCCCAGCCCACGTCTTTGACGAGTCCAAGATTGCCGCCGGAGACGCCGGGGACATCCGTCGTGCCGGTCAGGAACTGGCGATACGCGGCCGCCAGATTCATCCTGCCTGTGCCGACTCGGTTGTCGAGTCCCTGCGTCGTGAGCACTCCACCATTGCCGTTGGGATGCGCGATCTGTGCGTTATCCCAGCCAGCCGTTTTGTCGGCCGAATTCATCAACACCGACTTCATCACGCGCGCGTCGCGCGCTTCGACACTCGTCGAAAGAACCGAGTATGATGCGTCGTAGAGGAGCGCTGCGCCGCCGGCCACGGTGGGGGCTGCGAAGCTGGTACCAAATAGGCCGCCGCGGGTATAAAAATTCGGCCCGCCGAGTGGCCCATCGGGCGGTCCGGTGGGACCGGGGCCAATTACGGCCGGATTGTCTGTCGTGCCGTTTCCGCCAGATTCGCCACCGTAGTAGGCCGAAGCAAGGTTCTGGCCAGGAGCAGCAATGTCGACCACTTGACGTGCGTTGCTGACGGTTCCATGGATGGGATCCGCATAGTCGTTGGGACCTCCACTGGAAAAAAACGCCGGGCGATTATACGGCGGGCTCGGGCCCAAAGCGGCGACGGAGAGACCGTTATAGGCTGAGGCAGGCGAGAACACTGTATTCGGACCAGGGCCGTAATTGCCGGCCGAGACGACAAACAGCGTGTGAGAATTCGTATTGGCGAATCCATCCAATCCGATCGCGAGCGTGTCCGACCCACCTGGCGCAGCACCCGACCCCCAACTGCTATTGATGACGTCCGCTGTTCGGCCACTGGTGCTAACACCCGTGCTGAATGCCCGCCGGTACTGATCGAATGTCACCGCGTTGTTGAGCTCGCTGAAGGCCGTAGCATATCGCTCGCCGCTCCATTGCGTTGCGATCGCTCCGCTGTAGAGTTGCGCATCGGGAGCCAGGCCTTCTTGGTAGGAACCAGGATGTGCTCCGCCGCGTCGTCCGCCAAGAATCATTCCGACGTAGGTCGCGTGACGATCAATTTCGTTCAGCGCCGCCGGATGATGTGGGATCTGGAGGACATGCGTGAGGGTTTCGTGACCGTTCCAGATGTGCCCCTCTTCAATATTGGCGATGACCGTGTTTGTGCCGGTGTAGCCTTGACCATAGAACATGCCGGCACCGAGCAGGGAGTTTATATCCGTCCCGGCGACTGGACCTGGCGCTTCTGCTGAAATACTGCCACTTACATAGGCGAAGGCCAGTCGCTGCTGAAGTGCCAAGCTCGTGGCGAAAGCGAGAGTGATCGTCACGCAGCGTGCGAAGCGGATCAAATGGGCAAAATCGCGATCATTGCGATGTAATGGTGATGTCTTGTGCATTTTCCTGTGCTGGCCGCGGATGTGATTAGGCTCACGGTTCAGTCTGTGGATCGATTTCGCAGATTCGGCACGATCAAGGCGCACACCCCGACGACGAGCAAGGCAATATTCGTCGGTTCCGGAATGGCGGCCGATTGCGACTGGCCGGAGATTAGCGAAGAGTTCAGACCGACATCGAACGACAATCCGAAATGTGCCCGCCATAAGTCATAGCCGGCTGGCGATCCGCCGCTCTTACGCCAGACCGCGTAGTCCGCTGCATCGACGGCGCCATCGTTGTTGAAGTCGCCGGGCAGGTGCGCCACAACGTTGGAAACGAATACTCCCTCGCTTCCGTCGGTAAAACTTGCCCAGAAGACGAGTTGGCCCACATTGTTGAACCCGCTGGGGCGGCTGTCCGCGTTGCCACTGGCCGTAGCGAAATCCAGATCAGAGAGGGTGCGGAAGTCGCCCGGCGCCACTTCCAACTGATCACCCGTGCGAACGACAAGCTTCAAATCGCCGGTCTGATCGGTTGCCCAAATACCTCTGTCATTCGTGAAATCAACACCATCGCCACTGAGGTTGGCACGAAAGGCAGTTTGGCCGGCGCTGTTCAACGTGGGGAAATGAAGGTCGAAAAAATTTGCGTTCTCGGCGGTCCCGGCAGCCGGACTTCCCGTCCTGGCGAGCAGCGATAACTCACCGAGACCATCGGACCAGATGCCGAGTTGATTGGAGGAATCAACGCCACTGCCTGCAACGAGCGCTCGGAATGCAATCCGTCCGCCGTCGTTTAGCACGGGGTACGACGGCCCAAAAGCCAGGTAATTTACTCCACTCGGCGCTCCTGCAGCTTGACTACCTTTGCGCGCCATCAGCGCCAGGCTACCGGAGGCGGTTGACCAAAGGCCTTCGTTAGTGGTGCTAGTCACGCCGCTGCCGGAGAGAGCGGCTGCAAAGGCGACTTGGCCGGCATTGTTCAGTGCGGTCACACCGAGTGGCAGGTCAATCGTGACGCCGGGCGGAGCCGGGGCAGGGCTTCCGCTCCGAGTGACCAGCGCTAGACTGTTCGGAGCTCCAGACCAGATGCCATAACTTTGATTGCCGACGATGCCCGTTCCGGTCAAGTTGGCCCAGAGTGCAACGTGTCCGGCGCCGTTTAGCGCGCCGAGGAACGAAGGAAAGGGAGCAAATGTGCTAACGCCGTAATTCACACCAAAGGGGGCGCCAGGCGCGTGATCGCCGGCGCGGGCTACTAACTCAAGGCCACCGGGACCGTTCGACCAGACGCCCCAATTGTTTGCAGAGGTCACTCCAGCGCCTGTGAGTGCGCCAACAAACGCCGTTTGACCGGCGTCGTTCAGCTTAGGCCAATCAAGATGATATGGATTCAACGCGGTGGAGAAACTGAGGATTGCACCGTCGGGCGCGTCGGGTGCTTGAACTCCGCTGCGAGCCACCAGGTTCAAACCGCCCGTACCTTCCGACCACAGTCCTACGCTGCCATCGGTGAGGCCACCGTAGAAAGCTGTCTGACCGGCGCGGTTGAGAACCGGAGTATAGAGTTCGAGCGTAGGGTCCACGCGAAAGTTCACGCCACCAGGCGCGCCGGGCGCATGGCTTCCCGTGCGAGCGACCAGCGACAAACTTCCCGAACCCTCCGACCAGATACCTTGGTTGCTATTGGAAGTGACGCCAGTGCCAGTAAGGTCCGCGCGGAAGGCAACCTGGCCGGCTTCGTTTAGCACTGGCCCACGAAAGAATTGGCCAGCAAGGCTGTCGTAATAGGAGCCAAAGTTGTCGTACGTGACGTTGCCGGTTGTGCCCGGGGCGGGATGGCCGGTGAGAGCCACGGTACGCAGCCCGGAAGCGGTCGCGACCACCGTGGCGTGCTGCGCAAAAATAGCTAGTGCAAGAGTCGAAATTAGATTGACCGAGAGAGTGGCACGGTTCATACAGATACCTTGGGGTTAAATTTTTGAGTCGCTTCGATTTACGATGCATAAAGCCGTGCTCCGCAGTGCGCGCAAAACGAGCGCTGCGGGGCGGGTGTGGGCCGGTGAGCGGTGAGTTTGGCGACTTGTGCTCACCGGCCCCGTTTTTTGACGTTGTCAGCGGTCGATGACTGTTGATCCACTGCCGGAACGGCTGGGCGGTGGATTGGCTTTGATTTCGGATTCGTCGTCGCGGTCTTGTCGGATCAGGTGGCCCGCCTCGCGACGGAGTAGTTCGAACGTAGCGCGGCGAACCCATTCGGTCAGAGGAGATGCCAGCTCCTGTTTGATGGGCAATAGCGTTTCATCGAGTAGTCGGCGGGCTTCATCTTGCTGACCGAGTCTCCAGTGGCTCATCGCCAGCAGTAGCCGTTGATAGTTGAGTGTGTCAAATCCATGGCGCGGGGTCGCGGGGTAAACGGCGATCGAATCTTTGAGACGCTGGGCTGCCTGTTTGAATTGGCCGTGTCGATAGAGTGCTGCGCCCAGCATGAAAAGGCGGAAGTGACGCTGATCGTGCGTGTTACTTGCCAGGAGCTCTTCGGCGCGCCTAACCGGCCCACTCATATCGTCCAGCGCCGCTGGAGCAAGACAGGGAGTCCAGATAGGCCTGGCCATGTTGGAAACGTCTCCAAAGCGTTGGGGCAACTCTGGCAGTTCGTTGAGCTTTCTGCATGTGTCGTGGTAGCCCGCCTTGTCTCCACGTTGAAGTTGCGCGAGGGCCAAGAAGTAGAACGCCTCGGCCATAGCGTTCGCTACGTGCGGTTTGTGTTTCTGCGTCCAGTAAATCGAGATTGCCTCTTGGACACAGTTTTCCGTCTCCGCAAATCGGTCTAGTTCGCCAAGATTGAGAGCGTGGTCGATCAGACTGTCGGCGACGCGATCATCGCTGGTCCCAGGTATTCGACGGCGCAAGTCGACCGCCTTTGCGAGGTGCGGCTCGGCAATTTCGTTTTCCCCGAGCCGCCAATAGGATTTGCCAATTGCGGTACGGATGGCGGCCTCGACTTCTGGTTGGTCATCCAGTTGACCGCTCAATCTGGACGAAAATTCATCCAACAGCTCGCGGACAGTGTACTTCGGGCCTTTTAGCCCATCAGGGCTGGACGACGCGAGCATGTCGAATAGAAAGTTGGAAATTGCGTTGGCTTCGGCGAGGGCTTTGCTTTTCGCATCTCGTTCCCGCTTGATTGCAACGTTACTTATGGCAAGTCCTGCAACGCTGAGTAGCATTAAGGCCACGAATACTGCCACTACTTTGTTTCGGCGCACAAATTTCTTAAGTCTATATGCGACCGACGGTGGACAGGCTTGGACAGCCTCATCGTGCAAGTAGCGCTCGATGTCGCGGGCCAGGCTGTTGGGAGTTTCGTAGCGGCGATTGCGTTCCTTCTCCAAGCACTTCATCACGATCCAATCAAGTTCGCCGCGGATGCTCTGTTGAAGACGGCGAACGTCGGTGCGTCTCTGCTGAGCGACCGTAGTGGCCAGGTCGGCGGCGAGTGTGCTGACGCGATCACTGGGCCGCGGCGGCTCTTCTTCGCGAAGGATGCGCCGCATCTCATCGTAAGGGACGGCGTGGAGGCGGTCCTTGTCGTAGGGAGTGGAGCCGGTTAAAAGTTCGTAGAGCACGACGCCCAGCGAATAGATGTCGCTGCGGGTATCGATACCCAAGCGACTTAGCTCGGCTTGTTCAGGACTCATATAGAGCGGCGTCCCCACAATCTGCGCGAACGCGGTCACCTGCGTGTATTCGGTAAGCTGTTGATTGATCGCCTTGGCCACACCGAAGTCGATGATCTTGGGCGCCGGCCGGCCATCCTGGATAGCTATCAGCACGTTGGTCGGTTTGATGTCGCGGTGGATGATACCCTTCTGATGGGCATGTTGGACTGCCCGACAGACCAAGACAAACAACTGAAGCCGCTCACGCGTTGTGAGGTTGCATTGGTCGCAGTACTCGGTAATCGGGACGCCTTGGACCAACTCCATGACGAAATAAGGACGGCCAATTTCGGTTGTTCCTGCGTCATGCACTTTGGCAATGTTGGGATGGTCCATCATCGCGAGCGCTTGTCGTTCGGCTTCGAAGCGGGCAATCACCTGCCGGGAGTCCATTCCCGGCTTGATGATCTTGAGCGCGACTGTGCGCTGGATCGGCTCGGATTGTTCGGCCATGAAGACGACGCCCATGCCGCCTTCGCCGATTTGTTGGAGCAGCTTGTAGGGGCCGATCGTTGTGCCGGGCTGTTCGGCAATCTGGGGCTGGAATGTGGTGCGTTCGAGTTGGTGTGAAGGTGGTTCGAGGAAGCTACCCGCATCGAAGTGAGCGGTGAGAAGTGCGTCGACTTGGGTTCGTAGTTCGGTGTTATCAGCGCATGCTTCGTCGAGGAACGCGGCGCGTTCGGCAGCGGGAAGGTCTAAGGCACGTTCGAAGATGGTTCGCACACTTGGCGATTGCACTGGCATGGCATCGATCCTGTTGCCCGTGACGGGCGGTTAAAGAACAGTGCGACGTTCGGCGCCCGATTGTGCCACTGAAGATGACAAATTTCAGCTAGCGGTTTTCGCGGAGTTGCTGATAGAGCCAGGCGCGGGCGTAAGTCCAATGGCGGTTAACGGTTCGGACTGAGATGTTCATCGCGGCGGCGGTTTCCTCGATGGTGAGGCCGGCGAAAAAGCGGAGCTTCACGACGGCAGCCGTTTCGGGCTCGTCGTTGGCCAGATGTTCCAAAGCGTCGCTGATCGCGACTACGCGTTCGTCGGGCTCGTCGGAGATCGCGAGTTGGCTATCGAGATCGATCCGTTGCAGCTCCCCGCCGTGGCGGAGGCGTTTTTTTCGGCGGGCTTGTTCGACGAGCAAACGACGCATGGCCTCGGCCGCGGCGGCAAAGAAGTGCCCACGGCTGTTCCAGTGCTGGGCCTCGTTGACGTCGACCAGTCTTAAATAGGCTTCGTGGACCAGGGCGGTTGCCGGTAAGGTTTGTCCCGGTTTTTCGTGCGCCAACTTTTGGGCGGCGAGGTTGCGCAGTTCGTCATAGACCAGGGGGAGTAGCACTTCGGCGGCCTGCGGATCACCCTGTTCGATGGCAGAGAGAATTTGTGTGACGGGGCCCATGGCGGCCACAATACCGCGCGGCGGGGTGGTTCGCAAAAATGCGGCGTGTCATTTGGACGGGGAGAGGATGACTTTGCCGCCCACAAAGGCCCAAGTTAAGGCTTTATTTGCGGTTGCATTCGGCGTGCCAATCCTTAAACTTAGGTGTTTAAGCAGCAGTAATTGTTTACAGGTAGAAGTAGGTCTGAAGCCAAAAAAGGTGCCCGGTAGGCGCCGGTTTTTGGCGCTACCGCACATGTTGTAGGAGTTGGTGTTCGCTTAGGCAGACAACCCGGTAAGTGCGGGGTCGGGAGACCCGCGCACAGCATTATCGGGAGCGCAGCGCACCAGAGAGAGTGAAACGCGGGAACCGCAATGCCATTAACGACAGAACGGAAACAACAGCTGAAGGGTGAATTTGGTCGTGGAGCCTCGGATTCGGGGTCGCCGGAGATCCAAGTTGCGCTGCTCACCAATCGCATCGCCCAGATGACCGAGCATTTGAAATTGCACTCGAAGGACTACGCGAGTCGGCGTGGTTTGTTGGGGATGGTCAGTCGGCGTCGCCGTTTGTTGGATTACGTGAAGCGGGTCAATCCCGAACAGTATCTCGACCTGTTGCGGCGTCTGGAAATTCGGAAGTAGTTCGTGAGTGGAGTAGAGGAGTATCGGAGTAGCTAATTCGCGGTTGGCTACTCCCATTCTCCACTGCTCCGCTTGCTGTTCTTCTCTCCGCCACTCTGGCGCAAAAGCGCGAACGCGTTTGCTCAGCGCATCGATTGCCGCGCACGGGGTCTAAACTGTGCGATAGCGCGAAAAATCAAATTGAAGGAATTAAAGGGAAAGAATGTTACAACGCACAAGTGTCGAACGTCAGATTGGTAAGCACGTATTTCGGATTGAAACAGGAGCCTTGGCCAAGCAGGCATCTGGTTGTTGTCTGGTGCAATATGGGGAAACGGTCACGCTGAGCGCGGTGGCCACGGGGCCGGCACGGCCGGGAATGGATTACTTTCCGCTGACGTGTGACTACCGCGAGCGGCAGGCTGCGGCGGGTAAGTTTCCGGGTGGTTTCTTGAAGCGGGAAGGTCGGCCAACGACCAAGGAAACGCTCACGGCCCGGCTCATCGATCGACCGATTCGGCCAATGTTTGCCGAGGGCTTCAACGATGAAGTCCAGATTCAGAATTTCGTGATGGCGAGCGATCGCCAGACGGACGGCGACGTGCTTGCGATGAATGGTGCGAGCGCTGCGCTTTGCATCTCGCCGTTGCCGTTCGTGGGACCGTTGGGCGCGGTTCGACTGGGATTGGTAGACGGTCAGTTTGTGCCGTTTCCAACGCATGACGAGCTCGAAGCGAGTGAGCTCGATCTGATCATCTCAGGTTCGCGCGACGCGGTGCTCATGATCGAAGGTTTTTCCCGCGAAATGCCGGAAGACCGGATGCTCGAGGCGATCCGCGTAGCCCATGGATACGTGCGCGAGTTGTGCGACTTGCAGCTGGAATTGGTGAACAAGCTTGGCGTGAAGAAGATGGACTTCGTTTCGCCGGCGGATGACGGCATCTACGATCGTCTCAAGAATTCGTTCTACGATCGGATGAAAGAGGCGAAGTACACCGAGGGCAAGCACGCGCGGGCCGAGGCGGTTGCTCAGGTGAAGTCGCAAGCATTGATCGAGATTATCCCCAGCCCGACGGCCGAGGGTGCGCCGGCGCTCGAAGCGTTTTCGAAGGCGTGGCATAAGCTGGAAGAACGCGTTGTCCGCGATGCGATTCTTAGCGGACGCCGATCGGATGGGCGCGACAGCAAGACGTTACGGCAGATTACTTGCGAAGTTGATTTGTTGCCGTGCGTCCACGGTTCGGCGTTGTTCCAGCGCGGCGAAACTCAGGCGCTCATTACCGTTGCGCTCGGTACCGGCCGCGATGAGCAGCGGGTCGACGGACTGTTCGAAGAGTACTCGAAGCGGTTCATGCTCGACTACAATTTCCCGTCGTTCTCGGTCGGCGAAGTTCGCCCGATTCGTGGGCCGGGCCGTCGCGAAATTGGTCACGGCATGTTGGCCGAGCGAAGCGTCAATCCGGTGTTGCCGGATCATGACGAATTCCCGTACACGATCCGAGTGATCTCGGACATCTTAGAATCGAACGGTTCGAGCTCGATGGCAAGCGTCTGCGGCGCCACGCTCGGTCTGATGGCGGCCGGGGTGCCCATTACGAATCCGGTGGCCGGCATTTCCACGGGCCTTGTTAAGGATGGCGACAAGTGGGTGCTGCTGACCGATATCATCGGTGACGAAGATCACTACGGCGACATGGATTTCAAGATCGCGGGCACGCAGAACGGCATCACGGGCATTCAGCTTGATCTGAAGACCGCGGGGATTAGCGAGGAGATCATCAAGGCAACGCTCGCTCAGTCGCGCGAAGCTCGGATGGAGATTTTGCGGTCGATGCTGTCGGCGATTCCGCGTCCGCGGCCGAACACCTCGCCGACTGCTCCGCGGCTCGCTCGCACCAAGATCGATCCGGAAAAGATTGGCCTCTTGATTGGCCCGGGTGGCAAGAACATTCGCGCTATCCAGGAAGACAATGGCGTAACGATCGACGTCGAGGAAGACGGCACGGTCACAATTGCCGGCGCCGACGAACCATCGGTCAAGCGAGCTCTTGGCCGCGTCGAGGCGATGACGGCCTCGGTGCAGGTTGGTCGGATCTACGAGGGCACGGTGACAAGCGTCAAGGACTTCGGTGCGTTTGTGGAAATCCTGCCGGGCAAGGACGGCTTGTGCCATATCAGCGAGCTGGCCGATGAGTATGTGTCGAGCGTGGGCGACGTGTGCCGCGTGGGCGACACGATGATGGTCAAGGTGATTGCCGTCGATGAGCAGGATCGCGTGAAGCTGAGCCGCAAGGCGGCGATGCGCGAGATGGCGTCGACCGAAGGCAACGGCGCGCCGGCGGCAACATAACCCGGCCGTCATGGCTGGGCGTGCGGACCGGGCCAACGCGGCCCGGCGATATAGCGAAGCCTATGGCGACTCCACAACCGAAAGTGGTACCGCCTGCGGACGACTCCGCGGCCACGGTCCAGCGGTTGATGGACCAGTACACGGAGATCGCCAAGCTGGCCGGCGGGCTTGCGCACGAGATCAAGAATCCGCTGTCGACGATCCGGCTAAACATGGAGCTGTTGGCTGAGGATTTGGCCGAGCTGGAAACGCCGGCGGGTCGGCGGTCGCTCAAGCGTGTGGAAGTTGTTCGGCGCGAATGCGGGCGGCTTCAGTCGTTACTGGACGATTTTCTCAGTTATGCGAAGGTACGGCGGCTGCATCTTGAGCCTTCGGACCTCAATCACCAGATTAACGACGTACTCGATTTCTTTGCGCCGGAGGCCTCTGAGGCGGGTATTGAAATCGTCCGATACCTGGACCCCGAATTACCACGCGTGATGCTTGATCGCGAGGCATTCCGTCGAGCGCTGCTGAACCTGATCATTAATGCCAAGCAGGCGATGCCGGACGGTGGGCAACTGGTCGTGCGCACTGTTGCTGAGGGCGCCACCGTGGCGGTTCACTTGATCGATACCGGCTGCGGCATGGACGATCGGACGCTTTCGAAGATGTTTGAAGCGTTCTATTCCACGAAGCCGAACGGCTCTGGGCTGGGTTTGCCGACGACGGAAAAGATCGTCGCGGCGCATGGAGGCCGAATCCGCGTGCAGAGCGAGATCGGCCGTGGAACGCAGATCACGATTGAGTTGCCCGTGCCTGCGCGGCTGGCGGTGGGCGATTAGCGCTCGCCCGAGCCGAACATGGTCTGCCAGTCGCGCGCCGAGTGAATCACATCGGATATTTCTACGCCGCCGGCCACAGCATAGTAGAATACGATGAACTTATTGGCTGGCCTGGACGGTATGAACTGTCGGACGCCGGACTTTAGGTCGTCGCAGCGATTGCCCAATTCAGGGTTCGTCGCAAGCACCTTGAAGGTGGTTTTTAGCTCAAGGACAATGCGTCGCGCCGCTTCAGGACTCTGAACAACAAGATAATTTGCAATTTGATCGATGTCTTCGGTGGCTCGTTTGGAAAGTCGATAGTGCTTTGCGGCCATGTTATTGCGATTTAGATCGAGCTTCAGCCCTGGCAAGCAGCACTTCGAAGAACCGATCCAGCCCTTCGTCGTCAAATTCCACAAACTCTCCTTCGTCGAGCTGACGGCGGCTTTCTGTGAGGCGGTCAATTAGTGCCTGCCGCTGACGTAGCATGTCGATGCCGGCTTCCAGCGCTTGCGTTCGATCCTTGAAGGTGCCAATCGAAACTTGTTGTTCGATGAACGTCTCGAGGTCCGGTGACAGCGATGAATCGGTAGACATATCAACCCTCCACTTTTTAAGTGTATTCTCCATCTTTGCCTGGGGTCAACGCGGCCCCTTTCCGCTGCTTTAGATCGGCCGTATCATCGATTCATGCCGCCAAAGCCTTCGACTGTCGCCAGTGCCGGACCACCGATTCAGGTGCTTGTTGTTGATAACGATCCCGCGCACGCGGAGGCGATGGCGGACAGTTTGCGCAGCGTCGGATTTGCGTGCACGGTGGCGACCGGTGGGCGAGAGGCCATTTCGTTGCTGGAGTCGACCACGTTTGAAATTGTCGTTTCCGATCTCAAGATGCCGGACGTTGGCGGGCTCGAGGTATTGGCCAAGTGCAAGGAATTGCAGCCGGATGCGGAGCTGATTCTCGTGACCGGGCACGGCACGATCGAGTCGGCCGTCGAGGCGATGCAGCGGGGCGCGTTCAACTACCTACTCAAGCCGCTCGATTTGAAACAGTTGCGGGCGGTGGTGGAAAATGCGGCGCGCAGTCAGTACCTGCGACGGGCGAATGCCGAATTGCATCGGCGGCTCGATGAGCGATTTGGGTTTGAGGGAGTCATCGGCAACAGTCCTCAAATGCAGGACGTGATCACGAAGCTGCAGCGGATTGCGCCGACAGACGCAACTGTTTTGATCCAGGGAGACACGGGGACTGGTAAGGAGCTGGTCGCCAAGGCAATCCACCAGAACAGTCCGCGGAAGAAGCGGCCGTTCGTGGCGCTGAATTGTGCGGCACTGAGCGAGCACATTCTCGAGAGCGAGTTGTTTGGCCACATCCGCGGTGCGTTTACGGACGCGTCGGCCGATCGCCAGGGCAAGTTTGAATATGCCGATGGCGGCACATTGTTTCTGGATGAAGTCGGCGATATGCCGATTCCGACGCAGATCAAGCTGCTACGCGTGTTGGAAAGTCACGAGATTACTCGCGTCGGCTCGAATGAACCAGTAAAGGTGAACGTGCGGATTCTGTCGGCAACGAACCGCGATTTGGGGAAGGCGATTGCTGACGGTACATTTCGGGAGGATTTGTATCATCGCCTGAAAGTGGTGACGATCAACTTGCCGCGGCTGGCCGATCGCCGCGAGGATATCCCGTTGCTCGTGGATTACTTTGTCAAAGAGCATGCGAAACGGCATCAAAAAACGATTCGTGGCATTTCGACGGCTGCTCGTCGCCGCCTTTTGGCGTTCGACTGGCCAGGTAACGTGCGGCAGCTTCGCAATGTTATCGAGAGCATGGTCGTCGTCGACATCGACGAAGTGCTGGATCTTGATGATCTGCCGGATGAATTGGCGCCCAGCGATGGTGAGTCTGCTGCGGCTGCGACGGCCGGATCGGATGGACTTCACCAGCTGGTTGGCAAATCAATGGCGGACATTGAGCGATTGTTTATTGAGGAAACGCTCAAGATTACCGCTGGTAATCGGGAAGAGGCGGCGACGATGCTTGGCATTGGTGAGCGAACGCTCTACCGGAAAATTAAAGAGTACGGGCTGACTCAATAGCAGGGAGCCGGGAACACGGAGCAGGGAGCTCGATCGTCATGCCGACTATTCATCAATTATCGCCGAGCGTTGTGAATAAGATCGCTGCGGGCGAGGTGATCGAGCGACCGGCGAGTGTTGTGAAGGAATTGCTCGAGAACGCAGTCGATGCGGGCTCGACGCGGGTCGACGTGCGGCTCGAAAAGGGCGGCAGCGAAGTGATTCGCATCGCTGATAATGGCTGCGGCATCCAGGTGGATGAGTTGCCTCTGGCGGTGGCAAGTCATGCGACCAGCAAGATTACGTCGGCCGACGATTTGTTTTCAATCGCGACGCTCGGTTTCCGTGGTGAGGCGTTGGCTTCGATTGCCGAGATAAGCCGGCTGCTTATTCGCAGCCGCACGGCCGAGAGCACCAGCGGCGGCGAGTTGGAAGTTGTCGGCGGCTTGGCGAGCCCCGTAGTACCGATCGGCTGCCCGGTCGGCACGACGATTGAAGTGCGGAATCTGTTTTTCAATACGCCGGTTCGCCACAAATTCTTGCGGTCGGTGCAAACCGAGATGGGGCATTCGATCGAAGCGATGACGCGACTCGCGCTCGCCCATCCTCACATCCATTTCACACTTGCGCATAACGGCCGGACAGTCCACGACTTACCGCCGGTGAACGATATTCGCGGGCGGATTGCAGCGTTTTTTGGCGACGAAATTGCCGACGATCTGATCGAAATCAAAAGTGAGAACGATGGAGTCACGCTTAGCGGCTATGTCGCAAATCCGATGCATAGCCGCGCGACGGGTCGCATGCAGTACCTGTTTCTGAATGGCCGAGCAATTCGGGACCGATCTCTGCAGCATGCGCTGGGTGAAGCCTATCGTGGCCTGTTGCTGACGGGGCGACAGCCGATTTGTTTCTTGCGACTCGAGATGCCGCCGGATGCGGTGGATGTGAATGTGCATCCGACGAAGCAAGAAGTGCGGTTCCAGGATTCGGGGCGGTTGTATAGCCAGTTGTTGGGTACGTTGCGGACGAAGTTTTTGACTACGGATCTGACGGCGCGCGGGAGCACTACGAGTGCTGACTTTTCCTCGAGTTCCGGAGAGGTTGATTCTGCAACCAGTGGTGCGAGCGAATTGGTTCAGTGGGCGAAGCAGGAGTTGAGTAAGCAGGTGCAGCGGGTTGAATCGCCGCTGGTTGGGCGCGAGTTCGGGGCTGGTGAAGCACCGGCTCGGCAATGGAGTCTGCCTAGTGAACCATTGCGGCTGCATCGGCTTGATGAACCGGCGTCGATTGAACTCGGCAGCCGGTTCGCGCCTGCGGAACATCAGCCGAGTTCGCGGCTCGATGACTCACATGCCGGTTCGACGTCCAACGCGCTGCAAGTTCACAACCGTTACCTTGTCGTTGAGACCGACGTTGGCATTGAGGTAATCGATCAGCACGCGCTTCACGAGCGGATACTTTACGAGCAGCTCCGCGAGAAGGTGCTGGGAGGCGCGCTTGAGTCACAGAAGTTATTAGTGCCGGAACCGGTGGATCTAACTGCGACCGAGTCGGCAGTGGCTCTGGAGCACTCGGAATTGTTAGCAAGGCTAGGAGTCGAGGTGCAGCCGTTTGGCGGCGAGACCGTGCTTGTGTCCAGCTATCCGGCCATGCTCGCGAATCTGAGTCCGGCGGAGGTGCTGCGAGAGCTGGTCGAAAAGTTGCTGGTTGGCGGACGTCAGCCGGATGCTCGTGATTTGCTCGATGAATTGCTCCATATGATTGCCTGTAAGGCGGCGGTAAAGTTTGGGGATCGATTGTCGGACGGGGAAATCGATTCGTTGTTGGCCCAGCGGCACCTGGCCCAGGACCAGCATCATTGCCCCCACGGCCGGCCGACTTCACTGGTTTTCACCCGCGACGACCTGGACCGACAATTCAAGCGGATTTGATTCGCGGCCGCCGTTCGACGAAAATAAAGGTTTCGGCTTTGGCCGACCCCGAACCCTGACCTCCGACCCCAAGTCTTTCCCTCATGATTTGCGTCAGCATAGGCCGTAGCCGTCACAAGCACATGCTTGCCGAATTTGCCCATTTGGTGGAGCAGGGGGCCGAGCTCGTCGAGCTGCGGCTCGATTACATCAGCTCGCGGGTAAATATCCAGCGGCTTTTGAAAGACCGGCCATGTGCGACGGTCGTTACGGTCCGCCGCGAACAGGACGGCGGAAAGTACACCGGCAGCGAAGACGCGCGGCTGATCATGCTTCGCGAGGCGATTGCCAACGGCGTCGAGTATGTCGATTTGGAGGATGACGTCGCCAGTAAGATTCCGCGGTTCGGCAAGACGAAGCGGATCATCAGCCATCACAACTTTCGCAACACGCCAGACAACTTACGCGACCTTCACAACCACATGAAGGCGCTCGACGCGGATATTGTGAAGATCGCTACGATGGCGAACCAGCCGCACGACAATCTGCGAATGTTGGAAATGGTTCAGGAGAGCGACAGCGATACGGTCGGCATGTGCATGGGGGACATTGGAATTTCGTCGCGGATACTGGGCCCACGGTTCGGGGCAAAGTTCACGTACGCGACGTTTCACCACGAACGCGCGCTCGCGCCCGGTCAGCTCAGTTACGAGCAGATGACGAATGTCTTTCGGCACAACAGCATCGGCCGGCAGACGGCGGTGTACGGAGTGATCGCCGACCCGGTCGGCCATAGTTTGAGTCCGCAAATTCACAACGCGGAGTTTGGTGCGCTCGGCATCGATGGCGTTTATGTGCCGTTTCGGGTGCCGTTCGATACGCTGGGCCAGTTCATGGATGACGTGTCGCGACTGGGGATTCGCGGACTGAGCGTTACGATTCCACACAAGGAAGCCGTCGCCAAGTTCCTGACAAAGGTCGACCCGGCGGTGAAGGGCATTGGAGCAGTCAACACGGTGCTGTTTCGTGATGAAGAAGTACTGGGCTACAATACCGACTACAAGGCGGCCATGGACTGCTTGGAGAATGCGCTAGGCGGCGTGGTTCCTCCGGGCGTGCCGAGTCCGCTCCAGGATAAGAAAGTGCTCGTGCTTGGGGCCGGCGGCGTGGCTCGTGCGGTGATGTATGGCCTGCAACGGCGTGGCGCGAAAACTACGATTGCCAGCCGCACGAGGTCGCGAGCCCAGCATTTGGCCGATACGTTCGGTGGTAAGTGCGTCGAGTGGCAAGCGCGCCATGCTCCGACCGAGATTCTTGTAAACTGCACGCCGATCGGCATGCACCCAAACGTAGATGAATCGCCATTTAACAAAACGCACTTGAAATCGAACATGACGGTGTTCGACACAGTTTACAATCCAGAATCAACGCTGCTACTCAAGGACGCCAGGTCGCACGGCTGCAAGATTGTGAGCGGCGTCGACATGTTCATCAAGCAGGCGCAGATCCAATTCTGGTTGTTCACCGGCCAGGAGCCTTCCGAGGCGCGGATGCGCGAAACGCTCAGGCGAGCGATCGGTTCGGTGAAGTACTGATCTCGGGGATGAGGGCTAGGGACTGGGGGCTGGGGAGACGCGGATCGCATGGCTCCATCGGGCGACTCGCCAATTTTCTTGATCGGTTATCGCGGCACCGGTAAGACGTCGGTGGCGCGCGAGCTCGCCGGCCCACTGGCTTTCCACTGGGTCGACACGGATGACCTCATTGAGCAGATGACCGGTAAGACGATAGCAGCAATTTTCGCGGATGAGGGCGAGTCCGGCTTTCGCGATTGGGAAGCGCGTGTCGTGACCGCCGCAGTACGGAAGCGGCGGACGGTGGTGGCGTTGGGCGGCGGGGCCGTTTTGCGAGAGGATAATCGCGAGGCGATCTGTGCCGCCGGGCCAGTAGTTTGGCTGACGGCATCGGTGGATACGATTCTCGAGCGAGTCGCGGCAGATTTGACGACGACGAGCCGCCGGCCAAATTTGACCGCCGCGGGTGGCCGGGCGGAGATTGAAGCGTTGCTCGCGATTCGTACGCCGCATTACCAGCAATGTGCTACGCTTGTCGTGGATACGGAGAGTAAGACTTCCGCCGAAGTGGCGGAGGAGATCGCGGCCAGACTCTAAACGCTCGCAGCCTGTTGCACGGATGTTTTGATGAACCTGCTTGCTCTGCGATTAGTCGGCGTGTTTGTTGTCGGAGCCTGCCTCGGTTCGTTTGTGAATTGGGCGATCTACGCGTTGGCATGGACGCCGCGGCCGATCTCGCCATGGTCGCGGCTGCCACTCGAATTTGCCTCGCGACGTCGATCGGATCGGGTGCCGATTTTTGGCTGGCTGTCGCTTAAGCGCGAAGTGGAGATCCACGGCCGCGGATTCTGGCTTCGGCCATTAATGTTGGAAGTGGGGTTGGGCCTCGCGCTGGCATTGCTCTATTGGTGGGAGGTCGCCCGGCTGTCGTTGATTCAGCCGCAGGTCGGCCCCGCTGCGATCGTGCCGCCGACGCTGGCGCTTCACCTGCAGTATGTCAGCCATGTGATTCTGCTTTGCTGGATGCTCGCGGCTTCATTCATTGATATCGATGAAAAGATAATCCCGGACGAGATTACAGTGACCGGCACGATATTGGGGCTGCTCATTGCGGCGATCGCGCCTATGTCGCTGTTGCCGCATGTATCAGAACCGCTTGTTGTTCCCGTGGTGGGAGAACCGCTAATCCTTGCGAACGGCGGATTTGCAATTGGTCCGCATGGTATCGCGCAGTGGCTTGAGCCAGTGACCGCGGTGGCCCCGAGGGCCTGGCCGCCGTCGTGGGGCATGTATCGCCAACCGATGTCGCTCGCGATCGGGCTTGGCTGCTATTGGTTGTGGTGTTTTGCCTTGGCGCCGCGAATTTGGCGCGGCAGGCGCGGCCCCGTGTTCGCATTGGGTTTGATCGGCACGCGACTATGGCGTGAGTTTCGTCGAGGGCCGCTGCTGTGGCTGTGGTTGGCGGGCACGATTTCGATAGTTTTTGTGTGGGCACGAAGTGAAGGGGCGTGGGAAGGACTGCTTACCGCGCTGTTGGGACTAGTCGGCAGCGGTTGCCTCGTTTGGGCTGTACGGCTGATCGGTACTTTTTCGTTGCGGCGCGAAGCGATGGGCTTCGGCGATGTAACGCTCATGATGATGATCGGCACGTTTCTTGGCTGGCAGGCCTGTCTCATCCTGTTTTTTATCTCGCCGTTTGCGGCGCTTCTGAGTGGCGTCATCCAATTCATTTCGCGGCGTGATGACGTAATTCCGTTCGGGCCGTTTCTCTGTCTGGCGGCCGCGACGGTTGTCCTTTGGTGGGCTCCGATTTGGATGTGGGCCCAGCCGCTGTTTTACCAGGGAGCCCTCGTTCCCTTGGTGCTGGGGGTCTGCCTGATCTTGCTCGGTGTGATGCTTACGATCTGGCGGGTGATTAAAAACGCCCTGTTTGGCGACCCTTTCGCGGGCGAATAACGAGCTATCCTTTAGCAGCGAAATCGAGGGAGCACGGGTGCCTGGGGCAACGCCCCGGCTGGTTCAATTGACGAGAACTGGGGCGTTGCCCCAGGCACCAGTATCGATAGCGGCCATATTCTATGACCTGGCCCATTGAGACCATTGGCGACTTGGCGATCGGATGCGAGCGCATCCGTGCGCGCCGCTATGGCGTGATTGAGACGGCGGGTGGTGAACTGCGGGCCGTCCATCTGCGGCCGTGGCCCAAGTTGCTCGCGGCCCCGGAACTGTTGCCGTTGGGGCCGAAGTATCATCAGCGTGGCAAAGCCGATCGCTGCCTGTTGTATTACAACCAGCCTCGGCGGATGCCTAATTTCTTGGCGCTCAAATACATCGTGACGACTTTTGGCACGAGCTTTCGAACGTTTCGTGCGGCTCTCACTGCGCTCGACGCCATCGCCGAGATCAAACAGATCGATGCTATCGTTTGCGATGCGGCCAACATCCGGTTGTCCGACCGCGTGATGGCACGGCTGGGTTGGGAGCCGCACAAGCCGCAGCGGTGGCATCGGAATTTCATTCGGCGGTTTTATGGGGTGTACCCGTCGCGTGGTAGCGAGGCGGGAATGCTAGCTAAGCCGCAAGCGGCGTGGGAAGCCGAGTCGTTTGATGGTGAAGCTTTAGCGGCCTTGTCGCGGTAGCACCGAGGTGCTAGTCTCCGCCGCTCTTCACCCAACTCACCTGCCGCGAAGGATTCCGTGGCCGTGTTATTTGTTTCTTTACGCAACACCGCCCGACTGGCTGCGCTCGCTCTCGTGGCATTCGTTGTCGCGGGTTGCAATCAACCAAATGCGCCCAGTCCGTATGCGCAGCAAGCGCCGGTGACGATATCGCCGCAGCAACAAATGGCGATGACTCAACAAACGCAGCAGTACCAGCAGCGGGCTGCCGCGCTCGATCGCGATAACCAAGAGCTTCAGTCGATGCTGGCCCAATCCCGGCAGCAGTCGCAGGTGTTGCAGGATCAGGTTGCAGCGACGCAAACGCAGCTTCGCGATACGACGGATCGGCTGGCATCGATGCAGAGCGAAACCGATCAGCTTCGCGGCCGGACGTCGGCAATGGCGGCCGGTTTGCAGGTTCGCAACCAGGCTGAGATTCGCGCGAACAATACGTTGCTCAAAAGCATGACGATCACGAACATGCCGGGCATCAATGTCCGGCAGGATGGCGACGTCATCCGAATCGAGCTACCGAGTGATCAGCTGTTCAATTTCGGCACGTCTCAGCTTAAGCTCGGATCCGATGCCCTGTTGAAAACGATTGCTTCCGACCTCAGTCAAAACTATCCGCAGCAGTTGATCGGCATTGAAGGTCATACGGACGGCAGTCCGATGACGTCGCCGCAGTATCCGACCGATCAGCATCTGGCTGTAGCCCAAGCGATGGCTGTCTACGATGCCCTGACCCGCGGCGGCGGCGTTCAAGCTCGACAGCTCTTTGTCGTCGGTCATGGCGGCGCCCATCCAGTTGTGTCGAACGGCACCGACGCCGGCCGGGCTCGCAATCGCCGCGTCGAAATTGTCATCTATCCCGAGACGATGCGCCGTTAGGACCGTATCGTACAAACCCGACGCGTCAGCGAGGGACTAACAACTATCGCCCTCGCTAACGCGTCGGGTTTGTGTTCGGTTTGCTACGCCGCACCGAAAAACTCCCTAGAGTTACCAGGGGTGGACGCTCGCCCTGCGCGAACCGAGAATGGGTATTATCTGTCGGATGCTAAGTGGTTACATCCCGGCATCCACCCTCCCGCCTTCGGTATCCCGCCTCTGATGATCGCGATCATTGATTACGAAATGGGCAACCTTCGCAGCGTGCAGAAGGCGTTTGAGCACGTCGGGCACGCAGCCGTTGTTACCAGCGATCCGGCCGTGCTGGCGGACGCGGAGAAGATCGTGCTGCCGGGTGTTGGGGCATTTTGCGATGCGATCGCCGCCCTGCGGCAGCGGAAGCTAGTCGAGCCGGTCCGGGCGGCTATCGAGGGCGGTAAGCCGTTTCTCGGTATCTGCCTGGGTTTGCAAATGCTGTTCGACAAAGGCTATGAAGATGGCGAGCACGAAGGCCTGGGAATTCTGCCTGGCGAGGTCGTGCGGTTCAAAGTGCCGGCCGAGTTCAAGGTGCCGCACATGGGTTGGAATCAGGTGCGCATTCGCCGGCGGCCGCCGATTTTGAATGGCATCGAGGACGGGGCGCACTTTTACTTTGTGCACTCTTACTACGTTGTGCCACGGGGTGATTCGGTGATTGCGACGGAGACTGAATACTCGCTGCCGTTTTGCTCGAGTGTGTGGCGCGACAATCTGTTCGCCGTGCAGTTTCATCCAGAGAAGAGTCAGTCGGCCGGGTTGCGGTTGCTGAAGAACTTCGCTGAGTTGACGTCTTGAAGTGTGTGCGGAGATCGTTTCGAAACGATAAGCCGAGGCCCCAGGAATTGGGCGACTAATGTCGGCCGTAAGTAGTGGGACGCGGCCGAAGCGTTTATAGTCGCACGACTTGCGCCTCATAGTAAGACGTCTGGGCACTTGCCATTTGGGCGTGCGTGTGCCATATTTTGTGTTCCCCACTTTTCACTTAAGCCGGCCCTGGCGGCATTTTTTTCGGAACGGTTTTCTATGCAAATCTGGCCTGCAATTGATCTGCGGGGCGGAAAGTGCGTCCGGCTTCGGCAGGGCGACTATCAGCAGGAAACCGTCTTCGCGCAGGAGCCGGCGGACGTTGCCCGACAGTTTGCTGAACAGGGTGCCCAGCATCTCCACATCGTTGATTTGGAGGGTGCGCGGGAAGGGCTGCCGCTCAATCTGCCCAGTGTGCAGGATATTCTCGCGGCGATCCCCGACGTTGAATGTGAACTCGGCGGCGGTATTCGCGATGAACAGTCGGTCCGCGAGCTGCTCGATTTTGGACTGGCGCGATTGGTGGTTGGCACCTCGGCTTTGACGGATCCGGAATGGTTCCGCGGCATGTGTCGTCAGTATCCGTGCCGGCTGGTGCTAGGAATCGATGCCCGCGACGGCCGGGCGGCGACTGACGGCTGGCTCAAGACCAGCGACGTCTCGGCGATCGACCTGGCACGCCAATTCGGCAACGAGCCGCTCGCGGCGATCATTTACACCGACATCGCGACCGACGGCATGATGAAGGGGCCAAACGTTGAAGCGATGGCTCAAATGCAAGCCGCGGTCGATGTTCCGGTGATTGCATCCGGCGGTGTTACGACGGCGGATGACGTCGCCCGGTTGGCGGCTGCTGGCTTGGCAGGTTGCATCATTGGCCGCGCACTTTATGAAGGAACACTGACGCTTACCGAAGCGCTACGGGTCGCTGGTGAGGCCGCAAAACAAACGTACTAGAGATAATCGTTTGCTGTAGGAGCAAAGCATGGCTAGGAACGTCGATGAGATTCGCAACTTGGCGGTTTGCGGACATGGATCGGCGGGCAAGACGACGCTCGTCGATCAGTTGCTGGTGAAGACGGGGGCGGTCAGCGGCCAGCCGAGTGTCGACAACGGCACGAGCATCTGCGATTTCGACGAAGAGGAAAAGCATCACAAACATTCGGTCGAGGCCTCGATCGTTCATTTCGACCACGCCGGCCTGCGATTCAACGTAATCGACACCCCCGGCTACCCGGATCTTATCGGCCAAACGGTCGGTGCCTTGCGGGCCGTCGAGACGGCGCTCATTGCCATCGATGCCCACGCGGGGATCAAGGTCAATACGCGGCGCGCGTGGAAGGAAGCGGTCGACGCGGGCATTGGCCGCATCCTTTGCATCACGAAACTCGATACGGACAACATCAACTTTCCGGGCCTCATCGATTCGATTAAAGAAGTGTTTGGCTCACAGTGTGCGCTCTTCAACGTGCCGATCGGACACGGACACGATCTTAAGGGCGTCGCAAGCACACTCGATGTACCAAAGGACACTGCCGGCGCGCTTATCGATCCGAAGTCGCTGAGTGAATCGGTTGTGGAGTCGATCATCGAAGCCGACGAAGCCGTGATGGAGAAATATCTTGAGGGCGAAATGCCTTCGAAAGAAGTGCTCCAGCGGCTGTGTGCTGAAGCAGTACGGCAGGGCACGCTGACCCCGATTGTTTGTGTGTCGACGAAGATGGGGATCGGGATCGACGAGTTGCTCACCGTTCTAACCCAGGCGTCGCTGTCGCCGACGGCCGTCGCGCGAACGGCAACGAAGGAGGGAGATAGCGTGACGCTGAAGTGCGATCCGAACGCACCGCTCGCCGCGCAGGTGTTCAAAACACGAATCGATCCGTTTGTGCAGCGGCTCAGTTACATTCGCGTGTTCTCCGGCACATTGAAGAAAGACAGCACGGTGCATTCGTCTGGAGCGCGCAAAGGCGTCAAGATTGGGCCGCTCCTGTCGGTGCAAGGGGAGAAAACCACGCCTGTCGACATGGCAATCGCCGGCGACATCGTGGCTGTTGCCAAGACCGAGGATTTCCACACCGGTTCGTCGCTCGGCGATGTTGAGCTGCCCCCGATTAAATTCCCGATGCCGATGGTTGGCCTGGCCGTGGCGCCAAAAACGCGCGGCGACGAGACCAAGCTTTCCGGCGCTCTCCACAAAATTACCGAGGAGGACCGAACCGTTCGCCTCGATCATGACCAGGAAACGAAGGAAATGGTCCTCACCGGCATGAGCGAGTTGCACTTGCAACTCCTGCGTGAGCGACTCAAACGACGCGACAAGGTCGAGGTTGAGACGCACGAGCCGAAAATCCCGTATCGGGAAACAATCCAAAACAACGCCGAAGGCAGCTATCGGCATAAGAAGCAATCAGGTGGCTCTGGCCAGTTCGCTGAAGTTCACATTCGCATGTATCCGTTTCCTGAAGGCACCAAGCCCGAGGAATTCACGACCAAGGAACGCTTTCCGCATCTCAAAAGCACGCACTACCACGAAAAGAACAATTTTCTCTGGGTCGATACGGTCGTGGGGGGCTCGATCCCCGGCAACTTCATGCCGGCGATCGAAAAAGGCTTTTTGGAGAAAATCGCCACCGGGGTCGTGGCCGGCTATCCGGTGCAAAACATTTGTGTGGAAGTACATTTTGGCAAAGACCACCCGGTCGATTCCAACGAAACAGCATTTCGGATTGCCGGCCGCAACGCGTTTGCCAACGTGTTCCGCGAAGCGCGGCCGAGCCTGCTCGAACCCATCGTGAACATGCACATCACGGTTCCGGTCGGCAACGTGGGCGACGTTTCGAGCGATCTCTCCGGCCGCCGCGGCCAGATGGTGGGCATGGACTCGGCCGGCGGCGGCATGACGACCGTCGAAGCAACGTGTCCGCTTTCTGAAGTCATGACATACGCCCGCACGATTTCGTCGATGACCGGCGGGCAGGGTAGCTACTCCATGGAGTTCGCCCGGTACGACGTGGTGCCGCCGAACGTTCAGCAGCAGATTATCGCGAAGGCGAAGCTCAAGGTGGATGAAGAGTAGGTGGCCGGTGTGGCTACGGACTCATTTCTTTTCAACCCATGTCGCAGCTTCCCAATCGAGCCGCCGCCGCGCAAGAAAAGCTTCATGTGTCGGCTTCGACCGGCATTCGCGCTAGTCTTTGGGCTATCGTTATCAGCTTGGCGCTTAGCGTCGTGAAAGTGATCAGCGGCGTCGTTGGTCATTCCTACGCTCTCATTGCAGATGGCGTGGAATCGATGCTCGACGTCGTCAGCGGCGCGATCGTGGCGGGAAGTCTCAAGATTGCCGCACAGCCCCCGGATGAGAAGTACCCCTTCGGCTATGGCAAAGTGGAGCCGGCGGCCGCGTTGATTATTTCCACGGCGTTGCTTGCCACGGCGGTCGGCATTGCCATCGAGAGTATCCGTGAAATTCGCATTCCCCACCATGCGCCCGCGCCATTCACGCTGGTTGTGCTGATCGTCGTCGTTGTGATCAAGGAACTATTGTTTCGATTTCTGATGCGCACCGGTGAATCGATCAACAGCAATGCGATGCGGACGGACGCGTGGCATCATCGCAGCGATTCACTCACCTCGGCAGCCGCCTTCATCGGTATTTCGATCGCTCTAGTTGGCGGCGAAGGTTACGAACCGGCGGACGACTGGGCTGCCCTCTTCGCGGCCGGCGTAATTTTCATTAACGGCGCGCTGCTGTTACGGAAGGCTTGGCGCGAGATCATGGATGCCTCGGTGCCGGAGCAGGTCGTAGAGGAGATTCGTGGAATTGCCGCACATGTTGATGGCGTTGCCGGGATCGACATGTGCCGCGTACGCAAGAGTGGATTGGGTATGTGGGTCGATATCCACGTCGAAGTACGCGGCGACATGACCGTTCGCGATGGCCACCATATCTCTCACCTGGTGAAGGACGCGCTGCTCGCCTCGGGCCACAACGTGATGGATGTGGTGGTCCACATCGAACCCGCGAAAGACACGCAGGACGTTCGCTAATGCTGGCATATAGGTTGGCCGGCGCGACCCCAGTTGTGCGTTTCTCATCCGTTGTTGGGTCGCGCACGGCCGTAACCGCACATTTTTCAGGGCGGATCTATCGTCGCGATCGTTTCGTGCAGGCCGCCAGCGCGATTGCAAGGATTGCCAATAGCGCGGTCGCCGGTTCGGGCACGGCTGTGAGCCTGTAGACGATACCACCGGTACCATTGGCCGCCGAGTTGGTCGCCATGATGTACAATTCGCCGTTATTGTCCTGGCCGAAGCCGTGGATCGTGAGGTTGTTGGGGAGCACGGGTATGACCGTTGTGTCGGGCAACACGTCGGAGTCGAATTGCGACGATAGGAACGACCTGATGAGGCCGGTAGTAAGGTCCGCGTAAAACAGCCGGCCATCGAGACGAGTCGGCGAACCAGTGAGGGCAAGATCGCCAAAAATATATTTACCGAAGAGTTGCGGAATGGCGGATCCGCGATAGACGAAACCTCCGGTGATGGAGATGCCGTCGCCGTGGTCGTATTCCAAGGTGCCGAGTGTGCCGACAATCGGATCAGTGAGATTGGCCGGGTTGCCCGGATCGTTGGCGCCGATTGAGCCATTGGAGGAATTGAAAGGAAAGGTGCCTTCTTTTATGTTCCAGCCGTAGTTTTTGCCAATCGTTACGCGATCAATTTCCTCAATGTTATTCTGGCCGACGTCGGCCACGATCAGATCGTTGGTTCCGCCGGGCCGGCTATCGAACGCGAACCGATACGGATTGCGAAATCCGTAGGCGAAGATTTCGCGTACCTGCCCGGCGCCTTGGAAGGGATTCGAGGTCGGGATGCGGTACTGACCGTTGGGGCTGGCCGGATCTGTGCTGGTGCCGGCAGTGAGCGTGGGAAGCAGCGGGTCGATGCGCAGCATTTTTCCCAGGGCGATCCCCAGATTCTGGGCGTTGCCACCCGGTACGTGGCTGGCGCCCGTGTCGTTGGCGTTGCCGCCGTCGCCGGTGCCAAGATAGAGGTAGCCATCGGGTCCGAAGGCGATGGTGCCGCCGTTATGGTTGCCGGCGTTTTTGCCGAAGGATATCAGCTCACGGCGGCTCGTGGGGTCGACCACATTCGGATCGGATGCCGACATCTTCCATTCACTAATCACGTTTTCATAGTTCGTAGTGGCGCCGTTGGGCGTCGGGTAAGTCGGAGTTGAACCGACGGGCACCGGTTGGCTCGAATAGGTATAGAGAGTTCGATAGCCAGGACTCACCGGATCGTTGAAGCCGGGGTGGAACGCCAAGCCCAGGAAGCCGCGTTCATCGGTTGGATTGCCGGGGACGAGGGGCGGCGCAACCCGGCTTTGAATGTCGAGCGCCGGAGTCGACAACAAGGAGCCGTTCTGAATCACACGGAGCAGGCCGTTCTGTTCTACGACGAACAGGCGATTCGTATCGCCGGGCGCGCTGATGCCGTAGTCGGGCGCCGCCAATCCGGTTGCAACTGTGGTCAGTCGGATTGAAATGTCGCCGAGTGGAATGTGCGTCAAAGGAACCGCTTCAGCAATCGACGTGCAAAGTGCTACAACCAGGACGCTTATTCGTGCACAACCGATTGAACGCATCGAAATCATCATTTTTCTCCTCACTTCTCACGGGGTTTAATTCTGGCCCGCAGGAAATGTAGTCGTGCGCTGAATGCAACTACCGGGATCGACAGAGTCGAACTCGGCGATGACTAACGCACTATGGTGCTCGCTAAACAGACACGCAGAATCGCAAAATCGCAACCCTTGCGCAGGATGGAACGACTGCGTTACGACGCCTGCTTTTCATCAGCCGTTATCCTGAACGGCTATTAGTCGCGGCCGACCCCAGTGCGGCAGCGATTTATGTCCCGTCGCTAAACCAAAAGCATCCGGTTTGTGGCCCAAGAAAACCCAGATACGGTTGCTGGCACAGAATTGCGACTGGACGCTCGTATCTTATATAGCCCAATTCGTGGTGTCAATTCGCGCGGACATTGAAACCGTCATCTCTTCACAGGCGCACGGGGGGTGAAGGCTAAGGTCGTGTGCAAATGCTCATTCGATCGAAATCAAATGACTGGTTTTGGAACGTACGAACTGGATGACATAGTGCCAGCCGCTCGACTTGTAATGGCGCGAGGCGCATTTTTCAGATCGAACCGTGGCCCACGATACGGCGCGGCGGCCAGTCGATTCGCATACTATCGAAAAATCCAAGGCTATACCGCCAAACGAGTTAAGGCCGGTTCAGGTTCGGAAATGCCACTGCAAGCACGAGTGTGTTTAGAGGCGTTATTGGCAAGTTCTTTCAATTGCACGCACGAGGCCTGCCGAGACAAAGGATAACGGTTTGATGGGCTGAACCAGTCGGCATAGAATTGCGTCCAGAATTGATATGGGGCTCAGAGCGCTTTTTCACCTGCCGCTTCGCTGCATCTGTACGAGTCCGGCCTAAGGCCGGACGTCTCGCCCTGCCTGCGCCCACTCGGGCCATCTTGGATTCGCTTCAACACCTCGACCTCGTATTGCGTTCGATTTCCGCAGCCAGTCAATTGCGATCGCTTCGTCAGGTTGCCTGCGGGGAGTAAATGACCATGTCCACCGATTTCCGCCTCAAAGACCAGCTTCCCAAGATCACGCAACGAATCGTGCAAACGTACGACGAGGCGGGGAAGATCAACCATCTGGGCCATTGCCCGCTGCCGAATTACGACGAGATCATTGCTGCCACCGGTGATCTCAAGGAGATACTATTTCCCGGTTATCGCCGTCGTGAGCGGTTGCACCGCGGCAACGTCGCTTATTACGTGGGCGACCTTGTCGATCGGCTGCACGATCGATTCACGCAGCAAATCGGCCGGGCGCTGCGTCACGAAGCGGGCGCCACCGACGATTGCGATTGCGACCAGGACTTCGAAGCGCTCGGGCAGGCGAAGACGATGCTGTTTCTCGAGCGGCTCCCGGAAATTCGCAAGATCCTCGCGACCGATGTGCAAGCCGCGTACGACGGCGATCCCGCGTGCAAGTCGCTCGATGAAGTGATCTTCTGCTACCCGGGCCTTGAGGCAATCACCGTCTTTCGGCTCGCACACGTTCTGTACGAGCTCGATATTCCGTTCATTCCTCGCATGATGACCGAGTGGGCCCACAGTAGCACCGGCATTGATATCCACCCTGGCGCCAAAATCGGCCAGCACTTCTTCATCGATCACGGCACCGGCGTGGTAATCGGCGAAACGACCGATATCGGCGAACACGTGAAGCTGTATCAAGGCGTGACGTTGGGCGCGTTGAGCTTTGCCACCGACGGTGATGGTAACCTCGTTCGCGGAAGCAAGCGGCATCCGACGCTCGAAGATCGCGTCGTGGTCTATGCCAACGCCACAATTCTTGGTGGCCAAACGGTTGTCGGGCACGACGCGGTCGTCGGCTCGAACGTGTGGCTGACGCAAGGTGTCGCGCCCTTTACAACGGTCATGCTGGAAAAGCCCAAGCTGAAGATGCGCAGCGACATGGACATGGCCGTGGGCCCGAAAACGAACTTTCAGATCTAGCCTTAGGCGAGTGTCTTCGGCACTCGTATTGGTAATCGCCGCGAATGACAGGCCCGTTCGCCGACCGCTTGTTTCGCATCACATTCACTTTGGCCGGGTGCTATAACCTGGCGTTTGGCCTTTGGGCGGCCCTGTGGCCGCTGGCGTTTTTTCAACTATTCGAAATTGCGCCTCCGCGCTATCCGGGCATCTGGGCGTGCCTCGGGATGGTGGTTGGTTTGTACGGCCTCTTGTATTGGTATGCTGCCTGGAAGCTGGAAGCAGGCTGGCCGATCATCGCCGTCGGGCTGTTGGGCAAAGTGCTTGGGCCGATCGGGATGGTCATGTCATTCAGCCACGACTGGCCTCGACGGCTCGGCATGCTGTGCGTCTACAACGATCTCATCTGGTGGATGCCGTTCGGTTTGTTTCTGGTTCGTGGAACGGTGATCAGCAGATGGACTGCGGCGCTTGCGCCTTGGCTGTGCGTCACGATTCACGGGATGGCGCTGCTCATGATGGCCACCGAATTGTGGCCTGGAACAATCATCGAATCCGATCTTGGGACACGCGCCGATTACATTGCTGTACATGTGACAGCATGGACGATCGGCTGGTCGATATGGATCCTGGCCGCGGTTAGTCTCGTTGGCTTCTACGCGTGGTGGGGCAGCCGCCTTGTTGTGGGGCAGACTTCCTCGGCGGCCAACCGGCGCGCAACTATCGCCACTCTGGCTGTCGTCATCACAGCCTTCGGCATGGTCTGCGACTTCAGCGGCGAGGGCTCTTTGATCCTGCTGCTGGTCGATCGCCTTACGAATACGAAGCCTGGCTCCCTCAACGCGCTACAACATTTCGGCCGAGCGTTCACACTGCTGAGCGCCGGCGCAGCGAACGGTTTGTACGCCGCTGGCGGAATCATGCTGACGCTCATCACACCCGGGTTACCGAAGTGGGTGCGCGCCGCGATGTGGATCACCTGGTTCGCGGCGATCGGGATGACCCTAGCTGCGATTGCAAACAACACACCGGGATTGGTGCTGTCGTCGGCCATCCTTTTTCCGCCATTCCTGGTTTGGGTTGCCTGGATGGGCGCCCGCTGGCCTGCCGCGAGCTTCGCCGAACGGAGCCGCTTGTGAGACGCGTCATCGTGCTCGGCGGCTTGGGGCTGTTTGGTAGAGCTGCGGCCGAACAGCTGAAAAAACTTGGCGTCCACGTGCAATCGGCATCGCGACGCGAGGGCGCCGATTTGCGGATGGATGCGAACAATTCCGAATCGATTCGCTCGGTGGTAAGGGCCGGCAACATTGTTCTCGACGCGGCCGGACCATTTCACACCCGCACGCCGGCGCTCCTTAACGCGGCGATTGAAACCGGCTTCGATATCGTCGATCTGAACGACAACCTGGGGTACGCAGAATCGGTCGTTGCACTTCAATCGCAAATCGAGGAATCTGGAATTCGAGTGCTTAGCTCAGCGAGCACCGTCTCGGCATTTGCCGCAGCAGTCATAAAAAGTGTCGGCATTTCGGCGCCACGACGCATTGCTTCATTCCTGGCTCCAGCCAGCCGCCACACGGCTAATGTCGGAGCGGCGCTGTCACTGCTTCAAACGGTCGGACAGCCCATCCGAATATTGCGAGATAGCGAAATACAGATGGTACGCGGTTGGCGAGAGACTCGTACGTTTCCTCTCACGTTACCGTTGGGTCCGATTCACGGCCACGTGTTTGAAAGCGCGGACACGCTTTATCTGCCGCGGATTTATCCATCGCTTAGAGAGGTTGCAATGTACGTCGATGCCAATACGTTCGGCGCCAATGCCGTCCTTACAATGGCCGCACATTCGAATGCAGTTCGCGCGATAATGCGAAGTGGAATTCGCCTGGGCGCTTCGATTGCCCGGCGATTCGGTTCGACAATCGGCGGTGTCGCCTACGAGATCGAAAACGAAAACGGCAACGTCGCCCGGTTCGCGCTTGCCGCGAAGTTGAACAGCTACCTGATTGCGGTCGCACCGGCGGTGCTGGCTGTGCAAAAAATGGCGAACGATCAATTTGAGGAACGCGGCCTGGTACTGCCAGATGAATACGCCGACTTGCCAGAAATGCTGCGGTTTCTAACCTTCGCGGGCGTCAACCTCATTGCGTGAACGTGCGCCCCGATAAGATCTGGCTCACCGTACAGCCAACGGATGGACGGCCTTTAGGGTCGCGGCCGCCTTTCGCTTCTGGCGAAGCTGCGACGCAAGTTTGCGGCGCGTGAACCAACCGAGACTGGTGTTCTGAACATTCACGTCTTCCAACTCGGGCAGCCATTGCACAATGTGCAACGCCTCCCACGTGATCGGCGTGCGGCTGAGGTTCAAATCCTGCAATCGGCGGAACACACTGAGCTGACGGACCGACGCGTCGGTAATGGCGCAGCCCGTCAGATCGAGCTTGCGAAGCTCCAGCAATTTTTCGCGCTGGCTGACCATGTATTCGATGAACTCTTCGCCGTGCGCGGAGTCGACCAGTCGAATGCCGAGGACTGATTCCGTGAGCTCGGCGAAATCACCAAATGATTTCTGCAGCCAGTCGAGCGCCGTCGTGTCGACCTGTGCGCCAAACTTCTTGAGGCCTTCGATGGTCTCTTGCACGCCCAAGTACTCTTCTAACCGCTTGGCTATCCAACCACGCCGGTCGCCACGGAACTTTACGTATTCCTTGGCCTGCATGTAAGCAGTTTGCACTTCGTAGAACGGCTTTGGATCGCCGCCCAAATCCGGGCGAATATCCTTCACGCGGGCGAGATAGGCCTTCTCGATGTCCTCGGCCATGTACGGTGGCATAAGGCCGAGCGTAACCATGAATGGCGGGCGTTCGATTTCGTTAGCTGGCCGAAGGTGATCTGCGGGCATGGAATACCCCCTCTCCCTTTGGGAGAGGGTCAGGGTGAGGGTGACTTGGATGAATTATGCTGAGAAGTCCTTGTCATCTTAGCAAGAAACAAGTCGACGGTTGAGAGCCGCCGCACCGCGGTATTACCCCAGGTCCGCCGGTGTATCGATATCGCGGACAACTTTGGAATCGTCCACAGGCACACGATGGCACAGTTCGGGATGATCAACCCAAAACTGCCCGAGTCCCTGCGGGCAGTAACTTTCAATGAGCTGGGTGCAGATTTGCGACGGAATCAAAACGGGGTGCCCGCCGCGGCCGGCATGTTGGGGAATGATCGCTTGGCCTGGTTGCTTAAGCGACCAGGCGATAAGGCTACTTAAAGTCGATGACGCCACCTCCGGATGGTCGCAAGGCTGCAAGACGACAGTGGCTGCCGGATCAACGAGTAAGGCGGCCCGCAGGCCGGCGCGGATCGACTCAAACATAGGCGCGTCGGGATCACTCTCGGCGCGATGAAATGTACGGTCGCCGAGCGCCTGTACCACCGAGTCGGCGATATGTCCCAGCACGACGACCATGTCACCGCAAATCGAATGGATTGCGTCGTAGGCAGCGGCGACAAGCGGTTTGCTGCCGTCGGCGCCCGGCAATGGCGTCAACTGCTTCTTGCCACCCATGCGCCCGCCGCGGCCGGCAGCGAGAATTACGCCAATGCGGCGAGTCACTTGTGATGTGTCATTCATCATCGGGTGGTGTGCCACTGCTTGCAGCCTGCCAATTGACGTGGCTCACACAAGAAGCACTGCTCGCCTCCCAATGTCGCGTGAAGTTGCGAGGCAAGCAGTGCCTTGGCGTGCCGGCGACAACCAATCCTCCGCTGCGAGCAGTGGCACACGAAGAACTACTTACGCCGGACATTGGGCTTTGTAATCGCCAGGGCCGCGGGTGAGTCGCGCATCGGCAGTTCGTTGCGAACTATGCCGTCGTACTTGTAGAGAGCGCCTGCGATGCAGGGAGCCGTGGGCACGAGGCCAATCTCGCCGACGCCGCGCGCGCCGTGCGGACACTCGGGATCTGGCTCTTCGACGAAGATCAATTCCATCTCCGGCATCTGATGCGAGCGGAGCACGCCACAGTCGTTCATTTTTTTGGCGAGGATGACGCCGTTCTCGGCCTGGAAATCTTCGGTCAACGCGTAGCCGATTCCCATGTGGAGCGAGCCGTACATCTGCCCCTTGAGCTGGACCGGATTCAGAACGCGGCCGACGTCGTGGGCAGCGATCATTTTCACAAGCTTGCCATCGTCATCGAGGATCGCAAGCTGCGTGGCGAAGCCGTAGCTGATGTGCGTCTTGGGGCCGCCCGGCTTATCGAGATCGTAACCGAGTTTCGACGTGTACGTGCAACTCCACTCGCCGATAAACGTTTGGCCAACGAGGTCGGCTAAAGTCTTGCCACTTGCGAGCGCCGCCTTCAATTGCTTTCCGGCTTCGGCGATTGAATTTCCAGCGAGAACAGTTGCCCGGCTGGCCGTGGTTTGACCGCAGTCGAGCAGGAACTTCGTGTCGGTCGAAACCTTTTTGAAGACCGCCGGCGGCAGGTCCGTGGCCTCGACCGCGAATTGGATACAGAGCGTGAACAGGCCCTGTCCCATCTCGGTGAAGCCGGTGTGAATGTGGATCGTGTTAGCGTCGGCAATGTACAGGGCCGATTTGCCGATATCGGGCATGCCGTTACCAATGCCGCAGTTTTTGATACCACAGGCGATGCCGGCATACTTCGCGCTCTTGAACGCGTCTTTCACGGCTTCCAGCGTTTTGCGAAGCCCGAACGGCTTGTCGAGAACCTGCCCGGTCGCAAAAGTTTCGCCGGGTTCGAGAATGTTGCGATCACGAATGTCGTACGCGTCGATGCCAACCTTTTCGGCGAGCCGATCGAGCAAGTTTTCGATCGCAAATGCCGACTGGTTCGCGCCGAAGCCGCGCATGGCGCCGCAAGGCGGGTTGTTCGTGTAGACGGCCAGCGACTCCATATCAATTGCAGGCACGCGGTAGGGCCCGGTGCAGTGGCCGCCAGCTCGCTCCAGCACCTTGGCGCCAACCGAGGCATAGGCGCCCTTGTCGCCAACGATGCGAGCTTGAACGGCAGTGATGTGTCCTTCGGCATCGCAGCCGATCTTGTAGGTGAGGTCGATCGGGTGACGCTTCGGATGGATCTGGAAGCTTTCAGGCCGGGTAAGCGTGACCTTTACCGGTCGGCCAACGAGCCAGGCCATGAGCGTCGTCTGCGCCTGGATCGACATGTCTTCCTTGCCGCCAAACGCGCCGCCATTGCTCACCAGTTCGGTTTGCACACGGTCGCGGTCAATGCCCAGCACACTTGCGCATTGACGCTGATCGTCAAAGACTCCTTGGCCTTGCGTGTAGATAAACATCCGGCGTTCGCCGTTCGGCGTCGCTTTCAGCGGATAGCCGGCCGTCGAATGACCGTTGTGTTTCCAAGCTTCGCGCAGCTCGTCGAAAGATAGCGAGGCATCATCAACTGGAATCGCGATGCAAGATTCGGGCTCAAGGAACAGGTGCTCAATGCGTTGCGTGCGATACGAATCTTCAATGATGTGAGCCGACTTGCGGAAGCCTTCTTCGACATCGCCACGTTTGAGCTTCGATTTGCTGAGCAGGTTCGTCCCGCGCTTCGGATGAATCAGCGGCGCGCCAGGCTCGAGTGCCGCCTGCGGCGATGTCACTGGTTCCAACACTTCGTATTCGACGTCGATTAGTTCGGCGGCTTTGCGGGCCAGCCGCTGAGTGTCAGCTACCACGCTGGCGATGATGTCGCCGCTGCAGCGAGTCTCCTCGCCAATCGCCACGTAGACGGGCCAATCTTTTTCAATGAGCCCGACGTAGCGGTCGCCCGGTACGTCCTCGGCAGTGACCACGCGGTGGACGCCGTCGAGCGCCCGCGCTCGGGACGAGTCAATGCGGAGCACCTTGGCCCGAGGATGATCCGTAAGACGAACCGCGCCGTATAGCATGTTCGGCACGGTCATGTCGTCGATAAACTTGCGATCACCGAGGACGGCGTCGTGGCCGGTATAACGCGGTAAGTCGGTGCCGATGCGACCCGACTTATCTGCGTCGGATGTGGCCGGCATCGATTCGCCGCGACGCAACTTGGCGTATTGGTCGATGCTATCGACGATCTGTGCGTAGCCCGTGCAGCGACACAAGTGGGGCTTGAGCGCCAACGTGATTTCCTCGCGGCTCGGATTCGGCGTCTTGTCGCACAGCCCGACGCCGCGCATCGCCATGCCAGGAATGCAGAAACCGCACTGCACACCGCCGCAACGGACGAACGACTCGGAGATTTGCTGCCGATGTTCCTCGTCGAGTCCTTCGAGTGTCGTGATCGTTTTGCCTTCAGCCTTAGCTGGCGACAATGCACAGGAAAGCACCGGTTTGCCGTCCATCAGAACCGTACAGCATCCGCACTGGGCCTGCGGCGAGCAGCCGTTTTTGGGCGACGTAATTCCCAGGAAATCGCGAAGCACATCCAGCAAAGTCAGGCCGTCTTCATTCGGCAGATCAAGCTGAACTTGTTCGCCGTTGACCTGGCAAGAAAGCTGACGGACCCCAGCAGCCGGTTCGGTCGTTGCCGCCATTGCAGTTGGCCTCGAAAAGAGATCGGAGGAACAGAGGAAGCGAGTGAATCGCCGCCTTTGCGTGGTGGCCAACTCATGTCCGGAAGATACCGCCGACCGGCGACCCAGACTCTCCTTCCACCAGTACCAAGTTTCGCATAGAATCCTGCATCTTTCAAGTGATTCTTGTACGTCAGCCTTTCCAGGCTGACCTGACCCTGCCGCCGGCAGGGCCCACGATTTTGGCCCGTTTTTTGTCAGGCTCTGAAGGCCTGACGTACATCATGACTAAGAACGCCTTCCTCGATGCTGCCCGCAAGTACGAAAAACCAATGGTCAAGTTCCTTCGCGAGATGATCGCGATCCCCTCGGAGTCAGCCGAGGAAGGCCCGGTGATCGCCCGGATCAAGAAGGAAATGGAATCGACCGGTGCGTTCGACAAGATCTGGACCGACGGGTTAGGCAACCTGTTAGGGCAAGTCGGCAAGCCCGGCAAAGGCAAGAAGCTAATCGCGATCGATGCTCACGTCGATACCGTCGGTGTCGGCAACCGCGACGAGTGGAAGCACGATCCCTACAAAGGCAAAGTCGCCGATGGCAAAGTCTGGGGTCGCGGAGCAGGGGATCAGGAAGGCGCGATTCCCGCGATGGTCTACGCGGCCAAGATCCTGCGCGACCTTAAGGTCGACATGTCCGAGTTCTGTTTGCTGCTCACCTGCACAGTGATGGAAGAAGATTGCGACGGCCTGTGTTGGCAATACATCGTCAACGAAGGCAAGATTCGGCCCGATGTCGTCGTCGTCACCGATTCGACCGATTGCAAAATCCTCCGCGGTCAGCGCGGTCGCATGGAGATCGGTGTCACCTGCCTCGGCAAGTCATGCCACGGCTCGATGCCCGAGAAGGGCGACAACGCAGTCTACAAGATTGCCAAGGTCGTGCGCGAGATCGAAGAGCTTAACACCCGGCTCAAGGGCGACGAGTTCCTCGGCAAAGGAACGATCACCGTCAGCTACATCGATTGCAAAACGCCCAGCCTCTGTGCCGTGCCCGGCCAGGCGTACATCCACCTCGATCGTCGCCTCACCGTCGGCGATACCAAGAAATCAGCCGTCGCCGAAGTGAAAGACGCCGTGAAGCGAGCTGGCGTCGAAGCCAAAGTTGAAGTCCTTCGTTACGCCCGCCCCAGCTACACCGGCCTGACGTACGAAACCGAAAAGTACTTCCCCATGTGGTGCGAAGACGAAGATTCGCTGCCGGTAAAAGCCGCGGTGAAGGCCCATCACGAAGTTCTCAATAAACCGCCGATCGTTCACCGCTGGACGTTCAGCACGAACGCCGTCTCCATCGACGGAATGTTCGGCATCCCGTGCGTTGGCTTCGGCCCCGCGCCGGAAAACGTCGCCCACACCGTCAACGACTCAGTCCCAATCGAACACCTCGTCAACTGCGCCGCCTTCTACGCCGGCTTCGGCCCCGCCTACTGCGACCTCGCCGCCGGCCGCGGAAACGGAAAAACACTAAGGATCAAACGAATTAAGTAGATTTAACTAAGTAAGAGTTATTCCACCACAGAGACACAGAGGACACTGAGAAGACAAAGAAGCCGCAGATAAACGCAGATGAACACGGATAAATAATAAAGACAATTCATATCTGTCTTTTATCTGCGTTAATCTGAGTCCATCTCCGGACAAAAATCTTCTCTTCTCCGTGCTCTCTCTGTCTCTGTGGTGAATCCTGTCCGTTGGAAAGTGAGTAAAAGATGACGAGCTTGAAAGGCAAAGACTACATCGAGACCCAAGATCTGAGCGACGACGAGATTGGGCTCCTGCTGGACACCGCGACCGACCTGAAGAACAAGTACCATCGCGGCGAGCCCACGCTCCTGAACCCGCATCAGACGGCGTTCCTGCTGTTCTTCGACAAGTCGACCCGCACCCGCAATGCCTTCGAAGCGGGCATGACCCAGCTCGGTGGCCATGCTCACTTCCTCGATTCCGACGCCACCCAAATCAGCCACGGCGAAACACCCGAGGACACCGGCAAAATCCTCTCGTCGATGGGTCACGGCATTTGCATCCGCCACGACCTCGTTCTCAACGAGGGCAACAAATACATGCGGGCAATGGCCGAGGCGTCCAACGTGCCGATCATCAACATGCAGTGCGACGTCGACCACCCGACGCAAACACTGGCCGATATCATGACGATCCGCGAGAAGTTCGGCACGAATCTCAAAGGCCTTAAGATCGCCGTCAGCTGGGCATTTGCGCCATCATACGCCAAGCCGCTGAGCGTGCCGCAAGGATTGATCACGCTGATGACCCGGTTCGGCATGGACGTGTCACTTGCCCACCCGCCGGGCTACAAGCTGATCGATCGTACCGTCGAATCGGCCAAGAAAAATGCTGCCAAGAGCGGCGGCAAGTTCGAAATCGTTGACGACATGGACGCCGCGTTCAAAGACGCCGACATCGTATATCCCAAGAGCTGGGGCGTGTACGACCTGATGCTTGCCCGTCAGCAGGCCAAGACCAAAGAAGAAGTCGCCGAAAACCAAAAAGCGTGCCTCGCGATCAACGCGAAGTACAAGAACTGGATCTGCGACGAGAACCGCATGAAGATCGCCAAGAAGTCGGCCGTTTACATGCACTGCCTCCCCGCCGACCGCGGCTCGGAAGTCACCGACGCCGTCATCGACGGTCCGCAATCGATCGTCTTCCCAGAAGCCGAAAACCGTCTCCATACGGCCAAGGCCATCATGGCATGCACGATGCGCGAACGACCATTCTGAATTATTTAACCACGAAGACACGAAGGGCACGAAGAAAAGAAATAGTTAAGAAGAGCGAGCTCCAACTTCTGAATCCTCTTTGTGTTCTTCGTGTCCTTCGTGGTTAATCCCATGCCTGACACTTCGAAAAGACTCGTCGTCGCCCTCGGCGGAAACGCCATCAGCGCCCCCGGCAAGATCGGCGACATCGACGAGCAATTCGCTCAGGTCAGCGAAACCGCCGAGGTGCTCTGCGATGCCATCGCGCGCGGCTATCACCTGGTCGTCACACATGGCAACGGCCCGCAAGTTGGCAACGTCCTGCGGCGCGTCGAGTTGGCACGTAGCGAACTCTACCCAATTCCGCTCGAAGTGTGCGTGGCCGACACCCAGGCCGGCATGGGCTACATGATCGCCCAGTGCCTGTCGAATACGATGAACCGTCGAAATCTCTCCCACGATGTCACGGCTGTTGTTACGACCGTGCTCGTCGACCCAAACGACCCTGCCTTTCAGGATCCAAACAAAGCGATCGGTCCGATGCTTACCGAAGCACAGGCCATAGTGCATCGCACAAAAGACGGCTGGCAAATCCGCGACGAAGGCAAAGGCCGGTTCCGTCGCGTGGTGCCTTCGCCCTTGCCGCGCAAGATCATCGAGATGCCGGCCATCGAAAGCCTGATTGTTGGCGGCCAAATCGTAGTCTGTTGCGGCGGCGGAGGTATCCCGGTCGCCGTGGATTCGAATGGTATTGTTCGTGGCGTGGCCGCAGTGATTGATAAGGACCGTACGACCGGTTTGCTGGCCCGTCATCTTCAAGCGCCAACGCTCGTTATTCTCACGGCCGTCGAATATGCGTGCATCAATTACGGAAAACCCGACGAACGACAACTCAAACAGATCACGGCCGATGAAGCCGAAGCATACATGAACACGAACCAATTCGGCGCCGGCTCGATGCTGCCCAAAATCGAAGCCGGCATCGACTTTGTACGCCACTCGCCGCACGCCGATGCGGTCGCGATCATCGCCCACGTTAATCACTTCGCGGCCGCGATCGATGGCAAGAGCGGCACTCGAATCGTACGCGGCTAGACGCGGCGTTTCGTACGCTTGAGAGTAGACAGCGAACTCGCAGTAATAATCCACAGCGTTCCCGGTTCCGGCACGCTATTTCTCGACAACACCGAGGCACCTGCGCCGCCTCCCAGCGATTCGCCAAAATGCATTCGCCATTGCGTAAATTGATTCGCGTCGACGACACCGCCAATCGCGTCATTGGGCAGCACTCGACTCGTGTTCAAGCGACGCCTCCACACGACATAGTCGGCCGCGTCGACGCTCCCATTGTTGTTGTAATCGCCCGTGAGGCCGGTCGGATCAAACGGCGTGGCATCGAGCGCCACAGCGTCGAAGTCGACTTCGAGATCGACGACCGGGTCGATCACATCGACATGATTGCGATTGACCAGCCGAATTCCCAGCGGCTGCCCCAGTTGCGGATGCGAATCACCAACGATGATTTCGACCGTGCTGGTGCCAAACGTTCCTTCGCTGGGCAACAGCGAATTGTTATCCGACGCGATCACGTTACCGCCAGCCAGCAGCTCAACGCGGTAGCCGGGAAACCCGCGCAAGTCGAAGAATCCAAACCCGGCGTACGGCTCTTTCCAGCACATTGGGATCCTAAGCTTAGAATTCCACGTGGACAAGTTGTCGCG
>JADMIO010789744.1_pt1 | contig 41304 bp, 47 predicted proteins | sample 8958161 | NCBI WGS metagenome assembly JADMIO01 (sample SAMN16585339, study PRJNA669376) | soil metagenome | isolation source: Crop rotation soil | place: USA: Cullars Rotation, Alabama | collected 2011 | reverse complement strand
CTTTCCCGGACCTGAACCTCGCGGGCGCGAGCGCGGCTGCCGAGGCGATCGTGCGGGCGGGCGGCAAGGCCCGCGCAGTGCAGGTCGACGTCGCCGACGCCGGCGCGGTGGAGCGCCTCCTGGCCTCGGTCGAGCCGCTCGACTACGTGTTCAACAACGCGGGCTACGCCATCCTAGGCGAGGCGCGCGACCTTCCTTACGAGCAATGGCACAAGCTCGTGCAGGTGAACCTGCTGGGCGTCATCGCCGGCTCCCTCGCCGCGTATCGCCGCATGGAGCGCCAGGGCCACGGGCACATCGTCAACACGGCTTCGCTTGCCGGACTGGCCGGCTCGCCTTTGTTAAATGCCTATTCGACCACCAAGTCGGCGGTCGTGATGTTCTCGCGCATGCTGCGCGCCGAAGGGGAGGCGCTCGGCGTGAAGGTGACCGCCATCTGCCCGAGCTTCATCAAGACGGGCATCTTCGACGCCGCGCACTATGCCGGCGCGGAGAAGGAGGCGATGGTGAAGCAGATTCCGTTTCCCGTCATGCCGCTCGAGCCCGCGATCGCCCGCATCCTCGCCGGCGTCGAGCGCAACGAGGCGCTCGTCATCTTTCCCTTCCATGCGCGCTTGATCTACCTGCTGCTGCGCTGGTTTCCGTCCCTCAGCCGGCTGCAGGAGCGCAAGGCGCTCAGCGACTTCCGCCGCATCCGCAAATCCGCGTAGGCGCTATATCCTCGTCACGCAGGCGTGCAGCAGGGCCGAGCGGCCCTTGCGCACTTCGCGCATGCAGCTCGCCAGCGCGTCGGCCACGCCATCCGGATGGTCGACCTTCGCGCCGTAGGCGCCGGACGCTTCCGCGATCCTGGAGAAGTCCATTCCGGCGGTGAGATGCGCCTCGAACGAGCCCGACTCGACCGCTTCGCCGTCGCCGTACATGCGCGCGGTGGATTCCTTGACCGCCGCCCAGCCTGCGTTGTCGATCACCACGGTCAGGATCGGCAGGTCGTATTTGCGCGAGACGGCGAACACGGTCTCCGGCGTGGACTGGTAGAAAGTGCCGTCGCCCACCACGTTCATGACGAAGGCATCGCGCCGGGCGAGCTTGGCGCCTAGCGCCGCGCCGCCGGAAGAACCGAGCGCGCTGCCGGGATTGCCGAATATGGAGCCGGGCCGCGTGCGCCGCAGCTGGCCGTAGACCACGGGCGAGCTCTTGATGGCTTCATTGAACACGATCGCGTTTTCCGGCAGCGCGCGCCCGAGCGCGGCGCAGAGGTAGTTCGTGTCGATCTGCCCCGGCTTGCCGGGCTTCGCGGCGAGCGCCGCCAGGCCGGACTGGCGCGCCGCCTGTTCCGCGGCGATCGCCTCCATGCGGCGGCGCGCGGCCTCCAGGAACGCGGGCGTCGCCCGCTGCCGCAGGGCTTCCAGCACCTGCCGGAGCACGACGGTGCTGTCGCCCTGGATCCGCAGGTCGGACGGGAAGCCCCACATGGGCGTTTTTTCCTTGATGGCGTCGGCGTCGATCTGGATCCAGAAGCTGTCGGCGCGCTCGCGCGTGTCGGCGGGGATCCAGGGCACGTCGACGTCCACCATGAGCCCGACGTCGGCTTTCGGCACGGCGCCGGCGGAGGCGCCGCCGAAGAAGCAGGGCGAGTCGTGCGGGATATTCAGCGTCGTCGGCGCGGCGTCGAACACGCGGATGCCGGCGTAGCGCGCGAGCTCGTCGCACAGGGCGGGGAAGTCGAGGTTGCGGCCGGCGTATTTCACGACCAGAATGGGCTGCGCGGCGGACAGCAGCTTGTCCGCGATCTGCGCGACGGTCTGCGGGTCCGTGCCGCGCGCCTTCACCGGGCCGTAACGCGACTCCGGGAAGGAGGCGATGGCGCGTTCTTCCCACTGGTGCGCGAGCACCTCGCGCGGCAGCGTGAGGTAGACCGGACCCATTGGGTCGCTGTGCATCATGGAGTGGGCGCGGCGCAGCACTTCCTTCGTCGTCACGCCCGAGTGCAGGTTGTATTCCCATTTCACGTAGGGCCGCACCAGCCCCGCCTGGTCGTAGGGCTCCTGGATGAAGTGCACGTGTGTGTCGCGGGACCCGGCGAGCTCCCCGCGCAGGGTGAACGGCGCGCGGCCGGCCATCAGCAGGGCCGGGATGCGGGCGCGCGCGAGATTGTGCAGCGCCATCGCCGCGTTCGCGGTGCCGACGTCGACGTGCGCGAGGATGGCCTGGCCGCGGCCGGTGACCTGCGCGAAGCCGCCCGCCATGTGCGCCGCCACGTTCTCGTGCGGGCACAGGATCGTGGGCGGGTGCTTCAGTCCCTCCTTCCGCCAGCGCGCCATTTCTTCGATGATCGGCGCGTGGTCGGTGCCCATGTTGCTGAACAGGTAGTCGACACCGATCTCGTTCAGCCCCTCGAGGAAGTAGTGCGAGGTGCTGTGCAGCTTTACTTGCGGGCGCTGGTCCATCAGGAGGCGGCTTTGATCACGTTGGCGAAGAAGTCCCGGGTGATGTGCGCTTCGATCTCCACCAGGCGCGGGTCGCCCTGCAGGCGCGGACGCGCCATGTCGATGGGCACGTCGCGGTAGACGCTGGTCGGCCGCTCGTAGAGCAGCAGCACGCGGTCCGAAAGCTGCACCGCCTCGGCGATGTTATGGGTGACGTAGAGCACCGTGGCGCCGGAGGCCTGCCAGAGCTTGACCAGGTCCTGGCGCACGCGGTGCGCGGTGATGGCATCCAGCGCACCGAGCGGCTCGTCCATGAGGATGATCTGCGGCTCGATCGAGAGCGCGCGCACCAGCGCGACGCGGTGCTGCATGCCGCCCGAGAGCTCGAGCGGGTGCTTGTCGCGGAAATCGCGCAGCCCGACCATGCCGAGGTAGCGGTCGATGAGCTCGTCCCAGCGCGCCTTCGGCGTGCCGGCGGCGTCCAGCACCAGCGCGATGTTCTCGGCGACGGTCATCCAGTTGAGCAGGCGCGGGCTCTGGAAGACGTAGCCCACGCGCGGCGGCGCGGCCCTCGTGCCGGCTCGAATCGTCAGGTCGCCGATGCGCATCACGCCGTCGTCCGGCGCCAGCAGGCCGGCGGCAATGTTGAGCAGCGTCGACTTGCCGCAACCGGAGGGCCCGAGCAGGCTCACGAATTCGCCGGGCGCGACGTCGAAGCTGATCTTGTCGAGGACGGGCAGCCGCCGCCCGTCCTTGGCCGGGAAGCTGAGGCTCAACCCCTCGATGTTGATCGAATGCATCTCAGTGCAGCGCGGCTTTCGGCCGCCAGGCCAGCACGCGTTCCTCGACCAGCCGGATCACCACCAGTTCGATGAACAGCATCACCACCACAACGATGGCGGTCCACGCCAGGACGTGCGGCATGGAGAAGAGGCCGAACGAATAGTTGAGCATGTAGCCCACGCCGCGGCTCGCGCCCATGAGCTCGACCACCACGGCGATCTTCCAGGCGATCCCGATGCCGTAGCGCGACGACGAGAAGATGTAGGGCGTGATCTGCGGCAGCACCACGCTCCAGAGCGTCTTGCCGCGCGAGACGCGGAAGACGCGTGCCATGTCCAGCAGGCCCGCATCCACGGCCTTCACGCCGCTCCAGATGTTCACCACCACGTAAGGCAGGGTGGTGGCGGCGATGGCCATGATGATTGCAAGTTCCGACAGGCCGAAGGCGAGCAGCGCGAAGATGGCGTAGGCGAGGCTGGGGATGGTCAGCAGGATCATCACCCAGCCGTCCATCAGCGTTTCCAGGCGATGGTTCAGGCCCATGGCCGTGCCGATGATGATCCCGAGGACCTCGGCGATCAGGAAGCCGGCGAACACGCGCCACAGCGTCAGCGGCAGGTGGCGTCCGATCTCGCCTTCGCGGGCCAGGGTGACGCCCGCGTCCCAGGCGACGGCGGGCGAGGGCAGGATGTTGGCGAAGCCCGCGCCCGCGGCGAACAGCGCCGCGATCCACCAGGCGGCGACGAAGCTCACCGCCGACAGCACGTACAGGACGTACTGGTTCCTGAGCACTACATCCCGCCCGGGTCGACCGGCGGCGCGGCGCCTCCCGCAGTGCCCCCGGATCCGGCGTTGTCAGGGTCTTCCCACCAGGCGCGCATCATGCCGCTCGGCGTGCCGATGTAATGCCGGGTCGGCTCGATGCCGAGCTCCTTCCAGCGCGCGTTCACCTTCTTGATGGAGCTGGCCTGCGGAATGGTGGTCGGCGGAAACTTCTGCGGCTCGCCCTTGTTGACGCCCTCGCTGCCCCAGATCGCACGCGGCTCCCAGCCGAAAGGCTTGGTCGCGTCGATCAGCATGCGATCCCAGTAGCCCTTCTCGTCGGGCGCGGCGCGCGGGTCGATGGGCGAACCCCGGTGGCGCGGCCAGATCTTGATGTCCTCGGTCGCCTTGACGCGCCAGGAGATCGCCCAGGTGACCATCTGCGGATCCCATGGATCGATGTCCTCGTCGACCACGATGACGTGCTTCCAGTGCCAGGTGGCGTTCGACTGGCCCCAGAGCACCGAGCAGATCCAGTCGGGCTGGCCGGCGACGCTCATCTTGCAGGACACCACGATGTGCGCCGAGCCGCTCTCGGGCAGCGTGGCCACGTCGCGGATGCCGGTGATACCGGCGTTCTCCATCGCCTCCCAGGCCGTGGCCGTCTTGCTCACCGAGGCGAGCACGTGGCTCTCGTTGATCGGGTGGCCTTCGAGCGAGCCCTGGAAAACCGGATTCTTGCGGTGCGTAATGGCCGTGATGTGCATGACCGGCGAGGGGCCCGGCAGCTCGCCGTAGTAGCCGGGGTATTCGCCGAACGGCCCCTCGGGCGCCGTCTCGCCGGGATCGATGTAGCCCTCGATCACGATTTCCGAGGCGGCCGGGACGGGCAGGTCGTTGGTCTCGCACTTGACCAGCTCGATCGGCGCGCCGCGCACCGCGCCTGCGACGTCGTACTCGCAGACCATGCGCGGGATGCCCGTGGAGAAGCAGAAGGGCAGCGAGGGCTCCAGGCCGATGATGATGGACACCGGCATGCGCTTCTTCGCGTCGCGGTAGGCGATGAACTGCTGGCCGATGTGCTGGCGCCCGGGACGCAGGTAGACGGCGAGCGTCTTCTTGTCGATCACCATGACGCGGTACAGGCCGATGTTGACCCAGTCCGAGTTGAGGTCCTTGGTCACCACGCCGTGCATGGTGCCGACGTAGCGGCCGCCGTCCCGGTGGTGCCACATCGGCACCGGGAATTTCCACACGTCGATGTCGTCGCCCTTGAGCACGACCTCCTTGCAGGGGCCGGTCTTGAGCATCTTCGGCGCAATCGTGTGGCGCATGCACTCGCGGTAGCGCGCGATGATGTCGCGCCGCTGCGTGGTCTTGTGGTCGAGGCCGAACATCATCGCCAGCCGCGCGTACGACCTGAACTGGCCGATGAACACCTGCGACGGCCCCTTGTCGGCGGGATAGTCCTTGATGTTCTCGAACAGCATGGCCGGGCTCGCGTCGCCGTAGACGTCGTAGGCGCGGCGCGTGATCGTGCCCATCTCCTCGTTCCAGTCCACCGGCGCCTTCACGCGCGAGAGCTGGCCTTCCTCCTCCAGCCAGGAAATCCAGTCCCGCATGTCCTTGACGATCCGCCGTCCGGCCTCGTTTTTCATTGGAACCTCGCTAGTTCGAATAGTCGAAGGTGAACCAGTCCGCCGGCACCTTTTCCAGGTTGCCCATCTCGATGGCGGTGTCGAACACCGCCTTGTTGGCGTTGATGAGCGCCTGGTCCCACTTGCCGGTGTAGAGCTTGGAGAAGCGCTCCTCGAAGAGCTTCACCACCTCGGGCGTCTCCTGCATGCCGGACTGCTTGATAAAGCCGGTCTGCACGTAGACCTGCGGATTCCTGAGGATGTAGTCGACCGCCTCCTGGTACATGCGCACCAGGCGGCGGATGTCGTCCGGGTTCTTCTGCATCGTGTCCTCCCAGGCGGCCAGCGTGGTGACGAGCAGGCGCGAGCCGCCGGTGATCGAGCCCCATTCGCCGTCGGCGTCCAGGATCTGCTTGTACTGGCCGGTCTCCAGCAGGCGCAGCACGATGGGGTCGACGTTGATCATGGCCTCGACGTCGCCTTTCTGCAGCAGGCCCACCAGCACCGGCGGCGGGGAGACCACCAGCTCGAAGTCCTTGCGCAGGTCGAGCTTGTACTTGTCCCGCACCACCTTCACGAGCGCCGCGGTGGAGCTGGAGGTGAGGCTGTAGAGGCCGACCTTCCTGCCCTTGAGGTCCGCGATGGTCCTGTAGGGCGCGTCCTTTTTCGCCAGCATGTAGACGTTGGCCATGATGCCGTGGTGGAAGGCCTTGACCTTGTCGCCGCGCGCGCGCTGCCGGATCAGGTCGGAGGCGACCTCGGCGAAGGAGATGTCGAACTGGCGCAGCGCGAACGCCTTCTGCAGCGCCGCCTGGTCCAGCCGCAGCCATTCGATCTTGAAGCCGTGCTTCTCGTCGAGCTTCTGCTGGCTGATGACCAGGGCGGGCAGCGTCGTGCCGCCGCTCGTCGCGACCCCGATTTTCAGGGGCTTGGGCGCCTGCGCCGCTGCGGTGGACGCGAGCAGGGCGAGGCAGAGTGCGGCGAGCAGCTTTTGCATGATTCGTCTCCTTGTCAGACCCAGACCTGCAGGACGTAGTCGTAAGCGGCCTGCGCGTTCGTCATGTCCACGCGCTGCAGCTTGATGCGATAGCCATTCTTGACCTTCTTCAGCGTGTGCAGGTACGAGCCAGCGAAATGCCGCACGTCGTCGCGCCGCAGTTCCATCATGTGAAACCTCGAGCGCACTTGCACGTCGCCGTTCTTGGCGACCTTCAATATCGCGACATTGGATACCACGTGGTTGGTGCCCCACAGCGGGCGCTGCGACCAGGCGTCCGGATGCAGCACGCGGCCCATGCGCACGTTCATGAGGTTCCTGTCTTCCGCGAAGATCGCGGGCTGGCCGTCCCAGGTCTCGTACGTGGCGTCGGGCGGCATCCAGTAGATGCCGTCCGGGGTGAAGAGGTCGATCCAGTCCTCCCACTTCTTCGTGTCGAGCAATTGGGCCTGCTGGTACAGGAACTGCTCGACGTCGTGCTGCAGCTGAAGCTTCTTGCTCACCGTCCTCCCTCCATGTATTGCGCCCATGCCTTCATCTGGTTGCGCATCGGCGCCTCCGAGGTTCCCTGCTTGGGCGCGCTGGACACCTCGCCCGGCTGCTCGATGTCGTGCCCGTAGTGGCGCGCGAAGCTCACCCAGTCGCCGCCGTCCGAGGCGAGGCCGGTGTGGCATTTCCAGAAGTTCTCCAGGTCGTCGGCGTTGATCAGCGTGGCCGGCGAATTGACGAGGTTGTAGTAGGCCAGCGAGCGGCGGTAGATCGCCTCGGGCGCGCCCTTGAGGCGGAAGTGCCAGATCTCGGTCAGCGTGCGGTCCACGCCCAGCGGCCGCACCGCGCGCAGCTGCTGCAGCGGCGATTGCACCGACAGGCCCGGGTAGACGAGCACGTGGTGGATGTTGACGCCGATGATCTCCTCGAAGCGCTTCTGGCCGTACTTCTTGATCATGATCTTGTCGTAGGCGACCGTGTCCGGATCCTGCGGGCGCAGCCCCATGTAGCCCGTGAGGATGCAGTGGCCGTAGGGGTAGTTGATGGTCTGGAAGTCGTCCCACTTGTCGATGGTGACCGTCGCGAAGGCCGACAGCATGTGGTAGCTGAGCGGCGCCTGGCCGTTCTTCGCCTTCTTCGCCAGCTGCTTCTCCACTTCGTGCGCGGCGCGGCCGGTGGACTGGTGCGTCACCGACGGATGCAGGGCGTCGATCTGGTTCTCCATGAACAGCTTCCAGTTCGAGTGCTGGATCACGCGGAAGCAGTTCGGCACCACCTCGACCTCGCCTTCCGGCGCGCGGTCGCACATGTCGTCGAAGGCCACGATGCTCTTGCCCAGGAACTCCTTCAGGGAAGGACCGGAAGCCGCCAGGCTGACGAACACGAAACCCCGGTAGTTCTCGATGCGGGCCGCCTTCTTCATGCACAGCTCGGGGCTGTCCTTGTTCAGGCGCGAGCCCTTGTAGCCGGACTCCATCATCGGGATGTTCTTGAGCTTGCCGTCGTGATGGAAGGTCCAGGCGTGATACGAGCAGCGGAACTGGTCGCCCGTGTTGCCCTTGATGTCGCCCACGATCATGTTGCCGCGGTGCGGGCAGCGGTTGTAGAGGACGTTCACCTTGCCGTCCTTGCCGCGCACCATGATCATGGGCTGGCGGCCGATCTGCACCTGGTAATAGTCGCCGGCTTTCGGCACCTGGGACTCGTGGCCCGCGTAGGTCCAGTGCCTCTCGTGGATGTTCTCCATCTCCTTTTCCCAGATCGCGGCGTCGGTGTAGACCTCCTTGCGCACCCGGTCGGGCTCGACCATCTTGGCCAGTTCAGCGGCGGTTCTCATGTGATGCCTCCTTTAGCTTCGTTCAGGCGACCTTCTCGCCGGTCGCCAATCCTTGATCCAGGTTCTGCTTCATGCGCGCGAGCGTCCAGCCGAGCATTTCGGCCGCGCCCGCCGGCAAGCCCTCGACGGCGGCGCGGTTCAGGCGGTCGACGGCGGGCCAGATGCGCGCGAACAGCTTTTCGCCGGCAGCGGTGAGGGACAGCCGGGTGACGCGGGCGTCTTCGCTGTCGGCGAGGCGCGCGAGCAGGCCGTTCTCCTCCATGCGGTCCACGGTGCGGCTCAGCGTGGTGCGATCGATGGAGGAGAGGTCGGACAGTTCCTTCATGGACAGCCGCTTGCGCGCGCACAGGGACGCGAGCACTCGCCACTCGGGCGCGCGCAGCCCGGCGTCCTTGAGCTCGGCGGCCAGCGCGTTGTCGCGCGCGGCGATCACCTGCGTCATCCAGAAAAAGGGATGGTGCTCGAGATCGAATTCGGGGCGGCTGTCGCGCGGCATCGAGGACCTTGCGCGGGATCAGTCGACCGAGGCGCCGGAGAGCTTCACGATGGGCCCCCATTTCGCGATTTCCGCCCGGATGGTGGCCGCCAGCTCTTCCGGCGTGCTGCTCAAGGGCTCGGTGCCGCCGGCCGTCATGCGTGCGCGCAGCTCGGGCTGGGCAAGCGCCTTGACCGTCTCGCGGTTCAGCAGGTCGACCGCTTCCTTCGGAATGCCGGCCGGCGCCATGAGGGCGACCCAGGTCTGGTGGACGATCGGGTAGCCGGCCTCGGTGAGTGTCGGCAGCTCGGGCAATTGGGCCGAGCGCGTGGCGGTCGCGACCGCCAGCGGGCGCAGCTTGCCGGCCTTGATCTGCGGCAGGGTCGCGGTGATCAGGGCGAACTGGAGGTCCACTTCACCGGCCAGCAGCGCCACCGTGCCGGGGCCGTCGCCCTTGTAGGGCACATGCAGCATTCGAATGCCCGTGACGTTGGCGAGCCATTCTGCGACCAGGTGCGCACCGGACCCGGCGCCGGCGGAGGCGTATTTCAAGGTTCCCGGACTGGCCTTGCCCAGGTCGACGAGTTCCTTCACGGTCTTCGCGGGCAGCTGCGGATTCACGACCAGCACCGTCGTCAGCGTTCCCACGAGGGAAATCGGCTGCAGGTCGCGCACGACGTCATAGGGCATGTTCTTGAACAGCGCGACGTTGATGCCCTGCGACGCGGAAGTGGCAAGCAACAGCGTGTGGCCGTCCTTCGGCGACTTGGCCACGTAGTCGCCTGCGATGTTGCCGCTCGCGCCCGGCCGGTTCTCGACGATGACTGGCTGGCCGATGGAGCCCGACATGGTCGCGGCCACCTGCCGCGACACGATATCCGCAGCGCCGCCGGGTGGAAACGGCGCGATGATCCGGAGAGGCTTGGCCGGAAAGGGATCCGCGGCGCGCGCCGGGCTGGCGCAAACGATCGATGCAGTCAACACGACCAAAGCCAAGGCGGCGCGGCGATGCAAAGCGGATCTCCCGAGATCGGTCGAGCCACCTTACGCTCCAATAAGTGCATTCGCAATCTTTTTGTTCGGTGCGGCGAGGTTGTTTCATGCGGCACCGCAGCGATGCGCGTTTCGAAATAGGTGACTTCACACTTAAAGCAGCGCGGGTCTATGATGGGCGCATGCGTCTCATCGTTGCCATCACCGGCTCCAGCGGCGCCATCTACGGCATCCGCGTGCTCGAAGCCCTGCGCGCCGCGCGCAAAGTCGAGGTTCACCTGGTCCTCAGCAAGGGGGGCATGCAGACCATCGGCCTGGAGACGGGGCGCAGCATCAAGTCGGTGCAGGCGCTGGCCGACGTGGTGCACAGCGACCAGGACCTCGCCGCGACCATCTCGAGCGGCTCGTTCAAGACCGCGGGCATGATCGTCGCGCCTTGCTCCATGAAGACGCTGTCGGGCATCGTCCATTCCTACGCCGACAACCTCGTGGTGCGCGCCGCGGATGTCGTGCTGAAGGAACGCCGCAAGCTCGTGCTCATGCCGCGCGAGACGCCGCTGCACGCGGGCCATTGCCGCCTGATGCTGCAGGCGGCGGAGCTGGGCGCCATCGTGGCGCCGCCCATGCCGGCGTTCTACAACGCGCCGCAGAGCGTCGCGGATATCGTCGACCACAGCGTGGGGCGCGTACTCGACCTGTTCGACATCGACAGCGGCCAGGTGAAGCGCTGGGCCGGCGGGAAGCGTCGCAGCCGGAATGCCTGAACGGCGGGCGCGGCTGGATCGCCTCGGCCGCCTCGCCTGGCTGCTCGACAGCTCGATTTCGATTCCCGGCACCGGTCTGAGCATCGGCGTCGACGCCCTGATCGGGCTCGTGCCGGTGGTGGGCGACGTGATCGGCGTCGCGCTCTCGGCCTACATCCTCTGGGAGGCGCATGGCCTGGGCGCGGGCAAGTCCATCCTCGCGCGCATGGCGATGAACATCGTCGTCGAGGGCGTGGTCGGCGCGATCCCGCTGGCGGGCGACGTCTTCGACGCCGCCTGGAAGGCCAACCAGCGGAACGTCCGGCTCCTGAATGCCTGGGAGGAGGAGCCGCACAAAGAGGAGAGGGCGGGGTGGGTATTGCTCGCCGGCATCGCGGCGGGGTTGCTGCTCATACTGGCCGCAGCCGGCGCGACGGCCTGGCTGCTCGTGCGCTGGCTGGCGGGCTAGGGGTATGATGGGGTGAAGGGAGGATTTGAGATGAACGGCAACAAGCTGGCTCTCGCTTTTGCGATGACCATCTGCTTCTCTGCGGCGCCTGAAGTGCGCGCCCAGGACGCATCCACCTACACGGTCGCGCAGGGCGACGACATTCCCAAGATCGTGAAGAAGCTGAAGTACAAGGACGTGACCGAGAGCCAGATGTACTTCGCCGTCGTGCAGAAGAACATCAGCGCATTCCCGGTCAACTCGGTCGAGCGGGTGACGCCCGGCATGAAGCTGGAGATTCCGTCGCAGGCCGACGTGAAGGCGGTCGACGTCAAGAAGGCCGACGAGTACATGGCCAACCTGCGCAAGGCCGAAGGGATCTACTCGGAAGGCGTGGCCGCCGAGAAGGCGGGCAACATGCAGGGCGCCGTGGAGAAGTACCTCGCCGCGGCCAAGATCGGCCACGCGGTGGCGGCGCAGAAGCTGGGCCAGCTCTACGACAAGGGCGTCACCAAGACATTGTCGCGCGACCTGCAGGAATCCATCACGTACTACCAGAAGGCGCGCGAGCGCGGCAGGGAGATCAAGGGTCCCGACAGCCGCGCGCCGCAACCCGCGAAGTAACCTAGAGCTTCTCCATCAGGGTGTCGGTCAGGGTAACGCGATCGCCCACGGCGAAGCGTGTCCCGTCGCGCCGCTGCACGACCTTGCGTTCGCCGGTGTCCATGGCGACCGTGATCTCGAAGGTGCTGGCGCCGAAGCGCTCGGCCATTTCCTGCGTGCCCGCCGCGCCGACTTGCCAGTCGGCGTCGGTGCCGCGGCCGATCGGCGTGTAGACCGCCGCGCCGACCACGGCCCAGTCGTTGCCGGGCGCTGCCGTGCTGCGCGCCGGGTTGATCGGCGCGACGGGCGCGGCGCCCTGCAGGTGCACCTCGCGGATCGAGCGGATCTCGCCGCACATGCGGCAGGTGGCGCCGCGCGCCGAGGGCCGATCCGCAGGAATTCGCAGGTCGAGCGCGCCTTGCGCCCAGGCGACGGCGGCGGCGCCGAGCAGCAGCCAGCCGAATGCCGGCGCCTGGATCGCGGTGGGCAGGGCGCGCACGGCTACTCCGAAATGCCCTGGATGAAGTACGTGGCGTTGAGCAGCAGGCTGGGCGCGCCGAGGGAGCCCAGCCACTTGTCGTAGATCTTGCGGATGTCGCCGCTGCGGTAGAGGGCGGCGATGGCGCGATTCACCTCGACCCGGAAGTCCTGGTCGTCGCGCGGCAGCATGAGCGCGTAGGACTCGATCGACAGGTCCGCGTCCATGAGCTTGAACTTGTTGCGGTCCGGACGCGGCGCCACCGCGCCGATGAGCGTGGTGCGGTCCGACGCGAAGCCGTCGACCCTGGAGCTCTCCAGCAGCTTCATGCCCTCGGCGCGCGAGGGCACGGAGACGACCTCGGCCTTGACGGACTCTTTCGCGAGCGCGTCGCGCAGGACCTTCTCGGTCGTGGTGGAGGGCAGCACGGCGATGCGCTTGCCGGCGAAGTCGGCGATGCGGCCCGCGCCGCCCTCCGAGCGCGAGACGATGTTCGCGCCGTCCACGAAGATGATCATGCTGAAGTCCACCTCGGCCTGGCGCGACAGGGTCCAGGTGGTGGTGCCGCATTCGAGGTCCACGCGCTTCGCCTTCACCGCCTCTTGGCGCTCGCGCGTGCTCAACGCGACCCAGCGCGTCTTGAGCGGGGTCTTCAGGTGCTTGGACAGGCTCTCCACCACCGAACGGCAGATGTCCACCGAGTAGCCCTGCGGCGGCCCGCTGCCCTCGACCGAGGAAAAAGGCGCTGCGCCCTCGACATAGCCGATCACGACGGTCTTGTCGCGCATGATCTTGGCGAGGGTGCCGCCCTGGGCGTGAACGCCCAGGGAGAGCGCCCAGCCGAGCGCGACCAGGAACAGGATGCGAATCATCGAAAGACTCCGGAAGTTACTTGGCGAGCGCCTTCATGGCACGCTCGAGCCCCGAGATGGTCGTCGGGTACATGCGGTTGTTCATGAGCTCCTTGAGGATCTGGATGGACTGCCGGTAGGGCCAGACCTCCTCGGGCTCGGGGTTGAGCCAGATGCACTTGGAATAGATCTCGGTGACGCGCTTGATCCAGACCGCGCCGGCTTCCTCGTTGAAATACTCGACCGAGCCGCCCGCCTGCAGGATCTCGTAGGGGCTCATGGTCGCGTCGCCGACGAAGATCACCTTGTAGTCGTGGCCGTACTTGTGCAGCAGCTCCCAGGTGCGCGTGCGCTCGGAATGCCGGCGCCGGTTGTCCTTCCACACGAAGTCGTACAGGCAGTTGTGGAAGTAATAAAACTCCAGGTGCTTGAACTCGGTCTTGGAGGCCGAGAACAGTTCCTCGGCGAGCTTGATGTGGTCGTCCATCGTGCCGCCGATGTCCATCAGCATCAGCACCTTGATGGCGTTGCGGCGCTCCGGCCGCATGTGGATATCGAGGTAGGCCTTGCGCGCGGTGGAATGGATCGTGTTGTCCAGGTCGAACTCGTCGGGCGCGCCTTCGCGCGCGAACTTGCGCAGGCGCCGCAGCGCCACCTTGATGTTGCGGGTGCCCAGCTCGACCGAATCGTCCAGGTTGCGGTACTCGCGCTGGTCCCAGACCTTGACCGCGCTCCTGTTGCGCGACTTGTCCTGGCCGATGCGGATGCCTTCCGGGTTGTAGCCGTAGGCGCCGAAGGGCGAGGTGCCGCCCGTGCCGATCCACTTGGAGCCGCCCTGGTGGCGGTTCTTCTGCTCCTCGAGGCGCTGCTTGAGCGTCTCCATGAGCTTTTCCCAGCCGCCGAGCGCCTGGATCTGCTTCTTTTCCTCTTCGCTGAGCGTGAGCTCGACCTGCTTGAGCAGCCACTCCAGCGGAATCTGCGCCTCGATGCCGGGGATGGTCTCCACCCCGTCCCAGAATTCGGCGAAGGCGCGGTCGAACTTGTCGAAGTTCGCCTCGTCCTTCACCAGCGCGATGCGCGAGAGGTAATAGAACTCGTTGATGTTCGGGCTGATGACGTCCTTCTGCATGGCCTCGAGCAGCGTCAGGTACTCCTTGATGGAGACCGGCAGCTTGTGGCTCTTCAGCTTGAGGAAGAAGTCGATCAGCATGGCCGCAGTTTAACCCGGGCGGTCTATTTCGGCGGCGTGCGGCTGGCCGCCGTATAGAGGTCCGCGAGCGGCACGACGCGGCCGTGCAGCGGCAGGATGCGATCCACCGGCAGCTTGAGGCGCTCGATGTTGGCGATCAAGTTGACGTTGTTGGCATTTGGCGTCGCCGGCGGCTTCGCGCCCGGCGCAATCGACGTGTAGGCATCGGCCTCTATGAGCAGCCGCTCCGCTGGCAGCCAGGCCATGATGAAGGCGTTGGAGTGGTTGCCGCCGGCGATGCGCAGCAGCTCGACCTTGCGCTTGCCGTCGCTCAGCGTCAGCCGGTCCTTGAAGGTCCGGAGCTTCGCCTTCTTGCCGGATTTGGCGAGCAGGTCCGGGGAAATTTTCGCCGGCGTAGCGAAGGCTTTGCTGAAGTAGGCCCTGTTCTCTTCCTGCGTCACGATGGTCGCGCCCGCCGCCGCAGCCGCGCGCAATCCGCCGGAGTGGTCGAAGTGGCCGTGGGAATTGACGACAAAGCGGATCGGCTTCCCGGGCACGAGTTTTTTCACCGCCTCGATCACCGGCCCGCTGCGTCCGTCGTTCAGTGGCGTCTCTACCAGGATCAGATGATCCTTCATTTCGATGGCGACGCTGTTATGGCTGCCGCCCGCGACGAACCAGACGCCGTCGGCGACTTTGTCGGCCGTCACTCGTTCCGCGGCCGTGCGCACGTTCTCCGGCACGGGGAAGTCAGCCGCGACGTCCGCCTGCACTTCCTTCACGTTGAGGTCGAGCACCGAATGGCCGCCCATCGACTGCTGTATGCGGCCCGGAAATTTCACTTTTCCGAATTCGCGATAGCCTGAATAGGTCGTTACGGCCGAGACCTCGCCGAGCACCGCGTCGGGAACGCGGGACTCGACGCGCTCGACCAGGTATTGGTCGTTGATCAGCACAATGGCGGAGAACTTGCCCGGCTCGGTGAAGGACACCGCGGCGAGCGATTTACCGCCGCTGTCTCGCCAGCTCACGGTGGCATTGTTGCGGCGCGCGGCCGCGAGCGCCCCGTGCGGCGTGATCCAGAGCTGGTGCGTGCGGTCGGGCGCCAGGCGAGCGACCGAAGCGGCGCCGGCGGGCGTCACATTCCAGGCGGACTCGCCGCCGAAATACTGGTCGTTGCGCTGCTGGCCGGAGAGCGGGTAGCCGCCGCCACCTTTTGGCTCGCCGCGGCTGAAAGCGATTTCATCGCGCAGCGCACCCGCGCCGTAGTTCATCGTGCGCGTGAAGCTCTGGATGTCGATCTTCGGCCAGGCCTTGCCGGGCTCGAACGCCTGGCCGAAGGTCCAGCCGGTGCCGTCTCCGGCATAGCGCAGGGTTTTCGGCTCGCCCATTGCCGCAGCGGCGCGCTTGAGCACGCCCACCGCAGAGTCGTGCGCAGCCGCGGGAAGCGCGGGAAGCAGGAGCGAAAGAAAAATGCCGGCGGCCAGTGGTTGGCGATGCATGGTGGTTTCCTCCCCAGGATGGTCGGGCTAGGGTAGCAGGGAACATGCGATAGTCGCGTCATGGCGCTTTACCTGGACGATGCGGCGGTTCGCCGCCTGCTGCGCATGGAGGACCTGCTCGCGGGCATGCCGAGGGTGCTCATGGACCTTTCGGCCGGCAAGGTCGTGCAGCCGCTGCGCACGGTGATGGGGCTGCCGGGCGCGCAGGGCATGCTGTTTCTCAAGCCTTCGGTCATCGAGGGCGCGCTCGCGACCAAGCTCATCACGCTGATGCCCGGCAACGCGCAGCGCGGGCTGCCGACGCTGCTGGCGACCATCGTGCTCATGGATCCGGCGACCGGTGCGCCGCTTGCGGTCATGGACGGAACGTGGATTACCGCGCTGCGCACGGCGGCGGCCTCGGCAGTCGCGGCCGATGCGCTCGCATCGTGCGGGCCGAAGATCGTCGCCATGCTGGGCAGCGGAACGCTTGCGCGCAGCCATGCGGCGGCGTTTCGCGCCGTGCGTCCGGTCTCCGAGCTGCGCATCTGGAGCCGGGATCCGGCCAACGTTGCGCGCTGCGCGGCGGAGACCGGGGGCGTCGCCTGCGCGAGCGCGGAAGAGGCCGTGCGCGGCGCCGATATCGTCTGCACCGTTACGAACGCCTCGCAGCCGATTCTGAAAGGCGCCTGGATCAAGCCCGGCGCCTTCGTCGCCGCCGTCGGCGCGCCGCGCCCGACCTGGCGCGAGCTGGACGACGCAGCCATGCGCAACCTGATCGTCGCCGACAGCCGCGAGGCGGCGCTGCAGGAGTCGGGCGACGTGATGCTGTCGGGCGCGCCTATATACGCGGAGATCGGCGAGATCCTCGCCGGCGCGCGTCCCCGGCCGGCGGCGGGCGCGACCGTCATCTTCAAATCGCTCGGCCAGGCGGTCGAGGATGCGTTCGCCGCGCGCCTGGTGTATGACGCCGCTGTCGCACAAGGGAACTGACGTCGCCATCGTCGGCGCCGGCGTCGTCGGCGCTTCGGTTGCGTACTGGCTCAAGCGCTTCGACCCGAAAGTCGAAGTCACGCTCATCGAGCGCGATCGCAGCTTCTCGCGCGCCTCGTCCTCGCTCTCGGCGAGCTCGATCCGCCAGCAGTTCTCCGACCCGCTCAACATCCGCATGTCGCGATTCGGCCTCGAATTCCTGCGCGAATTGGGGATGCCGGTCGAGGAGGGCGGCTATCTCTATCTTGGGGCGGCGGCCCCGTTGCACGCACTGAACGCGACGCAGCGCGCGCACGGTGCGGATGTAGCACTGCTGACGCCGGACGAAATCGTCGCGCGCTTCCCGTGGATCAGCGCGGAAGGCGTGGAGCTCGCCTCGCTCGGGCTTTCGGGCGAAGGCTGGTTCGACGGACCGGCGTTGCATGCTCGAGTCCTGGCGGAAGCGCGCTCGCTGGGCGCGAAGATGGTGGATGGCGAGGTCATCGGTTTCGAGCGCGATGGCGACCGAGTGACTACCGTGCGGCTCGCGGACGGCTCGCAGCTCGCATGCGCTCATGCAGTGAATGCCGCGGGACCCTGGGCGCGCAGGCTGGCCGCCGCAGCAGGCGTCGAACTTCCAGTGCACGCCCGACGCAGGACGGTGTTTGTCCTGTCCTGTCCCGAATCCCTGCCGCGCTGTCCGCTGGTCATCGACCCGAGCGGCTTCTGGTTCCGTCCGGAGGGCCGTCATTTCATCGCCGGCACCACGCCTTCGCCGGACGAGGACGACTTGCCGCTTGAGCCCAATTACGCGGAGTTCGACGAGGCGCTGTGGGCGCGCATGGCGCATCGCGTACCGGCTTTCGCAGCCCTGCGAGTGGAGCGCGCGTGGGCCGGCTATTACGAGATGAACCTGTTCGACGCCAATGCCATCATCGGCGCGCATCCGGCCGCGCCGAATCTGTGGTTCGCCAACGGCTTTTCCGGTCACGGCATGCAGCAGGCGCCGGCGGCCGGCCGTGGCGTGGCGGAGATGATCCTGCAGGGTGGCTACAGGTCGCTCGATCTCTCGCCGCTCGGCTTCAAGCGCCTGATCGAAGGCCGGCCGCTCGTGGAGAGCGCCATCATCGGCTGAAGGCTAGGCCGTGGGACGAACGATCATCTGCTCGTCCACGAATACCCCGTCCTTCAGCACGACATCGCCGTCCAGCGCCACGGTACAGCCGCACATGGGCATGTCGATATGCCCCTTGGTGTCGCGCTTGCCGCCCTGGTCCGTGTTCGGGCCGGTCGAGAAAAGGAAGTTTCCCTGGAATACCCGGGCCATGATGTGCAGCTCTTCGTAGCTGTTGCCGTGGCGCATGATCTGGTCCCAGTGGCCGTTGGGATGCAGCCCGAAGCCCAGGTGCGAGACGGCATAGGGGTCGAGGTCGTCCGGGTTGCGCTTGTTGCGGTCCAGCCAATGACGGAAGGCCATGGCGTCCAGACCGCCTTCCACCTTGCGGATGAACCCGTCGCGCACTTCTAGCCGCACCGGGTTCTCGATCGCGCGGATGTAGGGCAGGATCCACATGTCTCCCGGCTGCAGGATCACCACGCCGTTGGACGAACCTTCGTCCGGGAAGTTGGTGATGTGGCCCGCGCCCCAGGCATCGAATCGGCCGGATTCCTCGGAAAAACCATACTGCGATTTCACAGTGAACTCGCCGCGTGTCCAGCGCAGGTCGGTGCCCGCGGCGCTGGTCAGGCGGATCTCCTTCGCGCCGTTCCAGCGCTTCGCGGCGTGCAACACGGCTTCCTTGAGGCCCGGAGGGGACTGCAGGCGGCCCAGCACATCCGGTGAATCCGCGACGGACAGGACGCGCCCGCCGGCGGCGCGGACTTCCTTCTGCCAGTTGGAGAAATTGGGCGGGTGGAAGGCGATGATGAGGTCGCCCGCCATCAGCGCCTGGCGCATCCCTTTGGCTTCGCCCAGCACGTCCACGCCGATGCGCAGCCAGTCCGGCGAGCGCGCGATGCCGATCTCGTAGGCGTGCGCGCCGAACTCCGACGCAGCGGCGAACGCGGCCTGCACGTAGTCGCGCCGGGTGTTGAAGTCGGTGAGCAGGATGATGGTTTCGCCCTTCCTGACCTTGCACAGCTCGAATTGGCGGCGAAAGAGCAGGGGAATCGTGGCGGGATTGACGGCTTGTCCGGACATGGCGCTACCTTTGATTGAAGAACTGCAGGACGGCGTCGTTGAACGCCGTGGGTCGCTCGAGGAAGGACCAGTGGCCTGCGCCCTCGATCGAGACGTAGTCTGCGCCGGCGATCGCGCCGGCGATGCGGCGGTTCAATTCCTCCGGCGTCACGCGGTCGTCGCTGCCGCACAGCACGCGCGCCGGCACGCGCACGCGCGCCAGCTGCGGAAAGATGTCGCCGTTGCTCACCATGCGCGAGGCCTGGGGAAAGCCCGGCGACTTGAGCCTGGAGAGGATGGCGATCGCTTCGGCCAGATGCTCTTGCGAGGGTTGGCTGGAGAGCACGCCCGGCGCGCGCTTCCTGGCATAGTCGGAGGCATCGCCGCTCGCGAGGCCCGCGAGCCGGGTGGCCAGCATCTGCTCCCGCTTCTCCTTCGGATAGGTGGCGTGTCCCGAGGAGCAGTCGGCGAGCACGAGGCGCGTGAAGCGCTGCGGATACAGCGCCGCAGCGTAGCCCGCGATCAATCCGCCCATGGAATGGCCGAGCAGGACGGTCTCGCCGATACCCAGCGCGTCGAGCAGCGCGATCGCGGCGGCGGCGTACTGTCCGGCATCCGGCGCGTCGGTGTCGAATGCGAAGGAGTCGGCGTAGCCCGGCGCATCCCATCCGATGACGTCGAATGCGTTTCCGAGGGGCTCGTATTGCTGGCGCCAGGAGTCGGCGTTGCCGCCGATGCCGTGAAGCAGGAGCAGGGCGCTGCCGGCGCCGCCGCGCCGATAGGACATGCGCCCTAGGCTGGTCTGGACGCTGCCGCGCGGGAAACGGTCCATGTAGTCGCTAGAGCGGCTTGATTCCGGCCTTCTTCACGATGGGCTCCCATTTCTTTAGCGCTTCGCGCATCGAGGTTCCCAGCTCTTCAGGCGTGGACGTGGCCGCTTCCATGCCCATCGCCGTGACTTTGTCGGCGACCTCGGTCTTGCTCATCGCCGCTCCAATCTCCTTGTTCAGGCGCTGCACGACCTCGGGTGGCGTGCCGGCGGGCGCGAAAATGCCATACCAGCTTCGCGCCGCCTCCATGCCCGGGTAGCCCAGCTCGCGCATGGGCGCCACCTCCGGCATGGCCGCAAGGCGGCCGGGTCCGAGCACGGCGAGCGCGCGCAGCTTGCCCGCGCGGATATGCGGGAGGCTCGTCGCGGAGTCGAACATGTAGTCGATCTGGCCCGAGAGCAGGGCGGTCATGGAAGGCGCGATGCCGCTGAACGCGATATGCGTCGCATCCGTGCCGGATTGCTCGTTGAAGAGCACGCCGGCCAGATGCGAGAGCGATCCGATGCCCGCCGAGCCGTAGTTGAGCTGGCCGGGCTTGCTCTTCATCAGCGCGACCAGCTCCTTCAGCGTGCCGACGTTGAGCTTGGGATGCACCACGAGGATGTTGTTCTGGCGCGCCGGAATGATGACTGGCGTGAAGCTCTTCTCCGGGTCGAAGGGCAGCGACTGGTAGATCCAGGGATTCACCGTCAGCGTGCTCGACGCCATCATGAGCAGCGTATGGCCGTCCGCTTTCGACTTGGCCACTTGCTCGGCGGCGATATTTCCGCCTGCGCCGCCGCGGTTCACGATGATCACGGGCTGGCCGAGCGGCTTGGAGACTTCGGACGCGATCAGGCGCGCCACGGCATCGATGCTTCCGCCCGCGGGCGCGGTGGCCACGATCGTGACAGTGCCGGTGGGGAACGTCTGGGACTGCACGGCGGCGCTGAAGGCGGCAAGCAGGCCTGACAGAACGCCGGAAAAGCAGACACGCATGAACATGGACACGACTCCGGAAGCGAATTCCCTCCCGGGTGATTTTAGTATCCACCCCTCGCAGCCGGCCGCTGTTTCGCTGTGACCGGCTAGAAATCCACGTCGTCTTCGGCGGAAGCGCCCTTCGCGTGCTGGCGCCGGTGCTGCCAGAGCGCAAAAACGATGGACGCTACGGAAGCCAGGAGCAGTCCGCCCGAGATCGGCCGCGTAAGGAACAGCCAGGGATTGGCGTCGGTCATGACGGCGCGCAGCAGGTTGACCTCGATCTGGTCGCCGAGGATCACGCCCAGGATGAAAGGCGCGAGCGGGAAGCCGAATTTCACCATGCCGTAGCCGACGAGGCCGAAGGCGAGCAGGATGTAGACGTTCGACATGGTGTTGCTGAGCGCATAAGCGCCGATCGTGCAGAGCACCAGCACCACCGGGAACAGCGCCGCTTTCGGAATGTCCACGATGCGCAGCATCCAGCGCACGCCGAGCAGCAGGATGCCCAGCACCAGCGCGTGCGCGACGATGTAGGCAGCGAACATGCCGTACGCGAGCGTCGCGTTTTGCACGATGAACAGCGGCCCGGACTGGATGCCGTGGATGGTGAGTGCGCCCAGCATCACCGCCGTCACTGCGTCGCCCGGAATGCCGAAGGCCATGATCGTGACGAGCGAGCCTGCGACGTTGGCGTTATTCGAGGATTCCGAGGCGATGATGCCTTCGGGCGTGCCGGTGCCGAAGCGCTCGGGGTGCTTCGAGAACTTCTTGGCCTGGTCGTAGGCGAGCATGTTGGCGGCGCTGCCGCCGATCGCCGGCAATACGCCGATCGCCAGGCCGATGAAAGTCGACCAGAGCAGCAGGAAGGGCCGGCCGACGATCTCGCCGATGATTTTCAGGTGCGACACCACGATCTTCACGCCGTGGTCCACGGCCTCCGCGGCCTTGCGCCCGCCGCCCATGCGCTCGACCTCCGACATGATTTGCGCGAAGGCGAACACGCCGATCAGCACGGGGAGGAAGTCGATGCCGCCTTCCAGCGCCGGAATGCCGAGCGTGAGGCGCTTCTGGCCCATCACCGGATCGTTGCCGAGGATGGTGACGATCATGCCGAGCGCGCCCGCGACCAGGCCTTTGAGGAGCGAAGCCTCCACCAGGCCTGCGACCATCGAGAGCGCGAGCACGAACAGCGAGAAGAACTCCCAGGGGCCGAACTGCAGGGCGATTTGCGCGAGCGGTCCCGTCGTGGCCACGAGGAAGACGGCGCCCAGCAGGCCGCCGAGGATGGACGCCCAGATTCCCAGCCATATGGCGCGCCCGGGCTCGCCATTGCGTGCCATCGGAAAGCCGTCGAAGGTCGTGGCGACCGCCGATGGCTTGCCGGGGATGCCGAGCAGGCAGGAGGTGATGAGGCCGCCGGTCTCGCCGCCGACGTAGACGCCGATCATCGCGGAAAGGCCCTGCAGCGGCTCCAGGCCGAAGGTGAAGGGCAGCACCACGATGATGGTCATGGTGATGGTGATACCGGGCAGCGCGCCGCCGACTACGCCGATGACCGTGCCGATCAAGAGCGGCAGCAGGTATTTGAACTGGACGATGTTCGCGATACCGGCGCCGAGGAGCTCGAACATGGCCTAGAACTGCGTCCAGCGCCCGCGCGGCAGCAGCACCGACAGCTCGCGCTCGAAAATCAGCCAGGTCACGACGGAGGTCGCCACGCCGAGCACCAGGACGCCGGCCCAGCCTTTCAGGCCGCGCGGCGGCGCGAGCAGAGAGCTGGAGACGACGACATAGGCAAACGTGGCGATGCGAAAGCCCAGGCCGGGCAGGGCGGCGCAGTACAACCCGAACACCCCGAAGCTGAGGGCCACGAGCGTGTAGTTCGGCTTTTCCTTCCTGACCTCAGTCCTGGTCCTGTTCTTTTGCAGGAAATCAGAGATGACGAGCCCGAGCGAGAGCAGCGCAGTCAGGCCCAGCACCAGTCGCGGGTAGAAACCCGGGCCGAGCGGGACCATCGGGTTGTCCTTCAGGTCGAGCGTAAGCGCGAACAGGACGAGGCTCGCGACCAGGATCGCGAGCCCCGCAATGCCGTCGCGGCTCACCGCTTGTACAGCCCGAGGTCCTTGGCGAGCGTCTTGTTCAGCTCGTCGTTCTTCTTCAGCCACTCGGTGTACTGCTTGCGATCGAGGTGGCGCACCTCGGTGGCCTGCTTCTTCATCGAGTCCTCGAAGGCCGGCTCCTTGGTGGCCGCGATGCACGACGATTCCAGCTTGGCGAGCACGGCCGGCGGCGTGCCCTTGGGGGCCATGACGCCGCGGTTCACGTCGTAGACCACGTTCACGCCCAGCTCCTTGAGCGTCGGCACCGAGGGCATTTCGGCGCTGCGCTTCTCGGTGGCGATGGCGAGGAACTTGAGCTGGCCGGCCTCGACCTTGCCCTTCTGCGTGAGATTCGAGTCGGTCAGGTCGACGTGACCGCCGAGGATCGCGTTCATGCGCGGCGCGAGGCCCTCGTAGGACACGTACTTGAACTTGATGCCGGCCGCCTTCTCGATCAGCGCGGGGAAGAAGTGGCTGGTCGAGGCGAGCGTGGCGCCCACCGTGATCTGTCCCGGGCGCGCCTTGGCGTCGGCGATCAGGCCTTTCATGTCATTCCAGGGCGTTTTCGGGCTCGCAGTGAGCACCGAGGGCGTCGAGGAAATAAGGCAGATCGGCTCGAAGTCGGTGTAGGCGACGTCGGCGACGCCCGCGTAGTAGGTCGAGTGAATGTAGTCGTGCACCGCGTAAAGCGTGTAGCCGTCGGCGGGCGAATCCTTCACCTCCTTGGCGCCCTTGGTGCCGGAAGCTCCGCCGACGTTGGCGATCACCACTGTCTGGCCGACATGCTTTTGCAGCACCGGCGCAAAGGGCCGGAAGATGTTGTCCGTATCGCCGCCCGCTGCCCAGGGCACGATCAGCTTGATCGCCCGATCCGGATACTGCGCCAGCGTCGTCGTGGAAACGAGCGCGGCAAAACTTGCCGCCACTACAGGCCATGCTTTCATGACTCCTCCTCCTAGCGTTATCTCCCGTATCTACTATGGCAGAATCAAAGTGAAGGGGAAAGCATGCGAATAGGCATCATCGGCGGCGGGACCATCGCGCGCCTCACGCTGGAGCACATCCGGGCGGGCAGCCTCCCAGGCATCGAGGTGGTTGCGATCGCCGGGCGCAGCCAGACCTCCAAAGGCAAGGAACTCGCCGCGTCTTTCGGTGTCCCGTTCGTCGTCGGGCTGGAGGCCCTCGCGGGCGTACGGCCGGAAGCCGTGGTCGAGGCCGCCTCGCATGATGCGGTGCGCGAATACGCGGAGCCGCTGCTGAAGCGGGGGATCTCTTTCGTCGCGCTCTCTGGAGGCGCGCTCTGCGACGATGCGCTGCGCGATCGCCTCGAGCGCGCCGCAGCGCAGCACAAGGCGCTGCTCTACGTGCCTTCGGGCGGCATCGGCGGCCTGGATACGCTCAAGGCCGTCTGCCTGGCGGGCGCCGAAGAGGTGAGCATCGCGGTGACCAAGCCTCCGGCCGCCTGGAAAGGCATTCCCTTCGTCGAGAAGCTCGGCGTGAATCTCGACGCACTCAGCGGACCGCACACCCTGTTCGACGGCAGCGCGCGCGAAGGCGTGCCGCATTTTCCCGCGAACGTGAACATCGCAGCGGTGCTTTCCATGGCGGGCATCGGCTTCGATCGCACGCGCTTGAAAGTGGTGGCCGACCCGGCGCTGAAGTTCAATACGCACTTCATCGTCATCAAGGGGAAGACGGGCCGCGTCGACATCAAGTTCGAGTCGGTGGCGATGCCGGAGAACCCCAAGACGTCCATGCTCGCCTGCTTTTCCGCGCTCGCGGCGATCCGCGAGCTCGGCCGCCGGGCGCGCTACGGAACCTGAGCGCTAGCGCAGCTTCGCGGCATATTCGTCGGCATCGAAGCCCACGAGCAGCGTGGCGCCGGCCTCGACGATGGGCCGCCGGATCGCGCTCGTGCTGCCCTCCAGCAGCGCGATCGTCTTCGCCTCGGTGAGGTTCGCCCGCTGCGCTTCCGGGATTTTTCGCCAGGTCGGGCCGCGCGTGTTGGCGAACTTTTCCCAGCCTGCGCGCTTCGCCCAGTCCTTGAGCTTGCCGGGCGGCACGCCGGCCTTCTTGTAGTCGTGGAATTCGTAGTCGATGCCGCGCGCGTCCAGCCACGCGAAGGCCTTCTTCATCGTGTCGCAGTTCTTGATGCCGTAGACTTTGGTCTTCATAGGGGGAGGAAACCATGAAAAGGCTGCTCGCTGCAATCGCGCTCGCTTCGCTTGCCGTCGCCGCGCAGGCGCAGGGCTTTCCGAACCGTTCGGTGACGCTGATCGTGCCGTTCCCGCCCGGGGGCTCGACCGATACGGCGGCTCGCATCATGGGCGACAAGATGCGCGGGCCGCTGGGACAGCCGGTGGTGATCGAAAACGTGGGCGGGGCCGGCGGCACGATCGGCGTGGGCCGCCTGGCGCGCGCCAATCCCGACGGCTACACCATCGACATCGGGCAGTGGGACACCCATGTCGGCGCCATCATCTATCCGATCACTTTCGACCTGCAGAGGGATTTCGAGCCAGTCGGCCTGATGTCGGTGAACCCGCAGCTCATCATCGCGCGCAAGGGGTTTCCGGCCGACGATCTCAAGGGGCTGGTCGCTTACATGAAGGCCAACCCGGGCAAGGCGACCTTCGTGGACCAGAACGCGGCGGCGCGCGTCACCGGCATCCTCATGAAGCAGGCGACCTCGGCCGATTTCCTCTTCGTGCCCTACAAGGGGGCGGGCCCGGCGATGCAGGACATGCTGGCGCAGAACGTCGACCTGATGGTGGTGCAGGCCGCGGTCACGCTGCCGCAAGCGCGTGCCGGCGCCGTGAAGATCCTCGCCAACCTGTCGCCCGCGCGCTCGGCAGTCATCCCGGCCGTACCGACATCGGAAGAGAGCGGAATTCCCGGCCTCTATGCCTCCGGCTGGTTCGGTTTGTTCGCTCCCAGGGGCACGCCCAGGGAAGTCGTGGCCAGACTCAACGCCGCCATGACGCAGGCCCTCGCCGATCCGGCGGTGAAAACGCGCTTTGCCGACCTGGGCCTCGACATCGCCACGCGCGAGCAGCAATCGCCGGCGGGCCTCGCCGCCTTTCACAAAGCCGAAGTCGACAAGTGGTGGCCCGTCATCAAGGCCGCCAACATCAAGTCGGAGTGAGGCGGGGCGGCTAGAAGGACGGCCGGCCGGTTGCCGACTCCGCCGGCCGCTCCATGGGCTTCTTCTCGATCACGAGGACGCTGTCATAGAAGTGCAGCGCGTAGGTGCTGCGCGTGAGCTCGTCCACGGCGAAGCGTTCCGGCTCGCGCGAGTACCAGGCGTGCAGGCGGTCGATCAGGCCCTTGCTGAATTCGACGAAGGTCCCGTCGCGGCGGTAGCCGCCGCCCCAGGCGTCGACGTAGGACGTGTGCATGTCCTCGCACAGGTAGAGGCCCTCCGGCTGCACGTGCGGATAGAGCTCTTCGAAAGCGTTGATCTGCTGTGGCATGGTGTGGCCGCCGTCATCGATCACGATGTCCACGCGCGGGTGCCGGCGCCGCACTTCGGCGAGGAAATTCCGGTCGGCCTGGTCGCCGATCATGATGTCGACGTCGTCCTGCGCGAACTCCTTGCAGCGAGGATCGATGTCGATGCCGACGATGGTCGCGCCGCGGCCGAAGTACTCGCGCCACATCTGCAACGAGCCGCCGTGGAACACGCCGATCTCGACGACGACCGGCGAGCGGCCGCGAAACGAAGCGAAGTGCCGGTGGTAGATGTCGAAGTAGTGATGCCACTTCTGCATCAGCCGGCCGGGATTGTTGAAAAAGTACTCGGCCAGCGGGTTGGCTTCTGCCTCCCGGGGCGGGAACAGCCAGCGCAGGAACGACGCTATCTCGAGATCCCCCGCACGGAGCGGATATTCACGCGCCCTTGGCGCGCGTCATGAACACCAGGCGTTCGAACAGGTGCACGTCCTGCTCGTTCTTGAGCAGGGCGCCGTGCAGCGGCGGAATGATGGTCTTGCGGTCCTTCGAGCGCAGCGCATCGGGCGGGATGTCCTCGGCGAGCAGGAGCTTGAGCCAGTCGAGCAGCTCCGAAGTGGAGGGCTTCTTCTTCATGCCCGGTACCTCGCGCACCTCGAAGAACACCTCCATGGCCTCCTTGAGCAGCGACTTCTTGAGCGTCGGGAAGTGGACCTGGACGATCTTCTCCATGGTCTCCTTGTCCGGGAAGCGGATGTAGTGGAAGAAGCAGCGGCGCAGGAACGCGTCCGGCAGCTCCTTCTCGTTGTTCGAGGTGATGAACACGATCGGGCGCTGCTTCGCCTTTACCAGTTCGCGCGTCTCGTAGACGTAGAACTCCATGCGGTCCAGCTCGCGCAGCAGGTCGTTCGGGAACTCGATGTCGGCCTTGTCGACCTCATCGATGAGCAGCACGCAGGGCTTGTCCTGCGTGAAGGCCTGCCAGAGCATGCCCTTGACGATGTAGTTGTTGATGTCGTGCACCTTCGTGTCGCCGAGCTGCGAGTCGCGCAGCCGGCTGACCGCGTCGTACTCATAGAGGCCCTGCTGGGCCTTGGTGGTGGACTTGATGTGCCACTCGAGCAGCGGCACGCCGAGCGACTTGGCGACCTGCACGGCCAGCATCGTCTTGCCAGTCCCGGGCTCGCCCTTGATGAGCAGCGGGCGTTGCAGCGTGATCGCCGCATTGACCGCGAGGGTGAGGTCTTCGGTGGAGACGTATTCTTCGGAACCGGTGAAGCGCATCGAGTGTCCCTGGCGAAAAAACCCATTATAATCGCCCGGTCAAAACGTTAGCCTCGACTCAGGGATGAAAATCAAACTTACGACGAGCCTGGTGGCAGGGGCGCTGCTCTGCGCGACCACCTGGGCGCAGGCGCAACAACCCGCCGCCGCGGGCGATCCGAAGGAAGCGCACAAGAAGATCGCCATGTGCGAGGGCTGCCACGGCATCCCGGGCTACAAGACCGCCTATCCCGAGGTCTACCACGTCCCCATGCTGGGCGGGCAGAGCGCGGCCTACATCTCGAACGCGCTGCATGCCTACAAGGCGGGCCAGCGCAAGCACCCGTCCATGCGCGGCATCGCCGCCAGCCTTTCGGACAAGGATATCGCCGACCTCGCGGCGTACTACTCGACCACCACCGGAGCGCATAAATGAGGAACATGAGGAGCGCGCGCGTCATCATCGCCGCCGCCATGCTCGCGCTGCCGCTGGCGGCGGGCGCGGCCGGCAACGCCGCCAACGGCAAGGCCATCGCCGAAAAGGTCTGCGCCGCCTGCCACGGGGTCGACGGCGGCAAGCCCGTCGCCCCGGAGAATCCCATCCTGGCAGGCCAGTACAACGATTACCTGGTCAAGGCGCTGTCGGATTACAAGTCGGGCAAGCGCGCGAATCCGATCATGAAGGGCTTCGCCGAGCCGCTCAGCAAGAAGGACATCCAGGACCTCGCGGCCTGGTTCTCCGGCCAGCATTCCAAGCTGCACTTCCAGCGCTAGCTGGCGCGTTTTCTCAAGCACTCCAGGTAAAGCCCCGCGTCCGGCGGGGCTTTGTCTTTCTGGGCCCGCCAGATGGTCTCGGCCAGGCATTCGATTGCGCCGTGCAGCGCCTCATGCGCATCGCCGGCCTTCGCCAGCAGGGCCTCATAGGCCGCGCGAATTCCCGGCGGCTGGTCGATCTGCAGCTGCTCCTTGAGCGCGAGGTGCAGGCTCATGTGCAGGAACGGATTGGACTCGTCCGTGAAGTCGCGCGCCCGGCTGCGCTCCTGCGCGAGGAAGTCGTGGTACTCGGGGTGTAGCAGGATGATTTCCAGGCCAAGCGCCTCCATGCCGGCAAGGGGCTGGCCCGCGCGGTACTTGCGCCAGGTCTCGATGAAGAAGTCGCGGACCTGGTCCCTGGAGGGATCAAACACTCTTGGTCTTCCCCTTGAATTCGCACAGGTCGCGGATCCGGCATTCAGGGCATTTGGGCTTGCGCGCCACGCACACGTAGCGACCGTGCAGGATCAGCCAATGGTGGGCGTGCAGCATGAATTCTTGCGGCACGAACTTGACCAGGCGCAGCTCCACTTCCAGCGGGTCCTTGCCGGGCGCGATGCCCGTGCGATTCGAGACGCGGAAGATGTGCGTATCCACGGCCATGGTGGGCTGGCGAAACGCCACGTTGAGCACCACGTTGGCCGTCTTGCGGCCGACCCCGGGCAGCGTCTCGAGCGCTTCGCGCGTCGTGGGAATCTCGCCCTTGAATCGCTCGATCAGCTGGCGCGACAGCGCGATCACATTCTTCGCCTTGTTGCGGAACAGGCCGATGGTCTTGATGTATTCGATCAGCTTCGATTCGCCCAGCTCGAGCATCTGCTGCGGCGTGTTCGCGACGGGGAACAGTCTGGCAGTCGCGAGGTTGACGGACTTGTCAGTCGCCTGCGCCGACAGCACCACGGCCACGAGCAGCTCGTACGGCGTGCGGTACTGGAGCTCGCTCTTCGGATGCGGGTCGGCGGCACGAAAGCGTTCGAAGATTTCCTGGCGCTTCGCGGGATTCACTTGCGGCCCAGGGTCTTGGCGAGGATGGCCTTGCGGTCTACGGCGCCCATGGGTTGGCCGGCCAGGCGCTTCTTGCGCGCGCGGGTACGCGATTTGGCCAATCGCGCGTCTTCCGCCGTCCAGGCCGAAGGTGCCGGCACCATGTCGATGCAGTCCACCGGGCAAGCAGGCAGGCACAGCTCGCAGCCCGTGCACCAGTCGGCGATCACCGCGTGCATGTAGCCGAGCGCGCCGGAGATCGCATCGACGGGGCAGGCGGCGATGCAGCGCGTGCAGCCGATGCAGCGCGGCTCGTCGACCAGGGCGACCGCGCTACGCTTCACGTCGCGCGAGGCAGGCGGAGACGCATTCGTGGATCAGCCCGGGGCCGCGGAATACCAGCCCGCTGTAGACCTGCACGAGGGCTGCGCCGGCCGCCATCTTTTCCGCCGCGTCCGCACCGCAAACGATGCCGCCCACGCCGATGACGGGGATCTCGCCCTTGAGCTCGCGGCACAACGCGCCGATGACGTCGGTGGAGCGGGCGCGCAGGGGCGCGCCCGACAGCCCGCCTTGCTCCTGCGCCTGCGGGTAGCCTGCGATGGCCTTGCGGTCGACCGTCGTGTTGGTGGCGACAATGCCGTCGATGCGCTCGCGCTTCGATGCCTCCGCGATGTCGCGAACGCCGGCATGGTCCAGGTCGGGCGCGATCTTGAGGGCGAGCGCCACGTTGCGGCCATGGCGCTCGCGCAGCTTTTCCTGAAGGCTTTTCATTCTCGAAAGCAATTCCGCGAGCGCCTTGGTGCTTTGGAGATCCCGCAGCCCAACTGTGTTGGGAGAGGACACGTTCAGCGTCACATAGTCAACGAGCGGGTAGAGCTTCTCGAAGCAGAGCGCGTAGTCGTCCGCGGCGTACTCGTTCGGCGTGTCCTTGTTCTTGCCGATGTTGACGCCGACGACGATCCTGCTCGTCCTGCGCTGCAGGTTTTCGCAGAAGGCGTCGATGCCGACGCTGTTCAGGCCGAAGCGGTTGATGATCGCCTGCGCCTCCGGGATGCGGAAAAGGCGCGGCTTCGGATTGCCGGGCTGCGGGCGTGGCGTGACCCCGCCCAGCTCGAGGAAGCCGAATCCCATCGTCGCGATCCCGTCGACGTTTTCGGCATGTTTGTCGAAGCCGGCGGCGAGGCCGACCGGGTTCGGGAAGTCGATGCCCATCACGCGCACCGGGCAGGAGGGCGGCCGCGGCGCCAGGCGGCCCGCGATGCCGGCGAGGCGGAGGGCGGCCTGGTGAGCGGTTTCCGGATCTAGCGAGAAGAGGAGCGGGCGGGCCAGCGCATAAAGCATGCGCTAGGGCCTCACTCCAGGTCCTCCGGCGACAGCCGCCGCCATTCGCCGCCGATGAAGCCCTCGATCGGCGTGAAGCGCGACTTGTACGCCATCTTCGGGCTCTCCTTGATCCAGTAGCCCAGGTACAGGTACGGCAGGCCGAGCGCGCGGCAGGCATCGATCTGCCAGAGCACGTTGTACGTGCCATAGCTTGCGTTGCGGCGGTCGGGCTCGAAGAAGGTGTAGACGGAGGACAGGCCGTCGGGCAGGTAGTCCACGATCGACACCATCACGAGTTGCCCGTGGTCGCGGAACTCGACCAGGCGCGTGTCGACGCGGCTCTGCAGCAGGAAGTGCGAGTACTGGTCGCGGCTGTCGTTGTCCATGCCGCCGCCCGAATGCCGGCGCGACTGGTAGCGCAGGTACAGCGCGTAGTGCTCGAGCCGGAACTTGAGCGGCTGCGCTTGCGGGGCGAGCTCCTGGTGCTGGGCCCAGGCACGCCGCTGCGAGCGCGCCGCCGTGAACTCGCGCACCGGGATGCGCACCGGCACGCAGGCGCGGCAGGTGTCGCAGTGCGGGCGGTAGGTGAAGATGCCGCTGCGGCGAAAGCCGGCCTTGACCAGCTCGCCGTACAGGTCCGTGTTGATCAGGTGGCTCGGCGTCGCGACCTGCGAGCGCGCCATGCGCTCGGGCAGGTAGCTGCACGGGTAGGGCGCAGTCACGTAGAATTGCAGTACCGCGTGCGGAAGGTCATTGAGCCGAGACAAGGTCCCATCTCTCCTTGGTTGCCGGGTAGTTTACCAATGCGGCAAGACTGCGTAAAAAGTCGGCGCGCGGGATTTCCCGGCCGCCCAGGGATTCGAGCAGCGGGGTGCGCTGCTGGCAGTCGATCATGGGGCAGCCGCGCGCGGAGAGCTCGGCCACCAGCGCAGCGAGGGCGACCTTGGAGGCATCCGTCTCGCGCGAGAACATGGACTCGCCGTAGAACATGCGCCCGATGGCGACGCCGTACAGGCCGCCTATCAGGCGGTCTTCCAGCCAGGTTTCGAAGGAATGCGCGTAGCCGAGCCGATGCAGTGCGCCGTAGGCCAGCCGCATGTCTCTGCCGAGCCAGGTGCCGGCCCCGTCGCGGCGCGGCTTCGAGCATCCCGACACGACGTCGTCGAATGCCCTGTCTGCCGTGACGCGATAGCCCTTGTTGCGCATGCTCTTTGAAAGAGAGCGCGGCAATTTGAATTCGTTGCAGAAGAGCACCATGCGCGGGTCGGGGGACCACCAAAGGATGGGCTCGCCGCCGGAAAACCAGGGGAATATTCCACGCTGGTAGGCATCCAGCAGCCGTTCCGGCGACAGGTCGGCGCCCGCGCAAAGCAGGCCGCTGGGATTCCGCAGCGCCGTCTCGACCGGGGGAAAGGGATCGTCCCTTTCCAGCCAGCTCAGCATCGAACCTGCTGGCGGCAGTAGTTCTCGAGCTCCTGCACCACGCAGGTGGATTCCGCCGTGCGGCGCACGGCGCCGCCGCCCTCCAGGGTCAGCTTGAACTCGTACTTGGCGAAGAACTGGTTGAACATCTCGCCGCCAAGCGTCCCGACCGCGGTGAGCTCGTCGGACTTCGGATCGTGCTCGAGCAGGATCGCGGCCAGCGGCTGCGGCGCCGGGCCGGCGAGCACGCGCGCGCCGTCGGCGGGATCGTACTGGCTGTGCTCGGCGCAGCAGTGAATCACGTTGGCCAGGCTGTTGCGCGCGCTCTTGTCCGCGCGAAAGCTGATGAAGCTGATCTCGCGCGTGGGATACGCAAGCTGGTGCGCGCAGATGGCGGAGTACGCCACGATGGAGCGCGCCGGGCCTACGCCGCCCTTCCACTCGTAGCTGCGCTTGTCCGCGGTGAGCAGGCGCGCGTTCGCCTTGGCAGGCTTGCCCAGGTTGAGCAGGAAGCAGGGCGTATTGGCGAACGGGTAGTGGAAGATCAGGTTGCGGCCGGCCGGGATGCTCGCGGCCTTGAGCGGTGCGCCGCCCGGCCCGATCAGCCGGGAGCGGCCGTACAGCATGGGCGCGGCATCCGCCGCGACGACGGATGGGGCGCCTGCCGCCGCGGCCGTCGCCGCGCAGAACTTGACGAAGTCGCGCCGCTGCATTCCTACAAATTGTAGCCCTTCTCGTTGTGCTCGACGGTGTCCAGGCCCTCGGTTTCGTTGTCGCTGCTCACGCGCATCCCCGTCGCGGCGTCGCACAGCTTGAGCAAGATCCACGTCGCGATCCCCGACCATGCGCCGATGGCGAGGATGCCCACGATCTGCGTCATGACCTGCGAGCCCATGCTGCCGCCTTCCGGGTAGCCGACGCCGCCGAACGACGCCGAGGCGAAGATGCCGGTCATCAGCGTGCCGATGACCCCGCCCACGCCGTGCACCGGCGTGACGTCGAGCGAGTCGTCCACCCGCAGCGAGCGCTTCATCCAGCTCGTGGCGAAGAAGCACACGATGCCCGCCGTGCCGCCGATGACGATGGCGCCCATCGGACCGACGAAGCCCGAGCCGGGCGTGATCGTGCCCAGGCCCGCCACCATGCCGGTCACGATCCCGAGCACGGAGGGCTTGCCGTAGCGCAGCCACTCGCACAGCAGCCAGGTGAGCGAGCCGGCGGCCGCCCCGATGTGCGTGACCAGCATGGCCATGCCGGCCGTGCCGTCGGCGGCGAGCGCGCTGCCCGCGTTGAAACCGAACCAGCCCACCCAGAGCATGCAGGCGCCGGTCACCGTCATCGTCATGTTGTGCGGCGGCATGGCCGATTCGGGGAAGCCCTTGCGCCGGCCGAGCACCAGCGCGCACACGAGCGCCGCCATGCCGGCGTTCAGGTGGACAACGGTACCGCCCGCGAAGTCCATGAGGCCCATCTTCTGCAGCCAGCCGTCGCCCCAGACCCAGTGCGCCACCGGGCAGTAGACGACGATCAGCCAGAGCAGGCTGAACAGCAGCATGCCGGCGAATTTCACGCGTTCCGCGTAGGCGCCGATGACCAGCGCCGGCGTGATGATCGCGAAGGTGAGCTGGAACATCGCGAACACCGTCTCGGGGATGTTGCCCTTGAGCGTGGCCGCCGTGATGCCCGACAGGAAGCTCTTGTCCCAGCCGCCGTACCACGCGTTGAGCGTGCCGCCGTCGCCGAACGCGAGGCTATAGCAGCAAACCACCCAGGCCAGCGTCACCACGCAGGTGATCGAAAAGCACTGCATCAGCACCGACAGGACGTTCTTGGTGCGGACGAGGCCCGCATAAAAGAGCGCGAGGCCGGGGAGCGTCATGAACAGCACCAGCACCGAGGCGGTGATCATCCAGGCCGTATTGGCCGGGTCGAGCTTCGCAGCCGGGGCGGCAGTCTGGGCTGCCCCGACAAGGGGCGCCAGCGTCAGAAACAGTGCGAGTAGCGATTTTCTCCAGTACACGGGCTCCCTCCCAGGATGGTGCGTGGCGCACCAGCGGGAAGCATACCCGAGTTACCTGAGGTCTTCCGCGTGAAAACCGAAGGCGCCGCGGGCGCGGTCCGCGAACCAGTGGCGCAACGTCATGCCCACCGTGCGGAACGCGATGTCCTTCCACGGAATCTCGGATTCGTCGAACAACGCGACCTCGAGGCTCTCGACGCCCGGCGCGAAATCAAGGGCGAGCAGGCGCGCGCGGAAGAACAGGTGCACCTGGTTGACGTAGGGCACCGAGACCATGCTGAAGGCTTCGGTGATATCGACCTTGGCGCCGGCTTCCTCGAGCGTCTCGCGTGCGGCGGCCTCGCCGGCGGTCTCGCTGTTTTCCATGAAGCCCGCGGGCAGCGTCCAATAGCCGTAGCGCGGCTCGATCGCCCGGCGGCACAGCAGCAGCTTGCTTTCCCATTGCGGTATCGAACCCACGACCAGCTTCGGGTTTACGTAATGGATGCTGCCGCAGGCATCGCACACCGCGCGCGGCACGGAATCCCCGGGCGGCACGCGCCGCGTAACGGCGGAGCCGCAGTTAGCGCAGAATTTCATCGAGGCCCTTGACGGTGCGGTCGGGCTGGAAGCCCAGGCCGTCTACGGGCGCGCCCGTGCGATTGATCCACCAGACCTGGAAGCCGAAGGATTTTGCGCCTAGCGCGTCCCAGCAGTTGGAGGACACGAAGCCGATCTCCTCGCGCGCGACGCCCAGCCGGTCGACGGCGAGCTGGTAGACCTGCGGCGCGGGCTTGTAGGTCCCCAGCGAGTCGACGCTCAGCACGGCGTCGAACCGCAGGCCCGACTGCGCCACCAGCGGATCGATCATGTCGGGCGAGCCGTTGGTCAGGATCGCGCGCTTGCCTTCCACCTTGTCCAGGGCGCGGGAGACTTCCGGATAGAGCGCGAGCCTGCGGTATTCGTCCATCAATGCCCCGGTCTCCTTTTCGCCGCAGTTCAGCTTCAGCACCGCGCAGGCGTAGAGCAGGGCGTCCTCGGTCACGCGCGAGAACGGCACGTAGCGTCCCATGAGGCTGCGCAGCCAAGTGTATTCGAGCTGCTTCGCGCGCCAGGCCTGCGACAGCGCCAATCCGTGGCCGGGCCAGAAGCCGTCGCAAAGCCGTTGCACGGAATGCACGTCGAACAGCGTGCCGTAGGCATCGAAAACGAAAGTCCGTGGCATGCGCAAGTGGCGGTCTCCGTGGGGTTTTTTACGTCCGATGGTAAACTGCCGCCGGACAAGGAGGAAAGGCCCCACCCGTCATGACTGCAGCCGAGCAGACCGTCGCACCGCAAGCGGCGCCGAAGCAGATTGGCGAGTGGTTCTGGCGTTTCCTTGCGTTTGTCATGCTGCTCAGCACGGCCTGGGTCGTGTGGATCATCTACCAGATCAACCCGAATCCCCTGATCACGAATGCCGCCTACGAAGCGGCGGCGAGCGCCCGCGCTTCGCAGGCCTCCAAGGGCATCATCGCGCCGGCGCCGACGGCGCCCGCTGCCGCGCCGGCCGATGGATCGACGCCAGGCGCAACGCAGGCCGCGTCGTCCGGGGATCCGGCCAAGCCCGCAGCGCCGGCGACCGACGCCAAGGAAGCGCCGCCCGAGCCCAAGGCGCCGCCGGTCAACGTGGAGAAGTTGAAGCTCTCCGATTCGATCGAGACGCCGATTCCCGAGCGCGGCAAGAAGAAGTAGCGCCGCCGTGGCGGCCGTGAACCGGTACGACGAGCTGCACAGCGCCTGGCGCTGGGAAATCCCCGATCGCTACAACATCGCGCAGGCCTGCTGCGGTCGCTGGGCCGCCGACCGCTCGCGCTTCGCGCTGTACTGGGAAGACGAGTCCGGCGCGTCCGCAAAGTACACGTTCTGGGACGTGCAGCAGGAAGCCAACCGGCTCTCGAACGCGCTCGCCGGCCTGGGCGTCAAGCGCGGCGACCGCGTCGCGCTGATCCTGCCGCAGCGGCCCGAAATGGCGGTCGCCTACATGGCGATCTTCCAGATGGGCGCGATCGCGCTGCCGCTCTCGCACCTCTTCGGTCCCGAGGCGCTCGAGTACCGCATGGACTTCGCCGGCGCGAGCGTGGTGCTCGTCGAGCCGACCACCCTCGCGAATCTCTGGGCGACCAAGGACAAGCTGAAGCATTTGAAGCATGTGATCGGTGTGGGAGGCGCGCGCGAATCAGGGGTCCATTCCTACGAGTCCTTGATTCAAAAAAGCAGTTCTGCGTTCAAGGCCGAAATCACTCGTGCCGATGACCCCGCACTGATCATCTACACGAGCGGCACGACGGGACCGCCCAAGGGCGCGCTGCAGGGGCACCGGCTCCTGCTCGGCAACCTGCCGGGCTTCCTGTATTCGCACGATTTCTTCCCGCAGCCGGGCGACATGTTCTGGTCGCCGGCGGACTGGGCGTGGGCGGGCGGGCTGTTCGACGCGCTGCTGCCTGCCTGGAACTACGGCATGCCGATCCTGGGCTACCGCGGGCGCTTCGACGCCGAACGGGCCTACTACCTGCTCGACAAGTACGGCGTGCGCAACAGCTTCCTGTTTCCGACCGCGCTCAAGCTCATGATGAAAGCCGTGCCGGAGCCGAGGAAGCATTACCACCTCAACCTGCGCTCGATCATGAGCGCGGGCGAGTCGGTGGGCGTCACGGTGATCGAGTGGGCGCGCGAGCAGCTCGGCGTGACCATCAACGAGATGTTCGGCCAGACCGAAATCAACTACATCGTCGGCAACTGCCAGGCCGGCTGGCCGGTGAAGCCGGGCGCGATCGGGCGGCCCTATCCGGGCCATCGCGTGGCGATCATCGACGAGAAGGGCGAGGAGCTGCCGCGCGGCGAGCTGGGCGAGATCGCGGCGCACAAGGCGGGCGATCCCGTGTTCTTCCTCGAGTACTGGAGGAATCCGGACGCGACTCGCGACAAGTTCATCGGCGACTGGGGCTGCACCGGGGACCAGGGACGCATGGATGAGGACGGCTACATCTGGTACCAGGGCCGCTCGGACGACGTCATCAAGGCCTCGGGCTATCGCATTGGACCGGCCGAGATCGAGTCCTGCCTGGTGAAGCACCCTGCGGTCGCGAATGCCGCGGTCATCGGCAAGCCCGACGAGACGCGCGGCCAGGTCGTGAAGGCCTTCATCGTCCTGCAGCCGGGACAGAACGCGTCGCAGGCGCTGGTCGACGAGATCCAGAACCACGTGCGCGGCCGCCTTGCGCCCTACGAATATCCGCGCGAAATCGAATTCATCGACGCGTTGCCGATGACTACTACCGGCAAGGTGCAGCGAAAAGAGCTGCGCAAGCGGGAGGAAGCGAAGCTGGCTTCCAAGGCGTGACGCGTCTCGTGCTCGCCGGCGGCGGCCACGCGCATGCGCTGGTACTGCGCTCGCTGCGCCATTTCGTCTCGAAGAACCTGGACGTGCTGCTGGTCAATCCGGGGCCGAAGCACACCTATTCGGGCATGGTGCCCGGCGTGGTCGCGGGGCACTATGCGCTGGAACAGGCGCAAATCGACCTGGGACGCCTCGCGCGCGAGGCTGGGGCAGTCCTGGTGGAAGACCGGGTGGTGCGCATCGACACCACGGGCCGTCGCTTGGTTCTCGCCAGCGGCGAGCCGCTGTCCTACGACGTGCTTTCAATCAACCTCGGCTCGGCGCCGAAGCCGGCGGCCGGCGGGATTCCCGTCAAGCCTTTCGAAGACTTGCTGGCGCGGTGGCGACTGCTGATGGATCGTGGTCCGCGCGCGCCGCGCATTGCCGTCGTGGGTGCAGGCGCGGCCGGCGTGGAGCTGGCCATGGCGATGAAGCACGCGCTCGGACGGCGTGCCGGGAGCGAGGTGGCGCTGTTCAGCGAGCGCTTCGATTTCGCGCCGGCGCTCGGCGCGCGCCTGCGCGGCATGCTCCAGGCCCGTGCCATTCCGCTGCGCCTGGAGGCGTCGCCCGGCGCCGGTTTCGATGCCGTCTTTGTCGCCACGGGGCCGGCCGCGCCGCAGGCGGTGCAAGGCTCGGCGCTCGAAAAGGATGCGGGCGGCTTCTTGCGCGTGGACGAGAGATTGCAGAGTGTCTCGCATCCGAACGTATTTGCAGCGGGAGATGCCGCCGCCTTGCCTGGCGAGGGCGCGCCGAAATCGGGCGTCTATGCGGTCCGCCAGGGGCCGATCCTTGCAGACAACCTCAAGCGCGCCGTGCGCGGCATGACGCTGAAAAAGTACCGGCCGCAGCCGAGAAGCCTGGTCCTGATCAGCTGCGGGGACCGCTATGCCATCGCCAGCCGCGGCGACTGGACCGCGGAGGGCGCCTGGGCCTGGCGCTGGAAGGACTGGATCGACCGGCGCTGGATCGCCGGCTTCAGGTGACGCGCGATGCGACGAGAATCTTGCCGTCGGCTTCCACCGCGGTTTCGCCGCGCTGGTTCGTGCAGAGGCCCTTCATCACGGCAATACCGCCTTTGTGCCTGGGCTTGTCCAGCTTCTCCGTGATCGTCCAGCGCGTGGTGAGCGTGTCACCCGGGCGCACCGGCGCCGTGAACCGGCAGGCATGCTCCATATAGGCGATGGCCGTGCCGGCGAAATAATTGCCGACCGGCGCGGATACCAGTGCGCTCGTGAAGGGGCCGTGCAGGATGCGCCCGCCGAAGCGCGACTGCTTCGAGAACTCCTCGTCCACGTGCAGCGGGTTGAAGTCGCCGAACATGCCCGATCCGAGCACGAGGTGCGTCTCGGTGACGGTCAGGGAGGAGGCGAAGCTGTCGCCCACCTTGATCTCGTCGTACCATTTGCCGTGAAACACCATGCCGCAAGCCTCTGAAAACCGCGAAAGGGCGCTAGAGTGGCGCCCCAGACACGAATCGAACGTGCGACCTGCCCCTTAGGAGGGGGCTGCTCTATCCACTGAGCTACCGGGGCGCGAATTTTCCTGCGGTCGCGATTCTACCCTCATGAGAAAAAGAACCTTCCTAGCCGCTGCCGCAGTACTGGTGACCCTCAGCCTGCCCGCGCACGTCGGCGCATGGGATGACGGCGTCACGCCGTTCGTCGTTTCGCCCGACCAGGTGGTCGACCGCATCATGCAACTGGCGCAGCCCAAGCCGGGCGAGCGCATGGTGGACCTGGGCTCGGGCGACGGCCGCATCGTGATCGAAGCCGCCAAGCGCGGCGCGACCGGGCTGGGCGTGGACATCGACCCGAAGCTCGTCGAGCGCGCGAGAGCGAACGCGAAGCGCGAAGGCGTGGAGAAGCTGGCGCGCTTCGAGGTGAAGGACCTGTTCGAAACCGACCTGCGCGGCGTCGACATCGTGACCATGTACCTGCTGCCCGAAGTGAACCTGCAGCTCGTCCCGCGCTTCATCGAGCAGCTCAAGCCGGGCACACGCATCGTGTCGCACGACTACGACCTCGGCAAATGGCCGTTCGACGAGATGATCGAGCTCGCACTCGCGGAGAAGATGGTCGGACCGCTCGGCCGCTCGCGCATCTTCCTGTGGGTGGTGCCTTCCGATGCCCGGGGCGCGTGGACCACCGAGCTGCCGGAGCAGGGTGGACGCTGGCGCTTCGCCGTCAAGCAGCAGTACCAGATCCTCGACGTCGACGCGCACGCGGGCGCCAATGCCATGGTGGTGCGCGGCGCGCGCCTGCGCGGAGACGATATCCGGATCGCGGTCACCGGCGTGGTGGCCGGCAAGGGCATGAACCTCATGTTCCGCGGCCACATCAAGGACAACCGCATCGAAGGCGAGGTGGAGATCTCGGACGGCGACCGCCGCTTCAAGCAGCCCTGGGTGGCGACCCGGTCATGAGCACCACGACAGGCACACCCCGGCAACTCCTGTCGGTCCCCGACGGCGTGTTCCTCGTCGCCGGGATGGTGATCGGCGTCGGCATTTTCAAGCTGCCGGGGCTGGTCGCAGGCGCGGCCGCGAGCGGCACGCAGTTCTTCCTGGCCTGGATCCTGGGCGGCCTGGCCTGCCTGTGCGGCGCACTGGTGTACGCGGAGCTCGCATCGCGCTATCCGGAGACCGGCGGCGAATACGTGTTCCTGCGCAAGGGATTCGGCGAAGGCATGGCCTTCGTCTTCGCGTGGTCGCGCATGACGGTGATCCAGACCGGGGCCATCGCCGGCGTGGCCTTCGTGTTCGGCGAGTACGCATCGCAGATCGTGTCGTTCGGCGCACGGAGCAATGCGATCTGGGCGGCGATCTGCGTGGTGCTGCTGACCGCGCTCAACTTTCTCGGCACGCTGCAATCCAAGACGCTGCAGAAGGCGATGGAAATCCTGCTGATGCTGGCCCTCGCCGCCATCGCGGCCGGCGGCATCGCGACCGGGGGCGCTCCGGCGGCGGCGCAGGGCAGTGGCGGCGGGGCATTCCCGCTGATGATGATCTTCGTGCTGTACACCTTCGGCGGCTGGAACGAGGGCGCCTACCTCGCGGGCGAAGTGCGGGACGCCCGGCGCAACATGGTGAAGGTGCTGGTCGGCGGCCTGCTGCTGGTCACGGTCCTGTATCTGCTCGTCAACTGGGGCTACTACAGCGTCCTGGGACTCAAGGGCATGGCGGACTCCAAGGCCATCGGCGTGGACACGATCCGCGCGATCGCCGGCGACAAGGCGGCGCTGCTGATCGCCATCGTGGTCTGCGTGTCGGCGCTGACCACCATCAATGCCGCGATCTTCACCGGTGCGCGCACCAACTGGGCGCTGGGCCGCGACTATCCGATGTTTTCCTTCCTCGGCGACTGGCGCGAATCGGGCTCCACGCCTGCGAATGCGCTGATCGTGCAACTCGTCATCATGCTGGCGCTGATCTGGGCAGGCTCGACCACGCGCGACGGATTCGAGGCCATGGTCGCCTACGGCCTGCCGGTGTTCTGGACGTTCCTGTTTCTCACCGGTGTCACGCAGTTCGTGTTCCGCCGTCGCGGCGGCGACGCGCCCGCGTTCCGCACGCCGCTCTACCCGGTGGTGCCGGTCGGCTTCCTGTTCATGTGCGGCTTCATGGTGTGGTCCAGCTACGACTACGTCGCCAATTCGCCCTACGGGCCCAAGTTCGGCAACCTGGTGCTGGCCGGGATCATCGTGATGGCTGCCGGCATTCCGCTCTACTGGCTCGCCCGGCGCAAGTGAGATTCCTCCTGCTCGCGCTCCTGGCTGCGGCGTTCGGCGCGCAGGCCCAGGACTACGAGCGGGAGAAGCGATGGGCGGCGGAAATCGTCCCGGCGCTCGTGGTGGGCGATGCCGTGCAGCTCAAGCTGCCGGCGGGACGGGAAAG